>Ga0116193_1002888_pt1 | contig 12694 bp, 8 predicted proteins | sample AD_UKC115_MetaG_FD_89892 | JGI IMG/M metagenome (GOLD analysis project Ga0116193, IMG submission 89892) | Active sludge microbial communities of municipal wastewater-treating anaerobic digesters from Hong Kong - AD_UKC115_MetaG | ecosystem: Engineered > Bioreactor > Anaerobic > Digestate | place... | reverse complement strand
GAATATTTGAATATTTTTTTTGTATCCATATTTGTGTGTATTAAAATGCTTGTTATTGTTATTCCGTCGCAGATTTTATGAAATATTACGGCGGCTGTTGTAAGAATTCCTATTGAAAAACTTGCTTCAAAACCTATGCAGACTATAAGACCATCAAAAAACGAGTGCATGCCAAGCCCTAAAGTCGACAATGTGCCGAGATGATGAACGTCGCAATGCTCTTCGTGGCACGGGTGAAAAAATAAAAAATGCTGTAAAAAAAACATTGTCAAAAATCCGGCAAGAACGCAGTAGATTGCATTCGACGTGTTTTCAAGAGCTTCAGGCATAAGATGTATGAACGCTATTGAAAGCATTACGCCTGCGGCAAATCCTATAAGCAGCACGGAATTTTTTCTGGACCAGTCACTGAATTTCAGTACCAGAAAAGTTCCGCATAACGCCGACGTCATTGCCACAAGCGAATATATTATTTCGTTCATAAAAGTCTGTAAATGTTTCTTTCGGTGAAAGCTATAATGTTGCCCATCATTTTTACTGCTTTATCCGGGAATTTTCCTATAGCAGTTTCAGCCGAAAGCATGACATAATTGCTTCCGTCTATTATTGCGTTTGCGACATCGCTTACTTCGGCTCTTGTAGGAGTAGGCGATTCAACCATGCTTTCAAGCATCTGTGTTGCAGTAATAACAAATTTGTTTCTTGAACGGCATTTTTTTATTATATATTTCTGCACCACAGGAACGGTCCATAAAGGAATTGATATTCCCAAATCTCCTCTTGCAACCATTATTCCGTCGCATGTATCAAGAATTGATGTTAAGTTATCAAGGCCTTCTCTGTCTTCTATTTTTGCTATTAATTTGCATTTTGGATGTTTCTCTGAAACTGCATTTTTAAGTGCGAGCATGTCATGTTTATTTCTTACGAAGGAATTTGCCAAAAAATCGAGCTTGTTTTTTATCGCGAATTCTATATGCTCCATGTCATGTTCTTCTATTTCCGGAAAATGCAGTTTTGCATCCGGTATATTGACTCCTTTGTTTTGCTTCAAAAGATAATCCACTTCAACTTCGGTTACGACGCTGTCTTTTGCGACAGAAAGAACCGTAAGTTTTAAATTGCCGTCGTCAATGTATATGTCGAGTCCTTTTTTTAAATCGGAAATAGGTCCCGAATAATCTATTGAAACGGTATTGCTGTCTCCGATTATTTCTTTCTTTGTAAGAGTCAGCTTTTGCCCTTTTTTCAAAGTCACAGGTTTGCCGTCTTTAAGCTCGCCGACTCTTATTCTGTGGCCTTCAAGATCGCCGAGAATTTTGATTTTCTTGTTGTATTTTTTATTTACGGTTCTGATTAAAGCAATATCTTTTTCATATTGTTCAAAACTTCCGTGCGAGAAATTAAGTCTTGCGACCGTCATTCCCGAATCCGCCATTTTCTTCAAGATTTCCATTGACCTTGTCGCCGGTCCCATTGTACAAATTATTCCTGTTTTAGCCATTATATTTTAACCTCTGGTAAAAATTTTAAATTCTTTTCGACTTCTTCTTTTGAATATACGCAATCTTCAAGATCTCCGGCAAGGGCATGTTCGTAAGCAGATAAATCGAAATGTCCGTGACCCGAAAGATTAAATAATATTGTTTTAGAAACACCTTCTTCTTTTGCCTTTAAAGCTTCATCTATTGCAACTTTTACGGCATGCGCCGATTCCGGAGCAGGAAGTATTCCTTCGCATCTTGTGAATTTTATAGCAGCATCAAAAACTTCTCTCTGTTTAACTACAGCCGTTTCTGCCAGGCCTTCTTTTACTATTGCAGAAACCAAAGGAGAAGCTCCGTGATATCTTAAACCGCCGGCATGCGTTCCGCCGGGAATAAAAGAGTGTCCCAAAGTATACATCTTCATTGCAGGCGTAAAACCTGAACTGTCTCCGTAATCATATGCGAAAACTCCGTGCGTAAGTTTCGGACATGCCGAAGGCTCAACTGCAATTGCTCTTAAATTTTTATTTTTTCCCTGAATTTTATCCATCAGAAAAGGAAAGGACAAGCCTGCAAAATTAGATCCGCCTCCCAGACATGCGATAACGACATCAGGATATCTGCCGATTACTTCCATTTGTTTTTTTGCTTCAAGACCTAAAACCGTTTGATGCAATGCGACATGATTTAAAACGCTTCCAAGCGCATATTTGGTATCTTTATGTGTAATGACGTCTTCAATTGCCTCTGATATTGCTATTCCCAAAGAACCGGGATTTGAAGGATCGGTATCTAAAACTTTTCTGCCGACTTCAGTATATTTTGACGGGCTTGAAAATACGCTTGCTCCGTAAACCTGCATCAGAATTTTTCTATAGGGTTTTTGCTCATATGAGACTTTGACCATGTATACAACACATTCCATATCATAGAATTTGCATGCCATTGACAAAGCCGAACCCCATTGGCCTGCGCCTGTTTCGGTGGCTATTCTTTTTACTCCGCATTTTTTATTGTAATAAGCCTGAGGTATTGCCGAATTAGATTTGTGGCTTCCCGAGGGGCTTACGCCTTCATTTTTAAAATAAATCTTTGCCGGAGTATCAAGAAATTTTTCAAGATGTCTTGCTCTGATAAGAGGAGAAGGTCTCCATATCTTATATATGTGAACCACTTCTTCCGGAATGTCGACAAATCTGTCTCTGGTCATTTCCTGGTTTATAATGTCTTCACAAAATATAGGCATAAAATCTTCTTTGGTCGCAATCTTCCCCGTTCTTGTGTTAAACGGCGGATCCATAGGCTTTAAGTCTGCAGCTATGTTATACCACTGTCTGGGAATATCTTTTTCGCCTAAAATTATTTTTTTATCTTCTAACATATATTACTCCTTAATATTGATGGTTTGATTTTTTAAAAATATACTGCAATGAAAGGCCTCAGGCAGTAAGAGTCCGCCATCGGAGCTCTGATAATTTTTGAAAAACGTACTTGAAACGGATGCTAAAATAAACTCTCAACATTACTCCCCATACTTATATATAAAATTGATACAGTTTGTCAAGTTTTTTAAGAGGATAATTAAGGTTGACGGAGACGACAGTTTTTAATACAATCATAAAAACTGTATGTCAGGAGCGTCAAAAATGTTTAAACTTGAAATAGGCATTTATTGGCTTGTACTGCTCGGTTTTGTTTTTATTAATTTTCTGTTGATAGTCTTTATGATTTTTAAGGAGCACAGAAAACCGTACTCAATAATGGTATGGACTCTTGTCATACTTTTGCTGCCGATATTTGGTTTTTTTTTATATATTATTATCGGCAAAGGCCCGTCTTTAAAAAACCGTAAAAAGTTTTATCTTAAAATGCAGAGCGACACAAAACTTGCAAAATTCCTCCACAGAAATATAAAAGAATTCAATAAAACCGATTTTTTTGAGCAAAATAACGTTAAGGATATAATAGAATTCAATTCCAAATACAATCTTGCCCCTCTGGCCATAAATAATGATGTAAAAATTTATACTGACATATCTGAACAGTACGAGGATATGATAAATGATATTTCCAATGCAAAAAAAACGGTAAATGTTTTATATTTTGTTTACAGAAAAGACGTAATAGGATCAAAACTGCTGGAGGTTTTGGTACAAAAAGCAAAAGACGGCGTCAAGATAAAACTTATAGTGGATGATATAGGGTCTCTTTGGGCTAACAGAGATTTTTTTAAACCGCTTACAGACAGCGGCGGCGAAGTTTTGAGATTTTTGGCTGGGCCCTGGAAATATTTAAACAGAAATTTAAATTTCAGAAATCATCGTAAAATGGTAATAATAGATAATGAAATAGCATATACAGGAGGGGCAAATATAGGCGACGAATATATGAATCAGGGAGAAATTCCCTGGCGTGATACGCATATGAAAGTTATCGGAGATGCTGTTGCCCTTGTTAATCTTAGATTTTTACAGGATTACGCTTATGTCGCAAATAAAGACGTTTCAAATCTGATATCTGATTTCGGCAGACATGATGTTACAAAGATACTTCCGATGCAGCTTATAAGTTCGGGACCCGATGTTGTAACCGAGGAAATAAAACAAACATACATCAAACTCATTTACGGCGCCAAAGAAAGGATATGGATTCAAACACCATATTATATACCCGATGACAGCTTTGCCGATGCTGTTGCTACAGCAGTCAGAGGCGGAGTTGATGTGCGAATTATGATACCTGAAATACCTGACAAAAAAGCAGTTTATTTTGCGACAAAAAGTTATGTCAGCGATATGGTTAAAACAGGAGCAAAAGTTTATCTTTATCCTGCCTTTATTCACAGTAAAACTTTGATTGTAGACAATGAAATAGCATCGCTCGGCACGTTTAATATAGACATAAGAAGTTTTAAACTGCATTTTGAGCTTACAATGCTTATGTACGGCAAAGACATTGTTTCGCAGATGGCCGATATTTTTATCCGGGATGTGAACAAAAGCTTGATTATGGATGAAGGATATCTTCGCGTACAGAGCAAAACTGACAGATTAATGCAGACTGTAATGAGATTGTTCAGTCCTCTGTTCTGATTTTTGAAATCTATATTTTATAAATTTTTTTCTTTATTTTCACGGTTGTATCATGTTTGTCAGAATGATATAAAAAATTTGTTTTTAAATTTCAGCAATATAAAACGTTAAAATAAAAACATAAAATTACAATGAAGTTTTTTTAAAAAATTAACGGTATTTTTGTGTAAATATCCGCAAATTGACAAAGAATCTTATATTGTGATATAATCAACGGCACTGATCGTTAAAAAATGCTGATATTCGGGAAGTAGCGTAATTGGCTATCGCGCCTGCTTTGGGAGCAGGAGGCTGCGGGTTCAAGTCCCGCCTTCCCGATTCTTCTTACAGGAGAGTATGGGTTTATGTCAACAAACTTAGTAGTCATATCTGCAAAGTATAAAGATAATATCGACAAAAAACATGAAAAATGTTTCGATAAATTCGGGAAATACGAATTTTTCTTTTTTGCCGATGATTGCATCGAATCGTTGAAAAAACAACTGCTCTCAAATTCATATGAAACAATTATTTTTGCTTATCCGGATGTAACCGAACACCACAGGGCAATCAGAGCCGCGAAGGTTCTGAGCGTCAAATCTAGAATTATTTTGTTCCTTCCGTCAATCTCAAATTTAGAAAAATATGTAAAACAAAATGAAAGTATTTATGATGAAGTTTATAAAATATTGAAAATATCAAGCGCGATAGAGATAAGCAATTGCCAATTAGCGGACGCCGTTATAACTGAATCTTCTGAACAGGCTGAAATGATAAAAAATAAAGTTTCTAAAGTCAGCCTGAGCACGATTGACGAAATTATGTCAAAGGGCTTGCAGCCCGCAGATAAAACAAAACCGCTTGTAAGCATAATAATGTTAACTTATAACCAGCTTGACGATACAAAAATTTGTGTTGAATCGCTTTTTAAACATACTGCGGACGTAAACTATGAACTTATATTTGTCGACAACGGATCAACAAAAGACGATACTAAAACTTATCTGGAAGATTTGAAATCAAAACATTCAAACATCAAGGTAATATTTAACGATTCAAATTTAGGATTTGCCTGCGCAAACAACCAGGGAATTGAAATTTCAGAAGGCGAGTATGTGCTGCTTTTAAATAACGACGTTATTTTAACAGACGGTTGGCTTGGCAGAATGATTGCGGTTGCCGAAAGCGATAAAAATACCGGAATAGTCGGTCCCTGCACTAACCATGCTTCGGGCAGACAAGTTGTAGTTTTCGACGGAGCTGCTTCTGATGATGAGGCAATACAAAAATTTGCCGGCGAAATATTGACTCAAAATGCCGGTTTTTGGTTTTCTGTGAGCAGAATAATAGGTTTTTGTGTCCTTATAAAAAGAGAAGTTTTGTTTAATGTCGGAGTTTTGGATGAAATGTTCGGACCCGGCGGTTACGAAGATTTTGATTACTGCATGAGAGTCAAACAGGCAGGATATAACATAATCATTGCAGGTGACACATTTATATATCATATAGGCGGTAAGGGATATTCGGCGAATAATATGAATTATAATGTTCTTAGAACGAAAAATATAGAACTTTTAATTGATAAATGGACGAAGAATGTTCTTGAAATAATGGAAAAACTGCCAGACGGAATGTGATAACATGAAAGTCAGTCAGTTTTCTTCTTCAAAAATCCTACAACATATTGACAGAATAAGCGAATGGCAGAAAAATGGAATTTCAAGGCCTGTAACTTATGAGCTGGATATGACAAACGTATGTAATGCAAAATGCCATTTCTGCTTCGGGTTTTTTCAACAGTCCGAACATCTAGTGAGCATGACTCTTGCGGAAGCAAAAAAAATATTAAAACAAATTAAATCATTTGGCGGGAAAGCCGTTACATTTACGGGCGGCGGAGATCCTTTGTGTAATAAAGATACCGTAAAGGCCGTTATTTACGCAAACAAAATAGGTTTGGATGTGGGATTTATAACAAACGGAATTTTGTTGAATGAAAGCAATGTCAAAGATATAGTAAACAGCTGCACTTGGGTAAGAATAAGCCTTGATGCGGCTTCAAAAGAAAAATATAAAATTACTCACGGGATGAATGCGTCGACTTTTGATACGGTCATCAAAAATATAAAAATGCTGGTTCAGGCGAAAAAAAGTTGTAAAAAAAACACAACAATAGGGATAGGATTGCTGACTTATGACAAAACGGTGGACGATATAATCCCTTTTGCAAAACTCGGCGCAAAACTAGGTGTAGATTACGCGCAATACAGGCCTCTTTTGAAGAGATTTAAGGAAAAAGAAATTAATACGGCCGATCAGTCGGCCATTCTGAAAAATATGAAAAAAGCCGAAAGTTTCGGAACTAAAAATTTTTCGGTTGTAAGCTCAATTCATAAATATGTTTTGATGGAATCCAAAAATATAGACAGACAATACGACGTGTGTTACGGACATAATTTTGCAACTGTCGTTGCTGCGGATCAAAAAATGTATTTGTGCTGTCATATGAGAGGAATGGATAAATACTGTATAGGCGATCTTAAGAAAAACACGCTTAAAGAAATATGGCAGTCCGGTTTAAGAACAAAAGTTTTTTCAAATATAAATTTTGACGACTGCCCTCTTTTGTGCAGATGTGACAGCTTTAATACGGTGCTTTTTAATATGCAAAAAAAAGTTGATCATGTAAATTTTTTATAAAATCTAAAAGTGAACAATTCAATAAAATTTAACAGCGTTTTAAATGATTTTGAAACAGCGCATTCCGCAATCAAGCTGAGCTCGTCACCTAAAAATATAGGAATAGGGGCTCATTTTTTTTGCAATGCAAAATGCATTTTTTGTCTGGGCGGGGACTATCCGCAATTTTCAATTGAAAGATATAAAATGTTTTTTGAAGAAAAGCTTAAAGACGTGTTGTCAAAAGCCGAAAATGTTGATTTTCACGGATACGGAGAACTGCTTTTAATGCCTGGTATCAATTCTTTTATAAAAAGAATCAATAAGACTCTTCCAAACCAGACAAAAACTTTTTTTACAAACGGAATAAACTTAAAAAACAAGGATTTTGACGGAGGGAAATTCAATGTAATAGTTTCTCTTCACGCTTCCGACAAAAAAATGCACAAATATTTAACATGTACTGATGCATTTGACGGTATTGTTGAAAATATTAAAAATGCAAAGAAACAAAAAAATTTAAAAATCAGTCTTTACAGCGTTCTCAATAAAATCAATTTGTGCGATATGGAAAATTTAGTCAGACTTGCCGCAAAATTGAAAATTGATTCCGTTATATTCAGATATCTGACGATTTTTGAATATAAAGATTTTGATCTTACTGTATTTGCCGATAAAAAAAAGACTAATGATATGATAGACCGTGCGGCGGAACTTGCAAAAAAATACGGAGTTCATGCAAATATGCCGCGAAAATTTTTTAGTCAAGATTTGATCCCTAAAATATGCCGTTGCCCTTGGAATTATATTTATGCCGAAAATCAGGGAACAGTAAATGCTTGCGTTTTTGCCGGAAAGCATATAGGAAGTTTGGAAAAAAACTCATTTCTGGAATTGTGGAATTCTGATAGGTATAAAAAATTAAGAAAAGAACTGGCTGACCACAAACCTAACGAGATATGCAGCAAATGTCCTGAATATATTTCAGCCAACATAGATAAAATTTCATCGCATATAACGTTCAGGCCAGATACTCATAAAAAAATGATGGAATATGCTAAAAAAAATATGAAAAAGTTTAACTTAACGGCAAAGGATATATAGAAAAATGAAAAAAATACTGATTATTTCTCCCTATTTTCCCTATCCTCCGAGAGACGGCGGAAAGGTAAGACTGTATAATCTTATAAAACACTTGTCAAAAGAAAATGAGATTTATCTCCTTGCCTATATCGAGCCTGAAGCTTCTATGGAATCTGTTTCGCTTGCGAAAAAATTTTGCAAAGATGTTTTTCCTGTTGTAAGACATGAAGATAAGAGGATAGAACGAAACGATATCCCCAGATGCGTCAGTTTTTTTTATACCCAGGCCATGATAGACGAACTGCAAAAAGTTATTGCCTCTGTTAAACCCGATCTTGTCCAGCTGGATTTTTTAATAATGTCAGAATATGTAAATCATATAAAAGACATACCCGTTTTCTATACGGAACATGACCTCGGGACTTTAGATTTTAACCAGTCTTATCATGACAGGGATATGCCTGATAATTTAAGATATGCCGAATGGCGCCGTCTGGTAGATTATGAAAAAAGAATAATAAAAAAATTTAAATCAGTTATAGTTTTGACTCAAAGAGATCAAAATTTGATGAAAGATTTTAATCCTGAGGTTAAAACGGTTGTTATCCCTACCGGAGTTGATATTGATTTTTTTCATCCTTCTTGCGTACGAAATGCCGAAAAAACAAATCTCATTTTTATAGGGCATTATAAGCATTATCCAAACGCCGATGCAATTGTATATTTTGTTAAGTTTATTTTCGGCAGGATATTAAGTCATATACCTGATATAAAATTATATATAGTAGGTTCTGGCTTGACGGAAGATGTTAAAAATCTTGCTTGCGGCAATATTATAGTAACGGGAGAAGTTGATGATGTCAGAGAGTATCTGAAAATGCCGAATATTTTTATAGCGCCTGTAAGGCTCGGAGGCGGAATAAAGGGAAAGGTATTGGAAGCGATGGCTTCCGGAACTCCCGTCATAGGAACACAGGAAGCTGCAGACGGCATAAATTGTACGCCGTTTTTTGATATGCTTGTTGCGGAAAACGAAGAGCATTTTGCTGAATTAGCGGTTCAGTTGTATAATAACAGAATTCTGTATAATGAAATCTCTAAAAATGCTAGAATAAACGTTGAGAAAAATTATGATTGGAAATCGATTGCGTCTAAATTGAACGAATTTTATACACAGAATTTATAATTCATAAATTGACAAAAAGTATGGAGATTAACTTATGAGAAAAATCCTTGTTGTCAGCCAAAAAGATATTATGGAAAATCCGGTCTTCCGGCAGGATAAAAATCTTAAAGAGATATTGACTATTCTTTCCGAGGATAAATGCGACGTATCTTTGATGTATTTAAATAAGGAATTTAAATCAGAATCTGAATTGTCGGAAGACTCTTCCGATTTTAAAATAAAAAAAATATATCTGAGAGATATGATAAAAAGAGATTTGCTGACTAAAAATTTAACAGAATTTGTTCTAAAAGAAAAATTTGAAACTATTATTTTTACTTCATACAATATGGCCCAATTTGTGCTGCCGCGCATTAAAGACATATGCGGAGATATTAGCATAATAGTTGATTTTAGATTGTCGCAGCTTGATTATATTTTGCAAAAACACAAACTTGAAATCGGTAAAAAATACCAAAATCTTTATTTTTTCAGCAAGTCTTTTAAAATTCATTTTTTTCAGGCGATTTCGGTTTTAAGAATCAGCGATGCAAATATTTTCAGTGAAGATATTGAACTTGATTTATTGAATAAAGAAAAGGTTGAAAACATAATAAAAGTTAATGAAATTGCTAAATCTTTTCCAAAAAGGATTCAGAAAAAAGAATTTAGTGTTGAAAATATATGTATAAACGGAGATAATTTTGCGGCCAGAGCTCCTCTTGCCAAAAGTATTAAAAAGAACGGCATAAATTGTATTAATTTTTCAAAAAATTCAAATCTGATAGACGAGATAAACGATATAATATCAAAAACAAAATCACAGTTTATATTTATATATAATTCGAAATTAAAAATATTTCCAAAAACAGCGGATGAATTGTCAAAATATTTATCGTTTAATGATAACATTGGCATTGTTTCTCCGGTTACCTCATATGCGCAGGGGACTACCAATAAAAAGCTTGAGGTGGCTTTTGAAGAACAAAGCAATAATAACTTTGCAAACAGTGAAGAAACCCATCCTGCTTTTTTTTCGGAATGTTTTATGGTCAATAAAAACTTTTTTAAAAAATTTGGATACTTTGACAGACGTTTTAAAACAATTGACTATGCATTGTTTGATTTTATCATGAGGTTATATCAAAATAAAGTTTATTTTTTTACTGTGAAAGATATAGCGGTATTTAAGGCAATTTCTGTTAAGCAGCCTGTTTCTCTGTTCAAAAAAGACATTGAAATTTTACACAGTAAATGGGGAGAATGTAAATTTGATTTCTCACTGGAATAAATGTGAAATTGAACAAGAAGACTACTATAAAATCAGGATTAATAAAAGAAAGTGAAAAGTGGTGCGGAAATATAGTTATTGATTCCGGACTTATTATTGCGCAGGGAGTTACTGTAGAGGTTGAGCCAGGCACGATAATAAAATTCAGAGGCGAAAATGCAGAATCCGATGAAAATATCCCGAAAATAAAATTTCTAAGTTTAGAATTCGGAACGAAAGAATCCGAATATAATAAAAGGCCTTGCATAACAGTGCATGGTTGTTTTTTTGTCCGCGGTAAACCGGACGGCAGAGTCAGCATAGGCAATTGCAGCTGGAAAGGATCTATATATATCGCACGCGGCGGTTGCTGCATATTGAAATACGCAAATATAAGATATTCTTTTGGCATTATATTTGATGAATATTCAAAAATATCTAAAATTGATTCATGTTTTTTTGAGCAGTGTTTTTTCGGGATTGCCAGTTTTGCCAGAATGATCGTTAAAAATTCAGAATTTCGTTTTAATGTCCACGGAATAGTATCCTATTCAAAATCAATTATTGTTAAAAATTTATTTTATGAGAATGTATTTAATGGCATGCTTTTTAAATGCGCGTCTAAATCTTATGTTCTTTTTAACAGTATGATTGCAAATAATAATGCCATATCGTTTTACAATTCACAAAATATAGTTGTTAAAGAAACTCTTCAGTGTTTTAACGTAACCGGTATTTTATCTGTTGACTCGATGAATAATAAAATTTTAAATAATCCGGTTATTGATAATCTGTTAGGTTTTGAGTCCAGGGGCAATTCTCACGATACCCACATAAAAAACTGCGTGTATAAGGAATCGCCGATATATCTTAAAGATTTTAGCGATATAGAAATTTCAAACAGTTTGATTGTAAGCTGTGAATTCGGACTGTCGCTTGTGAATATGGCGAGAGCCTGTGTTTTTGAAAGTAAAATTATTGATAATAAAATAAATTTTATACTTTCTGACATGTCCAATGTTTATATGACGGCATCAATCAGCCGCTCATCTTCGGCGAATATGATACTTTCTGAAACGGCTGATTTTTTGGTTGATAAATGCAATCTGAATTCAAGAAATTTCACATATCTGTCCCTCGATATGTCATCTGTAACTGTTTACTCATCGGGGATAGAATGCCAACATTTTGCAAAAACAAAATCATTATCTGAAATATTTATAAAAGACAGTTCCGTAAATGCTCAAAATTTTGTTGAGATGTTTGATCTTTCAAGCATATTTATTGTCAGCGATAAAATTAATATTTTAAATTTCGGAATAGAGACTTATAATAAAAATTATGTTTTTATCGAACAGAGTAATTTTTTTATAGAGAATAGTTTTTTTCTGAAATCGAACAGCGGGACAAAAGTTATTATAAATGGAAGCGATATAAACGGAAATTTTGCGGATTATCTATATGATTGCGATTTATATATAAAAGATTCTAATATCGTCAAAAAAAACGGATTTATTGAATTTCTTAACGGAGTTAATTTTAAAGCAGAAAATACAAAATTTAAAAGCAATATTTTTGTTAATGGCTTTTCGGATGTAAATTTGAAAAATAGTCAAACAGAAACGCTTATTATATCAGGATATGGTTTTGTAAATTCCGAAAAAAGTAATATAAATGGGAAAATAATAAAAATAAAAGACAACGCTGTACTTATTTCAGAAGATAATTCCATAGAAGTCGATAATATTAATGTGTCCGGCAATTCAAAATTTTTGATAATGAAAGGAATTGTTAAAATTAATGAATCCATAGAAGTAAACGGAGGCGGGAAATTTCGGATAAAAGAGAGCCGAGTAGAGAGTAGCGGCACATGCATAAACAAAGACGGTTATGAGATAATGGAATGTTTGGACAGCGAGCTTGAAGGAGAGAACGGGCT
>Ga0116193_1002887_pt1 | contig 12697 bp, 10 predicted proteins | sample AD_UKC115_MetaG_FD_89892 | JGI IMG/M metagenome (GOLD analysis project Ga0116193, IMG submission 89892) | Active sludge microbial communities of municipal wastewater-treating anaerobic digesters from Hong Kong - AD_UKC115_MetaG | ecosystem: Engineered > Bioreactor > Anaerobic > Digestate... | reverse complement strand
GCCACGTGCTCCCCGGCAAACAACCCCGCGAAATACCTTCCCGGCTGCAACTTGTCCGGCGTGACGGGCGCCCGTTCAAACTCATACAGTTTATCGGTGGCTTCGGTAACGCTGATCTTCTGGCTTGCTGTGCTCACGACTGATCTTCCTTATATTCCGATCCCTGTGCCCGCCTCTCCGGCGCTCCGCCCGCCCGGCCGCGGGTCTTTCCAACGTCAGGATAAGGTTAAAGCAAACCCCTGACCCGATACAAACGCCGTGTTCGACAGGCAACCCCATGCTCTAGAAGAGGGCTCTTCGCTTCAAACATGGACAGGCCGCGCCTGGCTTGAAAGGAGCATGCCCCGATGGAAATGGGATGAAGCACAAAACAGCGGAAATGCCACAATACATGGACCTTTCGATGTAGACACCTGATGACGGGGAGCCGGTTGAGGGTTTCGGCTGGGAAGCACCACAATACATGGACCTTTTGATGTAGACACCGCGATATATTGATTTTGGATGGGCGATCCACCCATTACTTGGCATTTCGACGGGTACCAATTAAATCGCCATTCCGACGCTCCCCAATTAACTTTGTCATTTCGACGGTTTCCCAATTACTTGTCATTTCGACGAACGAAGTGAGGAGAAATCTATCGAACCCTTGCAACTTGCTTTTTTTCACCATCCATTCCAACATAACCCCCTATCCCCCTGAAAAACACCTGAACTACAGCCCCCACGAAGTCTTCCGCGCGATGCAGCAAAACAGGACCGCGCGAACGAACTTAAACGCCACATCGTCAACGTGCCGCGCCCGCGTTACCCCGGGGCGCCTCTTGCCGGTATACCGGGAAAACCAGTATGCTGTATCGGCTTCCCCACCCGGGCCGCGGGGGAGGATGACGCGTATTCCCGTGGGAAGGAAAGTTCCGGTACGCGTCAAGATAACGGTGGCATAAGATCGGGTGAACTGTTAACTACCCGGAGAGGGAAAGCGTTAAACCAGATGGCGCATGGGACCGAAAACAGAGCCAGATGGTCCGAAATGGACGACATCGCCCTGGTGGAGGCCGTCCGATCGGGCCGGATGGACGCGTTTGACGAGATCGTGCGCCGGTACCAGGGGCGGATTTACGCCGCCGCTTACCGTATCGTCGGCAACCGCGAGGACGCGCTGGACGTGACCCAGGACGCGCTGGTCAAGATTTATCAGAAACTCGACACGTGGGCCCCCACTGGAACCTTCAGTTCCTGGGTCATGCGCCTGGCCACCAACCAGGCCATCGATCGCGTCCGGCAGATGAAACGACGCCCCCAGGAAGCCCTGGACGAACGGATCGACTACACCGGCGAAGGCGCGCTGCCTTCCGCCCCTCCCACCGACGCGGGCGCGCGGGCCTCGGAAATCGAGGACAGGGTTCGGAAAGCCCTGGAGAAGTTGTCTCCCATGCAGCGCATGGTATTTGAATTACGGCATTTTGAAGGGCTGGCCCTGGCGGACATCGCCGGGGAACTGGGCTGTTCCATCGGCAGCGTGAAGGTTCACCTGTTCCGCGCGCTCAAGAAACTGCGCGAGGAACTGCGGGACCTGGCGCCGGAGTGGGTAGACGACGAGGAGGAGCAGGCATGTTCCGACGATGGCTGAATGAACGCCTGATCCGTATCGCGGTGGTCTCTTTTTACGAGCCCGTGTCCCCCAGGGAGCGGGAACGGTTGGCGCGGGCCGCGCGGCGGGATCCTGAACTCCGACGCGAAATCGCCACCTTGCGGGGCGTGCGAAACCATGTCCACCTGGAAACACCCGCACTGGACGTGGACCTGACCGCCGCGGTACGCGCCCGGCTGGCGGAAGCCCAACTGGAGGCGCATACTTCCCGACCGATCGGTTTCCCCCGCTGGCGCGCGATGGCATACGGCGCGGTGCTGACGACGGCGGCCGCGGTCATGCTGGTTGTCACGATACCGGGTATCCGGCGGGCGACTCCCGCCACGGAGCCTTATCGGGCACCCACGCCATCTGCGCGGTCCATCGCGATGGAACCCCGGGAATTCCCGGTGTCCAGCGTGCTGGCACAGGCGTGTCACCTGGTCGACCAGGGTGACCCCGCGCGGGCCCGTCAACTGCTGACGGATACCGTGGCCCAGTACCCCGATGATCCTGGCTCCGGCGAGGCACTCGCCATGCTCGCGGACCTGGAATTCAGCGAATTCCACCGATTCGACAAGGCCGAGGAATACTACGAACTGCTGCGCGTCCGTTACCCGGAGATCTTCATGAAAACCCGGGACGCCGTGGATCGTTATACCCTGCTGGCGGAAGCCGCGCCCATGTATTACGAGCCCCTTTACACGCTGGTCAACGCGCGCAAGAATGGAGAAAGCATGAACGCCCTGGAGCGGCTGATGGCCCGCTATCCCGACACCCGGATCGCGCAGGAGGCCATGCGCACCCTGACGGCGTTCCACGCGGACGGCCCCGCGTCGTCGCCGGCGGATGTCGCCTCGGCCCTGCAGCGCGCCCGGGCGCGGTGCGCGGAACCGGTGGCGGCCGCCCAGTTCGACCTGGCCCTGGGAAACCTTTACCGGGACCGGCTCAAGGATCCGGATCGCGCGGCGCGCTATTTCAACGAGGCAGCGACCTGCGGCCAGGAATACGTAGCCCGGCCCGCGCGGGAGGCCTTGGCGTCCTTGCGGTATAACTCCCAGTAGTCCAACTGCCCTCACGAACGTCCGGCGCGCGACGCGACGGGACATGCGGCCAGTGTGATACGATTGAACCCGAGACAACGCGCGGAGGAGTGCTGTCGTGGCCGGCATGAACGGTTTTCTGGAACACGTGGTACGCGGCGGCGTGGTCGACCGAAGCCTCGCCGAACGGGCACGGGTCGAATCCGAAAAATCCGGCGAACCCATCGTGGAAGCCCTGTGCCGGGTGGCCCGGATCGCTCCCGCGGAGGTGTACCGGGCCCTGGCCGAATACTGTGAAATGCCCTTCGTGCTTCTTTCCCGGCAGCAGATCGATCCGGCCATCGCCGCGCGGGTACCGGCCCGGTTCGCCACCCATTACGGCTTCGTGCCGGTGGAGGAAAAGGGAGGCGCGCTGATGATCGCCATCAGCGATCCCATGAACCACCAGCTGCTCGACGACATCCGGCTGGTGTTGCGCCGGCGGGTGGAAGCGGTGGTGACCACGCCCCAGGAAATCACGCGGGCGATCAAGGAACTCTACGGCGTCGGCGCGGACACCGTGGAAAAGATCCTCATCAGTTCCGAACACGGGGAAACTACCCTGACCCTCGAGCAGGGCCCGGTCAGTGCCGACCTCGGCGACGAATCCATCGACCCATCCATCATCAAGTTCGTGAACGAACTCATCCTCGAGGCAATCCGGTCCGACACCACGGACATTCACATCGAGCCTTTCGAGGATTCCCTCAGGGTGCGTTACCGCATCGACGGCATCCTCCACCAGGCCCCAACCCCTCCATCCATCCGGGGATTTCATAATGCCATCGTGTCGCGTATCAAGATCATGGCCAACCTGAACATCGCCGAAAAACGCCTGCCCCAGGACGGAAAGATCCTGGCCTCTTTCGGCGACAGGCAGTATGACCTGCGGGTATCCGTGCTTCCCACCCCACATGGCGAAACCGTCAACATCCGTATTCTCAGCCGATCTTCCATGGCCCTCAGCCTGGACCAACTCGGCTTTCTTCCCGAAGATCTCGATCAGTTCAACCGGTACATCTCCAAGCCCTACGGGATTATCCTGGTAACGGGTCCCACGGGAAGCGGCAAAACCACGACCCTTTACGCGGCCCTTGCCAAGTTGAACCAGGTAGATCGGAAGATCATCACGATCGAAGATCCCATCGAGTACCAGTTGGCCGGCGTCACCCAGATGCAGGTGCAACCGAAAATCGGGTTCGACTTCGCCATGGGCCTGCGATCGATGCTCCGGCACGATCCGGATATCATGCTGGTCGGCGAAATCCGTGACTCCGAAACCGCCGAAATGGCCATACGTTCCAGCCTGACGGGGCACCTCGTGCTGAGCACCCTGCATACCAATGACTCCGCGGGAGCGGTCACGCGACTGATCGACATGGGAATCGAACCTTTCCTGATTTCCAGCACCATGATCGTGTCCATCGCCCAGCGACTGGTCCGGCGGGTGTGTCCCCAATGCGCGGAACCGGTGGAACCGGATCCCCAGTTGCTTCGCTGGGAGTTCGGCGTGGAACCCGACCAGTACGGTAATGCCCGGTTCCTCAAGGGACGGGGCTGCGAGCACTGCCGCCACACGGGGTACCGAGGTCGCCTCGCCATCTACGAAATGATGCCTTTCACGGAAGCCATCAAGGACCTGACCGTCCGGCGGGCCAACGCCCTGGAAATCAAGCGCCAGGCGCTGAAGGAGGGCATGAAAACCCTGCGGCATTCCGGGTGGCGGCGCGTGGTCTCCGGGGATACCACCGTCGAGGAAGTGCTCCGGGTGACAGCGGACGCCGAGGACGTCGGCGTGAAACGGGATTGAACCGGTCATGCCGCGGTTCCGGTACGTCGCGCGGAAGGGTCCCGGCGAAAATGTCGAGGGGACCGTGGAAGCGGAATCGCAACGCGTGGCGGTGGCCCGGATCCGGGAACTGGGTTACTTTCCCCTGAAGGTGGAAGAAGATACCGGAGAAACGTCCCGGGATCTCCTTCGGGAAAAACTCCAGCGGATCAGCATTAAAGACCGCAACGTCTTTCTGCGCCAATTGGCCAACCTCTTCGAGTCAGGCATGATGATCACCCGCGCCCTGCGCACCCTGGTCGAACAGACTGAAAACCCCCGCCTGCGCAAGGTGATCGATCAGCTCCGGGAAGAGGTGCAACAGGGCAGCAGCCTCGCCGAAGCCATGGAAAAACACCCGGACCTGTTCCCGGCCATGTACGTAAGCCTCGTGCGGGCCGGTGAAACCGGGGGCATGCTGGAGGAGGTGCTCTGGCGGATCTGCGCTTTTGGTGAACAGGAAGAAGAGTTACGGGGACGCGTGGTCTCCGCGATGATCTATCCGGCCTTTCTCGTCGTGGTCGGTTTTTCCGCCGTGTTTATCCTGGTCTCTTTCGTGTTTCCAAAGTTTATCCGTATTTTCGAGGATTTCAACGCGCAATTGCCCCTGCCCACCCGGATCCTTATGGGATTCAGCGATTTCATGGGCGCGTGGTGGTGGGCGGTCCTGATCGCACTGGCTGGCGGAGTGGCAGGGCTGTTCCGGGCCTGGCGGACCGAGGGGGGGCGCCGGTATTTCGACGCGGTATTTCTCCGGATTCCCGTGCTGCGGACCCTCGTGATCAAGTACGAAATGGCCAAGTTTGCCCGGACCCTCGGCACCCTCCTGGACAATGGCGTGCCCATTCTGACGGCATTGCAGATCACCGGGGAAACCATCAGCAACCGATGGATCCGGGACGAAATCCTGACCATTCACCAGGCGGTGCGGGACGGGGAAAGCCTGAGTGAAGCGTTGCGGCGGTGCATCCATTTCCCTCCCATGGTGGTCAGCATGTTCGCCGTGGGAGAAGAAAGCGGCCGGGTTGGCGCGGTGGCCACGCGGGTGGCCGACGCGTATGACCTGGAGGTAGACCGGGCGGTCAAGGCACTCGTGGCATTGTTTGAACCAATGCTGATTGTCATCATGGGCGTCATCGTTGGCTTCCTCGTCATCGCCATGCTCCTGCCCATGCTCACCCTCAGTTCAGCCATCGGGGCTTGAACCTTCTCGCCATGCGTCCGTTTCCAGTGGGATGCGTAATCTTTAAATTTTTGTTGCAAAGTTGTATAAAACCTGTATAAAATCTCTCAGTAACTTGTTTTTTCTTGATGGAAAACGTTATACCAAATCCCTGATTCCCAATGCGGGGGAGGAGCAGAGCAGGAGAAACCGTCATGGCGCGGAATGGTTCACCCTCTGAACAGATCAAGCAGGTAATCCGTCAAATGATCGAAAAAGGGGTATTCGGGGTTGGACAGCCCGTGCCGTCTGAACTCGAATTGGCCGCCCAGTATAACGTCGGACGCGCCCATTCCCGCCAGGCGCTTCGGGACCTCGAATCGGAAGGGTATATCCTCCGATCCCGGGGACGCCGCTCCATTGTCGCCCCCAAGCAGCAATGGCCAGGCCGGGCCCTGACCTCCGTCGGGGAAAACGTGGTGGCTCTCGCCCTCCCCACCTACCAGTCCCGCTACTGCCAGGCCATCCAGCATGGCCTGTTTTCCGTCATCTCGGAACGGGGGTACCAGAGCATCGCCTACAACCTCAGTTTCGATGAGACCGGGGAACCCCATTTTCTGAAACATGTCAGTTCCCTGGGGCTGCGCGCGCTGGCCCTGTGGATCCAGAACGAAACCCCCGAGACGGAAAACCAGGTCCGGGAAATCGCCGAATCCGGCCTCCCGGTAGTCCTGGTGGATCACGAAGCCCGGCAGACCGAACTGGACGCGGTAACTACTGACAATGAACAACTTGGGGAAGAGCTGACCCGCGCCCTGCTTCAACGGGGGCACGAACGTGTTGGATTCCTGCGGGACACGTATAACCTCATGAGTACCGAGGAACGTCAGCGGGGGTTCACGCGCGCCCTGGCGGAAGCGGGCATAGCCTACCAGGAAGCCTGGGGAGCGGCTTTCAATCCTCACCACGGGGACGAAGTGATTCAGGCGGTGGACATGGTTATGGCCCGGCGTAACCCGCCCACGGCGTTCTACTGTTCTCACGACGCCCTGGCCCAGGTGGTGGCCGATCGCCTGAACGTACTGGGATACCGACTGGGAGAGGACATCGAACTCGCCACCTCGGATGACGACGGCCTGTTGCAGGAACGGGGTGTACCCGCCATACTCATGCGCCAGCCTGGTTACGCCATTGGCCGTAAAGCCGGAGAATTATTGCTGGAACGCATCGCTGACCCGTCGTTACCCCCACGGGTGGTACGGCTGGCCCCGGAATGGGTGCATCGGTCAAACGGGGACCCGATTGCCGCGAAGTAACCTGGGCCCGTGGACTTAAAAACATGGTTGGAGCGGTTGGAGGTAGCGCGCAATGCCTAAAATCAATAAGCCCAAGGGAGAATGGACCATCCACGATATCGCGCGGGAACTAGGCGTCTCCGCGAAAACGGTCAGCCGGGTGCTCAACCACAAGGACGGGGTCGGACCAGAACTGCGGGAGAAAATCCAGCGCCTCATGGACGAGGTGGGCTACCAGCCTCATCTTGGCGCGCGTTCGTTGCGCACCCGGGTCAGCACATGTATCGGCGTCACCATGCCGGTGGGACCGGAAAGCGCGCCCCTGAGCCAGAATTTCGTGCTGTGGATCGTGGAACAGATCTACGCTGCATTCGGCCGGCTGGGCGAATACGTGTGCATGGACCTGAATCCCAGGGCCGGGATAGACGCGGGTGATTATGGCCGGGGTATCTGGCAGCACCTGTTCAAGGCATGCGTGATCGCCGGCCCATTGCCGGTAGATGACCGTATTTTCCGGCGCATTCACGACAGCGGCGCCCGATACGTCGTGTTCAGTCGACTGGACAGCGTGCCAGAAGCCAACTGCGCGGTGGTGGACTACGAGCGGGCCGCGTACGAATCCACCAGGTTCCTGATCGACCGGGGACATCGGCGTATCGCGATGTTGCGTTCGTTCGAAGGGCTCAATCCAGGACTCGAACGGTTGCGTGGATACAAGCGTGCCCTGGAAGAAGCAGGGATTCCTTTTGATGAACGGTTGGTGCGCTCGGTGGGACTGAGCACCGATTCAGTGGCCGCGGGCACCCATTTCCTGCTGGCCCAAGAAGGCGTAACGGCCTTGATCGACAGCAGCAGCATGGAAGACGGTAACAGCCTGAAAGAGGGAGCGGCCCGGGCCGGTAAACATTTTGGCGAAAACGGTATTGAACTGGTGGCGTGGACCTATCTTAAGGACATGGCGGTATGCCGCGAAGCGTCCGCGCACGTCTGGCTGCCCATGCGGGAATCCGCCAGGGAAGGCGTCATGATGCTGGCAGACCGGGTATACGGACGGGCGGAGGGCCCCATCCACGTGGTGTATCCCCCGGTGCTGCAACCGTACCCCATTGAGCAACTGTTGCCGACGCCCAAGCGGTTCTTCTACCAAGAATAACCCCTCAGGGCTTGCGCCAGCGCAGGTACAGGTCGTTGCCGATCCAGCGGTGGAAGGGACGCGATATCGGGGCCGCGATCCGGTAAAGGGGGCTCCGGGCAAGGTCACCCGTCAGGCGGTGACTCCCGGCGCGGAGCAGGTCAGGATCCACCCAGATTTCCGGTGCTGGATTGACCAGCCCCGCGTCCCGCGCAACGCGACGTAAGAGGGTGGGCGTGTATTCCTGGATGTGTACCCGGTCCATGACAGCCAGTTGCGCGTCCACGCCGTCAACGGTCCCGGGACGGAACCACCGCAGCATGGGTCGGATAAGCCGGGGCCACAGGACCCGGTGAAACACCAGGTTCGGCGTCGTGTGCGCGAGCAGTACTCCGCCGGACTTGAGCACCCTGGCCATTTCCCTCAGCAGGTAAGCACCCCCCGCGTAATCTAGGTGTTCAATGAGGTCCCCGGCGAACACCCGGTCGAACTGGTTATCCGCAAAGGGCAGGTACCGACAGTCCCCCCGAACCAGCACCGGTTTTCGGGACCTGCCGGCACCCAGGGAGGCCGCGAGGCGACAGGCGGCCGGGGAGAAGTCCAGCCCCACGGCAAGGGCGCACCGGTCCACCAGCGCGTAAAGCAGTTCCCCCCGCGCGAAGCCAAGTTCCAGGACACGATGACCCGGGTCACATGCCAGCATGGAAAGGTGCTTTTCCCGCAGCCAGGACAACCGGCCCGACCTGAACCCGGCGTAGCCCTCCACGTCTTCACTCAGGAAATAAGCCTCCGGGTAGGCCCCGGGATCAAGGGAACGCCCCCGGGATTCCGGGCGCGGATCACTCGTCGACGCATCCGTCATTGAACAGGCACCTTAAGCCCGTATTCTTCAATCTTGCGGTACAGCGTGCTGCGCCCGATGCCCAGCAGGGCCGCGGCGTCCCGGACATTCCCCCCGCACAGTCGAAGGGCTTCCTCGATATGCCGGCGTTCCATCTCCTGGAGGGAGAGGAAACCGCCCGCCTTCCGCTCGGGAGGGGGTGTGCCCAGGGCAAGGTCGCTTTCGTCGATCACGTCACCCTTCGCGAGGGCCACGGCGCGTTCCACCACGTTCCGCAGTTCCCGGACGTTTCCGGGCCAGGTGTGCCGCTGCAGGGCGCGCAACGCCGTCGGCGTGAACCGGGCGTGGGCGGCCGCGCCACTGCGGGCCAGCGCGCTGGATAGAAAGTACGCGGCCAGTTCAGGAATGTCGCCGATCCGTTCACGCAGGGGTGGGATGTACAGTTCCACCGCGTTGAGCCGATGATAGAGATCCCGCCGGAATCGTCCTTCTTCGACCGCGCGGCGGATGTCGGCGTTGGTGGCGGACACGACCCGCACGGTCACCTTGATTTCCGCCTGGCTGCCCAGTCGCCGGAACGCCCCGGTCTCAATGGCGCGCAGCAGGCGGGCCTGATTGGCCAGGCTCAGGTCGGCCACCTCGTCGAGAAACAGCGTGCCGCCGTTGGCTTCCTCGAGCAGGCCGCGCCGCACGGCGTGAGCGCCGGTGAAAGCCCCCTTCTCATGACCGAACACCTCGCTTTCGAACAGTTCATCGGGAATCGCCGCGCAGTTGACCGCGACCATCGGCCGATCCGCCAGGTCGGACAGTTCGTGAATCATGCGGGCAACCAGTTCCTTGCCCGTGCCGGTTTCGCCAAGAATCATGACGTTCAGGCGGGTCCGGGCGTACTGCCGGGCTTTTTCCCGGAGCGTTTTCATGGCCGTGCTGCCGCCCAGGATCGGCCCGGCGTTGGTAACCCCTGCCACGAGTTTACGGTTTTCCGTTTCCAGTTGTTCCAGCCGTTCCATGGCCCGCAGGTAAGGCGCGCCCGTGTGGGCGAGGGCCAGCAGGGTGGTCAGATCGTCCTCATCGTGCATGCGTCCCGGGGTTTCGCTGCGCGCCACCAGGACGCCCACCGCCACGCCCGCGAGAATCAACGGTGCCACCAGGGTCGTCCGCACGGCTGGCTTGCCGTCCTCCTCGATGGACTCCGGTAACAGCACGCCCTTCTGGCCGGAGAGGGCGTCCGCCACCAGGTCCCGCAGGACGGTATCTTTTTCGAACACGGCCACGCCCTCCCGGGGCCACACGGCTACCCGGCTTTCGGCGTCCGGCTTCCATACCAGCCAGGCCTGCATGGGTGCGACCCGCTCCTGCACTGCCTGCAGCAGCAGCGAGGCCACGCCGCTCATGGAACGGGCCATGCTCATGGCAATACCCAGGTTAACCAGGTGAAGCAATTCTTCGGTGGACCGTGGTTTACCCTGGCCAAAGAGGGATTCCTCATCAGACGGTGAATAGATTGGCCCACCCAGGGACAGGGCCGACGTGGCCTTGCCCGGCCTGGGCAGGCTCCGGGTAACGCCATTGGCTGGTTCCGTGGCCCGGATCACACAGAAAATCGTCGCCCCCACGCCGATTTCATCCCCCGGGGAAAGCACCGCTTCGCTGACCGGCGCGCCATTAAGCAGCGTGGCGTTGCGACTTCCCATGTCCCGAAGTTTCAGGGCATCATTTTCGAGGGCCAACTGGCAGTGCCGACGGGACACGGTGGGATCATCCAGCCGGATGGTACACCCGGGATCCCGCCCGATGACCAGGGGAACCGGTCCGATCGGCCATGCCACGCCACGATCCTGGCCTCGGCGAACCGTCAGGTAATACGGCATAAGGCAAGCCTCCTCTCGGACATCCCCGAATCGGGACTTATTCTACATCTATTATGCCCGCTTTCCCAGAATGAGACAACAGCCGAGCCAGGCATACCGGGTACAGGGTTCATGCCTGGCCCCCGCGCGATACCGTCATGCCCGGGCCGAATGTGTGTCATAATGAGGGATCAGCACTCCCGTGAAGGCGCTACCTGGTGAACATGAAAAACAACCACGCACTGCCTGGGGTCCAGGGGTACGGCATCGCGGCACTGGCCCTTGGGATAGGCTTGGCCATGACAGGCCTTGCCCTGTTGCTCTGGCCTGGCTCCACGGTCGAACCGGCGTTGTCCCCTGCTCATCCCCGGCCATCGGGGCGCCCGAACATCGTCCTCATCGTCATAGACGCGTTACGGGCGGACCGGATCGAGGCCCAACGCAACGGCCTGCCGGTCATGCCATCCCTGGCCTCGCTGGCCCGGGCGGGCACGCTGTACGCGAATGCCTGGGCACCAGCCAGCTGGACCCGCCCGTCCATGGCTTCCCTGTTCACCGCGCTGCCCATGGAAACGCACCAGGTCCGGTGGAGCGCGGATCCAGATCAGCCGGACGGCCCGTCAGACGTGTTATCCGACGCCTTCGAAACCCTCGCGGAGTACCTGCGCGCCGCCGGATGGCGGACCATCGGCGTCCAGACCAATCCTAATTGCCTGCCCGAGTTCGGCCTGGCTCAGGGCTTTGAAACCTACGCCTTTTCGGCGGCGTGGCGGGCGGAACAGGTTACCGATAAGGCCCTTGAACTGGCCGCCGGCTCGTCTTCGCCTTTTTTCCTGTATGCCCATTACATGGAGCCCCACCTTCCATACCCCGCGTCACCGGAGGCCCGCGCCGCGATGGGGTGGCCTCCTTCAGGCCTGTCTCCCACGGAACTCGAAATTGTGGACAAGGGCTTCAGGGATTATTTCTGGTCCTACCTGCGGCACCGCTATGGCATGTCCACCACGTCACCGCCAGCGTTTTCTGACGTCCAGCGGGACGCGACGCGGATGATCTACGACGCGGCGTGCCGTACCGCGGATACCGCCGTGGGCCGGCTGGTCCACTCTCTCGAACGGCAGTTTCCAGCCACCCTCTTCATTATTCTGGCAGATCACGGAGAACAGTTCTGGGATCACGATCTGCTGGGACATGGCTTGAGTCTCTACTCGGAGGAAACCCGGGTGCCCCTGATCCTGTACGGGTGGCGCACGCCCAGGGGATTACGGGAAACCACCCCCGTATCCCTGCAGGATGTGATGCCCCTTCTGGCCGATCGCCTGGGATTACCACCCCGGGATCACTGGATGGGTACCGCGCCCGGGCTCCCGGAACGCCCGGTATTTTCCAGCACCCGCGCGCCATGGCCTTCCTGGAACGTACACCTGGACATGGTCGTCTTCGGGCCATGGAAACTGATCCATGACGCTCGAAAAGATACCTGTGAACTGTATAACCTGGAAGCGGACCCTGAAGAACACCGGAATCTCTGTTCAGAGACTCCCGAGGTAGCGGACCGGGGAAGAAACCTGTTACGTGAACACCAGGAAAAGGCCATATTCCGGCGTCAGGCGGGACAAGAAACCCGGCAGGTGGACGAATCCGTGCGAGAACAACTCCGGGCCATCGGGTACATGGAATAACCGGGCAAGGGCCGGCCCGAAAAATATATAACGTCCGGAACACAACCTGTTCCGGACGTTACATTTTTTCTACAGTTGCTGATTGCCTCCTGAAACCTACTTCTTGGCGGGAGTCGCCTTCTTGGCGGGGGTCGCCTTCTTGGCGGGAGTCGCCTTCTTGGCGGGGGTCGCCTTCTTGGCGGGAGTCGCCTT
>Ga0116193_1002885_pt1 | contig 12707 bp, 9 predicted proteins | sample AD_UKC115_MetaG_FD_89892 | JGI IMG/M metagenome (GOLD analysis project Ga0116193, IMG submission 89892) | Active sludge microbial communities of municipal wastewater-treating anaerobic digesters from Hong Kong - AD_UKC115_MetaG | ecosystem: Engineered > Bioreactor > Anaerobic > Digestate | place... | reverse complement strand
GTGATCGAAGTGAAGGTGCGTTATTATGAAATCAGTAACTTCATCAGGCGTAACGTTAATTTTTTTCAGCTCGTAACATATATGATTCGCGTCATTCGAAATGCAATAAATCTGCCTGTACTTGTCGTTAAATTTATCTCCGATTCCGGCGTCAACCAGTACTTTACGATTCCCGGATTCTATCAAAAGCGGATTCATACCGAGTAAAATCCTGTTCATTTCATCCGCCGGATTTGTTTTGTTCCAAATCGTTTTAGGCACCACGCCGAACATAGCGCCGCCGTCCAATTTAAAGGTGCCGCAGTTTAAAATATTTAATTTTATTTTTCCGCAATAAATATGCATTTCATTATCCTTTCTATTTACGCTATTAACAGACAATTCTCTAAATCCATCAAATATTTTCGCTAAGACAATTATCTTAATATAGCTTTAAAAACTAATTATTTGCCGCTTGCTATATCAAAAAAATTTAAACTTAGCCCTAGCATAAAATAAGATTTCAACTAAGTAAATTTTACCATACAACACTATTTAAACGCTATAAAAATTTAATTTAATATACATCAAATTCGGTTTTAAGTAATATATAAATATTTTTTCCGGTCATTAACAATTTATTGAAATAAAACAATAATTTTGTTATCATAGTGCAGTATGCCAAACGACAAATATTTTAATAATGATAAAGTCAAAAAAAACAATAATAAATATGAAAAAACAATAAATAAAAAGAACCCAAAACCCGGACTGCCTTATAATTCAGACAGCGGCTTTTGCGCGCTTTACCGGGCGCTCTCGAAACTTTCGGTATGCTCCCGCAAAGATTCAAAAGACCTTATATTAGGCGGTAAAATCACGGTAAACGGAATCAAAGCAATTAGCATAATGCAGCCTGTAAACATAAAGCACGATAAAATCGCATTAAACGGGAAAATAATTAAAGCCGCTAAATTTGAATATATCGCGGTTAATAAGCCGATAGGTTATGAAACGACGCGTCCGGGAAAAAACATAACTTCAAAAACAATTTACGACGTAGTGCCGTTCGCGTTAAATAAAAATCTCAACCCGGTCGGCCGGCTTGACAAAGACTCTCACGGCCTCATATTTTTAACGAACGACAATGATTTTTTGAATGAATTGACAGGCGATTCCAATAAAATAACAAAGCATTACAAAGTAACGGTCAACGTAAAGCTTACAGACGAACAGATCGAAGAATTTAGAACCGGAATATTAATAACAAAAGACGGCGGCGCCCTTGAAAAAACAAAGCCCTGTTATATAAAAGAAATTGGCGATAAAGTCTATGACATAAAAATTAATCAGGGCATCAACAGGCAAATAAGAAAAATGTTCGAATATTTTGGCTCGGAAGTTATTGATTTATTCAGATATAAAATCGGTAATTTCGACATTAAATTATTAGAAAATAAAAATTATATCAATATAAAACCTGAAGAAGTTTTAATACATAGCACAATAAAAAAACAGAAAATTGTTCAATAAACGCTCAAAAAAGTTTTTATAATTTTATAGATTTAATCATGAATTTATGTGTTTCGAAACTTATTTATTGGCGGCACTTTTCATGATACCAAAAAAATAAAAAAAGCGTATTCATGGCATATTAATTGCTCATTAAAAATATATTATTATTAGTTAAACGATATTAAGGAGGAAAAGTAATGCCAGTAAAAAAAGTTAATGACAAGGTTGAAACGACGGGAAAGAAAACTACCGCGAAAAAAACAACAAAGGCAGCGGCATCTGCCAAAACGAAAGCTGCGGTAAAAACAAAGACTGAGGTAAAAAAAGCGGCGAGTGTAACCACCGCTAAAACAAAAGCCGTAAAAAAACCGCGCAACCTCAAAGCCCGTGAAATACCATTGAAGGAACTTGAAAAAACGGCAAAAATAACTCCGGACGGTCGTTTGATAATTGAAAGCCCGTTATATCCTAAATCATCACCGAACGTAACCTCATCGCATACCGAAAACATTTACGGACGCCATTATATAATCGATTCGAACAATCAATTGCCTGAAATTTACGGCAAAGACAGATTAACCGTTTTAGTGCGCGACCCTGAATGGATTTTCGCTTTCTGGGAATTATCGGAAAATAAAATCAAGGAAGCAGAAAAAATACTCGGCTCAAAAGAATTTCTCCATTCGAAAAAAATAATAAGAGTATATGACATGACAGATAAGCATGAAGCCGATGAAAGCGATGCGCATGACATCGAGCTTTCAAAAATTGCGTCATCGTGGTATATACATGTAAAACACGACTCAGTTTATATGATCGAGCTTGGTTTTCTCTCGCCAAAAGGCGATTTTGTGGTTCTTTTAAAATCCAACCACATCGAAACGCCAAACGCCAGCATGTCAAGCGCGACCGACGAAAAATGGATGGTAAAAGACAGCACATTCAACAAATTATACGAACTTTCGGGCGGCAAAAAAATCGGCCTCAGCTCGGCCGATATTATGCAGATAATGGCACGCGGCATGAAAACCGACGAGTTGACAAAAACTTCACATTTACTGACTCCAGGAGCGGGAGTTTCATCCGAAACTCTGTCATCACAGGCAATGCTTGAGAAAAAAGCCGAAGAGGAAGCCGCTAAAAAAGAAAGAAAATTCTGGATGGTACTGAACACGGAATTAATAGTTTACGGCGCAACGGAACCGGACGCTTCGGTAACCATAATGGGTCAGCCTATAAAACTCAGAGAAGACGGTACATTTTCAATAAGAATGGCGCTTCCTGACACCAATATCGATATACCGGTCAAAGGCACATCTTACGATAAAATCGATGAAATCACGATAACTCCTATAGTAAAAAAGCATACCAACTATTCAAAAAACAGCAAGGAGTAGCAAATAATGGAAAAAGGATATATTTCAATGGTATTGCACGCACATCTTCCTTATGTGCGTCATCCTGAATATAAATACTTCCTTGAGGAAAATTGGTTCTTTGAAGCTATAAACGAAACTTACCTGCCGTTATTGGAATCATTTGAAAAAATGGCCGCTGACGGGGTAAATTTTAAAATCACAATGACAATAACTCCGACTTTAATGGCAATGCTGGCCGACCCGCTGCTGCAGGAAAGGTATGTCCAGCATATAAACACGCTGATAGAGCTTGCAGAAAAAGAAGTTATCAGAACCAACCTGATTGCGGACTTAAATAAAAATGCAAAAATGTATCTCAAAAAATTTACCGATAACCGGGAAAATTTTATCGAGAAATATAAAATGAACCTCATAAACGGTTTCAAAAAATTCCAAACCGCCGGCAATCTTGAAATAATAACCTGCTGCGCCACGCACGGTTTTTTACCGCTAATGTCGGTTAACGAAAAAGCTGTCGAAGCGCAGATAAAAATAGCCGTCGATTCTTACGAACGTCATATAGGCAGCAAACCCCGCGGGATCTGGCTTGCCGAATGCGGTTATTACCCCGGCCACGACAAATTCCTGAAAAAATACGGCATACAGTTTTTCTTCACCGACACGCACGGCATACTTCACGGTACGCCTCGCCCTAAATACGGCGTATTTGCCCCTGTATTCTGCGAATCAGGAGTAGCGGCTTTCGGACGCGACGTGGAATCGTCAAGATCGGTGTGGAGCGCGAACGAAGGCTATCCCGGCGATTACAACTACCGCGAATTTTACCGCGATATAGGGTTCGACCTCGATTTCGACTATATAAAGCCTTATATACACCCGGACGGCATCCGTATCAATACCGGCATAAAGTATTATAAAATAACCGGGAAAACCCATGAAAAAGAAGTTTACAACCAGGAACGCGCGCTTAAAATGGTCAAAGAGCACGCCGGCAATTTCCATTTCAACCGTGTAAAGCAAATCGAATATCTCAGCGAATATATGGACAGGAAGCCTATAATAGTATCGCCTTACGATGCCGAGCTTTTCGGCCACTGGTGGTATGAAGGCCCGCATTTCATAGAAGAAGTGCTGCGCCTTACGGCCGACCCAAAAAGCGCCATAAAAAGCGTTACGCCTTATGAATACCTGGAAGCGCACCCAAAAAACCAGGTCCTTACACCTTCATTCAGCTCATGGGGCCACAAAGGCTATTCAGAAGTATGGCTTTCAGAAAGCAACGACTGGATTTACAAACACCTGATCGAGATGTCGGAAAGAATGGTCGAGCTCGCTACTTATTACCAGAGCCAGAGCGCCGATTTACTTGTAAATAGAGCGCTTTCTCAGGCGGCAAGAGAGCTTCTGCTCGCGCAAAGCTCCGACTGGGCGTTTATTATGAAAAATAATACCGCTGTCGAATACGCTGTAAAAAGAACTAAAGACCATGTCGCCAGGTTCAATTCACTTTACGACCAGATAAAATGCCAGCGCATAGACACGGATTTCCTGCAGGCGCTGGAATATCACGACAATATATTCCCGGAAATCGATTACAGGGTTTACGCAATATAAATTTTATATGATAAAACTGCAATAAATACCCAAAATTAAACATATATGATATTATCAATATAAAAAACCGGCGCTGAATTAACTCAACAGCCGGTTTTTATTATTTAATAATTAGCAAAAGACTACTTTGAACATATCCTATAAATTAAATTTCATTCTAAAGAATATTTTCCTACGGAAACTATCATTTTATTGATTTTCAGCAGGCAATATTTTACCGATTAAAGTTTTGAAACAGTTTCTGCGAGTTCTTTATAAAGTGCAGTATCCTTCGAAATCATGCCCATATATTTTGTAAGAACGTCTTTAGCGTTTTTATTTTCCTTAAGGTTCAAGTATGAAATACCGAGAAGGTAAAGAACATCCGGATGATCAGGCAAAAATTTCAGCGCGTTATTGAAAACCGTAACGGCATATTGGTACTGCGGCGGATTTGCGTTCATATACATTTTTCCGTAAGAAATATAAGGGCCGGCAAGTTTAGGATTAATTTTAATTGCATTATCATAGCACTGTTTCGCGCTCGCATAATTTTTTTTAAAATCGTATATAGTGCCTAATATGTGATGACCTTCGGCGAAATTACCGTTTAATTTGACCGCCTTATAGATATATTTATGCATTTCATCTATATTGTCAAGCGCCTGATAACATAGGCCTATCTTGAAATTCACCTCATAATTATTCTGAGTTATTTCAAGTATTTTTTTAAATTCGTTGATTGCCGCGTCATAGCTGCTAAGCTGAAAATAAACATTGCCAAGTTTTTCACGCATTGCGGTATCTTTAGAATTGGATTTTATCAATACCGAAAGTTCTTTTATCGCTTCGGCATATATGCCGGCATCCAGAAATTTCTGCGAAATCTCATAGCGTGCCGAATTATTTTCAGGCTCCAAAAAAACGGCTTTTTGATAATATGCCTTCGCCTGATCAAAATCCTTAAGCAAAAGCATGCAGCGTGTCATGACATAATAAGCTTCACCGAAAGCCGAATCCTTATCAATAGATTTCTGAATGAAATCCTTCGCCTCTTTCAACTCATTTTTCAAAATAAGCATTTTAGCATATTCAAGATCGAGCCCGGCATGATCGAGGTTTTTTGCGGCGGCATTTTTTAATGTTTCGAACGCTGCATCATTTTCATTCATACTGATCTGAATTTTAGCGAGCGCCAGTATAGAATCGGCGAACTCAGACGACAGCGCAAGGGATTTCTCGATAAATTCACGCGCTTCCTTATTTTTTTTCGAAGTTAAAAAAACCTGCGCCTTTTGATAATAAGCAACGGCAAGTAATTTTCTGGATACCATATCATCGGGATTCGACTTCAACTCGCGCTCGAGTTTAACAATTGTATCGTCAAATTTAAGTTTTTTCAATGAATCAGCCGCTTCCGAAACATTGCGCGAGACTATTTCATTATTTACCTGCTCCACTTTTTCTTTCTCCACGACTTTTACGGTGCGCATTTCCCATATAGCGTTAAATGCCGTAATGAATATAACTATAAATATTACAAAGTAAATCGAATATTTAAAATAATTTATAAAATTATCATGACCGACTTTGTCCCTGAAATTCTTAATGCTCTTCGACAGCGTCCCAAAAAATTTCTTGACAAAAAATACCATCTTCGGCATAAACTCATCAGGCGGCAGCTCTTCGATATCGGCTTTATTTATATTTGCCGCTGCCGGCGGAGGATCAGTCACGCCTATTTTTTTCAAAATTTCACTTGCCTGATCTTTGATAATTTTTTCAGGATCATTTTTACATTCTTTTATGAGCTTAATCGCCTCGTCATTTTTTATTTCGGAAAGAACGTAAATTGCCGAGCTTCTAATCCATGGCTTATCAGAACTTACAAGTTCCTTAAGCCGTCCCATAACCATCAAACCGATGTCTTTTTTAGTGCCTGAAAATTTCCATAACGCTTTGCAGACGTTCGCTTTAACGCGCGAATCCTCATGAAATAGAAGTTTGGTAAGCGCTTCGATTGATTTTTCCGAATTTATAAATTCCAGAGCTTCAACGGCGTTAGCTACAATTCGGCTGTCTGTATGTTCCGTAAGGGCTATGATCCTTGTTATATGCTTTTCGTCGCATAATTTTCCCAGAACTGTAACTATTATAGCCCTGATTAAAGGATTATCCTCGGACTCTATATCGTTAAACAGCTTATCTATTTTAGTTTTATCTTTAATCCGCTCAATATTCTTTATTTTTAATATTTTTTCCTTCACGTCGTCGGAAAGCTCAGTGCTTAAACTTTCGTCATTTTCAGCGATCTGGAATTTTGCTTTAAGCTTAAGCATGGATTTTTTCGTATAAAACCGCACAGCAGAGCTTTGATCGGCTTTATACCTGTTTAAAATGATCAAAGCTTCACTGTCATCGCTGTCGCCAAGAGCGATAACCGCATTTAATCTTACTTTTTCATCTTCAGATGATAATTCGACAAGAAAATCATCAAGCTTTTTAGGCATTCCAACTCACACCATTCGCATTTTTATATAAATATTAAAAACTACCCGTAAAATCTTAATTCTTGACATTCATTAAAAACTTAAATATAATAAAAAGATTTTATGTAATTCTCACAATAATTCGGTTCATTTTATTTTTATTCTAAATTTAATATAAAAAACAGGAAAGAAAATGAAAAAAAACCCTAATTTTATTATACACGTTTTTATAATTTTATCAATAATTTTTTTTGCCGCCAATGAAAATATTTTTTGCGGTAAATTTATAGTTTTAGCCGGCGAATCTCAAGCAGTGCCGGATGAATTATCATCCAGGCTGAACGCAAACAATAAAATCAGCTGCGATAAAACAAAAAGAAAAATTCAAGCCGCAATAGAATTATACATCGTCGAAAACGGAGTTAAAAATACCGCCGAAATTTCAATGGATGATCTTTTGAAAAGCGGTATATTAAAGTTCGAACCGGCATGCCCGGAAGGCGGCAAATATAAAATCTCCAAAGGCAATGCCGGGTGTTTAAAATGCGATAAACCGGCACCTTCTAAAGTCATACTGCCTCCGCTGCCGGGACGCGGCAATAATCAGGCAAACGCCGAAGGGACCGGCGAAACTGCCGTAAGCGACAAGAAAAAAATCATAACCAGTGCCACCCTGGAAGCCAGTATCAGCAAATATATAAATAAGGAAGATACTTTTATCCTTGACAAAACGGAAAAACCGGTCGAAAAAAAAACCGATGAGGCGGAAGTAAAAAAAAGCGGCGAAATTAACGATCCGGCCCAAGCAGAAGCCCCAAATATAAAAGACGACGAAACAAAAAAAGCTCAAAAAAATAATAAAACCGATGAAGTAAAAGAGCCGGTTCCCGAACAAATACAGCCAGAAACACCGGTAATCGGAAAAAGCGCGAAAGATTTTCACCGCGAAGCTATTGAACACGCCAGAAAAGGCGAAATAGACAAAGCGCTTGAAAAATTCCAAAAAGCCATAGAGCTGGTGCCCGATTCATTTACTTATCATTATAACTACGGATTATTCCTTGCCAAAATAGAAAGTTTCGATCTCGCTTATATCGAATTCCAGCGCGCCACCCGCCTGAAACCCGACGACCAGAAAGTAAAAAACATGATCGAGAAATTAAAAAAAGCCATATCACTCAGGTAATATTATAATCGTTCGTACTCTAAAATTTGTAAAACTAATGAAAAAGCGTATGTCCGAATACACCGGCATACGCTTTTTCATTAATCCCATAAACATTTTTATTTAATATTAAAATACTATTTTAAGGTTGTCATTAAAAACATTCGTAAAATATTTTAAGTTCATTCTAAGCAATAAAACATTTCAAAAGTCCAAACGCTTACATTTATAAGCATGCGAATTAAATGACAACCGGCACCGAAAGTCTGCTTTTTTCAATCGCGATAGGAAGCATGTCATTAATTTTACCTGATTTAGGAAATGGATGCGCCGGTTTCAGTCGCCTGTTCATAGTATCGACGGTACCTAAAACCTCAACTTCCATAAACATTTTATCCTTTTCAGAAGGCTTGTCTTTCGTGGTAATTACCCAGATTTCACCTTTTCTTGTCTTAAGTTTAAATCCGAAATATCCGCCGACCGCCGCGCTGATTTCGGGAATTGCCTTAACTTCGGTGACACGCCCTATGATAAGCACTGCCTGACCATCAACCTTGCTTATCTTACGCCTTATCGAAGAAGCGTCATAAGTTACCATAGTAATGAATATATAAAAAAGCACAATAAAAACTATGCCGGACAATATAATTTTGCCTATAAAGCCTTTTTTATCAATAAAATTGCCCCGGACAGGTAAACATTCCAATCGCATTCAATACTCCTATAACAGCTAAAATACAAAATCCCGTTTATCATTATTTTTTATCGATTTGTTTTATCGCGTCTTCCGCTAACTTATAAAAATTGGAATTTTTTGATTCAATTTCCAATATTTTCGAAAACATTTTTTTTGCATTCTCCATATCGTCACCTTTATTACGGTTAAAGTAAGTAATACCGAGGTTATAAAGGGAGAAGGTGAAATTAGGGTCGAGTTTTATAGCTTCCTCTAGATATTTAGCGGCCTCGTCAAGTTTAAGATTGTTCATAAGCCCGAATCCAAGGTTATTATAAGCCATTATATGTTTAGGATTGAGTTTTATCGCGTTCAAATACTCGCCGGACGCTTTTTCCGAAAGATTTGACTTATCGTAAAGAACGCCAAGATGGTAATGCGCTTCAGCGTATGACGGATCGGCCTGAATGGCTTTTTCATAATTCGACTTTGCCTGCTGATAATTATTGTTAATGTAATTAATATGGCCTATCGTATCGTATGCCTGCGCGCATTTAGGATCGAGCTTTATAAGAAAATTACAAAGCTCGATAGCTTCGTTATATAGTTTAAGCTGAATATACGCTTCTATGAGGTTAAAATTGAATGTCTTATTTTTAGGTTCAATAGTGATCGCCTTTATGAAAAGTTCGCTCGCTTCCTTAGGATTATCCTGGCGCAGAAGCACGATTCCCCAATCGTTATAAGCCGGCGCAAGGCCGGGTTCAAGCTCGGTCGCTTTTTTAAATGAAGCGACAGCCTTATTAACATCATTTTTTCCAAGATAAGCAAGCGCAAGGTTATAACTTGCAATTACCTGCACCTGGCGTGGCCCTTTCATCGCTTTATTAAAAAATTCGATCGCGGTATCAAATTTCGCCTGATTTAAATTCAAAAGCCCTAAAGTGTTAAGCGCAGTATAATTTTTCGGATTATTTAAAACTGCCTTTAAAAGATAATTATTTGCTTCAATCCTGTTTCCTATAGTAAAATAAACTTCGCCGAGGGCCGACTGCGCCTCTGAATATTTAGGATCGATTTGAAGCGCCAATTTCAATTCGTTTATGCCGTCCTGATATTTTTCAAGACCGACAATAGAAAGTCCGAGGTTATAATGCGCCACGGCCGAATCAGGATTCAGAGCGAGGCCCTGTTTTAATACTTTTATAGCTTTTTCGTAATCGCCCTTACGTGACATTATAATTCCTATGTTTATATACGCGTTAGCATATTCCGGATTCAGTTTGAGTATCTCCTCGAATTGATCGAGCGCTTTTCCGTAATCACCAAGCATGATATGAAGAGTGCCAAGGTTATTTTTTATCTGTATATTTTTCGGGTCTTCAGCAAGCGCTTTTATGAGCGCGCGTTTAGCTTCCTGGTAATCGCCTTCGGCGACATATTTTTCATATTTTTGAATAAGCGCCTGGCTTTCGTTAGCTGCCGCCTGCGCGTATCCGGCGTTTCCTAAATTCACTAACATGGCTATCAATAAAAATACAATTATCATTTCTTTATACATTTTGTCCTCCTGTATTATTTATAAATAAAATTTAATTTCAAATTTATAACAGTCAGGAAATATATTAAATTAAATTGGCCTATTTGTCAACTTAAAAAGGGCTAAATAATTTTTAAAATCACGGCCGTTTTTTGTCATAAAAAGTAAAAAAGACGGAGCCTATAGTTTCCGAATTTAAGACGGCGCCCGGACTGTCAAATTTTACGATTTTCCCGTCATTCAAAAGCATTATGCGGTCGCAATAATGCGCGGCCGCATTTAGATCGTGTAATATTGCCACAATAGTGATTTTTTTTTCGCCCGCCTCCGCTTTAAGCAGCTCAAAAAATCGTTTCTGGTTATCCACATCAAGGAATGACGCAGGCTCGTCTAAAAGCAGAACGCGCGGTTTTCTCGCAAGCATCAGCGCCAGCTGCAAAAGCCTTGACTGGCCGCCGGAAAGCATTGATACTTTATGATATCTTAATTCCCAAAGGCCGTATTTTTCTAAAATCTTCTCCACTTCATTATCGGTCATCAGCGCGGGATCTATTTTCGATAATTTCAAATATTCAAAAACGGTAATATCTATGCCGGCCTCGTTTTCCTGGGGAATATAACCGCGGCTTTCGGCCAGTTTCATCATATCCGCCTTACGGATTTCCTCTCCGAAAAAAACGACGCTGCCTTCGTATTCAGCGTAATATCCGAGCAGAATATTTAAAAGTGTTGTTTTACCTGTGCCGTTCGGGCCTATTATCGCGGCGAACTCGCCTTCATATATCTCAAAATTAAGATCCGATAATATTTCACGGCTGTTTTTTCCGAACTTGAAAGAAAGCGCCTCGGCTTTAAAAACCGTCATTTCCTGTCACCCCGGCTCTTGATTAGAATAAAAATAAAAAACGGCGTTCCTACAAGGCTTGTCACTATACCGACCGGAAATTCGACCGGAGCGAAAGCGGTCCTGGCTATAAGGTCGCAGTATATCATCATAACGCCGCCAATCAGAAATGAAAAAGGCAGAAGAATGCGGTGAGTTCCGCCGACGGTAAGCCTGCATATATGCGGCGCAATAAGGCCTATAAAACCTATAATACCGGTCTGCGAAACGATTATAGCGCTTATTACGGAAGCCGCCGAAAGAAACTTTATTTTCCATAAATTCTGATCTATACCTAGCGCAAAAACCGTCTTTTCATTAAAACCAAATATATCGAGTATATTAGCGCGCCTGTATATGTATAATCCGGCCGCAATAACTATAAGGTAAGTATAAACTATTTGTTCGGGATATCTTACGTTTAAGGAACCCATAAGCCAGAAAAATATATTCTGCATATCGCGCGACACATACATCACAACGGTTAAAAAGCTCGAAAAAAAACTATTTAGCGCAATACCGGAAAGTATCAAAATATAATTGCCGAATTTTTTAAAACCTGAAAAACCGATAACTGCGAAAACAGCAAGAATGGCACCGGTAAATGCCCAGGCCGAAACTGCAAGCGAGGATGTAACATGCATAGCTATAGCGAGCGCGGAAAAAAGAGCGGCTCCAGCTGAAATGCCAAGCATAAAGGGATCTGCAAGGTAATTTTTCAGCGCCGACTGGTATGTCAGGCCGGAAATAGAAAGGCCGGCGCCTGTAATAAAAGCCAGCGTCATACGGTAAAAGCGCATTTTTAGAATTTCCGCGTGTCCCGGTCTGAGGTTTTCACGGCCGCCGCTGAAAAATAAAATTACCTCGCCAAATGACACCTGCGCCTGTCCTATTAAAAATGAAGATATTACGCCGATCAATAAGAAAAATATAACGGCTGAAAATAATATTTTTTGTTTTCGCGACATTTTTATTTTTTACTTTTAAATATTGTTTCTGGTAAAATAGGATTTTCCGAATAAAGCTTATTATAAAGGTCCAGTATCGCCTCAAAAATACGCGGGCCCGGCCGAACGTACATGTTATAGTCAACCGCTATAACATTAGAATCTTTCACCGCGATTAAACCGCCGAATCCATTTCTGAGGGCTATTTCAGATGTTTTACAAGGATAAGCAAGAATTATAAATTCCGGATTTTTTTCAATCACCTTTTCAAGGCTTATAGAAACGTTCTCAAATTCAGAATCGGCGAATATATTTATGCCGTGAGCCGCCTTTATTATCTCGCTCATAAACGACGCTTTGCCGACGCTCATCGGCGGATCGCCCCATATTTCAAAATAAATCGATCTGATCGAACTTTTCTGCCTCTTTTTTATTTCGTTTTTTAAAGTTTTATAAGAAGCGCAAAGTTCACTCTTGCCGCGCGGCGCACGTAAAATTTGCGATATCAGTTCGATCGAGTTCAATATCGAATCAATCGAAT
>Ga0116193_1002884_pt1 | contig 12710 bp, 10 predicted proteins | sample AD_UKC115_MetaG_FD_89892 | JGI IMG/M metagenome (GOLD analysis project Ga0116193, IMG submission 89892) | Active sludge microbial communities of municipal wastewater-treating anaerobic digesters from Hong Kong - AD_UKC115_MetaG | ecosystem: Engineered > Bioreactor > Anaerobic > Digestate... | reverse complement strand
TCATTATTTCTGTGACCCATTTTACTGCGGCGGGTATGTCCTGAAGATAATCTAGGACGTCATCCGCATTTCTCAGTGTTGACGGATCATCACACGCCAGAAGGGGAATAATCGCCTCCCGGCCCACTGCTGTCGCAAATACATAGTCTTTAACGACCTCCTGGATTGCAGGGATATATCCAGGATTAAATACCAGTAACTTCAATAGTTCTCTTTCAATGCGGGTTTCTCCACGTCTTCTTATTTCGAGAGAATCCACACCTGGATGAACAACCATTCCAGGTTTTTTTGAGTTTTGACGGAACTGACGCAAAAGCGTGTTTCTGTCTAACCCAACCCGATTGGCAATAATCTGGATATACAGGTCTTTCTCCACCGGCTGCCCCATTCTTTCCAGAATGGATTGCATTTCATCAATGACTCTCGTCTTGGCCGTAACACTGTATAGTCCATGTTGGGCTATTACCAATTCCAAAGCAAATTCCACAGGGTCCTGCCCCATTGCCAATACTTTCTGGAACTCTTCCAGAGAGTGGCTTTGCAGATACTCATCAGGGTCTTTACCTTCAGGAATTGAGGCTACCCGGACTTCCAGTCCTAATGATAACAGGGGTTCCAGGCCCCGCAGGGCCGCAGATAACCCAGCCTTATCGGCATCATACATCAACACAGCTTCAGGACAGTATCGCCGCAACAGTTTCGCGTGTTCGCGAGTCAGGGCCGTGCCCAGGGTGGCGACTGCGTTTCGGACTCCGTGTTGATGGGCCGAAAGGACATCCATGTATCCTTCCATTAAGACTGCTTTTCCAAGTTCTTTAATTGCTGGTTGTGCCTGTTCAAGAGCATACAAACAGCGGCTCTTTGTAAATACAGGCGTCTCTGGTGAGTTCAGATATTTGGGTTCACGGGCATCCAGAAATCTGCCACCGAAACCAATCACAAATCCGCGGGAATCTGTAATAGGAAACATGACCTGGTCGCGGAATCGGTCATAATATCCAGAACTACCAGACTGTCGGGCAATAATTAACCCGGCTTTTTCCAATATATATGTATTGAATCCCTGACGGCCTGCCTCTTTCAGGAGACTGTCCCAATCGGGCAGGGAATATCCCAGCCGAAAGGAGACTACCGTTTCAGGGGTTAATTTTCGTTTTTCAAAGAGATATTTACGGGCTGATTCAGCTCTCGGATTTTTCATTAATACCTGATGAAAATAATCACGAGCAAATTGATTGACTTCCCGAATTGCTTTTATATCTTTTTCTGCTTTATCGAGATTTTCTCGGCCAGCTTGCCGCGGAACTTCCAATCCAGCTCTTTCAGCCAAATACTCAACGGCTGGAATAAACTCCATTTTTTGGAATTTCATGACAAAGTGGATAGCATTACCACCTTCGCCACAGCCAAAACACTTAAAAATCTGTCGTTCAGGATTAACCATGAAGGAGGGTGTCTTTTCATTATGGAAAGGACACAATCCATTCATATTTCGCCCGGATGATTTAAGTGTTACATGCTCACCAATCAATTGAACGATATCGGTATTTTCCTTAACTTTTTCAATAAAATCAGACGGCAACATGTTGTTAGATCAAATATCCCATCATTCGGGTTAAAGTACTTATGAATCGTTCTTCATCTTTATGTGTAAAAGGTTTAGGTCCCCGGGTTTTACCACCGGATCTCCGGAATTTCCATGTCAGATGTCTTTCATTTAAAACGGCATCTATTTCATCAGGATGATATTCTTTTCCGTGGAATGATAATGCATGGGCTTGACGACTTAAAACTATTGCGGCAAGGCCACCATCACTTGTCACTACAATATCTCCTGGTTGAACCTTATTAACAATGGCTACATCCGCTGCCTGAGGGTAATTATCAACCTGCTTTATTACCACATTTGGATACTCAGGTAGTTGATGCGACACACTACACACCATTAAAACAGGCACTTTCTTTTGAAAGGCCAATTCAATGACACAGTGTTTGACGGGACATGCATCCGCATCGATAATTATTTTCATAAACTTTGAATAAAAGTAATGAAACTTTTCATACAAAAGAATCAACGCCCGGATAATGTCATCCGGACCTTTGATTCAGAAACACACTATCTATATAGTTTACTATAATTATGTCTCAAAGGCTGACAAAAGGACTTACTATTTTACCACATTCGCCTTTATACAGTAATACACATCCCGGCATGTCAATCCTGTATTGAACGAACAATGCGTGCTTTTCGTGCTGTGAGTTGGTTGGGTAGTAAAATAATTGCGATATTTGGCAGATGGAATAGGGTAGATATTCCCAGTACATTAAAGCTCGGAAAATAGATTAAATCTCAGATCGAACCTTTGCGAATGATGGGGTTACTGTTCCAGACTCTGAATAATCGTGATAATGTCCAGGGGAGTCGGTGCCAGAAATTCGGGTCCAGCCTTTTTAACTTCCTCTACTTTACCAATTCCATATAAACAGGCAATTGTATGGACCCCGGCTTTTTTCCCAGCTTCAACATCGGTAGTCCAATCTCCAATCATGCAGGCTGCTTCTTTGGGACAATTCAATTGTCTTAAGGCTTCTAAAATCGGACCGGGATCGGGTTTTTTAGTTGGGCAAGATTCCTCACCCATGATCAGAGTAAAGTAGCGATCGATATCAACTGCTTCCATGATTTGATGGCAAAATTCCTGGGGTTTATTACTCACTAATACCAGTTTTCTGTTTTTGAAAGTATCCAGAACTTCTCTGACACCCGGATACAATCTTGTTTCATCTGTACAATGAACTTCATAATGAGATTTAAAATAACCCTTCGCGATCCGTCGTGTTGCATCATCGACTTCATGGAGTGCTTTCTTAAGGAGCACATCAACACCGTTTCCAATATAGCTGGCAATCAATGATACTGGCAGTGGCTCTAGTCCAAGCCGGTTTCGAGCATGGTTTACGGCATTGGCTAAATCTTTTCGGGAATCCAAAAGAGTTCCATCAAAGTCAAATAAAAGTACCTGTTGATAAATTGAAGGGGTCATATTAATTCCAATTAATGGTCTGTACAATCTTCCCTAAATCCACAATTGGAACAGACCTGTTTACAATGAAGTTCTATCAGGATGTTTCCACATAAGGGACAGGAATCGTATGGATTGACGGGACATGAATGTTTTGTCGGGTCAATATCTATTTTATCTGATTCCATATTGGTTTTCCCAGTCAGTGAGGATGGGGGAATAATACAATACACGCCGTTTCTTAAATTCCTGCGTACTATAAATGGTTTGGTGGGGATAAGTCGGGGCATCTTCTTGTAACCACTGGATTCGTTCTTCACATTCTTCCTGGGTCTGGGCATGGACCATCGTGTATAAACTGTAAGGAAATTCTGGGACTTCCTGTCGTTGATAGCAGTGTGTTACAAAATTCCGTGTAGCAAAGATTTTTCCAATAGCGTCACATTCATTGGGTGGGATTTGCCATACAACCATGGCGTTTGCTGTATAGCCGGCTTTTCGGTGGTGCAATAAACCAGCCACCCTGCGAATATATCCCCATTTCAGATATTCATGGATTTTCTGAAGTAAGTTTTCTTCCGTAATTCCGAGCTGTTTTGCCATGACTTCATAGGGTTTTTCGTTTTCAGGAAAATCTTCCTGCAATATCTGGATAAATGGAATATCTTCCATCGTTATCTCTTTTTCGGGTATAACAACGTTCGGAGTCTGATAATTATTATTTTTCTCCTGTGAATCTATCATGGAGAATCGGACCCCAATCTTATATGTGGTTATTGCCGGAAGAATAAGCATTCTCTTACATTCGGAGAGCTCTTTGATTCGCTGCGCATGAGATTGTAATTGCTGCTGAGTTGGAACCGCCAGGGTAAACCAAAGATTGAAAACATGATTTCTTGCATAATTGTGGCTGACACCGGGGTGGGCATTAATAATTTTTACGGCGTTTTCAATCTTCTCGGGTGCAATCTCCAATGCAATCAGAGCAGAATGATATCCCAGTCTTTTTCCATCAAAAATCCCACATATTTGGCGGAGGTATCCTGTCTGTTTCAGCTGACGGATGTGTTCCAACATTTCTGAACTATTTAGCCCCAGGGTATTGCCCAGGACCTTATAGGGTTCGGTTTCAAGTGGAAAACCCGCCTGAATCTGGTCCAGGATGCGCCGTTCAGTTGTATTTAAATCGGGTATAATCATGGATTCTATGAACTAATAGATTGACTTGAATTACTTAATGGAACGCCTCGCCGTTCTTCATTGTTATATATGTTAAATATTAAAGGAAAAAATCCTCCTTGTCCATGAAAGGGGAGGGAGAAAAGGAGATAATTTGAATGCCACCTAAAGAGAAGAAACTGGTAGAAGTTGTGAAAATAGACTCACATTGTGATTCCACCAAGTCTTTTTATCTTCATTTTGTGGGAACCGAACCCTTGGACTATCAGGCCGGGCAATTTGTAATAGCCCACATTCCCCGAGAAGATCAAATTGTTAAGCGGGCCTATTCACTGGCATCTGCGCCATCGGAAACTCGGGAATCAGGACTGGTCGAAATTTGTCTGAACCGAGTTGAATTAGGGTATGTTTCAAACTGGATGCATGAACAGCCAGAAGAAACCCGATTTCATATTGATGGACCTCATGGACTATTTCTGGTTCCAGAGAAACCCGCTCGTGGACTTGTCTTCTGTGCAACAGGGACTGGAATTGCCCCCATCCGTTCCATCTTGAAGGAAATGGATACCAAAGGTACATTGGCAAATCAGGATGTATGGGTATTCATGGGGGTTCGATATGAGACGGACCTCTTATACCATAAAGAATTATCAGATTGGGCAGACAAGTATCCCCAATTTCATTATGTACCCACTGTAAGCCGTCCGGATAAATGGCAGGGTGAAACTCGTTATGTTCAAGAGCTGGTTAAGGGTAATATTACTAACCCAACACAATGGGATGTTTATGCCTGTGGTTTAACAAAGATGATTAAGGACCTGGGTGTTGTGTTGGAAACAATGGGTTTTCAGAAAGAACAGCTCCATTATGACCGATGGGGTTGATAATTACCGGTATCTGAATAAAAAAGAAAAGACGGCTTTTGTAGATGAAGCCGTCTTTTTGTTTATGCGTAAAATGGAGGTTTACTTGTTATGTTCTTCCAGCCACCGTTCAGTATCCAGGGCAGCCTGACACCCGGAACCTGCGGCGGTAACTGCCTGACGATACCGTAAATCCTGGACATCTCCGCAGGCAAAGACTCCCGGAACGGATGTATAAGTATTATTTTTCAGGACAATATATCCTTTTTCGTCTAATTCCAACTGACCTTTCAAAAAATCAGTGTTAGGTCGATGTCCAATGGCCATAAAAACGCCATCTAAAGAAATTTCGGACAATTCACTCGTGACGGTATTCTTAAGACGAAGGCCTGTTACATATTTACGACCATTATCATCTTTGCCGAGGATTTCGTCCACAACCGAGTTCCAGGAAACTTGGATTTTAGGATTACTCAAGATGCGGTCTTGCATGATTTTTGAACCCCGTAATTTGTCCCGCCGATGGATCAGGGTTACTTTATTACAAAAACGGGTCAGGAAGTTTGCTTCTTCGAGTGCGGTATCTCCACCTCCCACAACAGCCACATCCTTATTTCGGAAGAAGAATCCATCACAAGTGGCACAGGCAGAAACACCACATCCCATATATTCTTTTTCACTGGGAATATTCAACCATTGTGCGGAGGCCCCGGTTGCGATGATAACCGTTTTTGCTTCAATCAATTGAGAGTCATCTACCCAGAGTTTAAAGGGTTGTTGACTGAAATCTACCTTGGTAATGGTGCCTGAAACATACTGGGTCCCAAATCGTTCTGCTTGTTTCTTGAATAAGTCCATTAATTCAGGTCCCGGGACACCTTCTGGAAATCCTGGGAAATTTTCAATATCAGTGGTAATCATCAACTGTCCACCCGGAAGAGTTCCTTCAATCAAGACGGGGGAAAGATTTGCACGGGCGGTATAAATAGCGGCTGTATATCCGGCAGGACCGGAACCAATAATAGCAACATTGTACATTGTTCAATACCTTTCTCGGAGTATATACAGATATTTACATCATTATAAACAACTTGGGGAATATATTCCTACAAAAGAAATGAGCAGAACGGGTAAGGGGGGAACCCAGTTCTGCTCAGTGAAATGTAATTATATGCAAAGCGAATAGCGTGCCAATTTTGAGAAAATTTTTATAATTATTAAAGGCCGATAAATCAGGCCCTTTTCTTATTCATGATGCCACATTTTGTGGATGCGACGGGTGGAAAATGCCCCATGTTGTGGTGGTAAGTGGGGTAAAAATACATCATTGGGGTGAAATGGGTCCAAAAAGAGAATCTTGACAATAAATACTAAAAAGATACAAAAACGGAGGACTCTTCCTGTATTGATATTTACCCGAAATTTTTATTCGCAATACGCTGTCAACTTAAAAATTGGATTCGATGTATATTTGAATAAGCTCATGGATAGCAGTATCTTTACATGGGTTTATGAGGGTAAATATTACCCTCAGGTAATAATAAAAAAATATTTTAAAAATAATTGTTGACGCAGGAACAAATAGTGATAACCTTATGTTAATATCAACATCAAGAGAGAAATGGTTAGACAGGTTAAGACAATAACGTTGACAAAGGAGGCACCACCATGAAACGCGAGAAAAAAGCAAAAGAAGTAGTGAGTCGTCCGGTTGGAAGAAACAAAGAAGTCGTTCGGGCTAAGGCGGTGCTGAGCTCTAAGTCAAAAGCGAAGAAGAGCAAAATGGCTGTGAGTGCAGTGACTGCAGGGTTCTCGTTTGAGGAAGAGATCGCACGGTATGTGCACAGTGTAGGTTTGGATCAATTCCAGAGAATGGGAAGTATTATGGATGACGATGTCCCGGTGAATATTGATGAGGATGTCGTAGAAGTCGTTACGGAAGAACCTGTGAGCTACCTGAATAGCCATGACGATGTCATCGAAAAGTTCTCCCGGAATCGTAAGGAAGAAGAAAAAGACGGATGGGAAGCTTTTTACGAGTAAAAAAAATAACCCAGGATTGTAACCAATAACCCAAAATAAATAATGTAATAAAAGCGATAAGCGGATAAGTGGCAAGATTAACATCTTGCCGCTTTTTTTTATCCATATTTATCAGGGATTGCCCAAACTGACGAATCATCCACGGAGTTACTCGGAGCAGGTCCGTGGATGATTCGAAAAAGGCTGGGATTTGAGGGGGAAAATACAGGATTACGAGAGGTGTCTTTTTCGATTTTTCATATAATCAACAAAAATATACTCACCCAGGGTCTGGGGAGACGTATAGTAGGCTCTTCCATGATTGATTTTTGTGAAGTTATCTACGAATTCCACCAGATAAGGGTCTTGAGTCACCATGAAAGTTGTGACTGTGATTTTATTCCTACGGCAGATAGAGGCTTCTTCTAAAGTCTGATTAACAATTTTGGGGTCCAATCCGTATGGATTTTTATATAGTTTCCCCTGGTCAAAGATGGCGGAAGGTTTTCCATCGGTAATCATAAATATCTGTTTATTAAGATATTTAAGTCTCCGGAGCAGGACTTGCGCCAGTTGTAATCCTGCTTTTGTATTGGTGTGGTAAGGACCGACAGTCAGGTAAGGAAGGTCTTTTATTGTGATTTCATAGGCATCATCTCCAAAGACAACAATATGGAGTTTATCTTTTGGAAATCGGGTCAGGATGAGTTCTGTTAAAGCAAGGGCTACTTGTTTAGCCGGTGTGATTCGGTCTTCACCATAAATAATCATGGAATGACTAATGTCAATCAGTAAGACTGTTGCACAATCAGAGAGATGTTCTCTTTCGTAAACCTCGACATCTTCTTCCGAAATAGAAATATCCTCAATGCCGGAGCGTATCAATGCGTTATGGAGTGTCCCCATAGGGTCAATATCATTTATATCATCACCAAAGATGTAAGGCCTGGTTTCTGTCAGAGGTTCTCCACCTTCTCCAGCGTACGGAACACGGTGAGTCCCCAATCCGGATTTACGAAGATTTCCAAAAACCAGTGCCAGTGAATCCTGCCGAAGCTGATGTTCACCTTTTGCTGTGAGCTTGAACCCTTCATCTTCCTGGAGGATGAGTTGTTCGTGAATGAGTTCATCCAGAAAATCATCCAGATTCAGATCAGAATTAATGAAGTTTCGTTTTTGTAGATATTTCATCCATTGGATGACTTCCAGTACATCTCCGTTGGATTGAAGTAGTAAATAATTAAACAAAGACCTCAGTGAATTCAGGTCTTTTAATAATTTGTATGAATCATCCCATTTAGAGTAACGCCAGTTCATGGAATAAACCTTAATCTCCAGACTCGTTTGGAATTTGATCCAGCATGGCTTTCAACATGTCCTGATAAGATGTCGTACTGTCAGTGTCTCTCTTGCTGAGCATGGAAAACTGATGCAGTCCCTCGAGAATAAACTCCATGGAAAGTGCCAGTTCCTCCAGTGTGGTGGTATTGGTTTTCTCTTGAGCTAATTGGCGGAGACCCGTGACCTGGTCCAGAGTTTTAAAGTACTCTTCATTATTCAACTGGTCATTCAGGTCAAGTATCCCTCCGGCTGAAAACCAGTCCAGAATGGGTTGATAAGGTGAGTCGGGTTCAGGTTCACTAATTCCTTCTCGAGCCTTCTTTCCGGAAGGGGAGGGATAATAATTTTTGAAGATATTTTTAATCGCCTGACCTATTATCTTTCGGGCAACCAGAACAACGCCTTCCTGTTCACCCTCATACACCAGTTCGATTTTTCCGGTAACGGCGGTAAGCGCGGTCAATAAATCACAAAGTCGGGGTATCAGGATTTTATCTCCGGTCAGGAAACTCCGATATTCCATGTTACTGACCACATTTTCCAACAGATTAATCGTAGCTCGGGCTGAAACGCCCGATTTTTGGTCCACATACTCCGATTTTCTGGCAGCGAAGGCGACCATTTCAATGATTTCTCTGTACCACAGAGGCATATACATTGTTTGATTATTATTTCGTTCAATCCATGCTTCCTGAGAAGTAATGTTAATGGCATCTTTCAAGTGCTCAGGGTAATGAGTCATTATTTGTGAATCAATCCGGTCTTTCAGGGGAGTGATGATATTCCCACGATTGGTATAATCTTCCGGATTTGCAGAGTAAACCATACAGATATCCAATGGAATTCGTATGGGAAATCCTCGAACCTGAATATCTTTTTCTTCCATAATATTTAATAAACCTACCTGAATTCTTGGGGGTAAGTCCGGGAGTTCATTGATGGCAAATATTCCCCGATTTGAACGGGGAATGATTCCAAAGTGAATGACTTCTTCATCCGAGTAGGACAGTTTATGGCTGGCCGCCTTGATGGGGTCAATATCTCCAATCAAATCAGAAATAGTTACATCCGGCGTGGCCAGTTTTTCCTGATATCTCTGGTCTCGATGAATCCATACGATGGGGGTATCCGGTCCCATATTTTCAAGTTTTATCCGGCAGGCCTTACAGAAGGGTGAATAGGGATTGTCGTGGATTGGGCATCCTTCTATTGCGGGGATATATTCATCCAGAAAATGGATTAATTGGCGCAGAATACGGGATTTTGCCTGGCCTCTAAGCCCCAGCAAAATAAAGTCATGCCGGGATAATATGGCATTCCGTAGTGCCGGGATAACCGTCTTATCATACCCGATAATACCGGGAAACAGAGGGTCTCCATTTTTAACCATTTGAATCAAATTCCGTCTCATTTCTTCTTTGACGGGGATGATTTCATATTTGGATTTTTTTAATTCACCTAATGTTTTTGCCAGAGATTTCATGAATCCTCCATTTATACAAGTAACGCCGGTAAAGCAATTATGTCATAAGGTTCTACATATCAAAACAAAAGAGTCATTCAGTTAGTTTCCTTCCAACTTATGGTCTAGAATCAAATTATGAGGATATTAAACCAATATTGGAACCCGCTTCATAAGAAGACTCCTGTGATTGACAAGGATGTTTATGCCCGTGGGATTGAATTGTTTAATACGGGACAATACAGGGATGCCCTGCTTTCGTGGGAGATTCCCTGGAAAAAGACGTATGGGCAAAAAGAACGGTTTATTAGAGGTCTTATCCAGTCCGCAGGTGCATTACATCATCTTCAGGAAGATCGTATGGATTCAGCGGTCCATTTGATAAATTCGGCACTGGATATTTTTTCCCATTATCCCGGAAATTATGAGGGTTTAGATATGGAGAAATTTTCAAAACACCTGAATGATTTACTAATGGAAATCCAGCTGAATAAATACTCTGGTAAACCTAAGAGTTGGAAAACTGTCAAACTGGAATACCAATCCGATAAATAAAAAGCCGTTGTTTAATAAACAACGGCTTAACTTTTTTCTCAGAGAACTGTTTATCCTGCCGGGGCATATTGGGCAAAAGCTTCCTTGTTACTGGCAAACTCATAAGCATCCTGGCCTCTGATGACGCCATCCATAACCAACGCTTTAAGACATTGTTCTAATGTCTGCATTCCCATTTTTCCACTGGTTTGAATCATGGAGTTGATTTGGTGGGTTTTCCCCTCTCGAATCTGAGCTCTGATTGCCGGTGTTCCAAACATGATTTCCATTGCACACACCCGGCCTTCCTGATCTACACGAGGAACCAGTGCCTGACAAACAACGCCGACCAGTGAATTCCCCAGCTGGGTCCGGATTTGAGATTGCTGGTGTGGCGGGAAAATATCAATAATGCGGTCAACCGTACTTGCCGCCGAACTGGTATGCAGGGTGGCAAAAACCAAGTGGCCCGTTTCAGCGGCAGTGATTGCTAACTGGGTCGTTTCAAGGTCTCGCATTTCACCGACCAGAATGATATCCGGGTCTTCACGAAGTGCGGCTTTAAGTGCATTGGCAAAAGAATAGGTGTGGGAGGAAACCTCACGTTGGTTTACCATGCAATATTGATTGTGATGAACAAATTCAATAGGGTCTTCAATCGTAATGATATGTTCATGTCGTGTCCGGTTGAGTTCATCAATCAATGCCGCTAATGAAGTTGATTTGCCGGACCCTGTTGGGCCGGTGACTAAAACAAGTCCCCGTTTTAGTGAGAGAAAATATCGAAGTGCTGGCGGAAGCCCTAACTCTTCAATGGTTTTGATTCGGGTCGGGATAACACGGAAAACAGCCCCTTCACCACGGCGTTGATGAAACATATTGACTCGGAATCGTGAAATATTTTCGGGTTCAATAGATAAATCCAACTCTAAGGTTTCTTTGTATTTGCGCTGTTGTTCTTCATTAATAATACTGAACAACATCGTATGCAGAGCCTCTGGTGTTAATATCTCATCGGATACTGCCTGCAGTTCACCATGGACACGAATCATTGGTACAGAACCCGCTGATAAATGTAAATCAGACCCTTTTGTCTCAATGACTTGTTTTAATAATGAGTAAATGTCCACTTTGACCTCACAATTGTAAATTTATAATATGAGTTGGTTTTTACCGACGCGGAACTCCTAATTTACGGATTATATCGTCCAAACTGACCAGACCCTTTTGTTGTAATGAATCCGTTTGTTGTCGAATAGAAATAAAATTGGGGATATGATTCAAATCTTGAATGGTCTGCTTTAAGTTCATGCCTGGTGTGGATATCATTCGTTGTGTGATTACTTCATAAAAAGGCTGATATTCTTTGTATCCCGTCTGTTTGCATTGGTCACAGCCAGGGCCTTTGATGGGATGATTATGTTTATCAAATACCTGACACTGTCCACACAAAACAGGTATCTGTGCTGAGGCAATAATACTCCGTAAATTGTAATAAACAGATTCGCTGTTCAGGGTATCCATTTCAAGGCAATGCAGTGTTTCTTCTGCATCACGGCATGGAAGCAGTACGATGATTAAGGCTCCACGGTAGACAGCTTGCAGAAGTTCAGCCCATTGGGGTGTATTCTCTGAGCTGTCATATAAGACAACTTCTATCCCCATATCCGCCATGTATTTGAATGCCTGATTTTTAGAGATACTAATCGAACTACTAAGATGGATCTGGAGGAAAGATTCCTCTTTTACTGTTGGAACCGGTTCTATTGTCCCAACAGAGGCTCCTGCTTTTTTAAATAATTGCAGAATATAGTACCCAATGTTCATTCTTGAAGCAGGGTCTGTTGCGGAAATCAATACTATTCCACGGCTTTTCTGTGTAACCAGTTTGTGAATATCTGACTCAACAATATCCGATAGATTGGTCACTTTAATCTGATCCAGTGTTTTTACTGGTGGATAGATGTCGAGAGCAATCCGGATATTTGACCCTGTTTCAATAGCGAATACTTTGACTGTGAACAGTTCTTTATGCTGGAACGAAAAGTAATGGGGGAAGGCGTCGTTTTTACTTGATAGAGCAATAGTGTTTAGCGCAGAGAGTTTTTCCACAATGTCTCGGTATTTGCTGCCCGGAATTGCAGATTGGCCACAAATATTTCCATCATAGGAGAAAGTTATTTGAGGATTATCATTGACACTGTAGATGTCGATATGGGTTGCACCGGACTGAAGTGCAGATTCCAACAAAGGCCGGCAAAGACTATCCAGGTTTTGAGGTTTGGC
>Ga0116193_1002882_pt1 | contig 12715 bp, 9 predicted proteins | sample AD_UKC115_MetaG_FD_89892 | JGI IMG/M metagenome (GOLD analysis project Ga0116193, IMG submission 89892) | Active sludge microbial communities of municipal wastewater-treating anaerobic digesters from Hong Kong - AD_UKC115_MetaG | ecosystem: Engineered > Bioreactor > Anaerobic > Digestate | place... | reverse complement strand
TCGTACGGGTGCCGCTCCCCTTCATCCCGCCATGGCATCGCCAACACCTCTTCCAGCGTCGCTTCGATGATGTTGTCACCGGCTGCATCGAACGTGGCATCGTCAACCGTCCAGGCGTGGCCGGAGATGCGCCCTTCGATGCAAGCCCACGGCTGTACCTCGGTCGCGTCGGCCAAGGTCTGAAAGCACACGACGCCGAGTCGTTTCGCTCGGGCGCGCGCTCTTGCCAGCTGGTCCTCCGCTGCCTTCAGCTCCACGGCGGCCTGTACCCGCTCGCTCTCACGTCGGAGCGCCTCGGCGTCACTGCGTTTCCCGCGGGTGATGACATCGCCGGTGCGCGAATGGACAAACGCTTCGAGCGCCACCAGCGTGAAGCCCAGGCGCTGATTGACTCCGGTCGTTCCGGGTCGCACCGGGTTCTTGACGGTGTCGGGCCCTCGACCTTCCCTGACCCAGTCGAGCAACGTCTTGGGGTGAATCCCCAGGTAGTACGCCGCGGCTTTTGTCCCGATCTTCACGCGCAACCCTTGCTTCGCTTCCGCGATCTCGCGCTGCCACGCGGTCTCATCGGGGGGCGGTGAGGCGGTGGTCGGGTCACGCCGGAGTGGGAAGCCATCCATGGCCCCGAGTGTAAAGGTGGCTATTTCGAAGCGACAACGGGGAGAAGCGGCCACTCCAGGGGTTTCAGCGCGTTGTAGAACGTTGGGGAGCTCGACGCCATCAGCTGCTCCACCCGGCTCAAGGCCTCCTGCAGCTCGTACCATTCCGGCTCTTGGTAGCGCCGCGTCGACTTCGATCCCTCGTTGCCGTCCTCGTTCTTCTCGTGCTTCGGTGGCAGGTGGTTGAACAGGCGGCTGGTGATGCGATCGGGAATGTCGAGCTTGCCGGCGTAGCGCCCCAAGGTGCGGCGCAGGTCGTGCGGAGTCGGCCCGAACTCCAGCGGCAACTGCTTCCCGAGCCCCGCCATGATCGCCTTGCTGTCCTTGTAGTGGCCATCCACGGCCTTCTTGCTTCGCGCCGGGTACACCCATTTGGCACGGGGATCTTCGGCGGGTAGCCGACGCTCAAACCGATGTAGGACCAGGCGAAGGGAGAAGGGGCCCAGGGGCATGTTGTGGTCGCGCCGGTTCTTTGTCTTCGCGAAGAAAACCTGCGGCCCCGATTTCTTCGTAGTGGGGTTCGTCGCCGGCTTGCCGTCCCGCTTTGCCTTGGGGTCCATCTCGTCGAGCCAGACCCACGACGTCGACCCGCGCTCGTCCTCGGGCACTCGGTCGTACCACGCCAGCTTCGCGGTCTCGTTGCGCCTCGCGCCCAGGAAGAGCGTGGTCAGAAGGTAGTAGACGCCGCTCTCGTTCTGTCCGCGCTGCGCGACGCGCCGGCTCCACAGGTAATCGATGGCCTTGCTTAAGGTGCTGTCCTCTTGCCCCAAGGGGTTGCGAACCCGCGCCTTCTCGTAATACTCGTGGAGCTGCTTTGCATCGCGCATCCGCCCTTCTTCCCAGAGCACCTGGAAATCGTTGCCCGCGAGCAACGGAGCGCGACCGGCACTTTTCGCTTGCCGGGCTTCTTTGTCGATCACGTAGCGCAATGCTCGAAACGCCGATGAAAAGGTCTGCTCGGCAGCACTCACGCCGGCGGCGCGGATGCGCACGCGCATCGCCTCGCTCTTGACCCCGAGCTTGCGCAGCTCTTCATCCGTCAGCTCGACCCGCTCGACGCTCTGCATGTAGAGCTTGATGGGGTCGCTAAGCCGATTGGACTGGAGAGCCGCCGACAAGCGTGTTGCCTCGAACGCCGTGAGCACCTGCTCTTCCGTCAGGTCCTTGATCTCGACGGGCCCCAAGCCGACCTCCGGACGGTCGAGTCGGGCCATCGAATTGCGAAGCATCTTCAACGTGCTCTCGGTCGCCGGGCGAGTCCGTCGAGCCAGCATGTCGTGGTAGAGCCGAATGGCGCCGTTGACGGTTAGGCGGCGCACCCCCTGCTCGGACAGTTCGTCACGCTCCACAATGCGTGGATGCGCGTCTTTCTGCTTGGCTTCGAGCAACAACCGGTGCGCCCGAAGGTGCGCTTCGTCGAGCGTCAACTCTCGGGTGCTTCCGATTGTGAAACGCATGACCCGTCCGTTGATGCGACGCTGCACCTCATAGGTGGCCTTGAGCTTGCCCACGTACACGCCGAAGCCCATGGGCGCACCTTCGTTGCCATCCAGGAACCGCCACGCCGTACCATCGGGATTCGGCTCCAGAGCCGCGATCCGTCCGCGCGACAGGACGGGCCGCCCGTCGGCGTCTAGCTTCGGTCGCGTCGTGCTGCGAAGCTCTCGCAACTGGTCCTCGGTGAACTTCAGCTTGAATGCCATGGGACACTTCCTTCGTGTTCGCCGCACGCGGTTTGGCTACAGCGGCCGCATGGGCGGCAAGCGCTGTAGCCAAATTCTGCCACCTTTCTTCGTGTTGCAGTGGCTTGGCTACATCGTGGCTACAGATTGCACCCTAAACCGCTCCCATGAGCTCCCAAAAACTCCCATCCACGTCAGGCTCGCAACCGCGTAAATGATTGATTCAAAGGAAAATAGGCCGCCAAGCAAGGCAAGCGCTGAACACACGCCGCTTATGCGCCAGTACCTCGCCGCGAAGGCCGAGCATCCGGATTCGCTGCTGTTCTTCCGCATGGGCGATTTCTACGAGCTGTTCTACGACGATGCGCGCAAGGCGGCCCGGCTGCTCGACATCACCCTCACCCAGCGTGGCCAGTCCGCAGGCGCGCCGATCCCGATGGCCGGGGTGCCGCACCACGCGGTCGAGAGCTACCTCGCGCGGCTCGTGAAGCTCGGCGAGTCGGTGGCGATCTGCGAGCAGATCGGCGATCCGGCGCTCGCCAAGGGCATCGTCGAGCGCAAGGTGGTGCGCGTCGTCACGCCGGGCACGGTGACGGACGAGGCCCTGCTCGAGGACCGCCGCGAGAGCCTGCTGCTCGCGATCGCCGCGGGCCGCGATGGCTACGGCCTGGCCTGGGTCGATCTCGCCGGCGGCCGCTTCCTGCTCGGCGAGGTCAACGGCCCCGAGGCGCTGGCCGCGGAACTCGCGCGGCTCGCACCGGCCGAGACCCTGGTCGTCGAGGACGTGCCCTGGCCGCGCTTCGTGACCGAGCTGCCGGGCCTGCGCCGACGCGCACCGTGGCTGTTCGACACCGAGACCGCCGAGCGTCAGCTGTGCCGATTCTTCGGCGTGCGCGACCTCGGCGGCTTCGGCTGCGCGCATCTTGCGCTCGCGATCGCCGCGGCCGGCTGTCTGCTCGGCTATCTCGAGGAGACCCAGCGCAGTGCCCTGCCCCACCTGGCCGGCATCACGGTCGAGCACAGCGGCGACATGCTGACGCTGGATGCCGCGACGCGACGCAACCTCGAACTCGACACGCATCCGGGCGGCCGCCACGAGCACACCCTACTCGGCGTACTCGATCGCACGATCACGCCCATGGGCGCGCGTGCGCTGCGTCGCCGCCTGAACCGCCCGCTGCGTCTGCGCGAGCCGCTGAGGCTCTCGCATCAGGCGGTCGCCACGCTGATCGAGCAGCATCGTCACGAGCCGCTGCGCGAAATGCTGCGCGGCATCGGCGATCTCGAGCGCATCCTCGCGCGCGTCGCGCTGCGTTCGGCACGCCCGCGCGATCTCGCCACCTTGCGCGACGGACTGCTCCAGGCGCCGGCGCTGCGCGATGCCCTCGCAGGTTGCGACAGCCCGCTGCTCGCCGACCTGCTCGAGCGCATTGGCGAGCATGCCGATACCGCGCGCCATCTCGCCGCGGCACTCGTCGATCAGCCCCCCGCCCTGTTGCGCGAGGGCGGCGTGATTCGCGGCGGATTCGATGCGGAACTCGACGAACTGCGCCTGCTCTCGACCGATGCGGATCGTTTCCTGCTCGACCTCGAGACGCGCGAGCGCGCGGCGACCGGCATCGCCTCGCTGAAGGTCGCCTACAACCGCGTGCATGGCTACTACATCGAGATCAGCCATGCGAACGCCGACAAGGTGCCGACGCACTACACGCGGCGGCAGACGATCAAGGGCGCGGAACGCTACATCACCGAGGAACTCAAGGGCTTCGAGGACAAGGTGCTCTCGGCCCGCGAACGCGCGCTGATGCGCGAACGCGCGCTGTACGACACCCTGCTCGACACGCTGATCGAGCACCTCGTGCCGCTCAAGCAGGCCGCCGCCGCGATCGCCGAGATCGATGTACTCGCCGCGCTCGCCGAACGTGCCGAGTCGCTCGGCTGGAGCGAACCGCAACTCGACGAGGCGCCGGGCATCCGCATCGTGCGCGGCCGGCATCCGGTCATCGAGCAGGTGCGCAGCGAGCCGTTCGAGCCGAACGACCTGATGCTCGACGACACGCGGCGCATGCTCGTCATCACCGGCCCGAACATGGGCGGCAAGTCCACCTACATGCGCCAGACGGCGCTGATCGTGCTGCTCGCGCACATCGGCAGTTTCGTGCCGGCCGACAGCGCGCGAATCGGCCCGATCGACCGCATCTTCACGCGCATCGGCGCCGGCGACGATCTCTCGCGCGGCCAGTCGACCTTCATGGTCGAGATGAGCGAGACCGCGAACATCCTGCACAACGCCACCCCTCAGAGCCTCGTGCTCATGGACGAGGTCGGCCGCGGCACGTCTACCTATGATGGCCTCGCCCTGGCACAGGCCTGCGCGGTGCATCTGGCGACGGCGAACCGCGCGTTCACCCTGTTCGCGACGCATTATTTCGAACTGACCGAACTCGCCACGCAGTACCCCGGCATCGCGAATGTGCATCTCGACGCCATTGAATACGGCGACGAACTGGTGTTCATGCACGCGGTGAAGGAAGGCCCGGCGAACCGCAGCTTCGGCCTGCAGGTCGCCGCATTGGCCGGCCTGCCGCGCCCGGTGATTGGTGAGGCGCGGCGGCATCTCGCCGTACTCGAGAAGCAGGCCGCGACGCTCGCGCCGGCATCGCGCGAGGTCGATGCGCCAGTGCAGATGGGGCTCTTCACCGGCCCCTCGCCGGTCGAGCTGGCCTTGCGCGAGATCGATCCGGACGAGCTGAGCCCGAAGGAAGCGTTGGCCGCGCTATACCGCCTGCGCGGTCTGCTCGACTGAGCCTCCGGATCCGGCGCGAGCCCGCCGGCGGTCCGCGTGACGAAGGCGGCACTGAGGCCGGGTTCCGCACGATTCCGGGTGTACTTCAATGCGTCAGGCAGTCGGGAACGCCGGGCGCCGGAAGCGGCGAACCCGCTCAGGGCTCGCTGCGTGCGAGCCGCTCGAGGAGCGCGCCGAGCGAGCCGGCCATTACCGCAGGCTCGAACAGCGTTCCGGCGCGTTCACCAAGCGCACCGCCGAGCGCCGCGCGATAGGCGGCGTCCCGCGCGAGCCGGCTGGCCAGCGTGACGAAATCGTCATCGGATGCAGCGACCACCTCCGGCAGACCGACCCGGCGCAGCATGCCGGCGGTCTGCCGGCCACGCGCCATCACGCCTTCCTGCGTGACCACCGGCACACCGAGCGCCAGCGCGTCGAGGCTGGTCGCACCGCCGGAGAAATTCGGCGAGTCGATGAGCGCATCCGCAGCGCGCAGGCAGGCGAGGAAATCGGGATAGGGCTGTACCGGCAGGATCGCGAGCGCCGCGTCGGCATCGACCCCGGCCTGCGCCAAGGCCGCGCCGAGGCGTGCACGGAACCGGGCGCTGAGCCCTGCGCTACGGTCGAAGAACACGAGACGCGCCCCGCTCTCCGCCGCGAGTCGCGCGAGCACCCCATCGAACGAGGGCGGCAGCTTCATCAGGTTCTGTGCGCACAGGATCAGCGGCTGCGTGCCGCGCAGCGCGGCGAACTCCGCCGGAACGTCCGTGGCCGGCACGGGCGGACGCCACGGCACCGCACCGAGGCCCGGCAGGCGCAGCAGGCGTTCGCGATAGTGGCGCTGCGCATCGGCGGGCTCGAAGGCATCGGCCGCGAGGAAGTAATCGATGCTCGCGAGACCGGAGGTGACCGGATGCCCCCAGCCTGCACACTGCACGGGGGCGAGGTGCAGTGCGGCGAGCACCTGCTGACGCGGATCGAGGCCGAGATCCGGATAGATGAGCACGTCGAGATCGACGGCACGCACCGCGCGCGCGAGGTCCGGCAGAGTGCCGCGCCAGTGCGCGAACCGCGCGGCGCGTGCGGCGATGGCCTCGGTCCGCGCATCGGTGGTTTCGCCGGTATGCCAGATATGAATTTCGAAGCGCTCTACATCGAGTGCTTCGAGCCAGGACACGAAGAAGCGCGCGACGACGTGTTCGCGCCAGCATTCGCTGACGAAGCCGATCCGCCAGCGCGCGCGCGCCGCGTCGGCCCTGCGCGCGACCGGCTCGCGGAACTCCGGCAACGCCGCCTGCGCGACCCGTGCGACGAGGTCGCCGAAACGCGCCTGCAGTGCGGTGTGGTCGCCGGCGAGGTAATGCAGGCGGTACGGCACGATCGAGCGCACGGCATCGAAGGCCTCGTCGAGCCGGTGCGGCGTCGAGAGGTCGAGCGTTTCGTGCAGTGTCTCGAGCCCGCGCGCGAAGGCCTGCACGGCCGCTTCGCTCTCGTCCGTACTGCGCGGAATCGCCGGCAGCGCGAGCGCCGCATGCCAGCGCGCCCGCGCCAGCGCAGGGGCACGCCGCCGCGCGGCGGCATAGGTGGCGGCGGCCGCCTCGATGTCGCCGCACGCTTCCTCGGCCTGACCGAGTTCGAGCAAGAGATCGACGGACAGTTCGGCGAGCGCTTTCGCCTCGCGCAGGATCGCCACGGCGCCATCGGCATCCTGGGCAAGGCGGGCGGCTATGCCGGCCGCTTCGCGCCAGCGCGGGTCGTGAGGATCGAGCCGGCTCGCCGTGTGAGCCAGAGCACGCGCTTCCGCGTAGCGGCCCTGATCGATGCGCAGCAGGGCGAGATTGCCCTGCGCCGCGGCCTGCGCGGGCTCGGCCACTGCCGCGGCCGTGAGGTGCCTGTCGGCCTCGTCGGGACGCGCGAGCCGGCGCAGCAGGTTGCCGAGATTGGTGTTGAGTTCCGCCCAGTCGGAGCGCCAGGTCAGCGCCTGGCGATAGGCCCGCTCGGCCGCGACGAAGTCGCCCGCCTGCTCGTGCAGCAGGGCGAGATTGAACGCGGCTTCGGCGTATTCCGGCCGTACCGCGAGCGCCTGCTCGAAGGCCTCCGTGGCGCCCTGCAGATCGCCCTTGGCGCGCAGTGCGAGTGCGAGGTTGTTCAGCACCGACGCGGCCCGCGGGCGCCGTTCGAGCGCCTCGCGGTAATGACGGATCGCCTTGTCGACATGCCCGCGCTGGTAGGCGACGACACCGAGCGCGTGGCGGATGTCGGCACTGCGCGGATCGAGTTTCGCCGCGCGCAGGTAGTGACTCTCGGCCAGCCCGAGTTCGCCGGCACGATGGTGCGCCTGCGCACGGGCGAGCAACTGCTGGAGTTCCGGGCCGGTGGCTGCCATCGGTGAAGCGACGCGGGTGACGAAGGGCGCGCATGGTAGCACCACGTTGGCCGAGAGCTTCCCTAGAGCCGCTCGCATTGCCCGCGGTGCGCACCTCTGGCTACGGGGGGAGCTCCCTGCGGCTGCCGCGCCCGTGCATGCCGTGCGCCGCCGGGATACCACAGGCGAGTCGTGCGAGGTGGTGGTGCCGGACGCCTCAGCTCGCGTCGATGTCGCCGAGGGCGAGGATCAGCCGGCGTGCACGCTTGTCGGGTCGCGTGGCCGGCTTCGCGTAACCGGTATTCTCGAGGCGCCGCCGTTCCCGTGCGGCGGCACGCGCCACGGCGCTGGCCTCGGTTTCGCGATACAACGCCTGCGCGATATTGGCCGACCCGCGCTGCTCGGCCAGCGCGAGCACGTCGATCTCGCAGCGTTCCTCGCCACGCGTGACGTGCACGCGATCGCCGACGTGCACGGCACGCGACGGCTTGCACGATTGCGCGTTCACCTCGACCTTGCCGCCCTCGATCGCCTGCTTGGCGAGCGAACGCGTCTTGAAGAAGCGCGCCGCCCATAGCCAGACGTCGAGCCGCACGCCGGGATGCGTACCGTCACTCATGCCGGGCACGCGGCGGGACAATGCGGGCGCGCCCTGCCGCGATGTCGATCGCGGCAGGGCACGGAATCACTCGGGACGACACGACGATGCCGTCTCAAGCCGGCGTGGCAAGCAGCGCATTCAGACGCCGCACGAAGGCGGCCGGATCCTCGAGCTGCGCGCCCTCGAGCAGTTGCGCCTGCTCGAACAGCAGCAAGGCCAGGTCGCTTGCGCGGCCGGTGTCGGCTTCCTGATCCAAACGCCGGACGAGCGCATGCGCCGGATTGATCTCGAGGACCGGCTTCGCGGCGGGTACGTGATGGCCGGCCTCGCGCAGCACACGCTGCAGGTGTAGCGCCATGTCGTATTCGTCGAGCACGAGACAGGACGGCGAATCCGTCAGGCGCTGGCTCACGCGCACCTCACGCACGCGTTCGCCGAGCAGCTCCTGGATGCGCTTGGCGAGCTCCTCGGCGGCCTGGGTGTCGGGCGTCTCGCGCTGGGTATTCTCGGGTGGCGGCAGCTTGTCGAGGTCGAGCTCGCCCTTGGCGACGTTGCGCAGCTTCCTGCCGGCATACTCGCCGAGGTAGCCGAGCATCCACTCGTCGATGCGGTCGTACATCAACAATACCTCGACACCACGCGCGAGGAGCGCCTCGATCTGCGGACTGCCTTTCGCCGCGGTCCAGGATTCGGCCGTGACGTAGTAGACCGCTTCCTGGCCGGCGACCATGCGCGCAACGTAATCGTCGAGCGAAACGGTACGCGCCGCGCCTTCGGAACGCGTCGAGGCGAAGCGCAGCAGCCGGGCGATGCGTTCGCGGTTGGCCGTGTCCTCGGCGATGCCTTCCTTGAGCACGTTGCCGAACTGGTCGACGAAGGTCTGGAACTTGTCCTTGTCGTCGCCGGCGAGCTTTTCCAGAAGGTCCAGCACGCGCTTGGCACAGGCCGCGCGGATCTGCGCGACGAGGCGGTTTTCCTGCAGGATCTCGCGGCTCACGTTGAGCGGCAGGTCGTCCGAATCGACCACACCGCGCACGAAGCGCAGATAATTCGGCAGCAGTTGCTCGCTCGCGTCCATGATGAACACGCGGCGGATGTAGAGCTTGAGTCCCTTGCGCTCGTCGCGGCCGCCGAGCAGCGCATCGAAGGGCTGGCGCGATGGCACATAGAGCAGCGAGGTGTAACTCTGGTTGCCTTCGACGCGGTTGTGCGTCCATGCCAGCGCATCGCTGAAATCGTGGGCGACGGACTTAAAGAAGGCCTGGTAATCCTCATCCTTGATCTCGGGCTTCGGCCGCGTCCACAGCGCCGAGGCGTGATTGACGGTCTCCCACTCGTCATCGGGCTTGCCATCGACGAGCTTCGGCAGGCGGATCGGGAAGGCGATGTGATCGGAGTAGCGGCCGATCAGCTCGCGCAGCTTCCAGTAGTCGAGGAACTCGTCCTCATCGGACTTCAGATGCAGGGTGACGGCGGTGCCGCGGCGCGGCTCCTCGACCGTTTCGATCCGATATACGCCGGTACCATCGGACGTCCAGCGTACCGCTTCGGAGGCCGCCGCATCGGCGCGGCGCGTGGTCAGCGTGACCTGGTCGGCGACGATGAAGGCCGAATAGAAACCGACACCGAACTGGCCGATCAGCTGCGTGTCCCTGCGCGCGTCACCGGACAGCGATTCGAGGAAGCGGCGCGTACCGGAACGGGCGATCGTGCCGATGTTCTCGATCACCTCGTCGCGGTGCATGCCGATGCCGTTGTCGCGCAGGGTCAAGGTGCGCGCGTCCTTGTCGAGACTGATCTCGATGCGCAGCTCGGCGTCGTCGCCGAGCAGTTCCGGCTTGGCCAGAGCCTCGAAGCGCAGCTTGTCGCAGGCGTCCGATGCGTTCGAGATCAGCTCGCGCAGGAAGATCTCTTTGTGCGAATACAGCGAATGCGTGACGAGGTGCAGGACCTGGGCGACTTCGGCTTCGAACTTGCGGGTTTCGGTCGGTGCGCTCATGTGTGGAGAATCCCTGACTGGACGGGCAGCGCACGGATGGTGTCGTGCACCGGGGATTTCAAGAGAACCCGGCACAGGAACCGCAGCGGTCCGGTCCGGCGGTACCGGGTAGCCGGCCGGTCACGATCCATTCCGACGCGCGAAATGCAAACGGCCGCCCGAAGGCGGCCGTCGGCGATCACGAACGGCGGAGTACGATCACTCGTCGTTCGCGTGCTTGGTGAGGTCTTCCTGGATGCGCGCCGCCTTGCCCTCGAGACCACGCAGGTAGTACAGCTTGGCACCACGCACCTTGCCGCGACGCTTGACCGAAACGGATTCGATCGCCGGGCTGTGGCTCTGGAACACGCGCTCGACGCCGGTGCCGTGCGAGATCTTGCGCACGGTGAAGGCCGAGTTCAGGCCGGCGTTCTTCTTCGCGATGCAAACGCCTTCATAGGCCTGCACGCGTTCGCGGTTGCCTTCCTTGACCTTGACGTTGACCACGACGGTGTCACCCGGGCCGAATTCCGGCAGCTTGCGCTGCATCTGCGCGGCTTCGAACTGCTGAAGGAGGTTGCTCATCACACTCACCACTCTCGTCTGATTTGTGTTCCGGCCCGGTTGCCGGTCCTAATCGTTCGCATTATGCACCGCGAACCATTCGCGGCGAAATTCGTCCAGCAGACTGCGGGCCTCGCGATCAAGCTCGCAGCGGACGAGCAGATCGGGCCGGCGCAGCCAGGTGCGCCCGAGCGCCTGCTTGAGCCGCCAGCGCCGGATCAGGCGGTGGTTGCCCGATTGCAGCACTTCCGGCACCGTCCCGAGCTCGTCCTGCACGGGCCGCGTGTAGTGCGGACAATCGAGCAGGCCGTGCGAGAACGAATCCTCGGCCGCCGAGGCGGCGTCGTTTAGCGCCCCGTCCTGCAGCCGGCCGATCGCGTCAATCAGCACCGCTGCACCGAGTTCGCCGCCCGAGAGCACGTAATCACCGATCGAGATTTCCTCGTCGATCTCGTGCTCGATCAGGCGCTCGTCCACGCCCTCGTAGCGTCCGCAAAGCAGGATGAGCCGTTCGGCCTGGGCCAGCTCGGCCACCTTGCCCTGCGTGAGCCGCGTTCCCTGCGGACTCAGGTAAATTGTCCGGCTGCCGGCCGGATGCGCGGCGCGCGCCGCCGTGAGCGCATCGCGCAGCGGCTGGATCAACATCACCATGCCGGGACCGCCGCCGTAGGGCCGCTCGTCCACGGTACGGTAGTTGTCGGTGGCGAAATCACGCGGATTCCAGCACGCCACTTCCAGCAGACCGCGTTCTTGGGCCCGGCCGACCACGCCGATCCGCGCACAGTGCGCGACGAACTCGGGGAACACCGTGACGACGTCGATGCGCATGATCCGCGAGTGCCGCTGCTAACCAGCCCACGGACCGCCGAACGGCCGATCCGCGAGGCTTAGAAATCCGGATCCCAGTCGACCACGATGCGTCCGGCATCGAGATCCACCTCGGCCACGAACTGCCCGGTCACGAACGGCACCAGGTGCTCACGCTCGCCGTCCCTGGCGACCAGCACGTCGTTCGCGCCGGTCGAGAAGAGATGCGAGACGGTACCCAACCTCACGCCGGTCGTCGTGACCACTTCGAGTCCTTCGAGGTCGGCCCAGTAATATTCGCCGGGCTGCGGCCGGGGCAGCGCCGAGCGCCGGACCCAGACCTCACTGCCGACCCAGACCGCCGCTTGGTCGCGGTCGGTCACGCCGGGAATGCACGCGACCAGACCCTTGCCCTGCTCACGACCCTGACAGCCGCGGATTTCCTGCTCTCCCCGTACGTTCTTCAGCACCCAGGGCAGGTAGCTGAAGATCTGCGTGCGGGGCTCGGTCCAGGATTCGAGCTTGACCCAACCCTGAACCCCGTGGATCCCGACGATCCTGCCCAACAGGATCAGCCGGTCCGGATTCGCGCCCAAGCGACCTCAGGCCGCCTGCTGCTTCGACGCGAGCTTGATCAGGTACTTGACCTTTGCGGTCGGCTGCGCGCCCTTGGCAATCCATTCCTGCGCACGGGCCACGTTCAGCTCGAGCGGCACGTCCTTGCCGGCCGCGACCGGATTGAAAAAGCCGAGCCGCTCGATGTTGCGGCCGTCACGCGCGTAGCGCTCGTCGGCGACGACGATGTGGTAGAACGGACGCCCCTTGGCGCCGCCGCGGGACAGGCGAATCTTGACCATTGCTCGATCTTCTCTTGAGGTGATCGGACCCGCCGCTCGAGAGCGGCAAGCCCCGGGAAACGCGGCATTCTAGCCGAAACCGCTGTGAAATAAAGCCCCCGGAACGCCGCCGGCCCGGCGGTGCCCTCAGCGCATCGGCATGCCGCCCGGACCGCCCGGGAACCCGCCGCCGCCGAGGCCGCGCAGACCGCCCTTCATCTGCCGCATCAGGCCCTTGAGGCCACCGCCCGAGAGCTTGGACATCATCTTTTCCATCTGCTGGTACTGCTTGAGCAGACGGTTTACGTCGGCCGGCTGGGTGCCTGAACCGCGTGCCACGCGCGCGCGCCGCGAGCCATTCAGGAGATCCGGATGGCGGCGCTCCTTCTTGGTCATGGAGTTGATGATCGCGACCATGCGATGCACCTCGCGGTCGTT
>Ga0116193_1002880_pt1 | contig 12717 bp, 8 predicted proteins | sample AD_UKC115_MetaG_FD_89892 | JGI IMG/M metagenome (GOLD analysis project Ga0116193, IMG submission 89892) | Active sludge microbial communities of municipal wastewater-treating anaerobic digesters from Hong Kong - AD_UKC115_MetaG | ecosystem: Engineered > Bioreactor > Anaerobic > Digestate | place... | reverse complement strand
GTTCAATTATTTCATTATTAACGGTATATTTTTGTTATTTGTCTATCCTCTCCTGTTTATTTTAGAAAAAGCATTTGGGTTTACATCTAATGTCACTTTGGTTGAACTATCAAATATCAATAATCCACTTCTCAGAGAGATGTCCGAGGTAGCCCCAGGAACTTTCCAGCATTCCATGCAGGTAGCCAATATAGCAGCGGAAGCTGCTAATCGTATTGGAGCAAAGAGTCAACTTGTCAGAACAGGTGCCCTTTACCATGATATCGGCAAAATGGAAAATGCTGTTTTTTTTACTGAAAATCAAGCAGGCGTAAATCCTCACGAGAATTTGAGCTATACCCAAAGTGCACAAGTCATCATCAATCACGTCATCAATGGCTTAAAACTTGCTGACAAATACAACCTGCCGGATGTAATCAAACAATTCATTGCAACTCACCACGGCAAGGGAAAAACCAAATATTTTTATATATCATATAAGAACGAGCATCCTAACGAACAGGTAGATGACAAATTATTCACTTATCCCGGTCCAAATCCTTTTACCAAGGAACAAGCTATTCTCATGATGACTGATACGGTAGAAGCTGTATCCAGAAGTATGAAAGAATACACTGAAGAGAGTATTTCCACCATGGTTGACAAGGCTATTGATGCGCAAGTACAGGAAGGTTTTTTCCAAGACTGCCCTATTACATTTAAAGATATACAGATTTGCAAAACCGTACTCAAAGAAAAACTCAGGACCATATATCACACCCGTATCAGTTATCCCGAATTAAAAGGTACTCAAACAGGATCTACATCAAAATAAATCAATGCCGACCTGTATCTTGCATCTTTTAATAAATCAGATTTCTCTTTAGCAAGAATATCACGAACCGCTTTCATAGAAACATTTATTTCTATCTTGAGCACTATTTTTCGAATATACAACATTTGTATTCTTGCAATAGGTGGACGGTCTGGCCCTAGGATCCTATTACCGAATATTTTTCTAAGTCTTTCAGCAAAAGTATAAGATAAAGAATCGAGAATATCATCTTCATGATGCTTTATAAAAATATAAACCAGCCGGTAAAATGGTGGATATTGAAATAATTGGCGTTCGGATAACTGCCAATCGTAAAATTTAGGGAAATCGTTTGTCTCTACAAGTTTTATAAGAGGAGAATCCGCATCTTTGGTCTGCAGTACAACAATGCCCTGTTTATTTTTTCTACCAGCCCTTCCCGAGACTTGGACCATTAATTGAAAAGCTTTTTCATACGAACGGAAGTCAGGATAATTCATCATGGAATCTGCATTTAGTATACCAACAACATGCACACGATCAAAATCCAAACCTTTTGCTACCATCTGAGTCCCAATCAAGACATCTACCTTACCCTCAGAAAAATCAGAAATTATTTGTTCGTAGCTATTTCTAGATCGGGTGGTATCTAAATCCATGCGCGCAATATGAGCTTCTGGAAATATTTCTGAAACATAATCCTCTATCCTCTCCGTTCCAAACCCACATTTATCAAATTCGACACCTTCACAAGACGGACACTTGTCCGGCAGACGATAGGTATACCCACAATAATGGCACGTCAGTTGGTTTAGTCCTTTGTGATAGGTAAGACTGACATCACAATTCTTGCATTTTGGAACCCATCCGCATGTTTTGCATTCAACAAAAGGAGCATATCCACGACGATTTTGAAACAGAATAACTTGCTCCTTATTAACCAACGCCTCTTTTATTTTCTCAATCAAAACCGGCGATAGAGGACCTTTCATATACTTTTTCCTCTTGAGTTCTTTACAATCAACAATTTCTACCCGAGGAAGCCGTATTTCCTGAAAACGTTCAGTCAATGTTACTAATCCATATTTGCCGATCTGAGTATTATAATAACTTTCTATACTTGGTGTTGCTGTTCCTAATAAGACTTTTGCATGATATTGCATGGCAAGTACAATAGCAGCATTGCGGGCATTATAACGCGGTGCCGGATCCTGCTGTTTATAACTTCCATCATGTTCCTCATCAACGATAACAAGTCCTAGCTTTTTGAAAGGTAAAAAGATGGAAGAACGAACCCCGACAATAATATCATAGGGCGTACTGCTTAACTGCTTTTGCCATATTTCCACCCTCTCCGCATCCGAAAATTTAGAATGATATATACCAAGTTTATTACCAAAGACTAGTCGCAACCGATGGGTTATCTGTGTGGTCAAAGCAATCTCCGGCAAAAGGAATAACACCTGTTTTCGTTGAGAGACAATTTGCTGCATCAGATGAATATATATTTCTGTTTTTCCACAAGAAGTTACCCCATAGAGCAAACACACATTAAACGATTGAAATACATTTCTTATTTCCTCATATGCTATATTCTGGGACAAATTAAGGGCATGAGCTTCCTTTGTTTCTATTTCATCTTTATTCAGTCGGCCAATCACAAGAGAATAAGTCTCCAACACACCTTTATTCTTTAAAGCAACGAACGAAGAAGAACTTATTCCATTTTCAAACAACGTTTTTTTCAAAAGGCCCTGCCTCTCTCCCAAACCAGTATATCCGGAAAGATCCAAAAACGAAATAAGAAAAGATAATTGCTTGGGTGCACGCTTCAAGTCATTCAAAAGAATATTTAAAGTTTCCTCATTATTATATGGTTTCGCCAATCTAACATAAGTTTCTGTCTTTGGCTTATAATTATTTCTCAGACCTTCCTTAATAAATAGTGCTCCTTTCCTCAGAAGAGAATTAATAACTGGCATAATATTTTTTATGCCACTGTCCTTTTCCAACTTGGTTATTTTCTGTTCCTTATTGTCTGAAAGTAAATCCAACAAGAGTTGTTCTTTAGGAAGAAGTTGTGAACTCGCCTCATAATTGACATTATATTCAACAGAAGTTTCACTCTCGAGTTTCATGCCACTAGGCAAAGCCGCCTTATAGATTTCACCCAAAGTACATAAATAATAATCTGCTATCCAATTCCAAAAGGTCAATTGCTCAGATATAATAACAGGTTCCTTGTCTAAAACATCAAGGACCTCTTTAACTTGATATCCGACAGGTTCATTTACATGAGTTGCTACAACTATGGCCGTATAATATTTCTTTGCTCCAAAGGGAACAATCACACGGCAGCCCGGTTTCACTTGCTCCAAAATATCAGGCAATAAATATGTATAGCGGGCGGCTAAAGGCAACGGTAATATAACATCAATAAAATTATTCATGATTGAGTGCAAAAATACAAAAAAAGGTGTCTATTCGATAAAGAATAAACACCTTTTGATATTTTTTCTAAATATAATCAGAAAATATAAGCCAAGGAAAATTGCCATGTCTTTGCTTTTACAGTAGCATATTTTGATCCATTAGACGCTTTCGCATTTTTACTTACTGGAAAATTATAATTTAATCCTAACTGTAAATGATTCATTAACTTAAGACCAGCCCCTATGTTTCCGCTCATCGTAGATTTTTTAAAAAAATCACCATCCGTAGCCTCATCAAGAACATCTTTGGCATCCTTGTTGTCAATATTGAATCCAAATTGTGGACCGGCAGCAAAATAAAGTCCAACCATATCACCTAATCCAATGGTATACTTTATATTAATGGGAACTTGCAAAGTTTTTTCCTTTACTGTATTATCTGTATTGTTCCCTTTCAGATTTACTCCTAATTGATTATACAAGAGAGCTACATCTGCCCCGATTCCAACAATCGGTATATTTGCATCTATCATCGGTCCTATGAAAAAGCCGGTTTGATTGCTTGACTTGAAATTATCAAACAAAGAACCCGACAAGGACATTTCCGAAAGATTCAGTCCGCCCTTGACTCCTAGTTTCAACTGTGCACTTGCAGGCAATATACAAAATATAGCCAGCACCACCAATCCAACAAACTTTTTCTTCATAAAGCAGTATTTTTAATATTCTTCTTCATTAAAAAAGAAATCATCCTTACTTGGATAGTCCGGCCAAATATCTTCAATACTTTCATATACTTCACCTTCATCTTCCATTTCCTGAAGATTCTCGATTACTTCCAATGGTGCACCGGAACGAATAGCATAATCAATTAATTCATCTTTGGTTGCCGGCCATGGCGCATCTTCTAATTTTGACGCTAATTCTAAAGTCCAATACATAGTCTTGTTACTTATAAATATTACTAATTATTAATTGATGCGCAAAAGTATATTATTTTTTTTCATTTACAACTTCTTTGCCAATAAATTTCTTCAACATTATATAAAAAGTTTAATTTTCTAGCTAAAACGAATAAATAGTCAGATAATCTGTTGATGTATTTCAACAAGTTCGGGTCGATTTCAAAATCTTCAGCTAGAGCAATAATTCTTCGCTCCGCTCTTCTACAAACTGTCCTGCATATATGACATTGAGCAGAAGCAGGACATCCTCCCGGTAAAATAAATAGTTTCAGAGATGGCAGTTGTTCTTCCAATTCATCGATGGAATGCTCCAGTTCTTCAGAATCTTTCTCAGTCAAAATACTTTGCTTTTTTAAAGTCACCTTTGACTGATCTGTTGCCAGATAAGAAGCTACAGAAAATAATTTGTTCTGAATTTCAAATACCTGTTCCTTGTTCTTGTCTTTTAAATAAGTCAGCAACAGTCCCAAATGCGAATTCAACTCATCAAGAGTCCCATATGCTTCTAATCGAGGATTCGTTTTGCTGACCCTCACTCCACCAACCAAACTGGTCATTCCGGTATCGCCAGTCCGTGTATATATATTAAATTTCTTTCCCATTTCCTTTTAATTAAAAATTTACAATATAATTTTGTTTGATTCTATCTTTCCTAAGTAAAACAATTCCCACTTCATACAAATCAAAAGTGATTCTTACACGCTTATCGGAAAGTATTTTCTTCCACGATTCTCGTCTTTCCGAAGAAGCATGAATATCATAAAAAACACAAATTGCATTATCGGACAACAATTCGTACATTTCTTCGAACAAAGAATAAAAGCTGTCAAAACATTCCGAGTAAAGGAAATCAATTTTAGAGGTCAGTACATTTGCTTTTGATTCCCTAGGGAACAATGACACATTGTCCGGCGAAACAAAATTCCGATACTCTAAACTTTGAATATCCTTTTCAGAACAAGAAGAAAAAATCCGGGCATTCCTACTCGCACAAGACATTGCATACTGACAATAATTTGGCTCATTTTCAAAATTAGCAATAACTCTTGGCTGATAAAAATTCACTAGGCGAAACAATAGCCTTTCTATTTTTTCGTTTCCTTGTTGTCCCTTAAGAGCCTGCACCTCTTTGTGTTTTTCATGTATAGACGCGTAAGCATAAAAAGGCAAACGTTCATATATGACTTGTGTTACTAAATAAAAATCTGAAGGGGAATGAATTCCAAACCCACATCTATTCTTGATTCTTTTACACCAGACATATATACGCAAAATGATATTCATTCTATCTAAATATTTATTTATGAGCAAAGATAATGCAAGTTGAGGGCAGAACAAAATGAACTTATTCATTTTTATACTAAAACACTGCTTATCTTCGATTTTTAATCAAAAGTCAAACAAAACTTTTCAAAAAGATAGTTGGCTGTGTTTTTATTATTTGCTACTTTTGCTCCATAACCTAAATAAATGAACTTAAATGACCCCAAATGACAATAGCGCATCAAAATATCTCATCATCAACGAAAGAGATACAATGTTCGGGCTTTATGTAAACACAGTAGGTTCCCAAGACATTAAAGCTGGAGCCCAATATCCTCCGCGTAACCACCCCTTAGGCTATTTTTTCAGTGCCCAAGAAGGGCGGGTCCTTCACGAGTATCAGTTAGTATACATTACTAAAGGGCAGGGTACATTCTCTAATAAGAATGAAAAGCCCACAGATATTCATTCTGGGATGATTCTTTTTCTGCAGCCTGGAATTTGGCATACTTATAGCCCCTTAAGTAAAACCGGTTGGAAGGAATATTTCATCGGATTCAATGGAGATATTGCAGACAAACTCGTAAAAAACAGTTTTTTTGAAAAAGGTAATCACGTGATTGATATAGGTCTCAATGAAGAAGTCGTAACTCTATATACAAAAGCTATAGAAGTAGCTAAAGCCGATAAAACAGCTGTTCAGCAACAGCTGGCAGGAATCGCATTCCACCTCATTGGACTCTTGCTGTCCATTACTAAGAATAAAATATATGAATCTGATAATTGGGGACAAAAAATAGAACGTTCAAAAATATGGATGCAGGAAAACATTGCTTCCGAAATAGATCTGGAAAAGCTTGCATCTGAATTGAATACAAGCTATTCCTGGTTCCGTAAAATTTTCAAAGACTATACAGGATACGCTCCCGCCAAATATTATCAGGAATTGAAGCTAAGAAAAGCAAAGGAATGGCTCGCTGAAACGAATTCATCTATCAAAGAGATTGCTTACAATCTGGGTTTTGCAAACTCCGAACATTTCTTTACTGTTTTTAAAAAGAATACAGGACTGACTCCCACCGAATTCAGAAACTCAAGTAGGAATTCACACATAAAATGATTTAAAAACAATGAAAAAGCCTGTCGATTTTTCTTTCATATTGATTTTGGATTTATCTTTGAAAAAAATAAAAGATAGTTACTTTTATAAAAACTAAAATCAAGATGAAGAAGACACTACTTTCCGTTTCTTTTGCATTTGCAGTTTCAGCAGCCTTTGCACAATGGCCAGCCGAAAATATTGAATCCCGCCCTGGTACCCGTTGGTGGTGGCTTGGCAGTGCCGTCGATAGCATCAATCTTAATTATAATTTAAGCGAATATGCTAAAGCGGGAATTGGCTCCGTCGAAATCACACCTATATATGGAGTGAAAGGAAATGACAAAAATGAGATTTCTTTTCTTTCACCTAAATGGATGGACATGCTCTCCTATACCGAACAAACTACAAGGAAGCTGAGTATGTTTACAGACATGAACACTGGTACCGGATGGCCCTTTGGGGGTCCAGAAATCTCAATTGAAGATGCTGCATGCAAACTTATTGTACAAAAATATACATTGAATGGTGGTGAACTACTCAAGGAAAAAGTTCTAGTCAACGACAAAAGCCAACAGCCTTTTGCCTATTTGAGCAGACTAATGGCGATTAGTGATGACGGTAAACAGAGACTGGACATCACTTCCGATGTCGACACGGACGGAACACTTTTTTGGGGTGCACCCGGAACCGGAAAATGGAATCTTATAGCACTGTTCGTAGGACGTACCCTGCAAAAAGTCAAAAGAGCGGCACCCGGAGGAGAAGGATTTGTAATGGATCATTTTTCCGCCAATGCGGTGAAATGTTATCTGAATAAGTTTGACCGCGCCTTCGCACGCATGAATACTCTGATTCCGCATAATTTCTTTAATGATTCGTATGAAGTCTATGGTGCGGACTGGACTCCCAATCTGCTGGAAGAATTCGCCAAAAGGCGAGGATACAAACTCGAGAACTACTTACCCGAGTTCCTTGACGAAAACAGACCAGAAATAACCCGCCGTATCATGAGTGACTATAGAGAGACTCTGTCAGATCTTTTGCTCGATAACTTTACAAGTCAATGGACAGCATGGGCACACAGACACGGGAGCAAGACAAGAAATCAGGCACATGGTTCCCCCGGAAATCTGATTGATTTGTACGCATGCGTTGACGTGCCTGAATGCGAAGGGTTCGGTTTATCTGATTTCAATATTACCGGACTTCGAAAAGACTCTTTAGTCAGAAAAAATGATTCGGAACTCAGTATGTTGAAGTATGCATCCTCTGCAGCTCACATCACGGGGAAGCCCCTTACCTCCTCAGAAACATTCACGTGGTTGACTGAGCATTTTAGAACATCCCTATCCCAATGCAAACCGGATCTGGACTTATTCTTCGTCTCCGGAATCAATCATGTATTCTTTCATGGAAGTGCATACAGCCCCCAAAATGATCCGTGGCCAGGATGGAAATTCTATGCCTCCATTGACATGAGTCCGACAAATACCATTTGGAAAGATGTTCCAGCCTTCTTTAAATATATCACCAGATGTCAGTCTTTCCTTCAAATGGGAAAACCCGACAATGATTTTCTCGTGTATCTGCCTATATATGATATGTGGTATGATGCCCCCGGAAGGCTTCTTCAGTTTGCCATCAATGACATGGAGAAACGTGCCCCACAATTTATTAAGACCATACATACAATCAATTCCTGTGGATATGATGTAGATTATATTTCTGACAAATATATCTGCAGTACCATTTGTATTGATCATTTACTGAAAACCACAGGAGGAACACAATATAAAGCCATTATTGTCCCATCAGTTCGCTTTATGCCTCAAAAGGTTCTTCGCCATTTATTTGATTTGGCCAATGAAGGAGCAACAGTCATCTTTACAGGCAACTATCCGGAAAGCGAACCGGGATTCCAAGAATTTTCCACCCGTACAGCAGTCTATCGCCAGCTCATTGATCAAATGCCTCAAACAGACTTTAAGAAGGTAACTGTCACTGTAGTCGGGAAAGGACAAATCATCACAGGCAGCGATTATGTAAAAACTCTGGCAGCGACCGGTGTACACAACGAACCCATGAAATCACAATTTGGATTACAATGCATTCGTCGCACCAACGACAGTGGATACCATTATTTCATATCTTGTCTGCAAGGGAAAAACATTGATGGGTGGATACCTTTGAGCATCAAGGCACAAAGCATTCAGATATTCAATCCTTTAAATGGCGAATCGGGAAAAGCCTTGGTCCGGTATAACCCTGCGACAAAAAGAAGCGAAGTCAGACTTCAATTGCAATCAGGAGAAAGTTGTATTTTAAAGACTTATTCTTCAAAAGAAATTAATGATAAACCCTGGCACTATTTGACTCCAAACGGAAAACCAATCAAGCTCAATAAGTGGACAGTACAGTTCATAGACAGCGAGCCCTCCATCGAAGGATCTTTTACAATGAAAGAACTTAAGTCATGGACAGAATTACCAATTGCAGATGCCAAAGTAAATAAAGGAACTGCTCTCTATAAAACCACAGTAAAAATACCCGGAAAAGGCTGCGAATGGAATCTTAGTTTAGGAGATGTGCGTGAAAGTGCTAAAATTCGCATTAATGGACAAGATGCAGGTACTTTATTTTCTGTTCCTTTCTCGACAAAAGTAACGAAATTCTTGAAACCGGGGAAAAATACCATTGAGATAGAAGTAACTAACCTTCCTGCCAATCGTATTGCCGATTATGACAGGAAAGGGATTCAATGGCGGAAATTCAAAGAAATAAATATCGTAAACATTAAATACCAACCATCTGATTACAGCACATGGCAAACAGTTCCAAGTGGATTGCTAGGTCCTGTTATATTACAACCGTCAAAATAAACCCTAAAAGAAACCTATGAAAAATTTTATTCTATCAACTTTGACTGTTGCCATTTTAATCAGCACAAGCTGTTCCGGATCAATCAACAGAGAAGCTCTTTTAAAACGCAACAGCCCTATTGTCACAACATTTGACTCTCTGGCTTCCCTCTCTGTAGGAAACGGAGGATTTGCTTTCACAGTAGATGCCAGCGGACTTCAAACATTCCCTGAATTCTACAAATCGGGTGTCCCATTGGGAACACAATCTCAGTGGGGATGGCATAATTTCCCAAATCCCCAAAACTACAAAGCCGACGAAGTTTTGAAAGAATATAATTTCGGTCATGGTCATAAAGAACTCTATGCCACTCAATTTAAAGAAGGCAGACAAAAGGCGGCTTCGGACTGGCTGAGAGCCAACCCTCACCGCCTTCATCTGGGCACTATAGGTCTGGAAATGGAAGGAGCTTCTTTAAAAAAAGAACAGTTCAAAAACATCCATCAAGAACTGGATTTATATACTGGAGAAATTACCAGTCGCTATGACCTGAACGGCAAACTGACACAAGTTCAAACCGTTTGCCATTCCAGTAAAGATCTCATAGCATCACATATCATCTCTGAAATGCGTCCAAGTATAGGGTTCCGTTTTGCCTATCCTTCGGGAGGACATAGTGACGATGCATGCAACTGGAATTCTGACAACAAGCATTCAACTGTCATTGTCAGTCAAGATACTCACTCAGCATTGCTAAAACGAACTATCGACCAGACTGTCTACTACGTGAAAATTCAATGGGACGGAAATGCGCGTTTTTCCATGATTAAAAAGAATCATTTCATTCTTACCCCGCTTACCGACGATTATTCGTTCAGTTGCGAGTTTCTGCAGGAAAAAAGTAACGAAACCTTACCCGGATTTCTGGAAACCGAAGCAGACGCATTAGCTTCCTGGCAGCGTTATTGGAACGAGGGAGCGGCCGTTGACTTTTCTAAATCCAAAGACCCAAGAGCCAAAGAATTGGAACGAAGAGTGGTCCTCTCCCAATACCTTCTTGCCATCCAATGCGCAGGAACCAACCCTCCTCAGGAAACAGGACTTACCTACAATTCATGGTTCGGACGCCCACACTTGGAAATGATCTGGTGGCATCAGGCTCAGTTTGCTCTATGGGGGCATCCGGAATTACTTGCAAAAACTCTGAAATGGTATGAGACCGCCTATCCTAAAGCAAAAGAAATTGCTAAACGACAAGGATTCAAGGGCGTAAGATGGATGAAGATGACTGACCCATGGGCCAATGAAGCCCCATCCAATGTCGGTTCTTTTCTGATTTGGCAACAACCTCATCTCATCTATCTGGCAGAACTGCTTTATCGCTGTAATCCTTCAACAAATCTGTTAAAGCAATATGGTACCTTGATTGACGAGACTGCTGAATTTATGGCCGATTTTGTAACTTTCGACAAAGCAAATAACAGATACATTCTTAAAGGATGCATCCCGGCTCAAGAAACGCTGAAAGCAGACTCTACAATCAATCCGCCTTTCGAGCTTTCGTATTGGCATTTTGCCCTCGAAACAGCTCAAAAATGGAGAGAAAGAGAGGGTAAACCCAGAAATGCCCAATGGGACAAAGTCATCGAAGGACTGTCTCCCCTGGCTTCGAATGATAAGGGACTCTATCTTGCAGCAGAATCAGCGACCAATACTTATACAGATAGACGATTTACATCCGATCACATGGCCGTACTAGGAGCAGAAGGCATTGTACCCGCTTGCAAACTCGTCAAAGAAGATCTTATGAAAAATACCTTAAATTGGGTATGGACAAATTGGAACTGGGATAAGACCTGGGGTTGGGATTATCCTATGACTGCCATGTGTGCTACTCGACTTGGCGAACCTGAAAAAGCTATTGACGCGCTCCTGATGAACAAGAGAACCAATACATACCTGGTAAATGGTCATAACTATCAAGATGATCGCCTGAGAATTTATCTTCCGGGTAATGGAGGACTTCTCACTGCCATGGCTCTTATGTGTGCCGGATGGGACGGATGTGATAAAAAGAATCCGGGATTTCCTGATAATGGTCAATGGAACATTAAATGGGAAGGACTGAAGCCACTACCATAGAACCCGTTACAAAATTCGGAAAAGGAACATAACATCTATGCTCCTTTTCCTTATTATATGTATAACATAATTAGTTAAAGAATGAAAACACTTTTTACCTGCACTTTTTTATTTCTTGCTTCCCTATCTATGCAAGGGCAAGACTACATTGAATCCACATCTCACAACGACGCAGTCAGAGGAACCACACGCCAATTGCAATACCATCCTGAGGGAAATGAGTTTGTTTGCATTAACGGGAAAAACAAATATACCCGCGCCCTATACGGCAGCCATAGCGCATTCAGGTTGGAAACCAGTGATTTCCCCGTATTTGCGGCCTATGACAAGACCAACAGCAAAAACATCAGTTTTCGACTGAATATTGCACTCGATTCCGTTGCCCATTGTGAATCAAGATATTCAGCAGGGAAAAGGACCTATCTTCTTAAAGATCCTTCTTGGGGAAAGGGTGAAGTACACATCATCGTTTATGCCCTTCCGGACGAAAATGAAGGAGGTGCGATATGGATGTTCGAAACCAAAGGAATGCCTCAATATAAAGAACTTAAATGCAAGGTGAGTGACATCAAGCAACCCAATCTCTTAAGAAACGGAGACATGGGGGTTGATCCTCCCGACTGTTTCGACGCAGCCTCGTCTCCCAAGAACTCAGAAACCTTCATACTCAAATTCAAAGGAAAACCAGCCTATTTCCTCGTTAAATCACAACACGGATCGATTACTAAAACCACAAAAGAGGCTGAAGTCATATTTCACAAAGCCGAAAAGGCTGCTTTGGAACTCAACAATAGAATAATCATAAATACCCCCGATGCATATCTAAATACGCTGGGAGGTGCCCTGACTGCCGCAGCCGATGGAACATGGGACGGCCAAACTTGGCTTCATGGTGCCATTGGATGGAGAATGCCTTTGAATGGATGGCGTGCCGGCTATATCGGAGACTTTCTTGGCTGGCATGACAGAGCCCGAATACATTTCGATGCGTATGCCGCATCTCAAGTCAAAAACATACCTCCTATCTATCAACAACCGGCACAAGATACCTTGATGAATCTAGCCCGTTCCGAAAAGAAATGGGGAACTCCGATGTATAGCAACGGATATATCTGCTGCACGCCCGGAAAGACAGGAAGAATGAACCATTACGACATGAAT
>Ga0116193_1002879_pt1 | contig 12720 bp, 10 predicted proteins | sample AD_UKC115_MetaG_FD_89892 | JGI IMG/M metagenome (GOLD analysis project Ga0116193, IMG submission 89892) | Active sludge microbial communities of municipal wastewater-treating anaerobic digesters from Hong Kong - AD_UKC115_MetaG | ecosystem: Engineered > Bioreactor > Anaerobic > Digestate... | reverse complement strand
GTGCGCGCCTGCCAGCGCATCAGCCGCTTCTATTACGCCGAATCCTGTGGCCAGTGCACGCCGTGCCGTGAAGGCACCGGCTGGATGTACCGCATGCTGACGCGCATCGTCGAAGGCCGCGCCAGTCTTGATGACTTGCACATGCTCAAGCAGGCCGCCGGCCAGATCGAGGGCCACACGATCTGCGCGTTCGGTGAGGCCGCGGCCTGGCCGGTGCAGGGCTTCCTGCGCCACTTCTGGCACGAGTTCGAATACGCGATCGTGAACAAGCAGTTCCTCGTCGACGACGAGCTGGCGGGCACGGTGGTGCCGAAGGCGGTGGCGGCATGAGCCGGGTGGAACAGGCGGGACCCGGGATCCGGAGCCGGGTATCCGTGAAGCGTTCCCCGCGGCCCAGTCTGTGCCTTTCACGGGACCCGGGTTCCCGGTTCCCGGTCCCGGGAGTTTCTGCATGAGCGCTCAACCCGCCAATCCGAACACGTCGCCGGATCACGTCAACATCGAGATCGACGGCAAGCCGCTGCAGGCGCCGAAGGGCTCGATGATCATCCATGCCGCCGACAAGGCCGGCATTCCGATCCCGCGCTTCTGCTATCACGACAAGCTGTCGATTGCGGCCAATTGCCGCATGTGCCTGGTCGAGGTCGAGAAATCGCCGAAGCCGATGCCCGCCTGCGCCACGCCGGTGATGGAGGGCATGAAGGTCCTCACGCGTTCGCCGAAGGCGCTCGGCTCGCAGCGCAACGTGATGGAATTCCTGCTGATCAACCATCCGCTCGACTGCCCGATCTGCGATCAGGGCGGCGAGTGCGAGCTGCAGGACGCCGCGATGGGCTACGGCCGCTCGGTCAGCCGCTTCGTCGAGAACAAGCGCAGCGTCGCCGACGAGGACATCGGCCCGCTGATCGCCACCGACATGACCCGCTGCATCCAGTGCACGCGCTGCGTGCGCTTCATGGGCGAGCTCGCCGGCACCTACGAGCTGGGCGGCATGAATCGCGGCGACCGGCTCGAGATCGGTACTTATATCGGGAAGTCGATCGAGAGCGAGATCGGCGGCAACATCATCGACGTATGCCCGGTCGGCGCGCTGACCAACAAGGTCTTCCGCTTCCGTGCGCGTGCCTGGGAGCTGCTCGCGCGTGAATCGATCGGCTACCACGACGCGCTCGGTTCGAACCTCTGGCTGCACATCCGCTGCAACGAGGTGCTGCGCACCGTGCCGCGCGACAACGAGGCGATCAACGAATGCTGGCTGTCTGATCGTGACCGCTTCAGCCATCAGGGCCTGACCGCGCCGGATCGCCTGGTGAAGCCGCTCGTCAAGCGGGACGGCCGCTGGATCGAGGCCGGTTGGGACGAGGCGCTCGCGGCGGCCGCGGAGCACCTGAAGCGCGTGTCGGCCGATCAGCTCGGTGCCCTGGTGCATCCGGCCACTTCCTGCGAAGAGGGCGAGCTGCTGGTGCGCCTGATGCGCGGCCTCGGCAGTGCGCATCTCGATCACCGCCTGCGCCAGCTCGATTTCGCCGATGCCGCCGCCGGTTTCGGCTTCGCGACCGAAGTCGCGGCGATCGAGAAGGCGAAGGCGATCCTGCTCGTCGGTTCGAACCTGCGTCACGAGCTGCCGCTGGTCAACCACCGCGTGCGCAAGGCCGCGCGGCAGGGCGCCAGGGTCTACGCGATCAATCCGCTCGACTTCGACCTGAACTACGCACTGGCTGACAAGGCCGTGCTGACGCCGGCAGCGATGCTCGACGCGTTGCTCGGGCTCGCCAAGGCCGCCAACGATGCCGGCCACCTGCCGGAATCGGACGAACTGGCCAACGCGATCGCGTCGCTCACTGCCGATGCGGAAGCGCGGGCGCTGTACCAGGCGCTCAAGGATGCCGGCGAGGCCGCCGTGCTGATCTTCGGTGAACTGGCCGCGACGCATCCGCAGGCATCCATCCTGCGCGCCGCCGCACGCTTCGTGGCGAAGACGACCGGTGCGGGCTACAACGAAGTGCCGTCCGGTGCGAATGCGATCGGCCTCGCGCGCGTCGGCGTGCTGCCGCAGGCCGGTGGCCTCGACGCGCGGGCGATGCTCGCCACGCCGCGCAAGGCCTACCTGCTCTATGGCGTCGAACCGCCCTTCGATTTCGCCGATGGCGGCCTCGCCGCCCATGCCCTCAATGCGGCCGAGAGCGTGGTTGCGTTCACGGCCTTCGCCAGCGAGGAACTCAAGGCGGTAGCCGACGTGCTGCTGCCGATCGGCCTGCTGCCCGAGATCGATGCGACCCTGGTCAACCTCAACGGCATCGCCCAGCGCGTGCCGGCCGGCGGCAGGGCGCCGGGCGAGGTGCGTCCGGGCTGGAAGATCCTGCGCGCGCTCGGCGCGATACTGGGCCTCGCCGGCTTCGAGTTCACCGAGTTCGCCGAAGTCCACGCTTCGCTCGCGGCCCGGCTCGCTATGTCCGCGGCAACGGCGAACGGCCGGCTCGCCGCACGCACGCCGGTTGCCGTCGGTCTCGTGCGGATCGCCACCACGCCGATCTACCGCGCCGATGCCGTGCTGCGGCGCAGCCCCGCGCTGCAGGCCCACCCGCTCACGCGCGAGGCCTTCGTCGCCTTGCATCCCGAGGACGCGCTAGCGCGTGGCCTGGGGCAGGGCACGATCGCCAAGGTGACGGGCCCGGTCGGTACCGCGACGCTGCCCGTGCTGCTCACCACCGCCGTGCCGCGTGGTGCGGTATGGATCGAAACCTCCCATGCCGTGACCGCGGCGCTGCCCGCATACGGCGCCGAACCCGGCATCAGCAAGGCCTAAGCCCATGTCCGACCTGCTGCTCGTCGCCTGGACGCTCATCAAGATCCTGGCCATCGCCGTGCCGCTGATCCTGGCCGTGGCCATGTACGTCTACTGGGAGCGCAAGATCATCGGCTGGATGCACGTCCGCAACGGACCGAACCAGATCGGTCCGCTCGGGCTGGCCCAGGCCTTCGCCGACGTTTTTAAGCTGCTGTTCAAGGAAGTGACCACGCCGGCGCAGGCCAACCAGTTCCTGTTCTACGCTGCACCGGTGCTGGCGCTCGCGCCGGCTTTCGCCGCGTGGGCGGTCGTGCCGTTCGATCAGAGCATGGCGCTCGCCAACGTCAATGCCGGGCTCCTGTATCTCCTCGCGATGACCTCGCTCGGCGTGTACGGCATCATCCTGGCCGGCTGGGCCTCGAACTCGAAGTACGCCTTCCTGGGTTCGATGCGTTCCGCCGCACAGGTGGTCAGCTACGAAATCGCGATGGGCATGGCCCTGGTCTGCGTGCTGATCCTCGCCGGCAGTCTGAATCTCACCGACATCGTCAACGCACAGGCCGGCAGCAAGGGGCCGTTCGACTGGTTCTGGCTGCCGCTGCTGCCGATGTTCGTGATCTATTTCGTCTCCGGCGTGGCCGAAACCAACCGTGCGCCGTTCGACGTTGCCGAAGGCGAGTCGGAAATCGTCGCCGGCTTCCACGTCGAGTATTCGGGCTCCGCGTTCGCGATCTTCTTCCTCGCCGAATACGCGAACATGATCCTGATCTCGTTCCTGGCGAGCGTACTGTTCCTCGGCGGCTGGCTGAGCCCGTTCCAGGGACTGCCGCTCGGGGTGCTCGCGGCACCGGGCTGGTGGTGGCTCTTCGCCAAGGCGTTCCTCTTCGCGAACATGTTCCTCTGGCTGCGTGCGACGTTCCCGCGCTATCGCTATGACCAGATCATGCGTCTCGGCTGGAAAGTGTTCATCCCGATCGCGATCGTGTGGATTTTCGTATCCGGCTGCCTGGCCTACTTCGGCGGCGTGACCGTAGGCGCCTGAGGACTGCCATGAACCGCGTAATCCATTACTTCAAGAGTCTGCTGCTGATCGAGATGCTGCAGGGCATGTGGCTGACCCTGCGTTATCTCTTCAAGCCGAAGTACACCATGCAGTACCCGATGGAGAAGATTCCGAAGTCGAATCGTTTCCGCGGCTTGCATGCGCTGCGCCGCTATCCGAACGGCGAGGAGCGCTGCATCGCCTGCAAGCTGTGCGAGGCGGTCTGCCCGGCGCTGGCGATCACCATCGACGCTGCACCGCGAGCGGGCGATGGTCAGCGCCGCACGACACGCTACGACATCGACCTGTTCAAGTGCATCTACTGCGGCTTCTGCGAGGAGAGCTGCCCGGTCGACTCGATCGTGGAGACCAGCTTCCTCGAATACCACTTCGAGAAACGTGGCGAGCACATCGCGACCAAGCAGAAGCTGCTCGCCATCGGCGATCGCTTCGAGGCGGAGATCGCCGCCGCCAAGGCGCAGGACGCGGCCTACCGCTGAGGACCGGAAACCACCATGACCCTGCCTCTGCTCTGTTTCTACGGCTTCGCCACGGTCACCGTGCTCGCCGCGCTCGGCGTGATCACGGTACGCAACTCCGTGCATGCCGCGCTGTGCCTGGTGCTGGCCTTCTTCTCGACTGCCGCGACCTGGATCCTCGCCGAATCCGAATTCCTCGGCATCGCGCTCGTCGTCGTCTACGTCGGTGCTGTAATGGTGCTGTTCCTGTTCGTGGTCATGATGCTCGACATCAAGGTCGAGCCGCTCCGCGAGGGCTTCATCCGCTACCTGCCGGTCGGCATCGTGGTGGCCGTGCTGATGTTCGCCGAGATCGTCGCGCTGATCGGTGTGCGCGCACTGCACGCGCAGGTCCTGCCGGCCGACCCGGCCGCGGCCCAGCACCTAAGCAACACCGCCTGGCTCGGCCAGGCGCTGTTCACCGAGTACCTGCTGCCGTTCGAGATTGCCGCGCTGATCCTCACCGTGGCCATCGTCGCGGCGATCGCACTCACGCTGCGCAAGCGCGTCGGCGTACGCACGCAGGATCCGGGTCGGCAGGTCATGGTCCGCCGCGACCAGCGCCTCAGGATCATCAAGATGCCCGCCGAGCGCGCACAGGGGGACCAGGCATGATCACGCTCGCCCATTACATCGTGCTCGGCGCGATGCTGTTCTCGATCTCGATCGCCGGCATCCTGATCAATCGCAAGAACCTCATCATCCTGCTCATGGCGATCGAGCTGATGCTGCTCGCCGTGAACATCAACTTCGTCGCCTTCTCGCGCTTCCTCGGCGATGCCGGCGGTCAGGTCTTCGTGTTCTTCATCCTCACCGTGGCCGCGGCGGAATCCGCCATCGGCCTCGCCATCCTAGTCGTGCTGTTCCGCAACCGCAGCACGATCAATGTGGCCGAAATCGACTCGATGCGGGGTTAACCGGATGCTCACCCCCAAGCTGATCCTCACCGTCATCGCGCTCGCACCGCTGTTCGGCGCGGTCGTCGCCGGCCTGTTCGGCCGCCAGGTCGGACGCGCCGGCGCACACGGCGTGACGATCACCGGCGTCGCGCTGTCCTGCGTGCTGTCGATCTATGTCTTCTATCTGCTCGCCAGCGGCGGGTGGGGCACGTTCAACGAGAATCTCTACACCTGGTTCGAGGTCGGCCCGATCCACGCCCACGTCGGCTTCCTCGTCGACCGGCTGACCGCGACGATGATGATCGTGGTGACCTTCGTCTCACTGCTCGTGCACGTCTACACGATCGGCTACATGGCCGACGATCCGGGTTACCAGCGCTTCTTCAGCTACATCTCGCTGTTCACCTTCTCGATGCTGATGCTGGTGATGAGCAACAACTTCCTGCAGCTGTTCTTCGGCTGGGAAGCGGTCGGTCTCGTCTCGTACCTGCTGATCGGCTTCTGGTTCAAACGCCCGAGCGCAATCTTCGCGAACATGAAGGCGTTTCTCGTCAACCGCGTCGGCGACTTCGGCTTCCTGCTCGGCATCGCCGCCGTGCTGTTCTTCTTCCACTCGCTCGATTACCAGACCGTATTCGCCGCCGCGCCGACGCTCGAAGGCAAGACCATCGAACTGGTCCCGGGCCATGCCTGGTCGCTCGCCACCGTGATCGGCGTACTGCTGTTCATAGGCGCGATGGGCAAGTCCGCCCAGGTGCCGCTGCACGTCTGGCTGCCGGACTCGATGGAAGGCCCGACGCCGATCTCGGCACTGATCCATGCGGCCACAATGGTGACCGCGGGCATCTTCATGGTCGCGCGCATGTCGCCGCTGTACGAGATGTCGGATGCTGCATTGAGCTTCGTGCTCGTCATCGGGGCGACGACTGCGCTGTTCACGGGTCTGATCGGCATCGTGCAGAACGACATCAAGCGCGTCGTCGCCTATTCGACGCTCTCGCAGCTCGGCTACATGACGGTCGCGCTAGGTGCCTCGGCCTACTCGGCGGCCGTCTTCCACCTGATGACACATGCCTTCTTCAAGGCACTGCTGTTCCTCGGTGCGGGCTCGGTGATCATCGCCATGCACCACGAGCAGGACATGCGTCACATGGGAGGCCTGCGCAGGTACATGCCGGTGACCTTCCTCACCGCCTGGATTGGCACGCTCGCGCTGACCGGCATGCCGGGTTTCTCGGGCTTTTATTCGAAGGACGCGATCATCGAGGCGGTCAAGGAGTCGCACCGCTGGGGTTCGGGTTATGCCTACGCCTGCGTCCTGCTCGGCGTGTTCGTGACGGCGTTCTACAGCTTCCGCCTGCTGTACCTCACGTTCCACGGCAAGGAGCGTTTCGTCGTCGATCCGCCGAAGCATGGTCATGGCCACCAGCATGCAGCGCATCACGACGCGGCGCATGACGACCATCACGGCCACCATGCGCCCGGACACCTCGCGCATGCACCGCATGAGTCGCCGTGGGTCGTGACCCTGCCGCTGGTCCTGCTCGCGATTCCGTCCATCCTCGTCGGCGGCATCCTGATCGGGCCGATGCTGTATGGCGATTTCTTTGCCGGCGCGATCCAGGTCCATGAAGCCAACGACGTGCTGAAGGAAGTCGGTAACGAATTCCATGGCCCGCTCGCGATGGCCCTGCACGGCTTTACGCAGTGGCCGTTCCTGCTCGCATTCGCGGGCTTCGCTAGCGCGACCTATGTGTACCTGTTCAATCCGGCTCTAGCCGGGAAGGCCGCGGCCGTGTTCGCGCCGCTCGTACGCCTGCTGCAGAACAAGTACTGGATCGACGAACTCTACTTCGCGCTGTTCGCGCGCGGCGGCGTACTGCTCGGTCGTGGCCTCTGGAAGGGCGGCGACGTGGCGGTGATCGATGACGGTCTCGTCAACGGCTCGGCAGGCCTGGTCGAGCGTTTCGCCCTCGCACTGCGCCGCGTGCAGTCCGGTTTCCTCTACCACTACGCCTTCGCCATGATCCTCGGCCTGGTCCTGCTGCTCGGCGGACTCTGGCTGGCGGCACGCTGAGGAGCTAGGGAATACAACGATGCTTGCGAACTGGCCCCTGTTGAGCCTCCTGATCTGGCTGCCGATCGTTGCCGCCGTGCCGGTGCTGGCCGCCGGCCAAGCCCGTGCCGATACCGCACGCTGGCTCACGCTGCTGACCACCCTCGCCGTGTTCGCCCTGAGCCTCGGCCTGCTCGGGCGGATCGACCTCACGGACCCGACGATGCAGATCCAGGAGAACGCAGTCTGGATCGAGTCGCTGAAGGTCAATTACCACCTCGGTGTCGATGGCATCTCGGTCGCCCTGATCCTGCTGACTACGTTCACCAGCGTGCTGGTGGTGCTCGGCGCCTGGGACTCGGTGGAACAGCGCGTGCATCAGTACATGGCCGCGATGCTGATGCTCGAAGGCCTGATGATCGGCGTGTTCTGTGCGATGGACGCGCTGCTCTTCTACGTGTTCTTCGAGGGCATGCTGATCCCGATGTTCCTGATCATCGGCATCTGGGGCGGCCCGCGGCGTGTCTACGCGACACTGAAGTTCTTCATCTACACCTTCTTCGGCTCGATCTTCATGCTGGTCGGGCTGATCTACCTGTACTTCAAGGCCGGCACCTTCGATCTCGCCACGCTCGCGCAGGTCGGGCTCAGTGCGCGCGAGCAGGCCTGGCTGTTCTTCGCCTTCCTGCTGGCGTTCGCGGTCAAGGTGCCGATGTGGCCCGTGCATACCTGGTTGCCGGATGCGCACGTCGAGGCGCCGACCGGCGGCTCGGTAGTGCTGGCCGCGATCATGCTGAAGATCGGCGGCTACGGCTTCATCCGCTTCTCGCTGCCGATCACGCCGGATGCGAGCCAGGAATACGCCTGGGTCGTGATCGCGATGTCGCTGGTCGCCGTGGTCTACGTCGGCTACGTCGCGCTTGTCCAGGAGGACATGAAGAAGCTCATCGCCTATTCGTCGATCGCGCACATGGGCTTCGTCACGCTCGGCATCTTCGTTGCGCTGGCGCTGACGCGAAACCTGTCCAATCAGGATGCCGCGCGCCTCGGCCTGCAGGGTGCGATGGTGCAGATGATCTCGCACGGCTTCGTATCGGGCGCGATGTTCTCCTGCGTCGGTGTGCTCTACGACCGGCTGCACACGCGCATGATCAAGGACTACGGCGGCGTCGTGAACGTGATGCCATGGTTCGCCACGTTCATGGTCCTGTTCTCGATGGCCAACACCGGCCTGCCGGGCACCAGCGGCTTCGTCGGCGAGTTCATGGTCGTGCTCGCCGCGTTCCAGTCGAACCCGTGGGTCGCGGCCCTTGCCGCCTTCACGCTCATCATCGGCGCGGCTTACACGCTGTGGCTGGTCAAGCGCGTGATATTCGGCGACATCGACAATCCGAAGGTCGCCAAGCTCGAGGACATCAACCTGCGCGAAGCGCTCGTGCTCGGCAGCTTCGCCACCGCGGTGCTGTTCTTCGGTATCTGGCCCAAGCCGCTGACCGCGCTGATGGACGCCCCGATCGCCCACCTCGTGCAGCAGCTCGTGCTGAGCAAGGCCTGAGCGGAGGAAGTAGCCTGCCATGATCAACCTCAACGACATCCTCCTGCTCGCGCCGGAATCCTTCCTCACCCTTGCGGCCTGCGTACTGCTGCTTGTCGATCTGTTCGTCAAGCCGGCCCAGCGCAGCGTCACGCACTATCTCGCGATCGCTATCCTCGCTGCGACCGGCGGCCTCGTCCTGCACGGACCGGGCGCGGCGGGCGGTGTGGCCTTCGGTGGCGCCCACGTCGTCGATGGCGTCGCCGTCGTGCTGAAGCTGTTCGTCCTGCTCTGCGTGGCCGTCGTGTTCGTCTATGCACGCCCGTACCTGCGCGACCGGAACCTGTTCGTCGGCGAGTTCTACGTGCTCTGCCTGTTCGGCGCGCTCGGTACCCTGTTCCTGGTGTCCGCCGGCAGCCTGGTGATGGTCTACCTCGGGCTCGAACTCCTCACGCTCTCGTCCTACGCGCTGGTCGCACTGAATCGCGATTCGCCGCTGTCGTCGGAGGCCGCGATCAAGTACTTCGTGCTCGGCGCGCTGGCTTCGGGCATGCTGCTGTACGGCATGTCGATGATCTATGGCGCAACGCATACGCTGGATCTCGCCAGGATCCACGCGGTGGCGGCATCCGCCGAGCATCCGAAGCTGCTGCTGTTCGGCGTGGTCTTCGTGGTGGTCGGCATCGCCTTCAAGTTCGGTGCGGCGCCGTTCCATATGTGGCTGCCGGATGTCTATCAGGGTTCGCCGACCGCAGTCACCGCCTTCATCGGCTCGGCGCCGAAGCTCGCCGCGTTCGGCATGGCCTACCGGCTGCTCGAGAGCGGCCTGGGTGGGCTGGTGGCACACTGGAACGAGATGCTCGCCGTGCTCGCCGTGCTCTCGCTCGCGATCGGCAACATCGCGGCGATCGCCCAGTCGAACCTCAAGCGCCTGCTCGCCTATTCGACGATCTCCCACGTCGGCTTCCTGCTGCTCGGTCTTTGCGCGGGCACGCCCGCCGGCTACTCGGCGGCGATGTTCTATGCGATCAGCTACGCGCTGATGGCGATCGCGGCGTTCGGCATGATCCTGCTGCTCGCCCGGGCCGGCTTCGAGGCCGAGGAGATCGATGACTTCAGGGGGCTGAACCAGCGCGCACCGTGGCACGCGTTCCTGATGTCGTTGGTGATGTTCTCGCTGGCCGGCGTGCCGCCGCTGTTCGGCTTCTATTCCAAGCTCGTCGTGCTCAAGGCCGCGATCGAAGCCGACAAGCTCTGGCTGGCCGTGACCGCGGCCGTGTTCGCGATCATCGGCATGTTCTACTACCTGCGCGTGGTCAAGGTCATGTACTTCGACGCGCCTGCCGACGACCGGCCGATGGCTCCCGGCGCTGACGCACCGGCGCGCTGGGTCCTGTCGGTGAACGCGCTGGCGCTGCTCGCGCTCGGTGTTTACTGGGGACCTTTGTTCGCCTGGTGTGGCCGGGTCTTCGGCCTGTAGTCCGCCAGGCGCGTAGATCTGTTCAGAATCGGCGTTCGGGGCTTGCGCCCCATGCCGCGGTTGATTAAACTTCGCGGCCTCTGATGCGGGGTGGAGCAGTCTGGCAGCTCGTCGGGCTCATAACCCGAAGGTCGTAGGTTCAAATCCTACCCCCGCTACCAGGTTCGAGTGGAAAGGCCTCCTCGTGAGGCCTTTTTGCTAGGCGCAGGGAATGCGCGAGCGGGTCGTCGGGACGTCTGATGCCGTCCCGACCCCGTTCCAGGCCGATGTTGGGAAGCGAGACAACGGCGGACTACGGAATGGGCCTTGCGCCCATTTTTTGTTTGTGCGGAAAGGAACGTGAAGGACGCAGAACTCCTCCAGCTCGTGTCGCCGGCGATCGCCGACCTCGGCCTCGAATGCCTCGGCATCGAGTACGCGCCGAGTCGCGGCAACAGCCTGCTGCGCATCTACATCGATGCGCCGGAGCGGCCTGTCACGCTCGACGATTGCGAGGCGGTGAGCCGCGAGGTCAGCGCCATCCTCGACGTGAACGATCCGATCAGCGGCCGCTACACCCTCGAGGTGTCCTCGCCGGGCATCGACCGCCCGCTGTTCACCCCGGCACAGTTCGCGCGGTTCATCGGTCAGGTCGCCAAGCTGAGCCTGAATCTGCCCGTGGACGGTCGGCGCCGGTTGCAGGGGCCGATCGTCGCGGTCGAGGGCGATACCATCACCCTCGAGCAGGACGGCACGGCCGTGGCCGTGACCCACGACAATATCCAGAAAGCGCGCCTGGTGCCCGATCTCGTGGCGTTGGGCCTCGCTGCGGAACCGAAGAAGGGCGGTCGGTCGCCCGCGCGCAAGCCGAACAAGTGAGTCGAGACGGGCGCCATGGTGCGGCCCGCGGAGCGGAAGAACGATGAGCAAAGAACTGCTGCTGGTAGTGGACGCGGTCGCCAACGAGAAGGGCGTCGCCCGCAATGTGATCTTCGAGGCCATGGCGGCCGCGCTCGCGTCCGCGGCAAAGAAGCGCTACGTCGATCAGGACGTCGCGATCCGCGTCTCGATCAATACCAACACCGGCGAATACGAGACTTTCCGCCGCTGGGAAGTCGTGGCTGACGACGTGGTGATGGAGTCGCCCGATCGCATGACCCGTCTAATGGATGCCATCGAGGAAAAGCCCGGCATCCAGGTCGGCGAGTTCGTCGAGGAGCGCATCGAGAATCCGGAATTCGGACGCATCGCTGCGCAGGCGGCCAAACAGGTCATTGTGCAGCGCGTGCGTGAGGCCGAGCGCGCCCAGGTCGTCGTCGCTTTCCAAGATCGTGTGGGCGAGCTGATTACCGGTGTGGTCAAGCGCGTCGAGCGCGGCAATATATACATCGATCTCGGTGGCAACGCCGAAGCTCTGATCTCGCGCGACAAGGCCATTCCACGTGAGGTGGTTCGTGCCGGTGACCGCGTGCGCGGCTATCTGTACGACGTGCGTTCCGAAATGCGTGGCCCGCAATTGTTCGTCTCGCGCACCGCGCCCGAATTCATGATCGAGCTGTTCAAGCTCGAGGTGCCCGAAGTGGGCCAGGGGCTGGTCGAAATCCGCGCCTGCGCACGCGATCCGGGCGACCGCGCGAAGATTGCGGTGTTCTCGAGCGACACCCGCACCGATCCGATCGGCGCGTGCATCGGCATGCGCGGCTCGCGCGTCCAGGCCGTGTCCAACGAGCTGAACGGCGAGCGCATCGACATCATCCTGTGGAACGAGAACCCGGCCCAGTTCGTCATCAACGCGATGGCGCCGGCCGAGGTGCAGTCGATCATCGTCGACGAGGAAAAGCATTCGATGGACATCGCCGTGGCCGAAGAGCGCCTGTCCCAGGCGATCGGTCGCGGTGGCCAGAACGTGCGTCTCGCCAGCAAGCTCACCGGCTGGCAGCTCAACGTCATGACCGAGGCGCAGGTGCGCCAGAAAAGCGAGGCCGAGCAGGAAGCCGCGCGCAAGCTGTTCATGGAGCGGCTCGAGGTCGATGCGGAAATCGCCAACATCCTCGTCCAGGAGGGCTTCTCGACGGTCGAGGAAATCGCCTACGTGCCGACCGGCGAGCTGCTCGCCATCGAGGGCTTCGACGAGGACATCGTCGAGGAGCTGCGTGCACGTGCGCGCGATGCGCTGCTCACCGAGGCTCTGGCGGTCGAGGAAGACATCGAGGAGCACAAGCCTGCGGAGGACCTGCTGGCGGTGGAAGGCATGGATGACGGGCTCGCCTACGAACTCGCCCGCCACGGTATCGCCACGCGCGAGAATCTCGCCGATCTCGCCACGGACGAGCTGATGGAACTGGGTATCGACGGCCTCGACGAGGAGCACGCCTCCGCGCTGATCATGGCCGCACGTAATGGGCAGGCATGATCCGCAAGCGC
>Ga0116193_1002877_pt1 | contig 12726 bp, 12 predicted proteins | sample AD_UKC115_MetaG_FD_89892 | JGI IMG/M metagenome (GOLD analysis project Ga0116193, IMG submission 89892) | Active sludge microbial communities of municipal wastewater-treating anaerobic digesters from Hong Kong - AD_UKC115_MetaG | ecosystem: Engineered > Bioreactor > Anaerobic > Digestate... | reverse complement strand
CTGCTTTGTAATTCCTGGGCCTTACCGTTACATGGATTTCCCGTCTCCCTGCACCTTGCTGGCAATCCGCCCCACTATTTGGTCGACTTCGGATAAGTGATATTCCTCTACCCGTCCTTCATCAACCATTTTAGTCAGTCGGGGATCCCAGGGCAGGCAGCCCAGGAATTCAATTTTCATCTCCTGTGCCGCCTGTTCCCCCCGGCTATCTCCGAATATACGCAGATGATTTCCGCAATGGGGACAGACCACCTCACTCATATTCTCTATCAGACCCAGGATGGGTACATTCAATTTGCCGGCCATTTTAACGGCTTTTTTTACCACCATTAATGCCAGATCCTGCGGTGAGGAAACGATAACCAAACCATCTACGGGAATACTCTGCAACACCGTAAGTGGTACATCACCGGTGCCCGGAGGCAAATCTACGATTAGATAGTCCAGATCCTCCCAGTTGACCTCTTCCCAAAATTGTTTAACTGCCCCAGCCAGCAACGGTCCTCGCCAGACCACCGGGTCATCTTCATGGGGAAGCATAAAGTTGATAGAGATTAATTTTATCCCCGTGAGGGTCCGGGGCGGTTCCATTCCAAACTGACTGGCCCTAAGCTCACTGGATTGAATACCAAAAGCTCTGGGCTGACTTGGGCCAGTAATATCCGCATCCAGAATTCCCACCCGATAGCCGGATCGGGCCAGGGTACTCGCAATCAAAGCGGTAACAGTAGACTTGCCTACCCCTCCCTTGCCGCTCATAACCGCAATGACCCGGTCCACCTGGTTAAGTGAACCCAGCAGCATTTTCTCTGTGTCGATGACCTGACCGGTAACGGGTTTTTGATCATCAACTGTGTTAATCAACCTGTCCCTGATTTCGTCACTCATACGCCTTCCCCTTTCCTTTTAGTATTTTGTCAATGTTTGTGACCCTATCCCCTTGTCCTGGTTCCTTCCCTGTCCTGCCGCCGAGTATAAGCATGTTTTTAATTGCTTTTAAGTCTGTTTAAATGGTCGCATATCGGCTTCAAGAGCTCGCGAATTGCGGGATAGGAAACCGGGGAAATACCCTGGCGAATAGCCGAAAATACCTCCTGGCAAAAGGGAATCATCCCTATAATTGGAATATTCTCCTCCCGGGCCCAACTCACCAGATGTTTTCTCCCCTCCGGGTTAAGATCTGACTTGTTGATAACGAGTACTGCCGGTACGGCCCGTGCCTGTAATAGTTCATGGAGCCGTTTAAGGTCCTGGCTCCCCGATACGCTCGGCTCGGCTACCATCACCACCAGGTCTGCACCGCTCAGGGCTGATATCACCGGGCAACCCAGTCCCGGAGGACCATCTGATATAATCAGCGGTAGCTGCTGGCGGGCCGCTTCTTCCCGAGCCCGGTCTTTCAGGCAAGCCACCAGCTTACCGGAATTTTCTTCTCCCGGTCTGAGCTCAGCGAAAAGAATAGGCTCCCCGCTATCACGCTTCCCCCTATACCAACGCCCCGAGTTGCGGGGTATAAGTCTAACCGCCCCCACCGGACAAATCCGGGTACATAATCCGCACCCTTCACAGAACATGGCTTTAACCTTCTGTTCCTCAATGGCGTGAAAGGCACACATGCTTTCACATAAGCCACAGTCGATACAACTGTTGGCATCAATAAAGGCTAGTTTCCCACCAGTGTACTCGGATACTTCTATTTCCTGGCTGGGAAATAATATAAAGAGATTGGACGCATCCACGTCGTAATCACAGGCTACACAGGGATGCATCATTTCAATCAAAGATGAGGCCAAAAAGGTTTTGCCGCTTCCTCCTTTCCCACTAAGCACAAGAATTTCCCGGCCCGGAAACACGGTTTTCATTATCCCCACCCCCTGATATGTTCAAAGATATCTTTAATCATCTGTTCCAGCCAAGGGAACGCAGACAGGGGGTTTAATCCCCGAGCATAATGAGAGGCCAGGTCAGCATCATAGGGAATTCGAGCCAATATGGGAATCTGCCACTTACTGGCAAGGTTGTCCAGTCCACTGTCATCTCCCTGCCAGCGGTTTACTACCAATCCCACTGGAAGATGCAGCATTCGTACTCCTTCCAGGGCCAGGGACAAATCATGCACGCCGAATGGCGTTGCCTCGGTAACCAGCAGGCAGCCATCGCACCCCTGTAAAGCCTCCATTACCGGACAGCTGGTTCCAGGAGGGCAATCAATAATTTCCCATTCCCCTCCCCGGCCCTGCTCCTTGGCTGCCGCAATAACCGGTAAGGAGCGAGCTTCACCTACTTTCAACCTCCCGGTAACCAACCTGCCGCCTTTCTCAATCCTGGCTGCCTCGGTTTGGCCCACCCAATAATCCCGTAATGATATTGCCTTCTGGGGGCAGAGATGATGACAAGCCTGGCAGGAATGACATAATTCAGGAAAAAGAAGCACCTCTCCTTCCACTATGACCAGGGCGTTAAACTCACAGATATCCGCACATTTCCCGCAGAAATCGCACCGCTCCAAATCGATCCAGGGAGTTTTCCTGTAAACGGGTTTTACCTTTTCCATACTATGAGCAATAAATAGAGCAGCATTAGGCTCTTCAACATCTACATCGACCAGTACCGGATTAGTGCCTGCCAGCCATTCAGCCATACAGGTCGCCAGGAGGGTTTTACCGGTGCCACCTTTTCCTCCCGCTACGGCAATACGCATATCTTTTCACCCCTTCTTCCCAATGGGTGCTCCATGATAATTTTATTGGTCTTATGTTCACTATCCGCATCTCATTTTATTCTTTTTTATGAGCATATGTCAATTATGTGGTATGAAAATGCTCCTCCCTGCTCTGTTCACGACCTTATTTACAATTTTGATTCCAATGGAATAAAGACCCTGTTTGGAGGCATAAATACGCAGGAGTAGTTAATAGAGCATGGTGGAAACACCATATAAAAAAACGCCTGCACTTGGTGCAGGCGGCTCCAAATGGGGGATCTATGGCTTAACTTTTACAACCGTGCTCGTGGTGGTGGTCATCACCACACAGATGCTGGTGCTCGGAGCAGGTCTCCCCGCTGCTCTTTAATTCCCCTTTGAGGAATTGGTCTACTACTTCCGGAACCGGCCCACTGGCTCCCACTACTACCTCCATCCCTAAATCAACGAACAACTCCTGGGCTCTGGCGCCCATACCTCCGGCGATGATTACATCCGCTCCCAGCTTGCGCAGAAAGCCGGGCAGAAAACCGGGCTGGTGGCCGGGATTGTCCACCATTGACCACCGATTGGCCTCCTGGTCGTAGAGGGCAAATTGCTCACAGTGTCCAAAGTGCTGGCAAACTGTCGTACCTTCCTGGGCAATGGCTATTTTCATACCTGTCACTCTCCCTATTTATTATTTGGCGCGTCCAGAGGATCCAAATCTCCAGACTGGAGCTTTTTTAAGGCCGTATCTACATCATTTCCCTCCGGGCTCTGCACTATTTTAATCTCGGCCCGGTTTAAAACCGCCCATGCCTTGGGGCCGATCCGGCTGGCAACCACTGTCCCGACTCCATGCTGCAACAGGGTTTGGGCAGCACCAGTACCCGCCCCGTGTTCAGCCTCCGGCCCGGCATTTCTAAGCGTTATAAACTCTTCTTTTTCCGGATCCCAGACCATAAAAAAGGCACAGCGACCAAAACGACCATCCACCGGAGAAGCAGGTGTGTCCCCCGCTGCACAGATGGCAATCTTTTCTCTCATCTCTTGTTTTCCTCCTTTCTCTTCGGCTAACAAAGACCCCTCCTCTTCCCCGAAGAGACAAGAAGACGCCGATCGACCCCTTGCCGCCCGACGACAATTGGCCGGTCCCAAACAATAATCCCCGCCATCAATAAAAATCTCTTTACCGTTAATCAGAGCATCAGCTACCTTGGCATGAGCCTCTACCAGGATGCGCTGAAAAGTAGGACGGGAAACCCGCATTTTCTGGGCACATTCTTCCTGTTCCAGTCCCAACTGGTCTTTGAGGCGCAACGCTTCGATTTCTTCCACCCTCAGGGTAACCCGCTCCAGGCAATGGCGGGGTACCCCGGCCGGTTTAAAGCTTTTTACTGCAGGGTAAAACTCTACCCTTCTACATTTGGGAATTCTAGCCATTTAGTTCTCCTTCTTGATGTCAATGTTCTGGTTAAATTTTATGCCGATTATGAGCATATGTCAATTTAACTTTTTGAATAGCTGGTTTATAATGATGGCAGGAAATCAAAAACCTCTGCTAAGGGGAAAAAGGGGGGGGAGAGGCATTGCAGATAGTTATTTTGCTCAGCCCACAGCCTGAGACCGGTAAAACCACTGCCATGATCAATGTGGCGACTGGTTTGATACGGCAGGGCAGGAGCGTATTATTGGGTAACCTGAAAGAAGATCTGATTTTCCGGACCTGGCTGGAATTACCCTCGACAGGACCGGGAATTTTTTCTTCTCACCTGGGGGCCGACATACTGCTGGCACCCGGAGAAAGGCCTTTTCATGATGGCAACTGGGATTATTTGTTCCTGGAGATGGACCCGGATTTGTTGTCCCGTCAGCCTACTTTTGCCATCCGCACTTCCCGAGTGTGGTGCTGCATCAAGGCTGGCCAGGAACCCCCTGCAAATGTTATCGAGCTGGATCAGGCGGTTCGCTCCCAGACCGGTCACGAGCAAGGTATTGATTTGATTGTCCCCGGGCTGGGCCAGGCCGGGGAGTGGGAAAGCAACAGCCGGCAGCTGCTGGCTCTGGCTGATTACTTTGGCGAAGAAAAAATTGCCGACCTGCTTCCCCACTGTGAGGCCATTCATGACCTGCCGCAACTAAAAAGCACCGTATGGAACCTTCCCGACCGCTATCGCAACCGCAAAGAAGCCTTTCATAGCCTGGTGAAACGCTTGTACTGAATCAAGAAACGGTACTTTTTTACTCACACAGGTGAGGCAGCAGTTTCCAGACAACTACTGCCGCTTCAGCCCGGCTCAGGGTTTGTTGTCCCTGAAAGGTGCCATCCGGGTAGCCGGTCATTATTCCCTGGCTATTGACCAGCTGTACTGCGCCGCGGGCCCAGTCCGGGATGCTGGCATCATCTTTAAACATTTGTGTATTGGGCTCCGGTTCTGACGGTGAAGAGGTCACCCTGACCAGCAGACAGGCGGTTTCAAATCTGCTGATCGGCCTATCGGGCCGGAAGGAGCCATCAGGATAACCGCTGGCCCACCCCCGGGCCACCGCGCTCTCTACCACGGGCAGAAACCAGCTGGTCGCTTCCAGGTCGTTAAAAGGTACCTGTACTGACTCGCTCCTGACTGCGTTGGCTGCATCAGTCCTAACCAAGAGGGCCAGTAACTCTGCCCGGGTAATCTCCCGCCCCGGTTCGAATCCTTTTTCGCTTCCGGAAACGATTCCCCGGTCCGCCAGTGCCTCTATCGCCTCCCGAGCCCAGTTGTATTCCCCGCCCAGATCGGCCCAAGGTGTCTTATTGTCTTTTTCTGGAACTGTCGGCACCAGCGGCTGGGCAGAAGTCTCACTTGTTTCATTTTCCAGGGAATTATTATATTTGGACTTTCCTTGCACCACGTCCCCCAGGGCCAGTAATGCATTACGGGTAGTTATATTATTAACCTGCTCTGGAGCCCAGGGGGAAGCAAAAGCGCCGTTATTCAGCTGAAAATGCAGCAGGGCTTGAACCATATTCCCTTGCCAGCCTTCCCCGGGCTGGGCCGGGTTGATTCCCAGAGCTGCCAGAGCTTCGATGACCGCGGCCGTTGAGTCCGGGCTGCCGGCTCCCCAGCTCTCAAACAAGCCCGAATCCAATTGCTGGCTCTTTAAATAAGCAAGCGCCTTATCAACCGCTCCCCGATTATTGTCCTGGTCTGCGGCCAGAGCAATCAGGGCATGGGCGGTAGAGTCAACATCCACACCCCAGCCGCTTTCATTAAAGCCCCCGCTGGTACCCTGACCGGCCAGAATGCAGTTGATTGCCTGAGAGCGGTTATAAGTTGCCGGAAAGCCATTTTTACCCGCAAAATCAAGGGCTATAACCGCCCAGATGGTCTGGTTCAAGCTGGGGTTCTCTTCCGAGCTAAAGGAACCATTTTCCCGCTGCAGTACCTGCAAGCTGGAAATCATACTATTAACTTTATCTGGCGCCAGCCCGGCAGAGATGCCTCCCAGTATGCTGCGCGCATAGTCACTGGCCGAGGCCGGATTCTCCATGGGAAGGTACTTGTTTCCCGAAGTCTGGTCCGCCCAGCGCAGACCCAATGTCTCCCAGTCGTCATAGCTGTTCTGATGGCTATAGTATTCCGTCAGCCGGTCCAGGCTGCTCTCACAGTCCTCAGGCAGGCCTGCATTTACCGGCAGCGGACTTGCATATAAACAAATCCCTAAAACCAGTATCCAGGTAATTGCCACCAGGCCTCTCTGGTTTTTACGCACTTGGACTCTCCTTTCTTCACCAGGTAATGATCATGGTAAATAAAGCTTTCTTAAAGGTTAATTGCTGCCAGATAGTAACTGCACCGTGTAACCGGGTAACATCCATAATATAAAGGTTACTGTTTTCCCTGCTGTACGTGTATCTGCAGAAAAACTAAAACCTGGACCTTACCGTCCAGGCTTAGAAGTACAGTTTTTTAATCACCAGATAGCAGTCCTCCTTTCTTGTCCCCAGAAGCAGGTCTATTTCTCTTGCCGGCAGGTCTCCTGGCTTAAAGTCATCCTACTTTCAGCGCCTTCCCGCTCCGTGTTGGATCCGGCCTGAGTCGGGTTTACCCAAAACAGATCCGGTAATAAACGGGCAGTGACATTACTGCTGATTTCGTCCTTATTACAGTAGGGGGAACTGCAACGGATTTTCACCGTTTTCCCTTTTAAGCAATCTGCTTCTCAGAGGAACAAGACAACTTGGTTCTTGCCCCGGCAGAAAGCACCAGCAAAAGAATATTTGGTTGTCAGGTTACCATTTCTCGACAGGTCCTTTAAAACCCCCCAGCACCAAAAGTGTGGAAGTCCGGCTTTAGCCAAGGCTAATTATTGAAAAACCCTTTGACCACTATTACGGGAGTACCGGCATCAGCAGAACCGCTCACCAGGTCCGCCAGACTGGCGACCAGATCCTCCACCCGTCGGGGTGTGGTCCCTTCTGCCTCCACGGAATTGCGATCCAGCTTTTCACCCTTCTTAACTTCCAGGCAGGAGGCAATGGAAGGCAGGTCAGCTCCCTCGTCCAGCATCTTGTCCACCAGGTATTTGTACTTCAATCCTTCCCGGTAACGGCCACTGATTCCCGGGGTAATGCCAAAGGCCGGCTGGGGATCAGCCAGCTCATAAATACCGGTGGAAGGATCGCGATAAGCACCATCTCCATAGATGATAACTTCCACGTCACGTCCCAGTTCTTTGGACACCCGTTCCTTTACCTGCATAGCGATTTCATCGGCCTGCCGGGGTGCCAATTTAAGTTTGTCACCGGACGACAGATTGCTGCCCAGAAGGCCCCATTCTGACCAGGCACTGCCCTGGTTGCAAATATCCTGGAGAGTAATCGTATTACAGCCGCAGGCTTCCAGCTTGCGGCGCGTTCTTTCCCGGCTGTGGATGTTGGCCACGACTACCCCGTCAACCTCGAAATCGCGAATGCGGCAGGGATCATTGCAGAGAAATACTTCTGCTTTTTGTGCCTGGGCGGTGATGATTTCATGATAAAGGGCAATATAATCCACTCCCGTAATGGGATGCAAAAAACGCTCGTTAATATCAGTGACACGAATAATATCTCCATTGGATATACCTTTTTCCTCCGCAAAATCCAGCGGTAAAATCTGATTCCCGACTTCGTCAGCGGGATGGGAAAGCTGCACCACCACCCGACCTTCCGGTACTGCCGCGGCAATTCCCTTCATGATTAAAGAAAAACGGTTACGGCTCAAAATGGGAAACAGCACACCGATACTGCTATCCGCTTTTAGATTTAGCTTATCGCGAATCTCGTTGGAGATATCTTGAACTGTCACGTAGTTGTTCTGGGCCCTGGCTACCACTGACTCGGTTACACAGACGATGTCTCCATCATGGACAAAGCCATCCGCGTTACAGCGCTTAAGCGCTGAACAAACCATAGAAACAATATCACTTCCCGGCACAATAACCCCCATTTTAATGCCGAAAGCAGAGACCCCCATGTAATCAGGTAAATTGCTCATCTTTCATCCCTTTTCCCGTTATTGTTTATTGTTGACAAGCTTCATTAATCCCGGTATGAATGTACCGCAAAATAGCAGTTTTATCAAGCACTTCTACTTCCGGACCAGCAGAACTGCATAAAAAAGGCGGTAGAAATCAATGCTAGAAAAAAGCCCGGAAAGGTGATTTTATGCGAACGCTATGGAAAGGCGCAGTCAGCTTCGGCCTGGTAAATATACCGATAAAAATGTATGTGGCCACCGAAAACAAGGATATCAAATTCAATTACCTGCATAAAGAGTGCATGAGTCCCATCCAGTACCGGAAATTTTGCCCCCACTGTGATCGGGAGATTAATAGTGAAGAAATTGTCCGTGGTTATGAATACCAGAAAGGCAGTTACGTAGTTATCAATGAGGAGGATCTGGAGAAGATCCCCCAGGAAAATACCCGCACCATTGATATCCTTGATTTTGTTGACCTGCAGCAGGTCGACCCCATTTATTTTGACAAGAGCTATTACCTGGAAGCAGCCCCGGGCGGGGAAAAGGCCTACACTCTGCTTATAGAAGCTATGAGCAGAACTAATAAAATTGCCATTGCCCGGGTACTTATCCGCAGCAAGCAGTCCCTGGCCGCCCTGCGGGTACGGGACCGCGTTCTGGTTATGGAAACCATCTTCTATCCCGACGAGATCCGTTCTCCCGCTGAGCTTAATACCGGGGTGGCTCAGGAGCGTCTGCATGAAAACGAGTTAAAAATGGCAGTCAGCCTGGTTGAAAATCTGTCCACCGAATTTGAGCCGGGTAAATATAAGGATGAATATCGGCAGGCCTTGTGGGAGCTTATTGAAGCCAAGATCGTCGGCAAGGAAGTGGCTACTCCGGCTCCCCTGCAGGACCGTGACAACGTAGTCGATCTGATGGAAGCCCTGCGGGCCAGTGTGAAATTGGCAGAGGAAAACCGTTCAAAGGAGCAGGCTGACAAAGCTCCCGCGAAAAAAGGCCGTAAGAAACGCCAGACCGGTAGTTGAAAATGTCGCTACCAGCCAAGATTGTTCCCATGGAGCCAATTCTGTGCACTACTCCCCCGCCGGATAACCACGATTTTATCTATGAAGTGAAATGGGACGGGGTGCGCATGCTGGCATTCATCGAACCGGGGCAAGTTCGACTGATAAACAAACGGCAGCATGTCCGTACCCGGCAATACCCGGAATTGCAGGGACTGACCCGCTTCATCAAGGCTACAACGGCGATCCTGGATGGAGAAGTAATCGCCCTAAAGAACGGCCGTCCCTCTTTTCCCACGGTTATGCAGCGAGACCTTGTCGTACGTCCGGAGACCGTGCAACAACTGGTCAGGCACATTCCTATTCACTATATGGTTTTCGACCTGCTCTTCCTGAATGGCGAATTCCTAACCGGCCTGCCCCTGGAACAACGTAAAGAAAGATTGTATGAGGTGCTTCAGCCGCAGTCAGCCATTCAACTGGTAGAGCCTTTTTCATCCGGTCAGCTCCTCTGGGAGGCCACCCGGAAGCAAGATATGGAGGGAATTGTGGCCAAACGCCGGGACAGTCCCTACATTGCCGGAAAAAAGCACCGCCTGTGGTTGAAGATGAAGCACCGCCGTCGGCAGAACTGTGTGGTCGGGGGGTACACCTTACGGGGGAACCGGGTAAATGCACTCTTGCTAGGAGCCTACCGGGATGGCGAACTTCTTTACCTGGGCCGGGCGGGCAGTGGCCTGACGGAAAAAGACGTAGATATGCTAACCGTTGAACTACCTCGCCTGGAAAAAAATGATTCCCCGTTCCATAATCTGGCCTCCCCCCAAAGAGGGTATTACTTTACGGAACCGGTTCTGACCGTAGCCGTGGAATTTGCAGAATGGACTGAGGACGGCCATTTCCGCGCCCCGGTCATAGCCGGGTTTACCGGCCTTTCCCCCCGGGAATGCCAGGTATAAGGAAAGCTGTTCCAATATCGAAATTGTTTTTTGATTTCAGTGCCAAAACCCTGTTGGGATGCTGCTGGGGCATGACAGAAAAACCCCGCGGAAGGGAAGCAGCGTAAGGGGGCGCCCCCTGGATGGGGATAGCAACTACGAAGGTGGGGACGATCATTAGCAAGTATGTATTTGAAATAGGGGGCCGAGAGCTGACCCTTTCCAATCTGGATAAGGTTTTCTGGCCAGATGAGGGTTATACCAAAGGGGATCTGATTGCCTACTACGTGGAGGCAGCACCTTATTTGCTGCCCCATTTGCACAACCGACCCCTGGTTTTTACCCGCTACCCTCATGGGATTGCGGGAAAAAGTTTCTACCAGAAGAATGCCCCGGCCAACCTGCCCGAATGGGTTCCCACTTTTGCCTGGTATTCCGAGGAATCGAAACGTACCATCAACTTCATCCTGGCGGAAGAAGCCGCTACTCTGGCCTGGGCTGCCAATCTGGCCTGCCTGGAGATGCATCCCTGGCTTTCAACTGCCACCAGGCCAGATTATCCTGATGTGGTTGTTTTTGACCTGGACCCTTCTCCCGGGAGCACCTACCAGGATGTACGAGACATAGCCGCCTTCCTGCATCAGGTGCTGGATGAGTTAAAACTGCAATCATACCCGAAAACATCAGGGGGAGAGGGACTGCATATCTATGTTCCTCTGCAAAACAGCTACACCTACCAGGAAATACGGGACTTCGCCCAGCAGGTAGCCATTCTGGCAACTGCTGCTCTCCCGAGTATCGCCACGGTTGAACGTACCGTCAGTAAAAGGGGTTCCAAAGTTTACGTGGATTATCTGCAAAATGTACTGGGAAAGACGCTGTCTTCCCCCTACAGTGTACGTCCCCGGCCCGGAGCACCAGTCTCCACTCCCCTGGAATGGAGGGAAGTGGAGCAGGTTACCCCTCAAGATTTTCACCTTAAAAACATACTGGCCCGCATCAGAGAGCGGGGTGATCTTTTTGCCCCGGTCCTGACCCAGCGCCAGTCGCTGGAGAAGGCACAGCCCATACTGGGTGAGCTCATGGTCCGGCTGCGTGCCAACTTACGGCGCTGACCCAACCAACCCTGTCCTGTGCCGCTTTTTATCTGGTGATTAGCGAATTGCCTGGAAATAAAGATGTCCATTTTGAATGGTGGAGTGGAGGAAGCTGTTTTTTTCGAGGTAAGCCAGGTAGGCAGAAATACTGGCCAATATTAAAAAATACTGGCTGCGGCTCGGATTCATCTTTAGTCTCTCCAGAGCCCGGGCGGTTATTTCCTCCCGGGTGCGGGGTGATGATAGCATTTCCTTTAGCCACTCCAGCCAGCTCATCACCATATCGTTATTCAGCGCAATAATCCCCCGGGGGTCTTCACAGGGAGCTCCATGGCTGGGAAACCAATAGGGGGAGGAATAATTCTGCAACCACTCCAGGGTATCCAAATGTCCTTTGACGTCGGCCAGGTAAAGAAAGGGGAATTGCTGGAGATAGGCAGGCATTATCAGGCTGTCGGCGCTAAAGAAGACCCCATCGGGGGTCCGAATCCCCAGTTGTCCCAGGCTGTGTCCGCGCAGGGACAGTATATCAAAGGACACGCCGTTTATGACCGTCTCTCCTTCCTCCACCACTATACAGTCCTGAGTAGGCGGAGGCATGAGATATTTATTGCGCAGAGCGGGAAGCGGACTGGCCGAGTAAAGGCAGAAGGGCGTCAATTCAGGCTGCTGCATAGCGCAAGCCTCCCAGGCGCTGGCATAGACCGGACAGCCAGTCGCCTCCTGAATTACCTGATTGGCACTGCAGTGGTCACTGTGAGCATGGGTGGCAAAGATCCCTGCCACCGTGAGACCAGCCTCGCCCAGGATTTTTAGTGTCCTTCTTCCAAAGGCCGGACTGGGTCCGCTATCGATGAGCAGACAGGAGTTGTCAGCAAAAACATATACCCCTGCCACCGTAGGGTAATTAATTACATGGGTTTGGCCTGCTATTTGGTGCAAGTGCACCTCTCCACCCCCATTGAATTATTGATTTCACTATATAAGGGTTCCCGGAGGCATTAATCCGTCAGCGAGACCAAGCTACTGCTCTGCCTCCAAACTGCTCTGGAGCATTACCTGGAGGAAGTCGTCCCGGGTAGCCTGATTGATAAAAGAACCGGGATCCAGGCGGGATATTACCTCCCGGATGTCTTCTTCCCGCCATTCCAACCCGGTAAAGGCCGCCTCCAACTGCCGCAGATCTCCGGTCGTGAAGAAATCTCCGTAGAGCCGGCAGTTTTTTACTATCCCCTGGTTCACCTGCAGAAAAAAATCAATGCTTCCCCAGGAAAACCGCCCTGAACGACGCACATTATAAGTAGGTGAAGCCCCATAAACCCAGTCCCAGGTTGCATATTTTTCATCGCGCAGCCGGTTTATGTTGTTAAGGTCAACTGCGGATAGGGTCAGCGCCTCTTCCCGTCCCCATTCCTGCTGGATCTCCCGGGTAAGAATTGTTTGGAATTCTTTAAGCTCCAGTGGTCGGGGAAGATGCCCAGCTATGTTGGT
>Ga0116193_1002876_pt1 | contig 12727 bp, 10 predicted proteins | sample AD_UKC115_MetaG_FD_89892 | JGI IMG/M metagenome (GOLD analysis project Ga0116193, IMG submission 89892) | Active sludge microbial communities of municipal wastewater-treating anaerobic digesters from Hong Kong - AD_UKC115_MetaG | ecosystem: Engineered > Bioreactor > Anaerobic > Digestate... | reverse complement strand
ATAATGGTATCACACTGATAGCCTCCAGTTCGTTCAACGGGATATATGTGATCGACTCTCTCGGGACACAGGTAGGACTCGTTAAAGATGTCCTGAAATACACACGGCAAGTGGGAAACAGAATCTATACTCTTTCCACGGACGGGACAAAACTCGTTGAGATAAAGCTCCGATAAAGAATTTTATAACCGGGTCTCCCCTTCTATATAGTTTTCAAGGAAGATGTGTTCCCCGTCGAATACGGCATAGGAGAACAGATTGATCCAGTCTCCCAGAATCATCATCCGCGCATCGGATGTCAGTTGAAGGTCAAGTTCGATGTGGCGGTGCCCGTAGATGAAATAATTCACGCTGGGATGAGACTTGAGGTATTCCTTTGTGTAAAGTACCAGATATTCCTTGTCTTCACCCAGATATTCGGGTTCTTTCCCGTTTACCCTCTTCATGCGGCTATGTTTTGCCCAGGACAAGCCTAGTTCCACGCTCCAACGGGGATGCAGAGCTGAAAAAGCCTTCTGCAGAATCTTGCTGTGGAACATGCCACGGAGAAATTTGTAGTTCACATCGGGATCACCCAGACCGTCACCGTGGGCAAGATAGAATATCTTTCCATAAATTTCACATGTGAGAGGTTCCCGATGGATAATCATGCCACATTCTTTCTCGAAATAATCCTGACACCAGATGTCATGGTTGCCAATGAAGAAATGCACTTCCACTCCCCGGTCGGTGAGTTCCGATATTTTGCCGAGAAAACGAGTATATCCTTTCGGCACAACGAGTTTGAACTCGTACCAGTAGTCGAACATATCGCCCAACAGATACACGGCATCGGCCTTGTCCTTGATTTCATCAAGAAAATTGACCAAACGACGCTCATGGGTGCGTCCATGTTCAATAGCACGGGAGCCCAGATGAGCATCCGAAAGAAAATAAACATTTTTCATGGCTATCGGTATTTGATTGTTTCTTACATATATCCTAATTCCAGTTTGGCTTCCTCACTCATCATATCCTTATCCCACTCGGGTTCGAAAACCAGATTGACGGTTGCAGTAGTCACACCTTCCACGGATTCCAGCTTCTGCCTTACATCCTCCATGATAAAATCCGCAGCAGGGCAACTGGGTGCTGTCAGAGTCATGTCGACAACGGCCTCTCCCCCCTCCTGCACATCAATCTTGTAGATGAGTCCCAGATTGTATATGTCCACAGGAATTTCGGGATCATAGACCGTTTTCAACATTCTGACGATACCTTCTTCTATATTCAATTTCTTTTCTGAATCCATATTATATTTAATTATACCGCAAAAATAACAACTTTCTGAGTATTTTAGCGATATTTGCCTTACAAAAGAATTTCCTTATGGTGAAAAATCTTGTTAAAAATGACAAAGGGGGGAAAAACAAGGTCATCCTCCGCAAGTACGAGAACTATTTACGACTGGAAAAGTCGCTTTCGGAAAATACGGTGGAAGCCTATTTTAAAGACCTTGACAAGCTGCTGCTTTACCTATCGACGGAGAATATCGATATACTGAATGTCCGTCAGAACGACCTGCATCACTTTCTGGCCGGATTGCGAGATATCGGCATACATCCCCGTTCACAAGCCAGGATACTTTCGGGAATCCGCTCTTTCTACGACTTTCTTCTGATGGATGACTATATTAAAACGGATCCCACGGAATTACTCCAATCACCCAAAATCGGGTTAAGGTTGCCCGAAGTGCTCACTCTGGATGAAATTGATGCCATTATCGGTTCCGTAGATCGGGGAAAGACGGAAGGGCAACGAGACAGAGCCATCCTTGAAACACTCTATAGCTGTGGCCTTCGAGTAAGCGAACTGTGCAATCTGAAGCTTTCCAATCTTTATCTGGATGAAGAATTCATCAAAGTGGTGGGAAAAGGAAACAAGGAACGGCTGGTTCCCATCTCCCAAAGAGCCATACATGAAATAGAACTCTACATTCCCGACCGTAACCAAATTGACATCAAGCCCGGATATGAAGACTTCGTGTTCATCAGCGCTCTGAGGAAAAAGCCTCTGTCGCGCATCATGGTTTTCCACATAGTAAAGGAACAAGTAAAACAAGCCGGCATAAAAAAGATTGTGAGTCCCCATACATTCCGTCACTCCTTTGCAACACATCTGCTGGAAGGCGGAGCCGATCTTCATGCCATACAATGCATGCTGGGTCATGAAGACATTTCGACCACAGAAATATATACCCACATAGACCGTGAAATGTTAAGAAGTGAAATTATAGAGCACCACCCCCGTAATATCCGTTACAGGGAAGAACACGGCTTTTGATTTTAACATTTGGTCCTAAATAATTATCTAAAATAAATATAAAAATATAGTAATAGCCCTTATCTTGCAGATTATTTTCTATCTTTGCACTAAAGTAAAATTCAAAACATATAATTTTAATATACCAAATTAATTATGGCTAAAAAATTTTATTTGCCGCTTTTAATGCTGGCTGTTTTAATGATGACATCTTGTAGCAGCAAGATGGGTGCGCTCAAATCTAGTTATTTTACTACTACACCTGAAGTACTTGAGGCTGTAGGCGGTAAAGTACCCGTTACCATTAACGGACAATTTCCTGAGAAATTCTTCAAGAAGAATGTTACTTTGACTGTTACTCCTGTTCTGAAATGGGATGGAGGACAAGTTGAAGGCGAACCTGCTATTTTCCAAGGAGAGAAAGTAGAAGGCAACTACAAGACCATCAACTACAAAAATGGTGGAAACTTCGTAATGCGTTCTAATTTCAATTATCAGCCTGAAATGGAAAAATCAGAGTTGTACTTGAATTTCAAGGTTCAGAAGAAAGGCAAGACTTATGATTTGCCTCCAGTAAAAATCGCCGACGGCGTTATCTCTACCTCTGAATTGGTAAAGAACACATTGTCAAGTGCTAACACTACAACTGCAGAAGACGCTTACCAGCGTATCATCAAGCAGAAGAAGGAAGCTAACATCATGTTCTTGATCCAACAGGCAAACTTGCGTCAGAAAGAGTTGAAATCAGCAGGAATGAAAGATTTCAACAATACCGTTAAGGACGTTAAGAATGACACGAAAGGCAAAGCTTTCGAAAACGTAGAAATCTCTGCTTATGCATCTCCTGATGGCGGTGTTTCATTGAATGACAAGTTGGCTAACAAACGTGAAAACAACACCACCGACTTCCTGAAGAAACAACTGAAGAAAGAGAAAGTGAACACGAATGTTGACAGCAAATACACTGCACAAGACTGGGAAGGTTTCCAGGAATTGGTATCCAAATCAGACATTCAGGACAAGGACTTGATCCTTCGCGTTCTTTCCATGTATCAGGATCCTGAAAAGAGAGAGACTGAAATCCATAACATCTCTGCAGCATTCAGAGACCTTGCCGATGACATTCTTCCTCAACTCCGTCGTTCACGCCTGACTTTGAACTATCAGTTAATCGGACGTTCTGACGAGGAAATCAACGAAACCCTGAAGAGTGATCCGAAGGCTTTGAACGTAGAAGAACTTCTTTACTCTGCTACATTGACCAACAATGACAGCGAAAAGAAAGACATCTATACCAAAGCTACCGAGTACTTCCCACAGGATTTCCGTGCTTATAACAACTTAGGTGAACTTGCTTACCGCCAGGGTAACTACAGTGATGCAGCCAACTACTACAAGAAAGCTGCCGACCTGAATCCTAACTCTGCTGAGGCAAATACCAATATGGGTCTTCTTTCTTTGATCAATGGTGATAAAGACGCTGCTGCAACTTACCTTGCAAAGGGTACCGGAGCAAAGACTTTGAACGAAGCATTGGGTAACCTGTATGTAGCTCAAGGACAATATGACCGCGCCGTTAATTCATTCGGTGATACAGCATCCAACAGTGCTGCTTTGGCTCAGATCCTTTCCAAGAACTACTCTGCAGCTTCAACTACATTGAGCAATATCAAGAATGCTGATGCTTACACCAGCTACTTGAAGGCTATCGTAGGTGCAAGAACCAATGATGCTTCCGCTGTAGTCAACAACTTGAAAGAGGCTATCGGCAAGAACTCAACATTGGCCAAGAGAGCTGCCAAGGATTTGGAATTCGTAAAATACTTCACAAGTTCTGATTTCCAAAGCTTGGTAAAATAATGAAATGAAAAATTGCTTCATCTTACTTGTTACTATAATCACCATGGCACTCTGCTCTTGCGGAGGCCATGGTGATTCTTTTCGTCTTAACGGGGAGCTGAAAGGATTCCAAGACAACAGTATCTATATTTACAGCGAAAGCGAAAGGCATCCGCAAATCGATACTGTATCCGTCAGTGAAGGCAGATTCATCTATGAAATCAATGTAGACACGGTGGTGCCTCTCACCCTTCTCCTGAACAACGGGAAAGATGATTTCGTGATTTTCGCCGACAAAGGGTATCAAGTGACTCTGACAGGCAACCCGTCAATTCCATCATCACTTAAAGTAAGCGGAGGAAAGCTCAATGACGAAATGAACACGTTTCGTGCACAGGTTTCTTCTCTGAAAGATGACACTGCAATAAAAAATGCTGCCGAAGCTTACATCAAAAGCCACCCGACATCCGACATCAGTGTCTATCTCCTGAACAAATACTTCATACAACAAGGTGAGGACAAAAATAAAATCCAGTCGCTCATAGCCGGACTGAACGGAAGACTGCAGGACGGATACATCATCCAGCGGGTTCTGGATCAGCTCAGCATGGAAAAAAGCAGCGAAGTGGACGCCAATGCCCCAACCTTCTTCTTTCAAAGACCCGGGGAAGCACCCGTGAGCAACTATGACTTCAACAACAAGATTCTGCTGATACAGTTCTGGGCAAGCTGGGACGCCAAAAGCATCAGCATGATGAAAACAGGAGTGGAACTTGGCAAACAATACGGAAGCAACAAGCTGGCCGTGCTGAACGTTTCGCTCGACCTTGACAAAACGGCCTGGAAACGCGAGATTGCCGGTGATTCACTCAGTATGAGGAAGAACGTATGCGACTTCAACGGCTGGGAAGGAAGCATGGTGAAATCATACGGAATAAGTAAAATTCCATCCAACGTTTTGGTCAACGACAAACAAAAAATTGTAGGCAGAGACCTGTTCGGCAAAGAGTTGACCGACAGATTGTCCGCACTAACCGCATCCATCCACTAATACAGACACTTATGCTTGTAAAGACATTCGGAGCCGCCCTGCAAGGCATAGAGGCCACCCTTGTTACCATCGAAGTCAACTCTTCGAGGGGAATCAAATTCTTCCTTGTCGGTCTCCCCGACTCAGCTGTAAAGGAGAGTCACGAACGCATCATTTCCGCCCTTCAAGTGAACGGCTACAAATTCCCGACTTCACAGATTGTGGTGAACATGGCTCCGGCCGACATTCGCAAAGAGGGATCGGCATATGATTTGCCCCTTGCCATCGGAATTATGGCTTCGGCAAAAATGGTTTCGGATGAAAAAATCGCACGCTACGTTGTAATGGGGGAATTGGGTCTGGATGGCAGTCTCGAATCAATCAAAGGAGCCTTGCCCATAGCCATCATGGCACGTGCCCAAGGATTTGAAGGACTCATCCTGCCGAAACAAAACGCACGCGAGGCGGCTGTAGTGAACAAGTTGAAAGTGTACGGAGCAGACAACCTCAAAGAGGTCATCGAGTTTTTCAATGGTGAGAAAACTCTGGAACAAACCATTGTGAACACACGCGAGGAATTCTATGCACAGCAGGAGAGTTTCGAGTTTGATTTTGCCGACGTGAAGGGACAGGAAGATGTGAAACGCGCTCTGGAAGTTGCTGCCGCCGGCGGACACAACCTCATTATGATAGGTGCACCGGGAAGCGGAAAATCCATGATGGCAAAGCGACTGCCTTCCATCCTGCCACCTCTGTCATTGGGCGAAAGTCTCGAAACCACACAGATACATTCCGTAGCCGGCAAGCTGGGAAAGGAATCTTCTCTGATAGCACAACGCCCCTTCCGATGCCCGCACCACACCATTTCGAGTATCGCGCTGGTGGGCGGGGGTGCCAATCCGCAACCGGGAGAAATCAGTCTGGCACATAACGGGATTCTCTATGCCGACGAGCTGCCGGAATTCAACAGACAATCATTGGAAGTTCTTCGCCAACCTTTGGAAGACCGTAAGATAACCATCAGCCGGGCAAGATACACAGTGGAATATCCGGCTTCGTTCATGTTCATAGCGTCGATGAATCCCTGCCCTTGCGGATATTTTAACCACCCTACCAGAGCATGCGTATGCAGTCCGGGGCAAGTACAACATTACCTGAACAAAGTGTCGGGCCCTTTGATGGACAGAATCGACATTCAGGTGGAAATCGTGCCCGTCTCGTTTGATGACATTGCCAAGAAAGAGAAGAGCGAGAGCAGCGCCGAAATCCGGAATCGTGTAATAAAAGCCCGCAAAATACAAGAAGAACGGTTTGCCAAAGTCCCCGGCGTTTACTGTAACGCGCAAATGTCATCAAGGCTGCTTAACAAGTATGCACAGATGGACGATGCCTGCCTGAACCTGCTTCGCAATGCCATGCAGAAACTGAACCTCTCTGCCAGAGCGTATGACAGGATATTGAAGGTATCCAGAACCATTGCCGACCTGGAAGGCTGCGAACACATACAATCCCCGCACATAGCCGAAGCCATCCGCTACAGGAATCTGGATAGAGAAAACTGGGCCAGCTGAAAGAAGAGCATAATAGTGTCTTACCTTCAAAAAAAACGTAACCGGCGAAGGCAAAAGACATAACCGGTGGAAAAAAATTATAAACAACCGAGGTGAAACCACTAGTTTCGTTTTTCTCAATATGGTAAACCACCTGCAAATAGATATGCTTTTGGGTCATGATACATGGTATATCTTGTATGGATTCCGGAAAGGGGTCAGTTGCACTGGCTAACTACGGCAATTAACATAGTTAATCTCGTAAAGTACGACAGCCAACTTCGGAGGTTACAACAGCCAACTTCGCCCATTTGCTTCCATTACAAAAAGTTTGCCCTGAGTAGCCTGCACCGGGAGAAGCTGATTTTCAAGAAAAACGGGTGCAGGGACGCTTTTCCTCGTCCTGTCAGCGGAACAGGCTGTAAAACAATTCTTTGTAGTGACGGGGTATTCGGGGTAAACTTTTTATAATCTGAGACTGCCACAACGAGCCTCCCACGCCACAAAGATGAGGGTGGTCTTGACTTTTTCTCATCACACTGACAAATAAATCGAAATTTATATCTAAATTTGCATCACAATTATATCGAAAAGAAAAAAATCAAAATAAAGATGGAAAAGAAATTCAAACGAACAACCGTCACTTCCGCTTTGCCTTATGCAAACGGTCCCGTCCATATCGGTCACCTGGCCGGAGTGTATGTCCCGGCCGACATTTACGTACGTTATCTCCGCCTGAAGAAAGAGGATGTCCTCTTTATCGGAGGGTCCGACGAACACGGAGTGCCCATCACCATCCGCGCCAGAAAGGAAGGAGTCACCCCTCAGGATATTGTGGACCGCTACCACGAACTCATCAAGAAATCCTTCGAGGAATTCGGCATTTCCTTCGATATCTACTCGCGCACCACTTCGAAAGTGCACGAACAGGTGGCTTCGGATTTCTTCAAGACTCTCTATGACAAAGGCGATTTCATAGAGAACACCTCCAAGCAATACTATGACGAGGAAGCAAAGACCTTCCTTGCCGACAGATACATCACCGGCGAATGCCCTCACTGCCATGCACAGGGTGCCTACGGCGACCAATGCGAAAAGTGTGGTACAGCCCTTTCACCTACGGAACTGATTAATCCGCAAAGCGCCATCAGCGGCAGCAAGCCTGTTCTGAAAGAAACCAAGCACTGGTATCTTCCTCTCGACAAATACGAGGGATGGCTCCGTGAGTGGATTCTGGAAGGCCACAAGGAATGGCGCCCCAATGTGTACGGACAGTGTAAGAGCTGGCTCGACATGGGTTTGAAGCCTAGAGCTGTGACCCGCGACCTGGACTGGGGAATCCCCGTTCCACTGAAAGAAGCAGAGGGAAAAGTGCTCTACGTGTGGTTCGACGCCCCCATAGGATATATATCCAACACCAAAGAACTTCTGCCCGACTCTTGGGAGAAGTGGTGGAAAGACCCTGAGACACGCCTCATCCACTTCATCGGAAAAGATAACATCGTGTTCCACTGCATCGTGTTCCCCGCCATGCTGAAAGCCGAAGGAAGCTACATCTTGCCAGACAACGTACCGAGCAACGAGTTCCTGAATCTGGAAGGCGACAAGATTTCCACCTCACGCAACTGGGCGGTATGGTTGAATGAATATCTGGTGGACTTCCCCGGCAAACAGGATGTGCTCCGCTATGTGCTCACGGCCAATGCTCCGGAAACCAAAGACAATGACTTTACATGGAAGGACTTCCAGGCACGCAATAACAACGAACTGGTTGCCATCTACGGCAACTTCGTGAACCGCGCTCTGGTCCTTACACAGAAATATTTCGACGGAAAAGTTCCCGCCCAAGGCGAACTGACCGACTACGACAAGGAAACCCTGAAGGATTTCGTGGACGTGAAACAGGAAGTGGAAAAGCTTCTGGACAACTTCAAGTTCCGCGACGCACAGAAAGAAGCCATGAACCTGGCACGCATCGGCAACAAATATCTGGCCGACACCGAGCCTTGGAAACTCTGCAAAACGGATATGGAAAGAGTGAAGACCATCCTCTACATCTCCCTGCAGCTGGTGGGCAATCTGGCCATCGCCTTCGAACCGTTCCTGCCGTTCAGCTCGAAGAAACTCCGCAAGATGATCAATCTGGAGAATGTGGAATGGGACGAACTCGGAAGTACCTCTCTGCTGCCTGAAGGACACGTGCTAGGCACTCCGGAACTGCTGTTCGAAAAGATTGAAGACGATGTGATTCAGGCTCAGGTGCAGAAACTTCTCGACACGAAGAAAGCCAACGAGGCTGCCAGCTACAAGGCAAACCCCATTCGCGAGGCCATTCAGTATGATGATTTCGCCAAGCTGGACATTCGTGTGGGTACCATTCTGGAATGCACCAAAGTGCCCAAAGCCGACAAACTGCTGCAATTCAAGATTGCCGACGGACTGGAGAACCGCACCATCGTGAGCGGTATCGCCCAACACTACAAGCCTGAAGAACTTGTGGGCAAACAGATTTGCTTCGTGGCCAATCTGGCTCCAAGAAAGCTGAAAGGCATCGTATCGGAAGGAATGATTCTATCGGCAGAGAACTTCGACGGAGGACTGTCGGTCATCACCCCGCAAAAGGAAGTCAAACCAGGAAGCGAGGTGAAATGAAACAGCTTCTGCTTTACAACGTAAATGGAAAAAAGGAAGAGCAGATACTGAATCTCTGCTCTTCTTTGCATATAGCCCCCAGGAAGGTGGAAACCGTGGAGTTTCTGGAATCTCTCGGGGCCTTGCTGAGGGTGAAAGGCATGACCCGGCTGGACATCCCGTTCGGCGGTTTCCCTTTCACGGACGAAATGCTGGTGTTCCACGACTTGAAGGACAAGGAACTGGACAGCTTTCTGGAGAAATACCGCACACGGGGCATCGAAAAGATTGCCCTGAAAGCGCAAACTACCCTGCACAACATCGGATGGAACTCGATGAAGCTCCATGACGAGCTGACGCAGGAAAACAAAGCCATGTCACAATACTAAAAGAACAAGAACCGGATGACAAAGACGCAGAGCTTGAAAGAAAAGACCGCCAAAGGATTGATGTGGGGAGGACTCAACAATGGAATCCAACAAGTACTCAATCTGGTGTTCGGGATTTTTCTTGCCCGTCTGCTCTCTCCCCACGACTACGGAATGGTGGGCATGCTCGCCATCTTCTCGGCCATGGCAAGCGCACTGCAGGAAAGCGGATTCACCATGGCGCTGGCCAACAAAAAGACGGTGGAAAGCAAGGACTACAACGCTGTGTTCTGGTTCAGTACCCTCACGGGACTGGCCATCTACATCGTCCTCTTCATCTGTGCCCCGCTGATAGCCGACTTCTACCAACAACCGGAACTGGTGTGGCTCTCGCGATACGTGTTTCTGGGGTTCCTGCTCTCGAGCACCGGCATCGCGCATAATGCGGTGATATACCGGAACCTGCTCATCAAGCAAAAAGCCATCGCGCAGATGACGGCATTGGTAATCTCGGGCATTGCCGGAGTGACGATGGCCTTCAACGGGATGGCCTACTGGGGCATCGCTACCCAAAGCATCCTCTACGTGGGTGTGGCCAACGGCCTCTACTGGAGGTTCTCAAGATGGTCGCCCACGCTGCACATCGACTTCACTCCGCTCAGGGGGATGTTCGTGTTCAGCAGCAAACTCCTGCTGACGAACCTCTTCAACGTGGCCAACAACAACATCTTCTCCGTACTTCTGGGCCGTTTCTACTCAACTGCCGAGGTTGGTTTCTACACGCAGGCAAGCAAATGGCACCTCATGGGGTACTCCACCATCAACAACACCATCAACGGCATCTCGCAACCCATTCTGGCGCGAGTGTCCGAGGACCGCGAACGCCAGCTTAGAATCTTCCGGAAGATGCTGCGCTTCACTGCCTTCCTGGCCTTTCCCGCCATGTTCGGCCTGGCACTGGTAGCAAGGGAACTCATCGTCATCACCATCACCGAAAAGTGGCTGCCATGTGTAATCATTCTGCAGATACTGTGCATTTGGGGCGCGTTCTACCCCATCAACTCACTATACTCATACCTGCTCATCAGCAAAGGAAAATCGAATGTGTACATGTGGAATACCATCGGACTGGGACTGCTGCAAGTGCTCACCATGATTATCTGTTGCCATTTGGGCATTATCGTCATGCTGCTGCTCTACGTGAGCATCAACATAGCCTGGCTGGGGTTGTGGCACTACTTCGTGCAAAGGGAAATAGGACTGACATGGTGGCAAAGTTTCACGGACATCGCCCCCTTCACACTGGCTGCCCTCGTCACCATCGGACTGACGTGGTGGATCACCCTGCCCATAGAAAGCCCCGCGCTGATGATGACGGCAAAAATTCTGATTGCCGCCTCTATCTACTGCATCATAATGATTATTTTCAAGGTGCAGGTATTCAAGGACACGGTGGAATATCTGCGTAAAATCCTGCCTATAAACTCTTGAGGAACTCGCGTGCCACGGCTCCGCGGCGGACGATGTCGAGCGGAAGCACATCCTTCAGTTTCTCGGGTGCGCAATCGATAGCCGCATCCTCGGGATACTTCAGTTTCATGAGAAAGACGCTAGGTCCGCACGTGATGCTGCCAATGAAGGAAGAAGCATCCATCAGAATCTGAACCGAAACGAGCAATTTCGTGATGTTCCGCCGTTTGAAATCGGGGTCTTTCGCGACGAACTGCTTATGGTCATACCCCCGTTCATCAGGTTGGCAGAGAGTGAGCCAGTGGTGGTCGGGAGCTTCGGTTTGGAGGGCCTCGAAGTTGCGGTAATCATCCGTGAGCAGGAACACGCACTGCTCGGACTGCCGGCGAATAGGGTCGAGATAGAGGTTGTGAGAAACCAGTTCTGTCTCCGTAATCTTGTCCCCGCCCCGAATCTGGCATCCCACGTATTGCTGCGGCAGCGACAACTGCGACATAGCCTCGCGATAAGCCTTTTCAGTATCGGCATTGAATCTCCAAATCATGAGTGACAATTCGCGGAAAGCCTGCAGATAGTCCCCTTCGAAGCCCAGTTCGGGAAAGGAGAAACGCTTGCGATGATCGAAGCTTATATCCTGAGTGAGATAAGTTTTCCGGCTGAAGCGTGCTGCGCAATGTCCCTTGGCCAGCACGTCCAGCAAGAGATACTTGCACTTCCAAACCAAGAATGACGGTGAACGTTTCTGCCATGCAGCGCGGAGCACGGTACCCCAGTCCGGTACGCGATGAAAATTGAACCGATGATGAAACCAGTTATGTTCATCCTCGCAGAACGGCATAAAAAACTCGTTCCACCCCGTACCTGTCCCGAAATTCGCATCCTCGGAATACAATTTGAAGCACAAGTGTCGGTCCAGACAATAAATCATGGCGTTGACCATATAAGTAAACTCCGTAAAAAAACCCGCATTATATCCCAAGTGAAAAACGAGACACTCCCGGTAAGTCCCGTTCAGTGCCGCGTATTGTTTAGCATCCATACTTCCTTATTTTATCGTCGGCAAAATTACGCCCCACCCGCGAGATATGCAAGAAAAGGATGGAAAAAGTGGCACTTCCAGGACTATTTTCAGGAGAGGGGTAAAGAAAGTGGTACTTCTTGGACCATTTTCAAGAAATAGATGAAGAAAGTGGCACTTCTTGGGCTTTTTTCAGAAAAGGGCTAGAGAAAGTGGCACTTCCAGGGCCATTTTTAGGAAAAAGGATAGAAAAAGTAACACTTCTAGGCTCATTTTTCGGAAAGGGATAGAAAAAGTGGCACTTCATGGACCATTTTTCGGAAAGGGATCGAAAAAGTAGCACTTCCAGGACCATTTTTAGGAAAGGGATAGAAAAAGTAACACTTCAAGGCCCATTTTCAAAAAAGGGATAGAATACCCCCCAATTACCACCCGCCCCAACCAAAAGCGAGCGCAGCAAAGCTACTTCCCTGCCATCCCCCCCTGAGTTTTGTTTGAGGAGATTTCTCAACATTTGAGT
>Ga0116193_1002875_pt1 | contig 12731 bp, 7 predicted proteins | sample AD_UKC115_MetaG_FD_89892 | JGI IMG/M metagenome (GOLD analysis project Ga0116193, IMG submission 89892) | Active sludge microbial communities of municipal wastewater-treating anaerobic digesters from Hong Kong - AD_UKC115_MetaG | ecosystem: Engineered > Bioreactor > Anaerobic > Digestate | place... | reverse complement strand
CTTCAGGCGATACCACCAAGATTAACCTGATCCTGGGTAGTATGGCCAACACCATGCCGAATATGTTCAACACAAGTGGAATCAGCGGTGGGGGTACAGCTGATGGCCGGTACCGTTCATGCCAGGGATTGGATTATATGCGTAACCTGGAGGCCAACGACATCGTTTTTGGCGCTAAAAACCTGGCTATATTTGGTTCCGACGAATACTACCTGCGTGATTTTACCTCAACTGCCGTGGATAAAAACGCGTATTACTGGCATTCCACCTGGTCCATCATCACCACTGCCAATAAAATGTTGAATTATCTGGATGATGCCACAGTTGGGAACAGCTCGAAACTGAAAGACTACAAGGCCAGAGGTCTGGTTGTGCGTGCTTATGCCTACATGTACCTGATGGAAAATTACCAGGATGCCTATCTACAAGGAGGAAAAGATAAATTGGGAATTATGTTGTATGACATTTATTCACCCACACAGGATTATAAACCGCGCGCCAGTTCAACCGAAACATTTGATTTTATCAAAAAAGACCTGAAAGATGCCATCAAGTTGTTTACGGAAGCCAATATATCCTACACGGCCAATCTGACAGACATCGATTTGGGTGTAGCTAATTTTCTTCTGGCAAGGGTTTCCCTTTTAACCGGCGACTGGGCAACGGCCATTTCGGCCTGCGACGGCATTCTGGCCAAGTATCCCAACTTTATGGGAGAAAATGTGTATGGCGGGACCAAAAACGTCAGTACAACCGGTGTTCCTGAGATACGACCCGAAACCAACGGATTTTTGTATAACAATGTAAATCCCGAAGTAATACTGGGTTGGCCTGTGGGTCAGGCTCTGACGGCTCATAATAGCTGGCTGAATCCGTTCGGGGAAGGCAGCGGAGGTTTGGGTGAAGGTTTTGCCCGCATCGACAACCGACTCTATGCCAAAATTGACGATAATGATTATAGGAAAAACTGCTTTATGGCAACCGACTTCGGTGATTATGCCTATCCGACGAATGGAACGGTAAGATTCATTCCGGCCTATACCAACCTGAAATTTGCCGCCACCCATGGGATCGGCACCAACGACAAGAAAAATGTGGGTACGGTTACCTGTTTCTACATGCGTTCTTCCGAGGTTCTGCTGATGAAAGCTGAAGCCCAGGCACAGGCCGGCAGTGATGCAGCTGCAAAAACCACGCTGAATACCTTGTTGGCTGCCCGTACAAAGAGCGGTAAGCCTGCGTTGACCTGCGACACCTATAACAGCATGAAGGGATTGACTGCACTTCAGATGGTACAGCTGCAAACCCGCATTGAATTATGGGGAGAAGGCGGAAAGGAATTCTACAACAACAAACGTTGGGGTATAGCCGTTGACCGCACTAGTTCAACCAATCATGTGGATAAAGGTACTTTGGCTGTCTCCAAAATGACCTGCCAGATACCGGAAGAGGAGATGTTGTACAATCCTCTTTGCGTACAGAACTAAACTGTCCGGTAACGATTTTATAAATGGGCGGAGCTCTATGCCTCGCCCATTTATTTTGATATGCAACCTCATTTTCAGTGGTGATGAAGAGATGTATCCCCGGGACCTGGATTCTGGGATTTTTACTGCTATTCCAGCTGTTATGTACGGCCAGTTCCCCGGCCGGGAAGCACCGTCTTATCCACAATAACGACGGAACCGATGCGCTGGGAAATCTGTGGTTTAACCGGCGGGAGCTGAGTGTGGCTGATATCTATGCCTATGTCGACATGGTGGCCCGTTCTCAGGTCACCACCTATATGATGTGCAGCGGCAGTGATTTTCTTTATTACCGTTCGGCCTACGGCCGGGTTTTCGGAGATGACCTAGACGGAACCCTGAATTGCGGAACCGATACGGCCACGTTCAGAAATATCCACCGCTATTACCAGAATTTCCTGAATCTGGAGAAGGAGGGAACTGATCTGATCGCAGCATCACTTAGCCGGGCCAAAGCAGATGGAATGGAGGCTTTTATTACATACAGAATGAACGACCTCCATTTTTGCGATACTACCACCCGATGTCCGATCCAATTCAGCGATTTCTGGTACAAGCATCCTGAGTTCTGGCTCAACGATGACACTCCGGGGTGGAACAGCCGTCAGGCGCTCGATTTTGCCCATCAGGAGGTGCGAGATCATAAGCTGGCCATCATTTCGGAACAATTGGAAAAATATGACATGATCGACGGCTTTGACCTCGATTTCATGCGGTTCATCGTCTATTTCAAACAGGGAATGGGAAGGGAAAATGCCCCCATGATGACCCAGCTGGTGAAGGATATCCGGGCAAAGGTGGACGAAGTTTCAGCCCGGAGGGGTAAGAAGATCCTCCTTTCTGTCAGGGTGCCTTCCACCATAAATGACTGCCTGGACAAGGGGCTTGATATTCAGGAGTGGATCCGGTTGGGGCTGGTCGATTTTGTAACGGTCGGAGTTCACTGGCTGGGTAATCCGTCACTTCCCGTAGCCCGGTTTAAAAGGGAGCTGGGGAACGTGGACATTCCTCTTTATGCCTCTGTTGACGACGGAGGTTACCGGCCCCGTGAACCATTTTCTCACGGCATGTTCCGGGGAATGGCTTCTCATATCCTTTCCCAGGGAGCCGACGGAATATATCTGTTCAACCAGTATTACAGCACCTATTTGTCGAAATACAACGGAGAGCTCCATCTCGAAAAAGGGAATCAGGTATGCCGGGTCATGATGCCTGTTTTGCTGCAGGAACTGGGATCGTTGCAGAGCCTGAAAATGCGGAACAAAATCTACTGCCTTTGCGACAGTTCGGGAGAATACGGAATGGTTCCAGTGTCCCCGCTGCCCCTGGCAATCCAAAATAAGGAAGTTTCAGAAGTATCCATCTGGGTGGGGGATAATCCGAAAAAAACGATTCCTGTGGAGGCTGTTCTCTTTTTCCGTCTGGATAAAATTTCTACATTTGAAATATCTGTTAACGGAACAAGGATTTCGACGGAAAAGCCGGAATATGTGCAACGCTATGACCGGGCCCGCGGACTGAAACCATCCGAGGGACAATATGCTTTTGTGGTTCCGGTGAGTTGTCTGAAACAGGGATATAACAGAATTGAATTTAAAGAAACAGCAGCTTCTGCGTTCAGGGTAAAAAGGCTGGAACTGGCTCTGAAATACGGGGATGTGAAGACGAACGGATATTTTTGACCAGTCTCCTGAGAGAAATGGTCAACCGGAGTGGTGAAAGAATTAGGTACATAACTATAATTGTAAAACAGATTTAAATGAAGAGAAGAACTTTCCTGATACAGAGTACGCTGCTCACAGGCGGTTGCCTGGCAGCCAATTCCTTCATGGGATGGGGGATGAATCCGGTAAAGCAGGATAGCGTTTCATTGTCGGAGAATGATCTTTACCGGCTGTTCAGGAATCCGGAATCTCATTACCGGCCCTTTGTCCGCTGGTGGTGGAATGGGGACAAGATAGAGGCCAAAGAACTGGTCAGGGAGTTGAATCTGCTGAAAGAAGCAGGAATCGGAGGTGTGGAGATAAATCCGATTGCCTTCCCTTCAACCGGAGATGATCTGGGCAAGAAATCGCTTCGCTGGTTGAGCGATGAGTGGATCGGGATGCTGCAGGTTACCTTTGATGAAGCCAAACGACTGGGAATGATCTGCGATCTGATTGTGGGATCAGGATGGCCGTTCGGTTCGGAAACGCTGACTGGTAATGAACGGGCGCAGGTGGTGATCATCAGCGCGGAGAAACTGGAGGGTCCCATGAAGTATGAAACTTCACAATTCAACCTGTTCAACGCAGTCGATCCGGGGGTCACCGTTCCCAATCCGGCCCGGACACCCGAGATACTCTCCCTGAAGCTGGTTCCCGATCCCATGGGGGGGTTGGACCAGGTAACTGACCTGTCAGAAAAAAAGAAAGATAAAATCATATCCGTTGATGTTCCTGCAGGGAAGCATGTTTTTTATGCCCTGATCAAGTTTGAATCTTTTGCCAGCGTGATCAACGGTGCCCCGGGTGCTGCCGGACCCATTCTCAACCATATGGACCGGGTTGCCGTCAGAAAATACCTCGACCACATGTCCGACACCATCCAGAAGAAAACCGGACCGCTGGCAAATCATCTTCGTGCCTTTTTCACCGACTCCATGGAACTGGAAGGATGTAACTGGTCGGATGATTTGGCTGAAGAATTTAAAAAGCGGCGCGGCTATGATATTTTCCCTTACTTACCCTTCACCATGTTCAAAGTGGGCCGGTTGGGAGCTGTGGTGGACGAAAATTACGGGGCAGCCAAAACCCCTGAATTTGCAGAGATCATAAAGCGGGTACGCTTTGATTTTGAACTTACCAAGGCGGAGTTGCTGAAGGAACGTTTCACCGATACTTACCTGGAATGGTGCAGAGACCTGAAAGTCAAATCCCGGGCGCAGGCCTACGGGCGGGGATTCTTCCCGCTTGAAAGCAGCCTCGGGTACGATATCCCCGAGGGAGAATCCTGGACTACCAACTGGCTGAAGCATAAAATCGGGGAGGAGATGCCGGATGAAGATTACCGTCGGGGAAGAGGATATACCATGATCAACAAATTTGTCTCTTCAGCTGCTCACCTGTCGGGAAAAAGGGTGGTCAGCTGTGAGGAGATGACCAACACCTACATCGTTTTCAATGCCACCCTGGAGCTGCTGAAGACAGGTTCCGACCAGAGCCTGCTGTCGGGGATCACCCATAGTATATGGCACGGTTTTAACTATTCTCCCCCGGAAGCTCCATTTCCGGGGTGGATCCAGTATGGTTCCTGGTACAACGAAAACAACAACTGGTGGCCCTTCTTCAAGTATCTTAACCAATACAAGGCACGGATTTCATCTGTTCTGCAGAATGCCGACCTGTATTCCGACATTGCAGTGATGCCTGCCACTTACGATCTTTGGGGGGAAATGGGCGTGCAAACCGATCCGTTCCCTGAAAAGCTGAATGTCCCCTATACTTCGCTCATCTGGGAGGCAATCCATAAAACGGGAGGGGCGGCTGACTACACCACCGAGATCATTCTCCGTGATTCTTCGGTCCAGAACGGAAAATTGTGCTATGGTTCCAAAAAATACGGAACACTCTTTTTGGTGGAGGTGACCAGTATGTATCCGGAAACACTTTCCAAACTGGTCGATTTTGTTACCTCCGGTGGCCGGATTTTCTGCATTGAGAAATACCCTGAGAAATCACCGGGCTTTCGTTCATATCAGGAAAATGACCGGAAAGTCAAAGAGTGGGTGGAAAAACTCAAAACATTTCCCGACCGGTTCATCCTGGTCAAAAAGCCTCAGGATAACCACTTCCTCGAATGGTACGGAGAGATGGTAAAAAAATACCATATCCCGCATTATCTGGAAATTGAAAATCCCGACCGGTTTGTCATGCAAAACCGGTACCAGGGTGATGACCATACCGAAATATTCTTTTTCGGGAATGCTCACCGGTACAACAGCCATCAGACGAAAGTGACTTTTTCTCCGGAAATCGTGAAAGGGAGGTATCCCTGGATATGGGATCCGGAAACCGGTGAAAGGTACCGTATAGAACTCACCGACATGAGCTTTGACCTGCAGCTGGGGCCTGCTGAATCCCGCCTGATCGTTTTTTGCAAGGCCAAGAAAGGCGTGCAGTGGCAGCCTCTGCAACCGTCCGGGCAGTCTGTCACCACACTGAATGGGCCATGGTATGTGGAATTGAGGCACAGTCGTGAAAACCAGGTGAAAACGGTTCAGATGGAATTGTTGAAAGATTTAAAGGATACCGAATTTGTAAATTTCACCGGTACAGTGGTTTACAGGAAGAAATTTGAAGCCGGTGATTTAAAACCGGCTTGTCTGAATCTGGGGCAGGTTTTCGGCGTATCAGAGGTTTCGGTAAACGGAAAATCCTGCGGGGTGAAATGGTATGGAAGAAGGATTTATGATATCACATCTTATTTGCAGAAGGGCAGCAATGACCTGGAAATCCGCATCACCACCACCATGGGGAACTACATGAAAACATTGACCGACAATCGTACCGCACAAAAATTCACCGCTCTGAAAACCAAGGACCAGCCGATTCAGTCGATGGGACTTGTGGGACCGGTGACGATTTATTGATTTTAACCAAAAAACCAACCATATCAGTTAATGAACTATTTATGAATAAGATCAGCATCATCATTCTGTTACTGGTCATGTTTTGCACAAGGCAGGTCATGGCCGAAGATTACAAAGCTTCGATGTTCGGTATCAGATCGAACGGAACTACATTGAACACCACAGCCATTCAGAAAGCGATTGACTACATCCATGAAAAAGGAGGAGGGCGGCTGGTATTTTATGTGGGTCGTTACCTGACCGGGAATATCCAGCTTAAATCGAATGTATCTATTCGCCTGGAAGAGGGTGCCATTTTGGTGGGTTCTACCAACATTTACGATTACAACATCGATACGCCTTACAGTTCTCTGGTTTTTGCCTACCAGGCAGAAAATATCGGCATCACCGGGAAGGGGGTGATCGACGGACAGGGAAGGGAGCTGGCGTACAACCTGACCGACCAGGTCCACAAAGGGATCCTGAAGGATGACCTGAAACTAGACCGGCCAGCCAGCCGTCGGCCCCGGGGTATTTATTTCCGCGAATGCAAAAATGTGGAAATCTCCGGGATTGTGATTAAAAACGCAGCAGAATGGGTGCAGGTTTACGACCAGTGCGAAAACCTACGCATTGACGGGATCACGGTCGACAGCAAGGCTTTCTGGAACAATGACGGACTTGACATTGTCGACTGCCGGAATGTGAAACTTACCAATTCATTTATTGATGCCTCGGATGATGCCATCTGTTTTAAATCGCACGATGCCTCCAAAAAATGTGAGAATGTCGAGGTCCGCAACTGCGTTGCCCGTTCAAGTGCCAACGGTATCAAATTCGGAACCGTTACCGCCGGGGGATACAGCAATTTTAAAATCATCAACAACAAGGTGTATGACACCTTCCGTTCGCCATTACCATTGCCACCCCTGACGGAGGAGCCATCGACAACATCCTGATCGACAGTTTATATGCTTACAATACCGGCAACGCCATTTTCCTGCGGATAGGTGCCCGGTCGCACAAGGAGCGGCGCGGTTCAATGAACAATATCACCATTCAGAACATGGAAGCAGAGATTCCGGCTACCAAGCCGGATGCCGGTTATGAATACGAAGGACCGGTGGAAGACCTGCCACGGAATATCTCTCCTGCTGCCATCGTGGGACTTCCAGGCCAGGAGATCACCAACGTTGCCTTACGGAATATACGACTGGTATATCCTGGAGGGAGCAATCCCCGCTATGCCTGTCGAGGGATCAAACCGGCAGACCTGGACAGTATTCCGGAAATGGCATCCTCTTATCCTGAATTTTCCCAGTTCAAAGAGCTTCCGGCCTGGGGTTTCTATGTGCGTCATGCCAGAAACATCACTTTTGAAAACGTCACTCTGACAGCCAAAGCTCCGGAATATCGCCCGGCTATCGTAATGGATGATGTCAGGGTTGCCCTTCTTTCCGGTATGAAATACGACGAACCGGGTAAAGCCAAAAAGCAGGTCCATCTTTACAAATCATCAGAAGTTATTCAGAAGAAGTAAAATCCGGATGATGTTTATTAGTTAAATTATGATTACTATGAAAAAAACAACCATATTATCTCTGATCCTGGTATTTCTTACCACCATGATGTTATGGGCTAAGGATTACAAAGCCTCAGATTTCGGAGCCAAAGCTGACGGCATCACCCTGAATACCTGCATTATCCAGAAAGCTATCGACTATGTCCATGAAAACGGGGGTGGACGGTTGATTTTTGAAGCAGGCAATTACCTCACGGGAAGCATTTACCTCAAATCAAATGTAACGCTTCATCTGGATTACGGGGCAACCATTCTGGGATCCACCAATCCCTTCGATTATGTGAAAGATAAAAAAATCGGATGGATGTCAATGATTTTTGCCGTGAACCAGGAAAATATCGGCATTACAGGCAAGGGAACCATTAACGGACGGGGTTTCCTGACAGCCAACAACATGGTGGCATACATCCATCGTGGCATATATACCGATCCCCTGAAACTGGACCGACCCAACGAGACCAACCGGCCCCAGAACATCTATTTCAGGGAGTGCAGAAATGTGAAGGTCACCGGAATTACCCTGCGTGATCCTGCCAGCTGGAACCAAACCTACGATCAGTGTGTAAACCTTTATGTATCAGATGTATACGTCGACAGCAAATCATACTGGAATAATGACGGGATCGATGTGGTGGACTGTGATACCGTGGAGATCAGAAACTGCTATTTTGATGCCGCCGACGATGTGATCTGCTTTAAGTCGCATGATCCGAAGAAAATTTGCCAGAATGTGATCGTTGACAATTGTGTGGGACGGTCAAGTGCCAATGGACTGAAATTCGGGACCGTTTCCCGCGGAGGTTTCCGTAATTTCAAGGTAACCAACCTGACCATTTTCGATACTTTCCGTTCAGCCATCACTTTTGCTGCCGTAGATGGCGGAGAGATTGAAAATATTGTGGTGGATGGAGTCCGTTCAATCAACACGGGGAACGTGATATACCTGCGCATAGGCGACCGGTGGAGCCAGGGCAAAAAGCCGTTTATGAGCGACATATATATATCCAATGTGTATGCTGAAGTTCCCTATGGAAAGCCTGATGCCGGATACAATTATGAAGGCCCGGTCGAAGACCTCCCTCGTAACATATCTCCGGCCAGTATTGTCGGACTCCCCGATTATAAAATTCATAATGTGAAACTGAAAAATATCGAAATAGTCTATCCGGGCGCCGGAAATCCGCTCTATGCAAAACGGGGTCTGACTCCGGCCGAGTTGGACAGTATCCCGGAAATGCGCACCGCATATCCTGAATTCTCCCAATTCAAGGAGTTACCGGCGTGGGGATTTTATATCCGTCATGCCGAAGGGATCGAATTTGAAAATGTGACCCTGACCGCCCTTAAGAAAGACTACCGCCCGGCAATCGTGGTCGACGGGGTATCGGGGGCCACTTTCAGGGGTGTGAAATTCAACGAACCGGCGAGTAACGGTAAACAGCAGATTTTTGAATATAAATCTGAAAATGTGAAAGTGGAATAAGTTTTTTGAAAAAGTTGTCAGTTATCAGTTATCAGTAATCTGTTGAAAGATGAATAAAATAAAACAGTCAATCATAAGTGTCCTTTTGCTGTCATCCTTAACCCTTTCGGCAAAGGACTATAAAGCCTCCCTATTTGGGGTCAAATCCGACGGAAGTACGCTGAACACCAAATCGATCCAGAAAGCGGTGGATTTTATCAGTGAGAACGGCGGAGGCCGTTTGGTATTCTATGTGGGACGATACCTGACCGGAACCATTCAGCTGAAAAGCAATGTGACTATTCAGCTGGAGGAAGGCGCCGTTCTGGTGGCTACTTCTTCCATATACGATTATTACGGGATGAACGGAATGAAAGCCCTGGTATGGGCCGATGGCCAGCAGAATATCGGCATTACCGGGAAAGGAGTCATTGAAGGCCAGGGAGCAGCTGTTCTGGAACAAATCAATACCCAGATCCGGAAAGGTTACCTTCAGGAAGATCCGGGTAAGGCAAAACCAGCTCTGATCGCCCTGAATAATTGTGGCAACATCTGCATTGAAGAGTTAAACCTGATGAATGCCTGCGGAAGTGTGCAGCTGTATAACGGTTGCAGAAACATGAAAGTCAGTGGAGTTACGATAAAGAGTACAGTTGTGCCGGAGACTGCAGGGTTGGCCTTGTCGGGATGTGACGGAGTAAAATTGAGTAACCTCTTTTTTGAGACCTCCGGGAAAGAGCTGGCAACCGACGGAAAGTCTAAAAACCTGGTGGTGTCAAACTGTCAAAACAGCGGGGGAAAGAAAATTACCGCAAAGAATTAACCGCAGGGGATTTCACATTCAGAGCCTGACCATAACTGGGCGGAGAAAGTTTCCTTACTCTTATCCGGAATCCCGGTTGAGGTGTGAATCTCACATTTGCCGGCGTTCTAGTTTGCATAGTATAAATGAGTAATCAATCCGAGATGGTTTCAAAGAGATTTAATTCGGTAATATGGATGGATCTGGTCAGATGTTTTCTGTTTACAGCTTTTATCTTGTTTCTGGGTGTAAGTGTGAAAGCTCAGACCGGAAGGACGATTTCCCTGGATGGTTCATGGAAATTGTTCTATGGCGTTTACGACCAGGATGCACCCCTCTTTCCGGCCGGATTGAGGGCCAGGAAGTGGCCGGAAATTGAGGCAAAAGTTCCGGGGAATGTGGAACTTGACCTGTGGGCAGCCGGTCATATAAAAAATCCGGAGGTAGGCAACCACATATATGATCTCCGGAAATATGAAGCATACCAGTGGTGGTATTTTCGTTCATTCCAAACGCCGGAATTCAGTCAGGGTGACCATGTTGAACTGGTTTTTGACGGAATCGACTGTATGGGTACGGTGTGGGTTAACGACAGTCTGGTCGGTAAAGCTGATAATATGTTCATTGAATACCGGTTTGACGTGACCCGGTATCTGAAACCCGGGGGAGAGAATGAGGTCTGCATCCGGATAGATCCGGCAGTCTTTGAAGCACGGAAATATTTCAATGCAGAAGTGGGAGCCCGAAAATATTCCCGTGTGGAGCAGGTTCATGTCAGAAAAGCTCCGCACATGTACGGCTGGGATATCATGCCACGCCTGATAAGTGCCGGTTTGTGGAGGGGTGTCCACCTCGATGTCTTACCTGCAACCCGGATAAAGGATATTTTCTGGATGACAGATGAAGTGAATGTTCCGGCGAAAACAGCCCAGTTACTGGTCGACTGGCAAATAAGCAGCGGGAGTCCGGCGGTAGACGGCATGAGTATGGAAGTGACCCTTAAGCTGCAAAACAAAACTGTGTATGACCAGGTTATCGCATTGTACAACCACTGTTTCCGTCAGGTCGTTCCGCTTGAAAATGTCAGCTTCTGGTGGCCGAGGGGATATGGTGAACCGGTTTTATATGATGCCATTGTGCGTCTTGTGGATAATAAAAAGCACGTCATTGATGAAAAGCAGCAAAAAGTAGGGATTCGTACTGCCGAATTGGTTTTTTCAGATGGTTCTTCAGCGAATGACCCCTCGGAATTTGTATTCAGGATAAACGGAGAGAAAATATTTGTGAAAGGTACCAACTGGGTGCCGCTCGACGCTTTCCACAGCAGGGACAGGGAGCATCTGGAGAGTGTTTTCGGAATGATTACCGACCTGAATTGCAACATGATCCGCTGTTGGGGCGGGAATGTCTATGAAGATCACGACTTTTTTGACCTGTGCGATCAAAACGGGGTGATGGTCTGGCAGGATTTTTCCATGGCCGGTACGGCATACCCGCAGGATAATGAGTTTGCAGACAAGATCAGGGAGGAAGCCACCCGCATAGTGGTTAAGCTCCGGAACCATCCTTCACTAGTTTTATGGAGTGGGAACAATGAAATAGACATCTCCCTGGGCTGGAATTTTAAAAAGCCGCTTGATCCGGGTCTGGACCGGATCAGCAGGGAAGTACTTCCCCGTGTGGTATGGGAATTTGATCCCCTTCGTTCCTATCTGCCTAGTTCACCTTATATCACCCAGGAATGTTACCGGCACGGGAATGACCCGGCTTACATGCCCGAAGTGCATCTGTGGGGACCGCGGGGCTATTACAAAATCCCCTTTTATACCACGGATGTGAAAGCCCATTTTGTCAGTGAGATAGGCTATCATGGCTGTCCGAACCGCAGCAGCCTGGAGAAAATGTTCGATCCGGAATATCTTTATCCCTGGACAGCAGATGGGAAATGGAATGACCAATGGCAGACCAAAGCGGTGCGGTCAAACCGGGAATTGACCATCACCCTGGAAAGGAATGACCTGATGATCAAACAGGTTAAAGCTTTGTTCGGTGAGTGTCCCCGGGATCTGGACCGGTTCATCTTTGCATCGCAGACAGTGCAGGCCGAAGCCATGAAATTTTTTATTGAACTCTGGCGTATGGATAAATTCCATAAAACGGGGATTATCTGGTGGAACCTGCGCGACGGATGGCCTATCATCTCGGATGCCGTGGTCGACTATTACAACAGCAGGAAAATGGCCTATTATTACATCAGACAGGTGCAGCACGATGTCTGTGTGATGATTGGCGATGACAGCGAGGGGCTTCATCCTGTGGTGGCTGTGAACGATACCCGTGAAGAAAAGTCAGGGGTGGTTACCGTGCGTGATGCCGACAACGGGAAGATCCTGTTTTCGGGATCGTATAAAATACCGGTCAACGGAAAGACGCTGGTCGGATATATTCCGGAAGAAAACCGGCAGGCCATGTGGTTGATCGATTACACTGTGGGAGACACCCATTTCGAAAATCACTACCTGGCGGGGAAAGCCCCCTTTAATCTTACGGATTATCTCCGCTGGGCAGAAAAGATCAATGCCAGGGGAAGTGATAAATGACCGGATTTCAGCAATAGTTATGTAAAAAATGAAACCGAAGATTCCGATCCGGATCCTTGTTCCGTTGATCTGACTAATCTGAAAAACCAATATGAGATTAAAACTGCAATTTGTTAAACTGAATCATCCTGCTGGGAATTTATTTATTCT
>Ga0116193_1002874_pt1 | contig 12733 bp, 8 predicted proteins | sample AD_UKC115_MetaG_FD_89892 | JGI IMG/M metagenome (GOLD analysis project Ga0116193, IMG submission 89892) | Active sludge microbial communities of municipal wastewater-treating anaerobic digesters from Hong Kong - AD_UKC115_MetaG | ecosystem: Engineered > Bioreactor > Anaerobic > Digestate | place... | reverse complement strand
CCGAAAGAATTAAGGTTTTTTGGCAATTATTCTCTACATTTAAAAAACCAAACCCTTTTATTCAACATCTATGTAATACTAATTTTTCGGTTTAATGTAATTATTTTAGTTCATGCCCTAACTTGTCTCGTTTAGTTTGCAAATATTTCTCATTATGAGGATTGGGTGGGATACGAATAGATATAGTATCTACGATCTTCAAACCGTATCCATTTAAACCGGCTCGCTTACGAGGATTATTGCTTATGAGCAATAGTTTTGTTACACCCAAGTAACGTAATATTTGAGCACCTACCCCGTAGTCTCGATCATCCATGCCAAAACCTAAATGCAAGTTGGCTTCCACTGTATCCATGCCTTCTTCTTGCAATTTATATGCTTTCAATTTATTTGTTAGCCCAATGCCTCTTCCTTCTTGATGCATATATAAAATAACACCCTTGCCTTTTTTTTCCACCATCTCCATAGCTGCTGTTAATTGCTCTCCACAATCGCAACGTAAAGACCCCAATATATCTCCTGTAAAACAAGAAGAATGTACTCTAACCAATACAGGTTCATCTTTTTCCCATTTTCCCTTTACTAAAGCTAAATGTTCGTTAGTTGTATTTTTTTCTTTAAAAACTAGTAGTTTAAAATGCCCATGTTTGGTAGGCATATCTACTTGCACTATTTCTTCAATGAGCGAATCGGTTTGTAAACGATATTCAATTAAATCTTTTATAGAAATTAATTTTAAATTGAATTTTTCTGCAATATCTTTTAATTGTGGTAAACGAGCCATAGACCCATCTTCATTCATAATTTCTACCAATACACCAGCTGGTTCAAACCCTGCTAATCTAGCTAAATCAACGGTTGCTTCTGTATGACCACTGCGACGCAGTACGCCTCCGTTTTTAGCTCGAATTGGAAAAATATGTCCGGGCCTTCCTAGGTCTTCTGGCTTAGTAGTGGGGTTAATAAGTGCTTGGATGGTTTTTGCTCGATCATAGGCAGAGATACCTGTAGTACATCCATTACCCAACAAATCAACAGAAATTGTAAAAGCAGTTTCATGTAATGATGTATTGTAATGTGCATTGACCATTAGGCCTAACTCTAGTTCATTACACCTAGATTCTGGTAAAGCAACGCAAATTAAGCCCCGCCCATGCTTACTCATAAAATTGATAACTTCAGGCGTTATATTACGAGCAGCCGTTATAAAATCTCCTTCATTTTCTCTATTCTCATCATCCACTACTATTACCAATTTTCCTTGCTTAATATCTTCAATAGCACTTTGTATGCTGTTTAACATTTTCAATATACAGTATTTTTAGAGTACAAAGGTACCTTAAAACAACGTACAGATATTTAATGGTATTTAAATCAACAAAGGATATTTACTGCCTATAGCTTATAGAAAAATTAAAATCAAATCAGTTAACAATTTGTTAATCTCTTTTTAGATATTTTGTGCTTTTTCATTGTTTATTTGCACCATCAAATCAACCAATATGAGAAAGTTTCAATCCATTTTTTTACTAACTCTTTTACTCCCCTTATTTACTTTAGCCCAAACAACTACTGGTAGCATTACTGGTGTTGTAAAAGATGCATCAGGCCAGACCCTAATAGGTGCAACTATTACTGCAACACATATGCCTACGGGCACAATATATCGTGTGCAATCAAGAACAGGTGGAAGATTCGATGTGGCAAACATGAATCCCGGAGGACCTTATAAAATTGAGGCTTCTTACACGGGCTACAAAATACAAGAACATACGGAGGTTTATGTAGGTCTTGGTGAAGCTATTCGACAAGACTTTACTTTAACAATTAAAGGTCAAGAAATAGACATCGTAACCATATCTGGAAAACGTTCTACCAAAAGCGGTACTGAAACAGTTATTGGAAGAGATAAAATGGCTAATTTACCTAGGGTGAGTGGAAGCATTTCAGATCTTGTACGGCTTACACCACAAGCAAAAGTGGATAATAATGGTGGTATATCCATTGCCGGACAAAATAATAGGTTCAACTCTTTTTACATTGATGGAGCTTTGAATAACGATGTATTTGGACTCTCTGTATCTGGAACCAATGGTGGATCTACGGGTACCCCACCTATATCCATTGATGCTATTGATCAATTTCAAGTAGCTGTATCTCCTTATGATGCCTCGTTGGGTAATTTTACAGGCGGTAGCATTAATGCAATTACTCGCTCTGGAACAAATAAATTAGACGGCTCTGTTTATTACTTGTTCAGAAATCAGGATTTAGCAGGAAAAACTCCCGGAGTTGCCAAAGAACAAGCAAAAAAATTAAATAACTCTCTGGCTCAGGTAGCCGGTTTTAGAATAGGAGGGCCCATTATTAAAAACAAACTATTTTATTTTTTAAATGCTGAAATACAAAGAGAAGACCGAGCTCAGCCATTTGAATTTAGTAATTACGAAGGCAAACTAACCATCGACAAGATTAATCAATTGAGAGATACGCTCATAAGTAAGTATCAATATGATCCTGGTGGGTTTTTGGATAATCATGAAAAAATTGTTGCAAATAGAATAACAGCTAAAGTAGATTGGAATATTAGTGATAATAATAAACTTTCGGTTAGCTACCGATACAACCAGGCAGAAAGAACAAATGCCTCTCAAAGTAGTAAGAATACAATTAATTTTTATAATAATGGTTATTTACATCCAAATACTACACATTCTACTAGTGTTGAACTGAAAACAAATTTGCGAAAGGGTGCTACCAATAGGCTTTTACTTACCTACGTTAGTTCTAAAGATGATAGAGGCTCTATGGGCAATCCTTTTCCAAGAGTTATAATTGATGATACACTTAGAAATTCTCTAGTCTTTGGAACTGAAAATAATTCTACAGCCAACAAGCTTACCCAACACAACCTTGCACTATTTGATGCGTTTAAAATAAATTTAGGTAAGCATAGCTTAACTTTTGGAACGGATAATGAGTTTAGTTATTCTAACAATGTTTTTATACGAAACAATTTTGGGGCATATCGATATGGTAGCTTGAATGCTTTTCTGAATAATACAGGCCCTAGCTTATATAACAGATCTTATTCTGCTATTGACGATGTGATAGGCGATAATACAAATGCTGCTGCAAAATTTAGTACGCTGCGTTTAAGCCTTTTTGCAAATGATGATATACGCGTAAACAGCCATTTTTCTATAAATGTGGGGTTGAGATTCGATGCAACTTCTTTCATAACCACACCCAGAGAAGATACATTTTTTAATAATAGGGCAATGCCTGTAATTAGCCAGTATTATAATCTAGAAGGTGCAAAAACAGGCCAAATATCTAGTCCGTCTATATCTTTCTCTCCTCGACTAGGGTTCAACTATAAAATAGACGACGAAGGAGTGGTGATACGAGGCGGTGTGGGTTTATTTACGGGTCGTGTTCCTTTGGTATGGCCTGGTGGTGTATACAATAACAATGGAGTTACGCTTATAGATCCTAGGTATCCAACTACCAAAAGCACATCAAACAGCCCGCTTGTAGTACGATTAGCTGATCTTGCAAAGAGCCCATTACCATTTGTTGCTGATCCATTCAAGCAATATCTTCCAACCCAGGTTAATGGAGCAAACATCAACTCTAAAGGAGAAATCAACCTTATTTCTAAAAACTTTAAATTACCTAAAAGTTTAAGATTTTCAATTGCAGCGGATAAAAAATTTGGTGATGGATGGACATTTACTACAGAAGCTATTTTTACTAAGGCCATCAATGAAATCAATTATACTAATGTTAATATTACTCCTTCTGATCGCACTTTAGCGGGTGCAGATAACAGGCCTACCTATTGGGTAAAAGGAGCATCAGGTTATTTTGCATCTGCAGATACAGTAATAGCCATAAATGGTCGCTCAGCTAATAATCCCTACAATAGTATATATCTTTTGAGCAACAATAAAAATAGCAAAAGCTTTGCCGCAAACATCACTTTTATTTTAGATAAAGCATTCAAAAATGGATTTTCCTACAACCTTACGTATACTTATGGTACTTCTTTTGCGTCTAACGAAGGAACGAATTCTCAAAATAGTTCTCAATGGCGTTTTATGGAGACAGTAGGTGGCAGAAATCGCCTATATCTTACAGAGTCTGATTTCTCTATTGGCCATAGAGTTAATTCATACGTAAGCAAAAAATTTGAATATGCTCATAAACAGTTAGCCACTACTATTACGGTTTTTTATAATGGACAGTCTGGTAATCCATTCAGTTATACGTATCAAAATAGCCCTGTTGGAGAAGAAAGAAGTGGTACCAACGACTTAATTTATATTCCTAAAGGGGCTGATGAGATCATTTTTGGAAAATTCAATAGCGCTACAAACCCTTCTGTGAACCAATTTACACTGCTAAATGCTACAGAGTCTGCTGCTATGTGGAAAGAATTAGATAACTACATTAATTGTAATAAGTATTTAAGCAGTCGTAGAGGATTATATGCGGAGCGCAATGGGGATAGATTGTATTTTACACATGTGCTTGATCTTAAAATTGCACAAGACTTTAACATAAAGGTTGCAAAAAAAATGTATAAAATTCAACTTAGTTATGATATATTCAATTTTACTAATTTTCTTAATAGGAACTGGGGTAGGCAATATTTCTTAACAAATGATACTTTTCAACCTATTACATTTTTGGGATTAACCACCGATGGAAAACCTGTATATAATTTTCAAACAATTAAAGGTAATCCAGATAATCCAGGTCTTATTAGTGATGGAGCAAACCCCTCTACCAGCTCTCGCTGGACAAGCCAACTAGGATTAAGAATTAGTTTTTAATTGAATAAGAAATGGTATACAACAAAAACAGCTTAGTGAAAAACACTAGGCTGTTTTTGTAAAAATCAATACTGTGTATATACCCTAAATTTTTTATAAACCTTATCCCCCCCTTGACTATGAAAAACATGTTTTTCATAGTCAGTTTTGTTTGTGCTATGCTATTAGTATGTACATGAAGAGAGAGCATTACCCCACCAAAAAACGAAAATGTTCAAAGATTAACTATACAGAATTTTGAAAACTTCTCAAAATATCATAATCAAAGTGTTTTTTTCTTTGCAATTTTAGGCGTAAATATGATGTGCATACGTTTACCTTCCAATTTGGGCAAATCTTCTACACTTGCAACTTCTGCCAAACGCTCAGCAAATTTCAATAACAATAACTCTCCTCTTTCTTTAAACATGATAGCCCTTCCCTTAAATTGTACATAAGCTTTTACTTTACTTCCTTCACCTAAAAACTTTTCTGCATGACGTGCTTTAAAGTCAAAGTCATGATCATCTGTTCCAGGAGTAAAGCGAATTTCTTTCAACTCAACGGTTTTACTCTTAGCTTTTATTTCTTTTTCCTTTCGCTTTTTATCATATAAAAATTTATTATAATCTACAATGCGACAGACCGGTGGGGTTGCACTGGGAGATATTTCTACCAAATCTAACCCCTCAGCTTGGGCCATTTTTAACGCGTCCTGAGTGTTATAAACACCCACCTCTATATTATCTCCTACTAAGCGCACCTGAGGTACCCTAATATGATAATTAATGCGATGCTCTGCTTCTTTTTTTCTTGGAACAAATCGTCCTTGTTGTCTTAATGCCATTTATTGGTTTTAGTTAAAAATATAAATTTTGATAGCAAATGTACTTGCTAATTGTTTGCAAATAAATACAAAATATAGTTATGTATAAACGTTACGCTGTTTTTTTCTATTTTTTAAAGTTCGTTAGTAATCACCTAGGGTTTCTGGCAATTGTTTTAATGCAGATTCTAATTGTTCTTTACTGGGTGCGATTCCATGCCATTCATGCGTGTTTTCCATAAAATCAACACCCTTTCCCATAATGGTTTTCATAGCAATAACGATGGGCTTCCCTTTTCCTGTAAAGGATTTTGCTTTATTTAATGTACTTACAACATACCCCATGTTATTACCATCCATTTGTAAGACAATCCATCCAAAAGCTTCAAATTTTTCTACTAAATTGCCTAAACTTAATACCTGTTTGGTTGGCCCATCAATTTGTTGTCCATTCCAATCAATAGTAGCAATAAGATTATCTATTTTATTATGAGCTGCAAATAATACGGCTTCCCAAATTTGTCCTTCTTGAAGCTCCCCATCACCATGAAGGGTGTATATGATGTGCGGGTCGTTAGCTAATTTCTTACTTAAAGCCAAACCTATTCCCACACTTAATCCCTGCCCCAAAGATCCAGAGGCAATACGTATACCTGGCAAATGTTCATGTGTAGCAGGGTGGCCTTGTAATCGAGAATTGATTTTTCTAAAAGTGGCTAATTCATTCATATCAAAATAGCCGGCTCGGGCAAGTACAGCGTAAAAAAGAGGAGATATATGGCCATTGGATAGAATAAAAACATCTTCATTAAAGCCATTCATGTTAAATTGCTTTTTATGATTCATTATCCTAAAGTATAGAGCAGTTAAAAAATCTGCACATCCCAAAGATCCTCCAGGATGGCCGCTATTGGCTCCGTTCACCATACGTAGAATATCACGCCTTATTTGTGTTGCAATTGCTTTTAAGTTATCCATTTTATTATACCTTTGCCGCCAAATCTACTTAATTCATAAGATTCAAGAAAAAAAAGCAACGTTTTATAAAAAAACAATGTCAATTGGCAAAAATCGTAGTCCTCAACTTTGTGTTTTTGGAACACATTTTGCCTGTCTATTTAGTAACGGTGGTCTAGAAATTATTAACGTTTAAATACCAAAAAAATGATTGAGGTTGCAATAGTTTTTTTATTGTCTGTTTCTTTAACTACATATGTAACTCCTGTCATTATAAAGATATCCCATTTGAAGGGATTGCATGATATTCCTAATGACAGAAAGATACATAAAAATCCAACCCCTTCCCTAGGAGGTTTAGCGATGTTTATAGGATTAGTTATTAGTCTGCTTTTCAGCATAAATTTCACTAAACATGGTGAATTTCAATATTATATTGCTGCTTTTTTGATATTGTTATCTATAGGATTAAAAGACGACATTTTTATACTAGATCCTTTTAAAAAGTTGCTGGGACAAATTGTGGCAGTATCTATCATCCTATATAAATGCCACTTAGTTATGGATAATTTACAGGGACTATTTGGTATACACGCCTTACCGATGTCAATTGCCTATGGATTTACTTTTTTATTTTTTTTATTCGTCATTAATGCTTTCAATTTAATCGATGGCGTAGATGGCCTTGCAGGAAGTTTAGCCTTGTTAGCGGCTTTAGTTTTTGGCATTTATTTTTATATCAATGGTTATACAGCTTATGCAATATTGGCTACAGGATTAAGCGGCTCTATTATTGCTTTTTTATTTTTTAACATTCAACCTGCAAAGATATTTATGGGTGATACCGGCTCTTTGTTACTAGGGTTATGTATAGCTATAATGGCAGTTAAGTTTATTGAAATTGCTCAATCCACGGCCACAGTATATGCTATTGCCTCCGCTCCTGTAGTTTGTATCAGCGTTATTATTATTCCAATACTGGACACGCTTAGGGTTTTTATTATTCGTTCTTTAAAAAGACGCTCTCCCTTTTCACCTGATAAAAGCCACCTTCACCATATCTTACTTAATAAAGGCTTATCACATAATTTGGTAACGTTAACTTGTGTTTTCATAAGCCTAGTATTTATTATCCTATCCTTTTTAGGTCAGCACTTAGATCCAACTATTTTATTTATGGGCTTAATAATTTTGTCTATTGGAGGCATTTCTATTATTCAAGCTGCTCGCTCTGTACACCGTCCAACAATGCGTGTAGTACAAGGCGAAAAACGTTCTAACCTGCTAAGCAAGAAGACTGGTAACTCTAATGGATCAGCAAATACACTAAAAGTTAATTTATAGTCTAAAAATCTTATCTTTGCGGCCTTTCGCCATTTGTATGTTAGTAATGTAATGAAGCCTATCATGAAATGGTGGTTAAAATTTTATAGACTTACAATACATAAAGAAAATGAAACGCACATTTCAACCACATAAACGTCGCAGAAAAACTGTTCATGGATTTCGCAAACGTATGCAAACAGCTAATGGTCAAAAAGTCTTGTCCGCTCGACGTAAAAAAGGACGTAAAAAGCTTACTGTATCTGATGAAAGAGGGTTGAAATAAACATCTCTTTTAATTATTACAATTGATCCATTCTTGGATCTGAATGGATCAATTGTATTGTATCCCTTCGATATAGTTCGTTTTTCTCTTAATACCCTCAACACAACATCTACTTTCTTACTTCAAGTGAGAAGTTAGTATCAAGAACATACCTTTGTTATATGGACAATCATTTAACTGAGTTGAACATACAACAGCGGGAGGCCGTTACTTGTATTAATGGACCGCTTATGATTATAGCTGGTGCGGGAAGTGGTAAAACGAAGGTGCTTACCACTCGTATTGCACATCTTATGGCTAGCGGAGTTGACGCTTTTAATATATTAGCCCTAACCTTTACTAACAAAGCGGCTTTGGAAATGAAGGAGCGCATTGAGAAAATACTTAATATTACTGAGGTTAGAAATTTATACATAGGCACTTTTCATAGCGTATTTGCTAGAATTTTAAGAGTTGAGGCTGCACATTTAGGTTATCCCAATAACTTTACCATATATGATACAGATGATAGTCGAAGTGTATTAAAAACAATCATTAATGAATTAGATTTAGACGACAAACACTATAAGCCAAGTGTTATACACAACAGAATATCTGCAGCAAAAAATGCTTTAATGAGCCCTGTGGAATACAATAATGATTATTACATTCAACAAGAGGATATAAAAACTAAACGTCCTGCTATTGGACAGATTTACAAAACATACACGGATAAATGCTTTAAAAATGGCGCAATGGATTTTGATGATTTGCTGTTGAAGATGCATGAATTACTTAAAAATCATCCAGATGTATTGCACAAGTATCAATATAAATTCAAATATGTATTGATTGATGAATATCAAGATACCAATCCTGTACAATACCAAATAGCAAAGTTGTTAGCTGCAACACATGAAAACATTTGTGTCGTAGGAGATGATGCACAAAGCATTTATAGCTTTCGTGGCGCTACCATTGAAAATATATTGCAATTTAAAAAAGACTATGAAGATGTAAAAATTATTAAACTTGAACAGAATTATCGAAGTAGTCAAACCATTTTAAACGCAGCTAATAAAATAATTGAACATAATAAAAATCAAATTCAAAAATTATTATGGACCGAAAATAAAGAAGGCGAAAAAATAAAGTTGGTGCGTACGATGACAGACAATGATGAGGGTAAATTTGTAGCCAATACCATACAAGAAAAAAAACTACGTAATCATTATTATAATAATGATTTTGCTATTTTGTACAGAACAAATGCTCAAAGTAGAGCATTTGAAGAAAGCTTGCGTAGAATGGGGATTGCCTATCGTATTTATGGAGGAATGAGCTTTTATCAACGTAAAGAAATAAAAGATCTATTAGCGTATTTACGAGTTGTTGTAAACCCTAAAGATGAAGAAGCATTAAAACGCATTATTAATTACCCCGCTAGAGGCATTGGTAAAACAACGATAGAAAAATGCTTAACAATTGCTAATGAACAAAATACTTCGATGTATAATGTTTTGCAACATGCGGCAGAGCATGGGTTTAAAGCTTCGGCACTAGAAAGTATACAGAATTTTGTAACTATGATTCGTTATTTTCAAAGCATGTTATCAAACACAAATGCGTATAATTTTGCTGTACAAGTTGGCAAGCATACGAATATCGTAAAAGAATTATTTAATGATAAAACAACCGAAGGCTTAGCAAGATATGAGAACATACAAGAATTGCTGAACTCGATAAAAGAATGGACAGAAATGCCTAGCAATGAAGATGGAGAATTGGGCGACAAAAGTTTAGGTAGTTATTTACAACAAATTACTTTATTAACAGATTCAGATAATGATAAAGAAGAAGGTGATACTGTAAAATTAATGACCATACATGCTGCTAAAGGTTTGGAATTTGCTTGTGTATTTATTGTTGGCGTTGAAGAAATGTTATTTCCGAATGTGATGAGTATCAATACACGTGAAGAATTAGAAGAAGAAAGAAGGTTATTTTATGTTGCTACAACAAGAGCCAAAGAAAAACTATGGCTTACCTACGCCAATATGCGTTATCGTTTTGGTCAATTAGTTCAAAATGAACCCAGTCGATTTTTACAGGAAATCCCTGCAGAATATGTAGACAAAAGCTATGCAGGAGTAGGAGCCAGAAATCAGGAGGCAGAAAATGTAAATCGTAAATTTAGAACCGTAGAAGATAATTTTGAATATAATGATATAAAAAAGAATTCAAAATCACAGACTTGGAATTATAAGCAACAAGGAAAAAGCCAACCATCGTCTTATGTAGCAAATAACCCAACTCGTACAAAAAACATACAACATATTCCAAGTTCAAACTTTACACCTAGCGATACCAGCAATTTAAAAATAGGGCAACAAGTAGAACATCAAAAATTTGGATTTGGGAGTGTAATTAAAATAGAAGGCTCTGCTCATAATCCTATTGCTACCATTCAATTTGAGCTAAGTGGGGAAAAGAAAATTATGCTTAACTATGCAAAATTGCGCATGGTGGAATAGTTGTACTTTTGGAAGAGGTAAAAGTGCCTATTCTTTTAATACATAAACACATCGCATGAGAAATATTTTTTTTGTGTCAATCATTTTAATGATGATGAGCACCTTTATCGGGAACGCTCAAAAAATATATTACACAGCTGTCGAAGATAATGAAGCACAACAAACTCATTTTGATATTATTGGTAAAATCAATAGCAATATATTGATATATACTGGACAAAAGAACAATCACACATTATCGGTGTATGACATGGATATGAAATTAGTTCAACGAAAAAATTTAAATTCTCTATCTGATCATATTATAGATATTGATTTTATAAATTACCATCAACAGGGTTGGATTATTTATCAATTTCAAGAAAATAATATAGTGTATTGTAAAGCATTATCAATAAATGCCAATGGCGATAAAATTGGCAACCCTATTGATATTGATAGTACAGAGGTATCATCTATCATTAAGAATAAAATTTATTCTTTAATTATAAGTGATGATAAGCAAAAAATAATGCTTTTCAAGATTAATACTAAAAAAGAGCGCTCTTCCCCTATCAAAAATATTATTACAACATTATTGCTAGATAGCAAAATGAATATATTGCAAAAAGGTAGCGACACACTATTGTCAGATAAAAATCACTATATAACAAATTTTAGTATTGACAATCAAGGAAATTTTTTGTTTACTCAATTAGTTAAACAAGGCCAAGAAGGAAAAATATCGAATGTGTATTTTATAACAAAAGCTGCTTATCAAGATAGTTTTTACACTCATAATCTTGATATAAAGAATTTTTATTTAGATGATATTAAAGTAAAAATAGACAATGGCAATAAAAAATATATATTCACATCTTTATATGCCAAAACTCGTAAAGGCAACGTAGAAGGCTTATACACCGCTAATTTTGATGTTCTAAAAAATACGACACAATACATAAACCCCATTCGTTTTAACGACGAATTGCGCAATGATGCAAGAGGAGACGCCGCTGCTAAAAATGCTTTTAATGATTATGTATTACAAAATATCGTTGTAAAAAACGATGGCAGTTTTATTATTTCAGGCGAATCTTTTTATACTACTTCTAAAAATACTTCATTTAACCGTTGGAACTATTTATATGGATACCCATATTATGGAACACCAGTTGATTTTTTTTCTTGGTATCCTTATAACAGCTATTACCCTTGGTGGAGAACAGCACAACTTACTCAATTTCATGCAGAAAATATCATCATACTATCTATCAACAACCAAGGAAATTTGGCATGGAGCAACGTAATTCCTAAAATACAATTGTATGATGAAACAGATCTTCCGTTAGGATATCAAATTGTGAATGCAGGGAAGCAATTACATTTTTTATTTAATCAACAAATGGGAGGCACAACCTTGCTCACAAACAATATTTTAGAGCCTAATGGTCAAATTACAAAAGCCCAAACCTTGCATAATTTAGATCAAGGCAGACTGTTTATGCCTCGTTATACCAAACAAGTAGGCGCTAGAGAGGCTATAATACCTTGTTTGTACAATAATTACCTTTGTTTTGCAAAAATAGAATGGTAATTTTTTTACATGTTGAATTTGTATAAAATTCAATGTCAACAGTGAAGCATTTAAAATAATCTCTCTAGCTGTGATTAATATATTTAGAACAAAAAATACAATGAGCGTGTTGCTATTATTATTAATAGCATTTTTAACCAAAATTCCGTCTTTTATTCATCCTCCTATTTTTTCTTTACATGAAGAGAATGGAATACTGAATATCTTTTTAAAAAAACACATCGACACTTCTTTGTCGTTTTCATATATTTTTTTACTTGTTCATTATGCGCTATCTATTACACAAGCCCTTCAGCTTAATTATGCCGTAAATCATCAACGCTTATACACACAATATAATTATCTACCGGCTTTTATTTATATACTGATATTGAATGTACTTCCAGAAGCAAATACTTTGTCTGTTCCATTTATACTAAATAGTGTTTTGAT
>Ga0116193_1002870_pt1 | contig 12746 bp, 11 predicted proteins | sample AD_UKC115_MetaG_FD_89892 | JGI IMG/M metagenome (GOLD analysis project Ga0116193, IMG submission 89892) | Active sludge microbial communities of municipal wastewater-treating anaerobic digesters from Hong Kong - AD_UKC115_MetaG | ecosystem: Engineered > Bioreactor > Anaerobic > Digestate... | reverse complement strand
TTCCTGCGCGACGACGGCCTGCTGAAGGCGTGGCAGGGCCTGACCACGGTCGAAGAAGTGCTGCGCGTGGCCGGCACGTGAGTCGCTGATGCCCCGCTACCACTACCAAGCCCTGAATGCCGAGGGCATCAGCCTGGAAGGCATGCTGCGCGCCAACAACGAACGCGAGGCGGCGCGTGCGCTGGAACGGCGCGGCCTGTCGGTGATCGAAGTGCGTTCCGGCGAAGCCGGCAGCGGCAAGGAACGCCGCGGCCGCCTGCGCCAGGGCGACGTGATCCTGGCGCTGCAGGAACTGGCGACCATGCTGACCTCCGGCGTGTCGATCGCCGACGCGGTCGGCAGCCAGGCGCTGGGCGCGCACCATCCGCGCATCGTCGCCGCGTTCGCCGGCATGTCGCGCGACCTGCAGCGCGGCCAGGCGTTTTCCGCGACCCTGGCGAAGTGCGGCCTGCCGCTGCCCGAATACGTGGTGCAGCTGGCGCGCGCCGGCGAACTCACCGGCGAACTCGGCAAGGCCCTGCACGATGCCGGCGCGCAGATGGAATACGAACAGCAACTGCGCAACGAGATGCGCAATGCGCTGATCTATCCGGCGGTGCTGGTGGTCGCCGGCATCGCCGCGGTCGCGATCATGTTCATCTTCGTGGTGCCGAAATTCGCCTCGCTGTTGCAGCAGGCCAAGGACCTGCCGTTGCTGGCGTGGGTGGTGCTCGCGTTCGGCACCTGGACGCGCGAACACTTCTGGCTGCTGCTGCTGATGGTCGGCGCGGTCGTCGCCGCCGCGAGCTGGGCGTTGCGCAAGCCGGAATTGCGGGCGCAGTCGCTGGACACGCTGTCGCGCTGGCCGGTGGTCGGGCCGTGGCTGGTCGAGGCCGACACCGCGCGCTGGGCCAAGGTGCTGGGTGCGCTGCTGGGCAACAAGGTGCCGCTGATGCGCGGGCTGGAGCTGGCGCAGTCCGGGCTGCAGCTGCCGCAGCGGCGCGCGCGCATGGGCGAGGTCACCCGCGCGGTGCGCGGCGGCGCTTCGCTGGCCGATGCGCTGGAAGACCACGATGCGCTGACCGCCACCGGCTACAACCTGGTCCGGGTCGGCGAGCGCTCCGGCAAGCTGGCGTCCATGCTGGATTCATTGGCCAAGCTGTATGAAGAGGCCGGCCGCAACCGGATGAAGCGCGTGCTGATCCTGCTGGAGCCGATCGCCATCCTGGTGATCGGCAGCATGATCGGCACCATCATCCTCGGCGTGATCCTGGCGATCACCAGCGCCAACGACCTCGCGGTCTGACCGCAACGCAACCACTACAGGGGCATTACCGATGCAACGCCGCCGCATTCCCGCCGTCCCGCGCCAAGCGGGCTTCACCTTGCTGGAAATGATCGTGGTGCTGGTCATCATCGGCCTGATCATGGGCCTGGTCGGCCCGCGCCTGTTCGGCCAGGCCGACAAGGCGAAAGTGCAGACCGCGGGCACCCAACTGAAGATGCTGGGCGGCGCCTTGCAGACGATGCGCCTGGACATCAGCCGCTGGCCGACCGAAGCCGAAGGCCTGGCGCTGCTGACCAACAAGCCCGCAGAGGGCAGCGTCAACGGCTGGGCCGGCCCGTACCTCGAGGAGGCGGTGCCGGACGATCCGTGGGGGCATCCCTACCAGTATTCGCCGCAGCCCAGCGGCACCCAGCCCTACACGCTGTACTCCTGGGGCGCCGACGGCAAACCGGGCGGCGAGGGCCAGGATGCGGATCTCGGCCACCTGCCGGATGGCAGCGCGGCGAACTGACGGTCCTGCGCCGATGCGGCAACCCGGCTTCACCCTGCTCGAGATGATCGTGGTGCTGGCCATCCTCGGCCTTGCCACCGCCTTGGTCGCGCCGGCGGCCCTGCGCGGCATCGACAGTTGGCGGCGGCAGTCCGAGCTGGACGCGTTGTTCGACCAGATCCGCGCGCTGCCCGGCAACGCGCGCGCCAGCGGCAAGCCGATCCTGTTCAACGACGACGCATTGAAGGGCAAGGATGCGCCGTTGCGCATCGCCAGCGGCTGGACGCTGGGCGTGCCGAAACCGTGGAAAGTCAATGCCAATGGGGTCTGCCAGGGTGGCCAGATCAGCATCGGCAACCGCTACGGCAGCCGAACGATCGTCGTCGCGCCGCCCTTCTGCGACCCGGTGCTGCGACCGTGAGGCATCGCGCGTCCTCGCCAGCCGCGCGTCGCAGCGCACAAGGCTTTACCCTGCTGGAAGCGATCGTCGCGCTGGTGGTGTTCAGCCTGGGCGCATTCGCGTTGTACGGCTGGTTGTCGACCAATGTGATCACCCTCAACCGGATCCGCGACCGCCAGCAACTCGAGGTGGCGATGGATTCCACGCTCGACCTGATCCGCCGCAGCAACCCGATGGAAACTCCGACCGGCCAGCGCAAGGTCGGCGATTTCAGCGTGACCTGGAGCAGTACCCCGGTGGAGCCGCCCAAGCCGAACGTCGACCAGTCCGGCACCCCCGGCATCTTCATGGTCGGCCTGTACGACCTCGACGTGCGGGCGACGCGCGATGGCAAGGAGTTGCACGCGTTCCACGTCCGCCAGGTGGGCTGGAAGCAGGTGCGCACGATGGACGACCTGTGAGCGCGCGGCGGTCGGTCGGCTTCACCCTGATGGAGATGCTGGTCACCCTGATGCTGGTGTCGTTCGCGACCATGCTGATGTTCCAGATGCTGGGCAGCTATCGCATCGCCCGCGAGCGCGTGCAAGGCCAGGCCGGGATCATCGATCGTCAGGCCTTGTTCCACGACTGGTTCCGCGACAGCGTGCACGGCCTGTTCATCGCCGAGGGGCTGCAGTTCGCCGGCGAGCGCACCCGCTTCCGCGGCACCAGCCTGAACCCGCTGTATGCGGCGGAGGGCAGCCCGACCGACGTGGAGTGGGCGATCGTGCAGTCCGGCGGCAGGACCGCCATCGCGTATTCCGAAGACGGCATCGAACGCTGGCGATTCCGCCTGGCGCAAGCGGATGTCGCGGCTTTCACGTATCTCGACGAGGCCGGCAAGGCCTCTCCGACCTGGCCGCCTGCGCGCGGCCTGCAGGATGCCGGGCCCACCCTGCCGGCGGTGGTGGTGTTGACCCGCACGGATCGCGGGCGCGAACGCATGCAGGCCGCCGCCGTGTTGGGGCCGTTGAAGCCGCCGGTGCGGCTGTACGGCGACGAGGAGCTCGAATGATGAGCGGCGGCCGTGCGCGCGGGTTCGTGCTGGTGCTGGTGCTGTCCATGCTGGTGGTGCTGTCGCTGCTGGCCGGCGGCATCGCCGCGACCACCGCCCGGCTGGCCGAGCAATCGCAGCAGCGCGCGCAGCGGATGCAGGATGCGGTGGACATGGCCAGCACCCGGGCCAACGTGCTGTACCTGCTCAGCACCCAGCGGATGACGATGGGTGGACTGACCGTGGACAGGCTGGTGTCGTTCGGCAGCGACGGCGTGCGCGAGATCCAGTCCGATGCGGACCTCGAATCCAGCCTGCCGATCGGCAACGAGATCGCGTTGGATGCGCGCAACTACCGCGGTCTCGGCAATGCCCGCTTCGCGATCCAGGACGACTATGGCCTGTTCGGGGTCAACTGGAATCCGCCTTGGATGCTCAAGCGCCTGATCGACCAGGGCAAGGGCGCCGAAGGCCTGCCGGCGGAAGCCCTGATCAATCGCCTGCTGGATTACCAGGACAAGGACGACCTGTACCGGCTCAACAGCGCCGAGGCGGACGGTTACCGCAAGGCGGGGTTGCGCCCGCCCACCAACCGTCCGCTGGCAACTCCGATGGAATTGATGCGGGTGATGGGGTGGTCGCAGGCGCTGGGCTTCCTGTCGCCGGCGGAAATCAGCGACAACATCTCCAGCGACAATGTCGCCGTGGTGAATGTGAATACCGCGCCGCCGCGCGTGCTGCGCACCATCGAGGGCCTCGACGAGGACATGGCCGCGCGCGTGGTGGCATTCAGGAAAACGCAACCATTCCTGACTGACGTGGCGTTTTTCGAGTTCCTCGGCCTGCAAAAATCGGCAGAAGCGCCGATCGCTGTGTATCCTGCTATGTCCGGCACTCTGAAGCTGTGGCCTTCGCATGGGGGACAGGTGGGACTGGTGCACTGGACCCTGACCCCGATCGAGAACGGGGGTCGCCCCTGGCGTGAGGACTATGAGCTCATCCAATCCCAAGCCCCCGCTTCGGATGCCGTTGCGTACCCGGTTCGCTCGCGGCTTTTCGCCAAGCCGGTGGCTGCGCAGGACTGACGGGCTGCAGCAGCTCGCCGAGGGCGGCAACGGGCAGGAGTGGGTGCTGGCGCGGGGTTTGTGCGCCTACACCGTGCTCGACGGCGCCGCCGTCCCGGCACGCAAGCGCCGCGGTTTCGTGGACATGGCGGTCGCGCGCTGGTCGCCGTTCGCGGATCCGCAATCGCACGTGGAATGGGTGGGCGATCGCGCCATGGTGTGGGCATGGTCGCGCGCGCGCGCGCTGGAAGGGGAGGATGGCCAGTCCGCCGCCCCGCCCAGGCGCATCGTCCCCGAATCGCTGTTCCGCGGCCAGCCGCAGGCGGAAGGCCAGGAGCTGGTGGTGCTGGATGCCGGCCTCGAGGGGCGGGTCTGGCGCGACAATGTGCTGGTCTCCTCGCACTGGTGGCCCGAGCTGCCGCCGTTGCAGGACTGGAACGAGTTCAGGCGCGGGGCGGGTTTGCCGCCGGCCGAGGCCTTGCCGGAGCCGTTGCCTTATCCCCTCGCCGAGCGCGCATGGAGCGCGCCGCGGGGTCAGGGCATGGCCGAATCGCTCGGGCAGCACCGGCAGAAGGCGCTGTTGGCCCTGCTGGGCATGGGCGTGGCGGCATTGACCGCATTGCTGGTGGGGGTGCTGGCGCTCAAGGTGTCGATCTGGCAGGTCGACCGCCAGATCGCGGCGCAGGAGCAGGCCCTGGGCCGGATCATCGATGCACGCGACCGTGCCTTGCAGGGTCGTGCCGCGATCGAGGCCGAACTGGCCTTGCGGCCGCCGGCGGGCCAGGTCGAATTGATGGCTCTGGTCGGCGGCTTGATTCCCGGGCAGTGGCAATTGCAAGAATGGAAGATGCCCGATGCGGAAACCCTGCAGGTGACTGCGCGGATGCCGAACGGCGACCCGCGCGCGATCGTGACCGCGCTGGAGAACTCGAAGCGCTTCACCGAGGTCACCGCGGAGATCGGCAGGCAGCGCGATACCGTGGCGATCAAGGCCAAGGTCCTGCGCGGGCCGGTGAAAGGCGGGCATCGATGATTGCACGCGAATCCGCACGCCTGAAGCAGGCTCGCGAGGAATGGCGGACCAACCCGCGCTTGCGCTGGGGAGTTGCCGTGATGGGCGCGATCGCACTGGTCTACCTGCTGCTGGTCCTCGTGGATTGGCGGCGCGACCTGCACGAGCAATACCAGCAGCGCACGTTGCAGCTTTACAAGATGTCCGCGCTCGCCGGGCAGGACCAGTGGGCCGTGCGCGCCGAGGCCGCCGGCAACCTGCAGAAATCCTTGCAGGCCGAGATCCCGCGGGCCAATACCATCGGTCTTGCGCAGGCTGAGGTGCAGACCACCATCCGGCAGCTGCTCAACGCGTTCGGGCCCAAGCTCTCCAGCGATTCCCGGCCTCCGTTGCAGGTGCGCGCGCAACCGGGGCTGTGGCGGATCCCGGTGACGATCCGCGGCCAGGTGGGGCAAACGCAATTGATGGAAATCCTGCGCCGCGTCGAGAGTTCGGATCGCCTCGTCGTGATCGACGACTTCCAGCTCGCCTTCGCACAGGGACAACCGAACGTCACCTTGACCGTGGTCGCGTACTACCGCGTCGGCGATGCCGCGCAAGGAGGCCAGCGTGCAACTCGTTGAGCGCCTGCGTGCGCACCCGTGGCTGGCGGTGGCCTGCGCCGGCGCGCTGGTCGGGGTCGTGATCGGCCTGTTCCTGCCGATTCGCGCGGCATCCCCGTCGAAAGCGGACGAGGCGGCGTGGACGCTGCCCACGCCCGCCGCGATCAAGCGCTTCGACGAGGCGAAATACCAGGCCCTGCGCCGGGCGGCATTCTGGGGCGAAATCAAGCAGCCCGGCGAGCGCGGCCAGCAGGCCGCAGGCTGGAGCCTGAGCGGTATCGTCACCCGCCCGTCCATCCGCGCTGCGGTGACCTCGCCTGGCAAGCGCGAGACCACCTGGGTCCGGCTCGGCGGGGCGCTGCCGGATGGCGCGACCTTCGTCGCCGCCAATCGCGACACCGTCTGGTACGAGAAGGACGGCTGCCGGCGCGCACGCAAGCTGTACCTGCTTGCCAACGCCCAATCCGATGCCTGCATCGGCGCGAAGGGTGGATCCGTGGCCGCACCGCCTGCACCCACGCCGCCGCCCGCCACTTCGCCTGCGCCGCCTCCGGCGCGCAGTTCCCATTGAATTCCCCAAGAAACGCCATCGCATGAATAGCTTCCGTCCACTGCTGACCGCCATCGCCGCCGCGTTGTTCGCTGGCGCCTGCGCCGCGCCGCGCGTGAAATTGCCGGAACCGCTGCCGCTGCCCAGCCAGGGCAAGCAGGAGGAGGGCTTCCAGCGGGTGGCGTCGGCCTCGCGCGAGGACATGCAACGCAGCGGTACCCCGGCGATTCCGGGCAGCGGCAACAACACCCTGGTGGCAGGGATCAATGGCGAAGCGCTGCCGCCGCTGAAAGGCGGCGCGGTCAACGTGAACATCGAAGGCATGCCGGTGCCTGCGTTCATCAACGAATTCTTCGGATCGATCCTGGGGGTCGGCTTCCAGATGGATCCGCAGGTCGCGCGCGCGCAGGATCTGGTCACGTTGCGCACGCCCGGGCCGCAGACGCCGCAGAATTTCTACCGGCTGGCGGTGCAGGTGCTGCACAGCTACGGCATCTCGACCGAATTCAACTCCGGCATGGTGTTCTTCACCCGTGGCAAGGATGCCGCCGGGCCGACGCCGCTGATCGTCAGCGGTCGTGCCCTGCCGGAAGTGCCGATCAGCCATCGCCCGGTGTTCCAGCTCGTGGACCTGCAGTCGGTCCGCACCAACGACGTGGTCAACCTGCTCGGCATCGCGTTCAAGGACAGCGGCCTCACCATCCAGCAGGACGGTGGCCGCAACGCGGTGATCCTGATGGGCAAGCCGGAACTGGTGCGGCAGGCCGGGGATGCGATCCGCGTGCTCGACCGCCCGCTCATGCGCGGCCGCGTCAGCGCCAGGCTGGAACCCGCATTCGTCACCGCGGCGGAGCTTTCCAAGCGCCTGGTCGAGGTACTGGGCGCCGAGGGATATGGTGCGGCGATCTACAGCACCGGCGGTTCCAGCGGCACTGCGGTGCTGGTGCTGCCGCTGGAGGCCGCCAATGCGGTGCTGGTGTTCGCGGCCGACCGCGGCGTGCTCGACCATGCGGTGGAATGGGCGCGCAGCATCGACAAGCCCAACCCGACCGCCGGCAGCGACGGCCTGTTCTACTACATGGTCAAGAACACCCAGGCCAACGAGATCGTGAAGACGATCACCGGCGTACGCACCGGGTCGAGCAGCACGCGCAAGTCGTCGCGCGATACGATCGATGGCAGCCAGGTGGGCGCGGCGCCGACGGCAGACAGCGCGGCCGCCGTGTCCTCCGGCAGCGACGGCGACCTGAGCAAGGGCAAGCTGTCGTTGGACGAGCCGCGCAACGCGATCATCTACCAGGGCTCGGCCACCGACTGGGGCCGGATCCTGCCGCTGATCCAGCAGATGGATCGCGCGCCGCGCCAGGTGATGGTGGAAGTCACGGTGGCGGAAGTGACCCTGACCAACGATCAGGAGTTCGGCGTGTCCTGGCTGGCGCGCAACAGCGACCTCGGCAAGTTCAACGGCAACATCAGTTCCGGCACGCTGGCGACCGCCACCGGCGGCGCGGGGCTCAGCTACATCCTGGACATCGGCGGCCAGGCGCGCGCCTCGCTGAAGGCGTTGGCGAGCCAGGATCGCATCAGCGTGCTGTCCACCCCGCGACTGATGGTGAAGAGCGGCGAGGAAGCCAGTTTCGACGTGGGCACCGAGGTGCCGACGATCAGCTCGCAGGCGACATCCAGCATCACCACCGGCGGCAATACCGGCATCATCCAGACCGTGCAGTACCGCAAGACCGGCATCATGCTCAACATCAAGCCGGTGGTGTACTCCGACGACCGGGTCGACATCGAATTGCGCCAGGAAGTCAGCGAGGCGCTGCCGGTCGGCGCCGACTCTGCGGTGAATTCGCCGGCGATCTTCAACCGTTCGTACAGCACCCAGCTCAGCCTGAAGGACGGCAGCGCGATCCTGATCGCCGGCCTGATGTCGCAGCGGAACACCACCGGCAACAGCGGAGTGCCGCTGCTGAAGGACGTGCCGTTGCTCGGCAACCTGTTCAAGACCCAGAAGCAGGGCAAGAGCAAGACCGAGCTGATCCTGATGGTCGTGCCCTACATCATCGAGACCGACACCCAGGCCGAGGAACTGACCCGCTCGCTGAGCCAGCGTTTCCAGCTGCTCGAGCTGCCGCAGACCGGGCAGCCGCCGGTGCAGGTCACGCCTTCGGTGCCGGTGAATCCGTGATCGCGATGGCGCGCCTGAAATAAGCGCATAAGCTCAGCGACATGCCTGAGACGAGTGGAGACCAGCGCGTGGCCGGGTTCCGCAGCGCACCTGCATCGGGCAGCGGCCGCAAGGGCGTGCTCGTGCTCGGGATGCACCGCAGCGGCACCTCGGCGCTGACCCGGCTGCTCAACCTGCACGGTGCTTCGCTGGGCGAAGACCTGATGCCGGCGGCGCGCGACAACCCCAGCGGCTTCTGGGAGCACCGCGCGGCGGTGGCGATCCACGATCGCCTGCTGGCGCGGCTGGGCATGGCCTGGGACGACCCGCGGCGGTTGCCGCCGGGATGGGAAGATGGCGAACCCGCGCGCGAAGCGCTGGAGGCGATCGCCGCCCTGATCGCGCATGCGTTCGTCGCGCAGCCGTTGTGGGCGGTGAAGGATCCGCGCCTGTGCCGATTCGCGCCGTTGTGGCGTCGCGCCATGCAAGCGCAGGGCATCGAGGCGAAGATCGTGCTGGTGACGCGCGATCCGGCCGAAGTGGCGGCGTCGCTGCAGGCGCGCGATGGCTTGCCGGTCGCGGTCGGCAACCTGCTGTGGGGCCGCTACCTGGTGGATGCGCTGCACGCCGCCGAGGGCCTGCCGCGTTGCCTGGTCCATTACGGCGAACTGCTGCACGACTGGCGGACGGCGATCGACGGCGTCGACCGGGCGTTGCAGCTGGGCCTGCATCGCGATCCGCAGGTGGAAGCGGAATGCGATCTTTTCCTGTCGCCGCAATTGCGCCACCACGCGGGCGGCGCGGACGCGACGGAGGCGCTGGTCGAGCCGTTGCGGGCGGCGCTCGATGGCGCGGGCCGCGGTGCGGACAGCGATCCCGCCGCGATGCAGGCCAGGCTCGACGGGCAGCTGGGATCCGCGGCCGGGGCCGTGGACGGCTTGGCGGCCATGCTGGCGCGCGCCCGTGCGGAGGCGGGCGGGCTGCAACGCGAGCTCGACGAGCGCGGTCGCTGGGGCGCCGCGATCGATGCCGAGCTGCAGGCGCTGCGCGCGCGCCACGCTGCGCTCATCGACGAACACGAAGACACCGTCGCCTGGGCGCGCTCGCTGCAGGCGGAACTGTCTGCCGCGCAGGACAACTTCCGCAAGGCGGAAGCGGACCGCGACGACAAGCTGGCGTGGGTGAAGAAACTCGAAGGCGAACAGGAAACGCTGCAGGCCGCATTCCGCGAATCGCAAGCGGATCGCGACGACAAGCTGGCGTGGGTGAAGAAACTCGAGGGCGAGCTGGAGGCGTTGCAGGCGGCATTCCGCGGCTCGCAAGCGGATCGCGACGAGAAGCACGCATGGGCGCAGGCGCTGGATGCGGAACTGGCGCGATTGCGCATCGACTATGAGCGGGTCGATGCGGACCGCCTCGACAAGCTGGCATGGGCGGCGTCGTTGCAGGACGCGCTCGACCAAGCGCGCGCCCGCTCGGCAAGCCTGCAGGATGCGCAGGTCGAGCTGCAGGCGGAACTGGACAGGCGCGCGTCCGAACTCGCGGCCCAGCGTGCGGCGCGGCTGGCATCGGAGCAGTACGCCGACGAGCTGGAACGGGCGGCGCGCGCGCTGCTGGCGTCGTCGAGCTGGAAACTGGCGCGCCCGCTGCGTTACCTGGTGGCGAAATTCCGCGGCACGGCCGCCGAGCCGGTGCTGCCGCGGCGCCCGCGACCCTGCGCGCCCGCGCCGGCCATCGCAGTCCGCGCCATCGCCGATGCCGCCACCGCGTTGCCGCCGACCGCCGCCGAAGAAGCCGATTCCGCTGCTGTCGCCGACGCCTGGTTCGATGGCATCGCCTTCCCGCGGGTGGACGCGCCGCGCGCGAGCATCGTCATCCCGACCTGGGGCAAGCCCGACTACACCGCGCGTTGCCTGCGTTCGCTGATGGCCTGCGGCGATGCGGCGAGCTTCGAGGTGCTGGTGCTGGAAGACGCCTCGGGCGATCCGGCGATGGCCGCATTGCGCGAGGTGCCGGGCCTGCGCTATCACGAGAATCCGGAAAACCTCGGCTTCCTGCGTTCCTGCAACCAGGCGCTCGGGCTGGCGCGCGGCGAGTATGTGTGCTTCCTCAACAACGACACCGAAGTGCAGCCGGGCTGGCTGGACGCGCTGCTCGATACCTTCGCGGCGTTTCCCGGTACCGGCCTTGCCGGTTCCAAGCTGGTGTATCCCGACGGCCGCCTGCAGGAAGCCGGCGGCATCGTGTGGGCGGACGCCAGTGCATGGAACTACGGGCGCCTGCAGGATCCGGACGCGCCGGAGTTCTGCTACGCGAAGGAGGCCGATTACATCTCCGGCGCGGCGATCCTGCTGCCGACCCGGTTGTTCCGCGAGCTCGGCGGTTTCGACGAGGTCTTCGCGCCGGCCTATTGCGAGGACACCGATCTCGCCTTCCGGGTGCGCGCGGCCGGACTGGCGGTGCGCTACCAGCCGGCCTCGGTGGTGGTGCACCACGAGGGCGTTTCCCACGGCACCGACCTCGGGCAGGGCGTGAAGGCGTACCAGGTGGCGAACCAGCGCACCTTCCGCGAACGCTGGCGGGACACCCTCGAGCACGGGCATTTCGCCAACGCGGAGATGCCGTTCCTGGCCAGGGATCGTTCGCAGCTGCGCAAGACCGTGCTGGTGGTCGACCACTACGTGCCGCAACCCGACCGCGATGCCGGCTCGCGCACCATGTGGCAGTTCATGCAGCTGTTCCGCGAGCACGGGATGTCGGTCAAGTTCTGGCCGGAGAACCTGTGGCGGGACCCGGTGTACACGCCGTGGCTGCAGCGCGTCGGGATCGAGGTCGTGTACGGCAACGCCTGGGCCAACGGCTTCGAGCGCTGGCTGGAGCAGGCCGGCGGCGCGATCGACTACGTCCTGCTCAGCAGGCCGCACGTCTCGCTGCCGTTCCTCGATGCGCTGCGCCGGCACACCGACGCCAAGCTGCTTTACTACGGGCACGACATCCACCACCTGCGCGCCTTGAGCGAACACGCACTGACCGGCGAAGCGAAATTGCTGGACGAGGCGGCGCGTTGGCAGGCGATGGAAGAACGGGTGTGGAAGGCGGTCGATGTCGTCTATTACCCGGCGGCTGCGGAGACCGCGCATGTGCAGGGCTGGTTGTCGGCGCAGGGCGCGAAAACGCGCGCGGCCACGATCCCGGTGTATGCGTTCGACAGTTTCCCGGATGCGCCCTGGGCCAACCTGGGGCAACGCCGCGACCTGCTGTTCGTCGCCGGCTTCGGCCATCCGCCGAACGTGGATGCGGCGGTGTGGCTGGTGCGCGAGATCATGCCGAAGGTGTGGGAACGCAGGCCGGAGGCGCGGTTGTCGCTGGTCGGTTCCAATCCATCCGCCGAAGTGGTCGCGCTGGCCGGCGATCGCATCGAGGTCACCGGCTTCGTCAGCGACGAGGAACTGCAGCGCCGCTATGCGGCCGCCCGCGTGGCCGCCGCGCCGTTGCGCTTCGGCGGCGGCATGAAGGGCAAGGTGATCGAGGCGATGCGCTTCGGGCTGCCCTGCGTCACCACCTCGATCGGCAAGCAGGGACTGGAAACGGTCGGCGACTGGCTGGCGGCGGAGGACGCCCCGCAGGCATTCGCGGATGCGGTGCTGCGCCTGCTGGAGGACGACGCGGCATGGCTGGCGGCCGCGCACGCGGCGCAGCGGCATGCGCGCGAAAACTATTCTGCGGACGCGCTCTGGCGCGTGCTGGGCGAGGATGTCGATCCGCGCGGTTATCCTGATGCCGATGCGCGCCGGCGGCGCCTGCGCGGCAAGCGAAAGGAATGAGCATGAAGGTCCTGATCCTCGGCGCCACCGGGTTCGTCGGCAGCTACCTGATGGAGCGCGCCATCGGCGCCGGCCACGCGGTGCTGGGCACGCACTACAACGCGACCATCGACACCCGCGACTGGGCGCCGTACCAGGACCGGCTGCTGCGTTGCGACATCCGCTATCGCGAGCAGGTCGATGAAGCGATCCGCCGCTCGCGGCCGGATGTCGTGTACCTGCTGGCGGCGCAGAGTTATCCGGCGCTGTCCTGGCAGGCGCCGCTGGAAACGCTGGACACCAACGTGCTCGGCACCGCCAACGTGTACGAGGCGATCCGCGCCTCCGGCCTGGA
>Ga0116193_1002865_pt1 | contig 12762 bp, 9 predicted proteins | sample AD_UKC115_MetaG_FD_89892 | JGI IMG/M metagenome (GOLD analysis project Ga0116193, IMG submission 89892) | Active sludge microbial communities of municipal wastewater-treating anaerobic digesters from Hong Kong - AD_UKC115_MetaG | ecosystem: Engineered > Bioreactor > Anaerobic > Digestate | place... | reverse complement strand
TCTCGTCCAGCCATTTGTCGGCCTGCGCCGGCTGGTAGCCGCGCATCCAGGCGAGCAGGGCGTCGATGTCGTCGCCGTGCCAGAGATCATTGCGTTGGTCGGGATGCAGGAATCGTTCGCGCACCATGGTGTCCAGCATCGCCATCAGCGGTTGCCAGAAGCCGCCGACATCGAGGAAAGCGCAGGGCTTCTTGCCGAGGCCGAGCTGGCGCCAGGTCAGCATTTCGAACATCTCGTCGAGGGTGCCGAAGCCGCCGGGCAGGGCGACGAAGCCGTCGGCCAGCTCGAACATGCGCGCCTTGCGGGTGTGCATCGAATCGACCACTTCCAGCCGGGTAACGCCCTTGTGCGCGACTTCCCAGTCGACCAGTTGCTGCGGAATCACGCCGATCACTTCGCCGCCGTTGTCGAGCACGGCATCGGCGACGATGCCCATCAGGCCGACATTGCCGCCGCCGTACACCAGCGCGATGCCGTCGGCGGCGAGGCGCGCGCCGAGTGCCTTCGCCTGTGCTGCATACGCCGGGTCGCTGCCGGCATTGGAACCGCAATAGACGCAGATCGTGTTCAAGCCGTCGTCCTGAAATGGGTGAGGAGGTATTGCACGCCGCTCATGCCGGCGAAGCCGGCGAGCCCGGCCAGGGCGAAGCACAGCCACGGCTGCCAACCGGCCTTGATGGACAGGCTGAGCGCGGGAAAGAACAGCAAGCCGCCCAGCACGAACCAGAAGATGTCCATCGACATCGTGGCCACGCGCTGGATGTCGTGGGTTTCCACGTAGAGCCAGCCCAGAACCAGCAACGAGGTCACCGGAAGCGCCGCCACCAGCGCGCCGAGCACGCCTGGGCGCTTCGACAGCCCGGAGGCGACCAAAACCAGCGCCAGCGTGATCGCGAGCTTGAGCAGGAACTGCAGGTTCATGCCCGGATTATCGCGCGCCGGAAACGAAAACGGCGCCACGCGGGCGCCGTTTCGTCGATGCAGCGGATGGAGCGATCAGTTGGCCTTGTGGATCGCCCGCTTGTGCACCGCCATCGCCGCGTCGTGCACGGCTTCGGACAGGCTGGGGTGCGCGTGGCAGATGCGCGCCAGGTCGTCGGCGCTGCCCTTGAACTCCATCGCCAGCACGCCTTCGTGGACCAGCTCGGAGACGTTGGCGCCGACCAGGTGCATGCCGAGGATGGTGTCGGTCTCGGCATCCGCCAGCACCTTCACGAAGCCCGCCGGTTCGGCCATCGCCACCGCGCGGCCGACCGCCGCGAACGGGAAGCTGCCGGCCTTGTAGGCACGGCCCTCGGCCTTCAGTTGTTCCTCGGTCTTGCCGACCCAGGCGATTTCCGGCTCGGTGTAGATCACCCACGGGATGGTGTCGAAGTTGACGTGGCCGGGCAGGCCGGCGATCAGTTCCGCCACCGCGATGCCTTCCTCGAAGCCCTTGTGCGCCAGCATCGGCCCGCGCACGCAGTCGCCGACCGCCCACACGCCGTCCACGCCGGTGTGGCAGTGTTCGTCCACCTCGACCTGGCCGCGCTCGTTGAGCTTCACCCCGGTGCCATCGGCCAGCAGGCCCTTGGTCGCGGCGCGGCGGCCCACGGCGACCAGCAACTTGTCGACCACGATTTCCTGCGCGGCGCCCTTGTCGTCGGTGTAGCTGACGTGCACGCCATCCTGCTTGACCTCGGTGCCGCTGACCTTGCAGCCCAGCTTGATGTCGAGGCCCTGCTTCTTGAACTCGCGGGCGGCGACCTTGCTCACTTCCGCATCGGCGGCGGCGAGGAAATTCGGCAGGCCTTCGAGGATGGTGACCTCGGAACCCAGGCGCTTCCACACGCTGCCCAGTTCCAGGCCGATCACGCCGGCGCCGATCACGCCCAGGCGCTTCGGCACGGCTTCAAGATCCAGCGCGCCGACGTTGTCGATGATGTGCTCGCCGAACTTGGCGAACGGCAGCTCGATCGAATCCGAACCGGCGGCGATGATCACGTTGCTGCCGTGCAGTTCGACTTCGCTGCCATCGTGCTGCTTGACCTTGACGATGTTGCCCGGCTGCAGCTGGCCGTAGCCGTAGAACGCGCTGACCTTGTTGGCCTTGAACAACGCGGCGATGCCGCCGGTGAACTGCTTCACGATGCCGTCCTTGCGGGCGACCATCTTCTTCACGTCGATCGCGGGCTTGTCGAAGCTGATGCCGTGCTGGTCGAAGAGATGGCCCATGTTCCAGAACTGGCGGCTGGAATCCAGCAGCGCCTTGGACGGGATGCAGCCCACGCGCAGGCAGGTGCCGCCCAGCGCCGGCTTGCCGTCCTTGCCCAGCGCGGCGTCGATGCAGGCGGTCTTCAGGCCCAGCTGCGCGGCGCGGATGGCGGCGTGGTAGCCGGCCGGGCCGGCGCCGATCACCACCACATCGAAATTCTGTACTTCGCTCATTGGCAGAGATTCCTTTGCGTTCAAACAGGAAGCCCCGCATCGCGGGGCTTCGTGCGATTACATGCCCAGCAGCATCCGGTGCGGATTCTCGAGCTGGTTCTTGATGTCGACCAGGAACAGCACCGCGTCCTTGCCGTCGATGATGCGGTGGTCGTAGCTCAGCGCGATGTACATCATCGGCGCGGCGACCACCTGGCCGTTCTCGACGATGGCGCGTTCCTTGATCGCGTGCATGCCGAGGATCGCCGACTGCGGCGGGTTGACGATCGGCGTGCTCATCAGCGAACCGAAGGTGCCGCCGTTGGTGATGGTGAAGGTGCCGCCCTGCAGGTCTTCCAGGCCCAGCTTGCCGTCGCGCGCCTTCTTCGCGTACTCGGCGATCTGGCCCTCGATGTCGGCGAACGACAGGCGCTCGACGTTGCGCACGACCGGCGTGACCAGGCCCTTGTCGGTGGAGACCGCGATGCTGATGTCGGCGTAGCCGTGGTAGATCACGTCGTTGCCGTCGACCGAGGCGTTGACGATCGGGTGGCGCTGCAGCGCGTTGGCGGCGGCCTTGGCGAAGAAGCTCATGAAGCCGAGCTTGATGCCGTTGGCCTTCTCGAAGGACTCGCCCAGCTCCTTGCGCATCGCCATGACCTTGCCCAGGTTGACCTCGTTGAACGAGGTCAGCATGGCGATGCTGTTCTTCGACTGCATCAGGCGCTCGGCGATGCGGGCGCGCATGCGGGTCATCGGCACGCGCTCTTCCGGACGCGCGCCGCCGCCCACGCCGGCGGTCTTGCCGCTGGCGTAGTTGACGATGTCTTCCTTGGTGACCATGCCGCGGCGGCCGGTGCCGGCCACGTCGGCGGGATCCACGCCGGCGGTGGTCGCGGCGAAGCGCGCGCCCGGCGGCAGGTCGTTCGATGCGGCGGCAGGCGCCGGCGCGGCGGCCTTCGCGGGCGCCGGCGCGGCCGGTGCGGCGGCCGCCGGGGCGGGTGCTGCTGCAGCGGCGGCCGGGGCGGCGGCGGCGCCTTCCTCGATCACCGCGATGACCTGCTGGCTGGTGACGGTGGCGCCTTCGGCGAACTTGATCTCCTTCAGCACGCCATCGACCGGCGAGGGCACTTCCAGCACCACCTTGTCGGTTTCCAGGTCGAGCAGGTTCTCGTCGCGCTTGACCGCGTCGCCGGCCTTCTTGTGCCAGCTGGCGATGGTGGCGTCGGAAACGGATTCGGGGAGAACCGGGACTTTGACTTCGATGGCCATGAGGGCGTCCTGTCGGAAATGCGGAATATGGAGCTGTGGAAGGGGTCAGTCGACGACGATGTCGCCGGTGACCGGATTGACCAGCGCGTCGGCGACCAGCGCGTTCTGCTCTTCCACGTGCTCGGCCAGGTGGCCGGCGGCGGGCGAGGGCGAACGCGCGCGGCCCGCGTAGTTCAGCGACTGCTTCGGCTGCAGGCAGGCGCGCAGGTGGTGCTGGATCTGGTACCACGCGCCCTGGTTCTGCGGTTCTTCCTGGCACCAGATCACTTCGCTCGCGGCGGCGAAGCGCTTGAGCTCGGCGGTCAGTTCCGGACGCGGGAACGGATACAGCTGCTCGACGCGGACCAGCGCGACATCGGCGATGCCCTGCTTCTGCGCTTCGTCGAGCAGGTCGTAGTAGACCTTGCCCGAGCACACGACCACGCGCTTCACCTTCTTCGCGGTGGCGTTCGTGTCCGGGATCAGGCGCTGGAATTCGCCGTTGGCGAGTTCGTCCAGGGTCGACACCGCCAGCTTGTGGCGCAGCAGCGACTTCGGCGTCATCACCACCAGCGGCTTGCGCGTGCTCATGCGCATCTGCCGGCGGATCATGTGGAAGTCCTGCGCCGGGGTGGTGGGCGCGCAGACGATCATGTTCTCCAGCGCGCACAGCTGCAGGAAGCGCTCCAGGCGGGCCGAGCTGTGCTCGGGGCCTTGCCCTTCGTAGCCATGCGGCAGGAACAGGGCCAGGCTGCACAGGCGGTCCCACTTCGCTTCGCCGGCGGCCAGGAACTGGTCGATGACCACCTGGGCGCCGTTGGCGAAGTCGCCGAACTGCGCTTCCCAGATGTCCAGGGTCATCGGGTCGGCGGTGGCGTAGCCGTACTCGAACGCCATCACCGCTTCCTCGCTGAGCAGCGAGTCGATGATGGTCACGTCTTCCTTGTTCTCGACCAGTTCGCGCAGCGGCAGGTAATAGCTGTCGGTGGCCTGGTCGTGCAGGATCGCGTGGCGGTGGAAGAAGGTGCCGCGGCCGCAGTCCTGGCCGACCAGGCGCAGGCGGTAGCCTTCCTTGACCAGCGTCGCGTAGGCCAGGTTCTCGGCGAAGCCCCAATCGCCCGGCTGCTCGCCGGCGGCCATCTTGCGGCGGTCTTCGTAGATCTTGGCCACGCGCGGATGCAGCTTGACCGTGTCCGGGATCGCGTTGATCTGCGCGGCCAGCGCATCCAGCGTCTTGCGCGGAACCCTGGTATCGACCGGATCGGACAGCTTGCCGGCCAGGTACTTCGACCAGTCCACGGTGAATTCGTCGGCCTTGACCTGCACCACCCCGGTGGTCACTTCGCCGGCGTCCAGCTTGTTGCGGTAGCCGTCGACCAGCGCCTGCGCGTCGGCCTCGGCGATCGCGGTTTCCGCGGCCAGGCGCGCGGCGTAGAGCTCGCGCGTGGTCTTCATCGCGCGGATCTTCTGGTACATCAGCGGCTGGGTCGCGGCCGGCTCGTCGGCCTCGTTGTGGCCGTGGCGGCGGTAGCAGACCAGGTCGACGACCACGTCCTTGCCGAAGCGCTGGCGGAAGTCGTAGGCCAGTTCGGCCACGAACGCGACCGCTTCCGGATCGTCGCCGTTCACGTGCAGGATCGGCGCACCGATCATCTTGGCGACGTCGGTGCAGTACAGGGTCGAGCGGGCGTCTTCGGTGGCGCTGGTGGTGAAGCCGACCTGGTTGTTGATCACGATGTGGACGGTGCCGCCGACGCGGAACCCGCGCGCCTGCGACATCTGGAACAGTTCCATCACCACGCCCTGGCCGGCGAACGCGGCGTCGCCGTGCAGCAGCACCGGCAGCACCTGCTTGCGCTCGCTGTCGCCGCGGCGCAGCTGGCGCGAACGCACGCTGCCGACGACCACCGGATCGACGATCTCCAGGTGCGAGGGATTGAACGCCAGCGCCAGGTGGACCGGGCCGCCCGGGGTGGCGATGTCGGCGGAGAAGCCCATGTGGTACTTCACGTCGCCGGTGTGCGCGTGGTCGCCTTCGCGGGTGTGCTCGAACTTGCCTTCGAACTCGTCGAACAGCTTGCGCGGCGGCTTGCCCAGGGTATTGACCAGCACGTTGAGGCGGCCGCGGTGGGCCATGCCGATCACCATGTCCTTGACGCCGTCGCCGCCGGCGCGCTGGATCATCACGTCCAGCAGCGGGATCAGCGAATCGCCGCCTTCCAGCGAGAAGCGCTTCTGGCCGACGTACTTGGTGTGCAGGTAGCGCTCCAGGCCCTCGGCGGCGGTTAGCCGTTCGAGGATGCGCTTCTTGTCGGCGGCGGTGCGGCCGTAGTTGCCGGCCGCCGTTTCCAGCCGGTCGTACATCCAGCGGCGCTGCTCGGCGTCGGTGATGTGCATGAACTCGGCGCCGACGCTGCCGGCATAGGTCGCCTTCAGCAGGGCCAGCAGTTCGCCCAGCTTCATGCGCTCGCGGCCGGCGACGCCGCCGGTGCTGAACTCGCTGCCGGCATCGCTTTCGGACAGGCGATGGAAGCCGAGCGCCAGGTCCGGCGCATCCGGCTTGACGGTCATGCCGAGCGGATCGAGGTTGGCGGCCAGGTGCCCGCGCGAACGGTAGGCGGTGATCAGCTTGCCGACCGCGCGTTCGCGTTCGTCGCCGGCGCCGGACGCCGACACCACGCCGCGCGCGGCCTGCTTGCCCGCCTCGGCGATCTGGTCGATGACGACCGAATGCGGCACGTCGCCGGCTTCGCGGCCCTTGAGGCCGTCGAAATACTGCTGCCATTTCGGCCCGACGCTGTCGGGCGCGACCAAGTATTGCTCGTACAGATCCTCGATATAGGCGCCATTGGCGCCGAGTTGCGAGGACTGGGCAAATTGCTTCAGGAGACTATCCGCCATGGCGTGGGAGGCGTCTTATCGGTAAGTGGTTGATCCGGATGGCTTTTGCGATCCGGCCGGAGCCCGCTGAATGGGCGGGTGAAAGGACGGGAATTATAGCCGCAGGCGGTTGCGCGCTGCATCACGTGCCTGCGCCGGACGTTTATCCAGTGGACGGAGCCGGCGGGTTCACAGGCCCAGCGCGCGGAACTCGCTGACCGGGCGCGACCGCTCCCAGACTTCGTCGAAGCCGGTCCGCAACTGGCGCACGCGGGCCATGGCCAGCGATTCGGCCTCCCCTTCGATGCGTTCGCCCAGGTTGCGGTGGTAGTAAGCGCCGCCATCGCCGGCAAGGAAGGCGGTGGGATCGTTGCGGTCCACCGGGTCGTCCAGTTCGCGGAACAGGAAGATGCTGGGCAGGCGCTGGGCCAGGGCCAGCAGCGGCGCATGCGCGCGTTGCGGGGCTGCCGCGTCGTGCAGCAGCACGCGCACTTCGTTGCCGCGACCGGTCGTGGCGAAGCGGCGCAGGGCGGACAGCAGCTCGGCATCCGCATACAGCCAGGGCTCGAGGTCGAAGCTGCGGATCCACACCCTGCGGCGGGCGCTGTCGATCGCGCGGATCGCCGATTCGATGGCGGCCTCGCGCGTCTCGATCCGCTGCGGCCCGGAAAGCGCCAGCACCATCGCCTGGTGCTCGATGCCAGCCTCGAAGAAGCGTTCGCCCACCGGCTGGAAACCGTGGCGCAGGTAGAAGCCGATGGCGGACGCCTGCGCATTGAGGTGCACGTCCGGCCAGCCGCGCTTGCGCGCCTCGTCCACCAGCGCCAGCAGCAGGGCATCGCCGACGCCGCGGCCGCGCCACGGCGCGCGCACCGCCATCCGCCCGATGTGGTGGTCCGGGGTCAGCCTGGCGGTGCCGACCGGCGTTGCGTCGAGCAGTCGGGCGAGGGCGTGGGTGCACAGCGGATCGAGCGCATCGTGCTCGAGCTCGACCGGCACCTTCTGCTCGCCGACGAACACCTCATCCCGCACCGCACGCAGTTCCGCCAGCGCGGCGGTGAAATCCACCAGCTGCACGCGGAACGGTTGCAGCGCGGGATCGTTGTCGCTCATGCGTCCTCGTCCGCCAGTTGCAGGCGGTAATGGCCCGCCTCGAGCAGTTCGAACACCGCGTCGCGGCCGGCTTCGCCGAGGCCTTCGTACAAGCCGCCGTCCACCTGTTCGGCGGCGGCGAGGCGTTGCGCATCGCGCACCGGCATGGCCAGCACGCGGCCGCCCGCGTACAGGCGCGCCGCCTTCGTCGCCTTGCGCCAGGCCATCCGCGACCACGGATGGCGCTGCAGCGACGCGCCATGCGCCAGGTCCCATTCGACTTCGATGCGCGGGCGCGGCGCTTCGTCCGCCGCCGGCTCGACCGCGTTGCGATAGGTGGTGATGAACCCGCCGAACCAGTCGCCGAGCCTGTCGGGATCGCGCATGCGCAGCAGGTTCAGCGCTTCGACCGCGCGCGCCATCGCGGCGGCATCGATCTCGTATGCATCCTTCGGCGGAACCAGGTCGGCATCGCCGAAGCGCAGTTCCTCCGGCGCATCGGCGGCCAGGGTGTCGACGAAATCGCCGAGCAGTTCCGCCGCGCTGGGCGCGCGCATGCCCACCGAGAAGGTCAGGCAGTGGTCGACCGCCACGCCGTGGTGCGGCACCCCGGGCGGCAGGTAGAGCATGTCGCCCGGTTCCAGCACCCAGTCGTGGGTGGGGGTGAATTCGCGCAGCAGCTTGAGCTCGACGTCGGCGCGGAAGCCCAGCGGCGGGTTCTTGCCGGCATCGATCTGCCAGCGGCGGCGGCCCTGCGCCTGCAGCAGGAACACGTCGTACTGGTCGACGTGCGCGCCGACCGAACCGCCGGCAGCGGCGAAGCTGATCATCACGTCGTCGATCCGCCAGCGCGGGATGAAGGTGAAACTCGCCAGCAGGGCGCGGATGTCGGCGTCCCACTTGTCCATGTCCTGCACCAGCAGGGTCCAGTCGTGGTCGGGCAGCGCCGGGAAGTCGCTGTCCGCGAACGGCCCGTGGCGCACGCGCCAGGCGTCGTTGGCCTTGTCGTGCTCGATCAGGCGGGCCAGCACGCCGTCCTCGCAGGCGAGCCCGGCCAGGTCTTCGGGCTGCAGCGGCGACTCGAATCCGGGGAAGGCGTTTCGGATCAGCAGCGGCTGCTTCTGCCAGTACTCGCGCAGGAATTCTTGCGGGGACATGCCCAGCGGATGCGGGCCGTTGCCGGCATCGATTTCGATCATGGCGATTCTCCGGCTGCTTCCTTGGCCAGGCGCAGGTCCAGGTTGGCGCGCGCGTTGGCGGCATAGGCGCGGCATGCGCCCGGGTCGACCAGCGGCGCCTTGCCGTCGAGCCGCGCCAGCAGGTCGCTGGTCTGCACGTGGGTGGTGATCAGGATGTCGCAGGGCAACGAGCCGAGGGCATCGAGGCCGGCGCGGAACGCGGCCACGAACTGCGGGTGTTCGCCGTAGCGATAGGCCTTGTCGGACAGCGCGGTGGCGCTGTCGGCGAACACGATGTCGCGGCATTGCGCGCCTTCGCAGCTGCGCCACGCCCAGCCGGAACCGCCCGCGGTATGCCCGGGGCTGGGCAGGTTGCGCAGCTGCAGCGGCCCGACGCGCACGCTGTCGCCATCGGCAAGGACGGACACGTTGGCCACCGGCGGGAAGCCGTCGCTGCTTTCGAATTGCGGGTCGCGGCGGTCGGCATGGCCGGCCTGCAGCGCTTCGGCGGCGATGGCGCGCGCCAGCACCTTGGCGCCGCTGTCGCGCTGCAGCCGGGCGATGCCGCCGGCATGGTCGTTGTGCTCGTGCGTGTTGAGGATCACGCGGATGTCCTCGACCCGGAACCCGAGCGCGCGGATGTTGGCTTCCACCGAAGGCGCGGCCTGTTCCGTCGCCGCGTCGATCAGCACATGGCCATCGGGCGAGGTCACCAGCACCGCGCTGATCGAGCAGGTGCCGACGAACCAGCTGTTGCCGAAGATCTTGCGCGGCGGGGTCGGGTCGCTCCAGCCGGCATCGTCGCTGCAGGCCGATGCCGCGTTCGCCGCGGCCTGCGCTTTGGCGGCGTCGTGGGTCGCGGCGCAGGCCGCGAGCAGCAGCGGGAGCAGGGCGGCGGCAGGCAGCGACAGTCGCGGCATCGGGATCAGATCTCCCGCGCCAGTCGCTCGGCCAGGCCGGTGTAGCGGCCCGGCGTCATCTCGAGCAGGCGCTGCTTGTCGGCCGCCGGCAAGTCCAGGGTGGCGATGAACGCGCGCATCGAGGCCTCGGTGATGCCCTGGCCGCGGGTCAGCGCCTTCAGCTGTTCGTACGGATTGGGCAGGCCGTGGCGTCGCATCACCGTCTGCACGGCCTCGGCCAGCACTTCCCACGAGGCATCGAGATCGGCGGCCAGGCGTTCCGGATTCACGCTCAGCTTGTTCAGGCCGCGCTGCAGGGCATCGAAGCCGATCAGCATGTGGCCGAAGGCGGTGCCGAGCGCGCGCAGCACGGTGGAATCGGTGAGGTCGCGCTGCCAGCGGCTGACCGGCAGCTTGATCGAGAAGTGCTCGAACAGGGCGCTGGCGATGCCGAAGTTGCCTTCCGCGTTCTCGAAGTCGATCGGGTTGACCTTGTGCGGCATGGTGCTGCTGCCGACTTCGCCGGCCTTCACCGCCTGCTTGAAATAGCCCTGCGAGATGTAGCCCCAGATGTCGCGGCACAGGTCGATGGCGATGGTGTCGATGCGCTTGGACACGTCGCACAGCTCGGCCACGCCGTCGTGCGGCTCGATCTGCGTGGTGTACGGCTGCCAGTCCAGGCCCAGCGATTCGACGAAATGCCTGGAGGACGTCGGCCAGTCGATGTCCGGATAGCTGGCGACGTGCGCGTTGTAGTTGCCGACCGCGCCGTTGATCTTGCCCGGCATCGGCAGGCCCGCCAGCACTTCGCCCTGGCGCTGCAGGCGGGCCACCACGTTCGCCAGTTCCTTGCCCACCGTGGTCGGCGAGGCGGTCTGGCCGTGGGTGCGCGAGAGCATCGGCAGCGCGGCGTGTTCGTGCGCCATCGCGCGCAGTTTCTGGATCAGCGCGTCGAGCTTGGGCAGCAGCACCGACAGCCGCGCTTCGTTGAGCATCAGCGCATAGCTGAGGTTGTTGATGTCCTCGCTGGTGCAGGCGAAATGCACGAATTCCAGCGCCGGGCCCAGTTCGGCATCGTCCTTCAGGCGTTCCTTGATCAGGTACTCGACCGCCTTGACGTCGTGGTTGGTGGTGGCCTCGATCGCCTTCACCCGCGCCGCGTCCTCGACCGAGAACCCCTCGGCCAGCGCCCGCAGGCGCGCGGCGGCGGCATCGGAAAACGGCTCCAGCTCGACGATGCCGGGATCGTTCGCCAGCGCCAGCAGCCATTCCACTTCCACCTTCACCCGTGCCTTGATCAGGCCGTATTCGGAGAAGATCGGGCGCAGGGCATCGACCTTGCCGGCATAGCGGCCATCGAGCGGGGACAGGGCGGTGAGGGCGTCGGACATGGCGACCAGGCTGGGCGGCGGGAACCGCAATTCTAAACCGTGGCGGGTATAAGCTCCCGCCATTGCGCAAGGAGCGGGCGATGGCGAAGCGAGGCGGGTTCCGGATCGAACACGACAGCATGGGCGAGTTGCAGGTGCCCAAGGATGCGCTGTGGGGCGCGCAGACCCAGCGCGCACTGGACAATTTCCATATTTCCGGGCGACCGATGCCGGCGGCGTTCGTGCGTGCGCTGGCGCTGACCAAGGCGGCCGCAGCCGTGGTCAACGGCCACCTGGGACTGCTGGATCGTCCGCGCGCCGACGCGATCATGGAGGCCGCCAGCGCGATCGCCGGCGGCGCGCATGCCGAGCAGTTCCCGATCGACCGCTACCAGACCGGCTCCGGCACCTCCAGCAACATGAACGCCAACGAGGTGGTCGCGCACGTGGCCGCACGGGCCTCGCAGCTGGCGATCCACCCCAACGACCACGTCAACCTGGGCCAGAGCAGCAACGACGTGATCCCGAGCGCGCTGCGGGTGATGGCGGTGCTCGGTGCCAAGCGCGAGCTGCTGCCGGCCCTGGTCCACCTGCGCAAGACCATCGACAAGCGCGCCAAGGCGGTCGGCAAGACCGTCAAGACCGGCCGCACCCACCTGATGGACGCGATGCCGCTGACCTTCGCCCAGGAATTCGGCGCGTGGTCGGCGCAACTGGATTCGGCGCAGGCGCGCATCGAGGACAGCCTGAAGCGCGTGCGGCGGCTGCCGATCGGCGGCACCGCGATCGGCACCGGCATCAACGCGCATCCGAAGTTCGGCAAGGGCGTGGCGAAGGCGCTGTCGGCCGCGACCGGCGCGAAATTCGAGCAGGCCGGCAATACCTTCGAAGGGCTGGCCGCGCAGGACGACCTGGTCGAACTGTCCGGCCAGTTGAACGCGCTGGCGGTGGCGCTGATGAAGATCGGCAACGACCTGCGCTGGATGAATTCCGGGCCGCTGGCGGGGCTCGGCGAGATCGAATTGCCCGCGCTGCAGCCGGGCAGTTCGATCATGCCGGGCAAGGTCAACCCGGTGATCCCGGAAGCGCTGTGCATGGTCTGCGCGCAGGCGATGGGCCTGCACCAGGCCATCTCGATCGCCGGGCAGAGCGGCAATTTCCAGCTCAACGTGATGCTGCCGCTGATCGCCTGCGACCTCGACGAGGCGATGCAACTGCTGGCGAACGCGATGCGCGCATTGGCCGACAAGGCCATCGCCGGAATGAAGATCCGCGGGGATCGCGTTGCGGCCGCGCTGGACCGCAATCCGATCCTGGTCACCGCGCTCAATCCGATCATCGGCTACGAGAACGCGGCGAAGATCGCCAAGCGCGCCTATGCCGAACAACGGCCGGTGCTGGACGTCGCGCTGGAAGACAGCGGTTTGCCCGAAAAGCAGTTGCGCCGCCTGCTCGATCCCGCCGATCTGACGAAGGGCGGGATCAAGGGCGGCGCAAGCGGTTCGGGCGGTTAGCTCAGCCGCTGGTGACGGCGACGCCCTTGCCCTTGACGTCCTTGCCGCAGTCGTCGATGTCTGCCTGGGTCATCCGCGCATAAGGCTTGAACTCGGGCAGCGAGGCGGCCAGCGCCTGCTGGCTGGAGAGCAGGCCCGGCAATTGCGTGCACAGCTTCATCGCCTCGGCCTC
>Ga0116193_1002861_pt1 | contig 12765 bp, 23 predicted proteins | sample AD_UKC115_MetaG_FD_89892 | JGI IMG/M metagenome (GOLD analysis project Ga0116193, IMG submission 89892) | Active sludge microbial communities of municipal wastewater-treating anaerobic digesters from Hong Kong - AD_UKC115_MetaG | ecosystem: Engineered > Bioreactor > Anaerobic > Digestate... | reverse complement strand
TCATGTCCAAGGAAAAATTCGAGCGTAAGAAGCCGCATGTGAACGTGGGAACGATCGGTCACGTGGACCACGGCAAGACGACGCTGACGGCGGCGCTGACGAAGGTGGGCGCGGAGCGGTTTGGTGGCGAGTTCAAGGCGTACGATCAGATCGACGCGGCGCCGGAGGAGAAGGCGCGCGGGATCACGATCTCGACGGCGCACGTGGAGTACGAGAGCCCGACGCGGCACTACGCGCACGTGGACTGTCCGGGGCATGCCGACTACGTGAAGAACATGATCACGGGGGCGGCGCAGATGGACGGGGCGATCCTGGTGGTGTCGGCGGCGGACGGTCCGATGCCGCAGACGCGCGAGCACATCCTGCTGGCGCGGCAGGTGGGCGTGCCGTACATCGTGGTGTTCCTGAACAAGGCGGACATGGTCGATGACGCCGAGTTGCTGGAGCTGGTCGAGATGGAAGTGCGCGACCTGCTGAACAAGTACGAGTTTCCGGGCGACACGACGCCGATCATCAAGGGGTCGGCGCTGAAGGCGCTGGAGGGGGATCAGTCGGAGATCGGCGTGCCGGCGATCATCAAGCTGGTGGATGCGCTGGACACGTACATTCCGGAGCCGGTGCGCGTGCTGGACAAGCCGTTCCTGATGCCGGTCGAGGACGTGTTCTCGATCTCGGGGCGCGGCACGGTGGTGACCGGTCGCGTGGAGCGCGGCATCGTCAAGGTGGGTGACGAAATCGAGATCGTGGGCATCCGGCCGACGACGAAGACGACGTGCACGGGCGTGGAGATGTTCCGCAAGCTGCTCGACCAGGGCCAGGCGGGCGACAACGTGGGCGTGCTGCTGCGCGGTACGAAGCGTGACGAGGTTGAGCGCGGTCAGGTGCTGTGCAAGCCGGGCACGATCACGCCGCACACGAAGTTCGAGGCCGAGGTGTACGTGCTGTCGAAGGAAGAGGGCGGGCGTCACACGCCGTTCTTCAAGGGCTACCGGCCGCAGTTCTACTTCCGCACGACGGACGTGACGGGAGCGGTGGAGCTGCCGGAGGGCGTGGAGATGGTGATGCCGGGCGACAACATCAAGATGGTGGTGTCGCTGATTGCGCCGATCGCGATGGAAGAGGGCCTGCGGTTTGCGATCCGCGAGGGCGGGCGCACGGTGGGTGCCGGCGTGGTCGCCAAGATCATCGAGTAACAGCGTTACCTGGCCGACCGGGCCTCGTTCCGGTCGGTCGCACACAGCGAAAAGAGGTGCAGGATGCGCCTCGTGTTCGCCAGACAGGGAAGCGTCGCATGGCTAGTCCGCTTGACGGGCATGGTTCATGCGCCCTATACTTTTCTGTCTGAGCAGGCCGGTTTTCCGGCCTGCTCGATTTTTCTGAGGTGCGGTGCTGCGTGTCATCGTGCCTGGCGCTCTTTTACCGAGGAACTACCGCCATGGCGGACCAGAAGATCCGTATTCGACTCAAGGCGTTCGACCATCGCCTGATCGATCGCTCCGCGAGCGAGATCGTGGAGACGGCCAAGCGTACGGGCGCGCAGGTGCGCGGCCCGATTCCGCTGCCCACCAAGATCGAGCGCTACACCGTGCTGGTCTCGCCGCACGTCGACAAGGATGCGCGTGACCAGTACGAGACGCGCACCCACAAGCGCGTCCTGGATATCGTCGATCCGAACGACAAGACCGTGGATGCCCTGATGAAGCTCGACCTCGCCGCCGGCGTGGACGTGCAGATCAAGCTCTACTGATCGCGAAGCGGCATCGAGGCAAGCATTTAGGACACGAACATGAGTATCGGATTGGTAGGCCGCAAGTGCGGCATGAGCCGGGTCTTCACTGCAGACGGGCGTTCCGTACCGGTGACGCTAATCGAGGCGACGCCGAATCGCGTGACCCAAGTGAAGACGGTCGAGAGCGATGGCTACACTGCAGTGCAGGTCACGGCCGGCACCAAGCGCTCGTCGCTGATCAACAAGCCGGCGGCCGGGCATTACGCCAAGGCAAAGGTCGAGGCCGGTCGCGGCCTGTGGGAATTCCGCGTCGAGGCGGACGATCTCGGCAAATATGGCGTCGGTGCCGAAATCAAGGTCGATGACGTCTTCCAGATCGGCCAGAAGGTCGACGTGCAGGGCGTCAGCAAGGGCAAGGGATTCCAGGGCACGATCAAGCGCCATCACTTCACGATGGGTGATGCCACGCACGGCAACTCGCTGTCGCACCGTGCGCCGGGCTCGATCGGCCAGCGCCAGACCCCGGGCCGCGTGTTTCCGGGCAAGAAGATGGCCGGTCACATGGGCAACGTGACGCGCTCGGCGCTGAGCCTCGAGGTGGTCCAGATCGATGCCGAACGTCATCTCATCGCGATCAAGGGCGCCGTTCCCGGAGCCACCGGCGGCGACGTGATCATCCGCGCGGCGGCCAAGGCCTGAGGAGCATCGGCATGGAACTGAATGTCATCAATGCCTCGCCGCTCAGCGTCTCCGACGCGGTGTTCGGCAAGGAATTCCGCCAGGATCTCGTGCATCAGATCGTCACCGCGTACCGCAACGCCGGGCGCGCGGGTACCAAGGCGCAGCTGTCGCGCTCGGACGTGTCTGGCACGACCAAGAAGTTCAAGAAGCAGAAGGGCGGTGGCGCCCGTCACGGCGATTACCGTGCGCCGATCTTCGTCGGCGGTGGTGTCACCTTCGCCGCGAAGCCGCGGGACTTCTCGCAGAAGGTCAACAAGAAGATGTATCGCGGCGCGATCGCCTCGATCCTCTCGGAGCTCGTTCGCCAGGATCGGCTGAAGATCGTTGCCCAGTTCGACGTCGATGCGCCGAAGACCAAGACCCTGATCGCCAGGCTCGGCGAACTCAAGGCTGAGGGCAGGACGATGATCGTTAGCGAAACCGTTAGCGAGAACCTGTATCTGGCCGCACGCAACAACCCGACGGTGCTTGAGGTCGTCGACGTGAATGCCATGAGCCCGGTCTCGCTGGTGCGCGCCGACCATGTGGTGATGACCGTCGATGCGGTCAAGAAGATCGAGGAGTGGCTGGCATGAACGAGCGTCTCCTGAATGTGCTCCGTGCGCCGCGCGTGTCCGAGAAGGGCGCCCGCCTCGCCGAGTCCGGCCAGTACGTGTTCGAGGTCGCCGCGACGGCGACCAAGGCCGACGTGAAGGCGGCGGTCGAGCAGCTGTTCAGCGTGAAGGTCGAGGCGGTCAACGTGGTCAACGCCAAGGGCAAGACCAAGTCGTTCCGTTTCCGTACGGGCCGTCGCTCTGATCTGCGCAAGGCGTATGTGCGCCTTGCAGAAGGTCAGAGCATCGACGTGATGGCCAAAGCCTAAATGGTTATGGGGACGCTCTCGCCCCATAGAGATCAGGAACAACCATGGCACTGATTGACTACAAGCCGACTTCTGCGGGGCGCCGCGCGATGGTTCGCGTGGTGACGCCAGGGCTGCACAAGGGCGCGCCGTATGCTGCCCTGACCGAGCCGCAGAATAAGACCGGCGGCCGCAACAACTACGGCCGCATCACCACCCGTCACAAGGGCGGTGGTTCCAAGCAGCACTACCGCATCATCGATTTCAAGCGCGACAAGGAAGGCATTCCCGCGCGTGTCGAGCGTCTCGAGTACGACCCGAACCGCACCGCGCACATCGCGCTGCTGTGCTACGCGGACGGCGAGCGTCGCTACATCATCGCGCCGAAGGGCGTGAACGTCGGCGACCAGCTGATGGCCGGGCGAGAGTCGCCGATCAAGGTCGGCAACTCCCTGCCGCTGCGCAACATCCCGGTCGGCTCGGTCGTGCACTGCATCGAGATGAAGCCGGGCAAGGGGGCGCAGATCGCGCGTGCCGCGGGCAGCTCCGCGCAGCTTGTCGCACGCGAGGCCGGTTACGCCACGCTGCGCCTGCGTTCCGGTGAAATGCGCAAGGTGCCGGCCGACTGCCGCGCGACGCTCGGTGAGGTCGGTAACTCCGAGCACAACCTCGAAAATCTTGGCAAGGCCGGCGCCAAGCGCTGGCGCGGTGTTCGCCCGACTGTACGCGGCGCCGCCATGAACCCGGTCGACCATCCGCACGGCGGTGGTGAGGGGCGTGCGGGCCAGGGCAATCCGCATCCGGTGTCGCCGTGGGGTACGCCGGCAAAGGGCTACAAGACCCGCAAGAACAAGCGCACCCAGCAGTTCATCGTGCGCGACCGTCGCGGCTGATAGGTATCGATCATGGCACGTTCACTGAAGAAAGGTCCGTTCATCGACCACCACCTGCTGAAGAAGGTGGAAGCGGCTTCGGCCGCCAACAACAAGCGTCCGATCAAGACCTGGTCGCGCCGTTCGACGATCCTGCCCGAGATGGTCGGACTCACCATCGCGGTCCACAACGGCAAGGCCCACGTTCCGGTATTGGTCAACGAGAACATGGTCGGCCACAAGCTCGGCGAATTCGCCGTGACCCGCACCTTCAAGGGTCACTCCGGCGACAAGAAAGCCGACGCCAAGAAGTAAGGGGAAGATCATGGAAGCGAAAGCCATCCTGCGCGGCGCGCGCATCTCTCCCCAGAAGGCCCGTCTGGTCGCCGACCAGGTGCGTGGTCTGGCTGTGGGTCGCGCCACCAATCTGCTGGCCTTCAGCGACAAGAAGGCCGCCCACCTGATTAAGAAGGTGTTGCTGTCGGCGGTCGCCAACGCCGAGAACAACGAAGGCGCGGATGTGGACGAACTTAAGGTCACCCGCATCTTCGTCGACGAAGGCACGGCCATGAAGCGCTTCGCCGCCCGCGCCAAGGGCCGCGGCACGCGCATCCTCAAGCGGACCAGCCACATCACCGTGGTCGTGGGTACCGGCCAGTAAGCGAAGGACAGGAACGATGGGTCACAAAGTTCATCCTACCGGTATCCGCCTTGGCATCGCCAAGGACTGGAATTCCAAGTGGTTCGCCAACAAACGCGAGTATGCCGAATACCTCGCCGCCGACCTGAAGGTGCGTGAGCACCTGAAAAAGAAGCTGGCGCAGGCCGGCATCAGCAAGATCCTGATCGAGCGTCCGGCAAAGACCGCGCGCGTCACGATCCACACGGCACGTCCGGGTGTCGTGATCGGCAAGAAGGGCGAAGACATCGAGCGTCTGCGCAAGGAGGTCTCGACGATGATGGGCGTTCCGGCGCACATCAACGTGACCGAGGTGCGCAAGCCCGAACTCGATGCCCAGCTCGTCGCCGAATCGATCGCCCAGCAGCTCGAGCGCCGCATCATGTTCCGTCGCGCGATGAAGCGTGCCGTGCAGAACGCGATGCGCCTCGGCGCGCTCGGCATCAAGGTCAACGTCGCCGGCCGCCTCAACGGCGCCGAGATCGCACGCTCCGAGTGGTATCGCGAGGGCCGCGTGCCGCTGCACACCTTGCGTGCCGACATCGATTACGGTTTCGCCGAAGCCAAGACCACCTACGGTGTCATCGGCATCAAGGTGTGGGTCTACAAGGGCGAGATTTTCGACCTCGCGCAGGCCGCTGAAGCGGCCAAGGCCGAGGCCGCCGAAGAGCGTCCCCAGCGGCGCCCGGCGAAGCAAGGAGCCTAAGCCATGCTGCAACCCAAGCGAACCAAATTTCGCAAGGTCCACAAGGGCCGCAACGACGGTTTGACCTTCGCCGCCACCAAGGTCAGTTTCGGCGAATACGGTCTGAAGGCCACCGAGCACGGTGCATTGACCGCGCGCCAGATCGAGGCCGCGCGCCGTTGCATCACGCGTTTCGTCAAGCGCGGCGGCAAGCTTTGGATCCGCGTGTTCCCGGACAAGCCGATCACCCGCAAGCCGATCGAAGTCCGTATGGGCAGCGGCAAGGGCAACGTCGAGTTCTGGGTGGCTCCGATCCAGCCCGGGCGCATGCTCTACGAGATCGAGGGCGTTTCCGAGACCGACGCGCGCGAGGCCTTCCGCCTGGCGGCCGCCAAGCTTTCGGTCAAGACCCAGTTCGTGACCCGTACGGTGCTGTGATGGAACTCAAAGAGCTTCGCAACAAGTCCGCGCAGGACCTCACGGCGCACCTCATCGAGCTGCGCAACGAGCAGTTCAAGCTGCGCATGCAGAAGGGTTCGGGCCAGCTGAGCCAGACCCACCAGATCAAGCGCGTGCGGCGCGAGATCGCGCAGGTCAAGTCCCTGCTCGGCGAGAAGAAGTAAGGATCAGGCCATGAGCGAGAGCCAGAAGACGGCGCGCACGATCGAAGGTCGTGTGGTCAGCAACAAGATGAACAAGACGGTGACGGTGCTGATCGAGCGCCAGGTACAGCATCCGCTGTACGGCAAGATCGTGCGCCGCTCCACCAAGCTTCACGCGCACGACGAGAACGGCGAGTGCCGCGAGGGCGACGTCGTCCGTGTGGTCGAGTGCGCGCCGAAGTCGAAGACCAAGAATTTCCGCGTGGTCGAGATCGTCACGCGGGCGGCCCAGTGAAGGTCTGAGGAGAGACGATCATGATCCAGATGCAGACCTTCCTGGCGGCGGCCGACAATTCCGGTGCCCGCGAGCTGATGTGCATCAAGGTGCTGGGCGGCTCCAAGCGCCGCTATGCCGGCATCGGCGACATCATCAAGGTCACCGTGAAGGACGCCATTCCGCGCGGCAAGGTCAAGAAGGGCGAGGTCTACGATGCCGTGGTCGTGCGCACCAAGAAGGGTGTGCGTCGTGCCGACGGTTCGCTGATCCGCTTCGACGGCAACGCCGCGGTGCTGTTGAACAACAAGCTCGAGCCGATCGGCACGCGCATCTTCGGACCGGTCACGCGCGAGCTGCGTGGCGAGAAGTTCATGAAGATCGTCTCGCTCGCGCCCGAAGTGCTGTAACGGGGTATTGCCATGAACCGTATCCGCAAGGGTGATCAGGTCGTCGTGATCACCGGCAAGAACAAGGGCCAGAAAGGCGAAGTGCTGCGCGTCGATGGCGACCGCGTCTTCGTGCAGAACATCAATCTCGTCAAGCGCCACACGAAGCCGAATCCCCAGGCTAACCAGCCGGGCGGCATCGTCGAGCGCGAGGCTTCGATCCATATCTCCAATGTCCAGCTGGTTAACCCCGCTACCGGCAAGGGCGAACGCATCGGCTTCAAAGTCCTTGAGGACGGCCGCAAGGTTCGCACCTACCGCTCGTCTGGCGAAGTGGTTGACGCTTGAGGAACGCCGCGATGACGCGTCTTGAAAAGGTCTACAAGGAAACTGTCGTGCCGAAGCTGATGCAGCGCTTCGGTTACGCGAATGTGATGCAGGTGCCGCGCCTGACCAAGGTCACGCTCAACATGGGCGTGGGTGAGGCCATCGGCAACAAGAAAGTGCTCGAGAACGCCATGGATGACATGGCGAAGATCGCCGGCCAGAAACCGGTCGCGACCAAGGCACGCGTCTCCGTCGCCTCGTTCAAGGTTCGCGAAGGCTGGCCGATCGGCTGCAAGGTCACGCTGCGCCGTGCGCACATGTATGAATTTCTGGACCGCCTGATCAGCATCGCCCTGCCGCGCGTGCGCGACTTTCGTGGCGTGTCCGGCCGTTCCTTCGACGGTCGCGGCAACTACAACATGGGTGTCAAGGAACAGATCATCTTCCCCGAGATCGACTTCGACCAGGTCGACGCGATGCGCGGCATGGATATCTCCGTGGCCACCACGGCGCGCAGCGACGAAGAGGCCAAGGCGCTGCTCGAGGCGTTCGGCTTCCCCTTCCGCAACTGATCCGCGAGGACGACACGACATGGCCAAGACCTGCATGGTGAACCGCGAGATCAAGCGCGAGAAGCTGGCCAAGCGCCACGCTGCCAAGCGCGCCGAGCTCAAGAAGATCCTGAACAGCCAGACGGCTTCCTACGACGAGAAGATGGAAGCCTCCACCAAGCTGCAGAAGCTGCCACGCGACTCGAGCCAGAGCCGCCAGCGCAACCGCTGCGAACTCACCGGCCGCTCGCGCGGCGTCTACCGCAAGTTCGGTCTCGGCCGCAACAAGCTCCGCGAGGCCACCATGCGTGGCGACGTACCGGGCCTGCGCAAGGCCAGCTGGTAAGCCGGCGGATATCGGTGCTATCGAACAAGGAATCCCACCATGAGCATGACTGATCCCATTGCCGACATGTTCACGCGCATCCGCAATGCCCAGGCCACGGGCAAGGCGACCGTGCGCATGCCGTCCTCGAAGATGAAGGCCGCTCTGGCCAAGCTCCTGAAGGACGAAGGCTACATCCGCGACGTGCAGAGCAACCTGGTCGCCGGCAAGCCCGAACTCGAGATCGCCCTCAAGTACTACGAGGGAAAGCCGGTCATCGAGCGCCTCGAACGCGTCTCGCGTTCGGGCCTGCGTGTCTACCGCGGCAAGAACGACCTGCCGAAGGTGCTCGGCGGGCTCGGCATCTCCATCGTTTCGACCTCGGCCGGCGTCATGACTGACGCGCAGGCGCGGTCGAAGGGGCTGGGCGGCGAAGTCATCGCCCTGGTCGCCTAAGACACGGAGTTACAGAATCATGTCTCGCGTAGCAAAGAAGCCGATCGCGCTCCCGAAGGGCGTGGACTGCCAGGTCAACGCCGACGGCGTGACCGTCAAGGGGCCGAAGGGCTCCCTCAACCTCAAGGCCCTGCCGGGCGTCGAGATCGTCGTCGCCGGTGCCGAGCTGACCTGCAAGCCGCGGGTCGAGACCGAGACCAAGATGGCGGGCACGGCGCGTGCGCTGATCGCCAACATGGTCAAGGGTGTCAGTGAAGGTTATGTGCGCAAGCTCGAGCTGGTCGGCGTCGGTTACCGCGCCGCGATGCAGGGCAAGGATCTGAGCCTGTCGCTCGGCTTCTCGCACCCGGTCGTGTTCAAGACGCCGGATGGCATCACCATCGAGACGCCGAGCCAGACCGAAATCCTGATCAAGGGCGCCGACAAGCAGCGCGTCGGCGAGGTCGCCGCGAAGATTCGTGCCTTCCGTCCGCCGGAACCCTACAAGGGCAAGGGCGTGCGGTACTCCGGCGAACAGATCACCCTGAAGGAAGCCAAGAAGGCCTGATCGGGCTCTTCAGCTTCGGAGGACTACGATGGACAAGAAGATTTCCCGTCTGCGCCGCGCCAAGGCCACCCGCGCCCGCATCCGTGGCCTGGGCGTGCCGCGCCTGACCGTACATCGCACCGACCAGCACATCTATGCGCAGGTGATCGACGCGTCCGGCGGCAAGGTCATCGCGGCGGCGTCGACCGTGCAGAAAACGATCAAGGATGGCCTGTCGGGCACCAAGAACAAGGCTGCCGCAGCGGCCGTCGGCAAGGCGATCGCAGAAAAGGCGAAGGCCGCCGGCATCGAGTCGGTCGCGTTCGATCGCTCCGGGTTCAAGTACCACGGCCGCATCCAGGCGCTCGCCGATGCGGCACGCGAGGCCGGGCTCAAATTCTGAGCGCGGTCCGCTAACCACAACTCCAAGCGGCCAAGCCGCAAGAAACCTGTCCCGCCGCGGCGGGCCGAACAAGGTGTGACATGTCAACCAGCGAACGTGAAAACAGCGACGGCATGCTCGAAAAGCTGATTGCCGTCAACCGCGTGGCCAAGACGGTCAAGGGCGGTCGGCAGATGAGCTTCACCGCGCTGACGGTGGTCGGCGACGGCGACGGCAAGGTCGGCTTCGGTTATGGCAAGGCGCGTGAAGTGCCGGTCGCCATTTCCAAGGCGATGGACCGTGCGCGCCGCAACATGACGAGCATCAAGCTCAACGATGGCACGCTGTGGCATCCGGTCAAGGCCAACCATGGCGCGGCCCGGGTGTTCATGCAGCCGGCCTCGGCCGGCACCGGTGTGATCGCCGGTGGCGCCATGCGCGCCGTGCTCGAAGTGGTCGGCGTGAAGAACGTGCTCGCGAAGGCCGTCGGTTCGCGCAACCCGATCAACCTGGTGCGCGCGACTATCAAGGGCCTCAAGGCTATGGCCTCGCCGGAGCGCATCGCCGCCAAACGCGGCAAGAAGGTCGATGAGGTGATCGGCAATGGCTAACGCGAATCCGAATGGCAAGACCGTCCGCGTGCGTCTGGTGAAGGGCCTGCGTGGCGTACAGCAGCGCCATCGCCTGAGCGTCAAGGCGCTCGGCCTGAGCAAGCTCAACGACGTGCGTGAGCTGAAAGACAGCCCGCAGGTGCGCGGCCTGATCAACACGGTGTACTACCTGGTCGCCGTGGAAGAGCAGGGCTGAGGCATCGTCTCCAGAATCGGGAGTAGAACATGCGTCTGAATTCGCTGAAACCCGCCGATGGCGCCCGCCGTGAGCGCGTGCGCGTCGGCCGTGGCATCGGCTCCGGCCTCGGCAAGACTGCCGGCCGTGGCCACAAGGGCCAGTACGCCCGCACCGGCAAGGGCAAGGTCAAGCCGGGCTTCGAAGGCGGCCAGATGCCGCTGCAGCGCCGCTTGCCGAAGGTCGGCTTCCGCTCGCGCAAGGCCCACGAGGTCTCCGAGGTCCTGCTCTACAAGCTCGACTCGATCAAGGCTGACGTCATCGACTTCGCGGCGCTCAAGGCGGCCGGTCTGGTCGAGGTCCGTGCCGAGCGTGCCAAGATCGTCAAGAAAGGCGAAATCTCGCGCGCCGTCAAGATCAAGGGCGTGGCCGTGACGGCCGGTGCCAAGGCGGCGATCGAGGCTGCCGGCGGCAGCGTGGAGTAAGACGTGGCGGCGACCCAGGCCAACATGCTCGCCTCGATCGGCAAGCTAACCGAGCTCAAGCAGCGGATCCTGTTCCTGATCGGTGCGCTGATCGTGTACCGGCTTGGGTCGTACATCCCTGTGCCGGGCGTCAACCCCGAAGCAATGGCCCGCCTGTTCGAGAAGCAGGGCGGCATCGTCGACATGTTCAACATGTTCTCGGGTGGTGCGCTGAGCCGCTTCTCGGTGTTCGCGCTCGGCGTCGTGCCGTATATCTCGGCCTCGATCATCGTGCAATTGTTCGCTTCGGTCGTGCCGAGCCTGCAGGCCCTGCGCAAGGAGGGCGAGGCGGGCCGGCGCACGCTGACCAAGTACACCCGTTTCGGCACGGTCGCGCTGGCCGCGTTCCAGGCTTTCGGCGTGTCGGTCGCCCTGCAGCAGCAGACCAGCAATGCTGGCGTGCCGGTGGTGTACAGCCCGGGCGCTGGCTTCATCTTCGCTGCCGTGGTCGGCTTGACCGCTGGCACGATGTTCCTGATGTGGCTCGGCGAGCAGATGACTGAACGCAGCATCGGCAACGGCATTTCGATGCTGATCTTCGCGGGTATCGTCGCCGGTTTGCCGGGGGCAGTCGGTCAAACTCTCAACATGTCCAGCGAAGGCCAGCTGACCCCGCTCCGCGTCATCCTAGTGCTGGCGGTCGTCCTGCTGGTGACGGCGTTTGTGGTGTTCGTCGAACGCGGCCAGCGCCGCATCACGGTCAACTACGCGCGGCGTATGGGCGGGGCCAAGGCCTACATGAACCAGAGCTCTCACCTGCCGTTGAAGCTCAACATGTCGGGTGTGATTCCGGCAATCTTCGCCTCGAGCCTGATCTCGTTCCCGGGCATGGCCGTGGCGTGGTTCAAAAGCAGCGGCGAGGTCGGCTGGCTGCAGATGCTGACTACCGCGCTGACCCCGGGCGAGCCGATCTACATGCTGCTCGACGCGTTGCTGATCATTATCTTCGCGTTCTTCTACACCTCGCTGGTTTTCAACTCGGTGGAGACCGCGGAGAACCTGAAGAAGTCCGGTGCGCTGATCCCTGGCATCCGCCCGGGCAAGGCCACGGCCGATTACATCGACGCGGTCCTGACCCGATTGACCGGCGCGGGCGCGCTCTACCTGGTCGCTGTCTGTCTGGTGCCGAGCCTGATGCAGAACGCGTGGCACGTGCCGTTCTATTTCGGCGGCACGTCGCTGCTGATCGTCGTCGTGGTGGTGATGGACTTCACCGCCCAGGTCCAGGCGCATCTGGTCTCGCACCAGTACGGCAGCCTGATGAAGAAGGCCAATCTGCGCGGCGGACGCTGAGCGCCGCGCGAGACCACAGGTCGCCGGGAGGCCTGCGGATGGATGACCCGGCGCCGGGACGGACGGGGTTTCCGTATCCCACGAATCCAGGTACAATTTTCAGTTCACTGCGCTTCTAGCCAGATTTCGGAGAGAGTTACATGGCGCGCATTGCAGGTGTCAACCTGCCGATCCACAAGCATGTATGGATCGGTCTGCAGAGCATTTACGGCATCGGCCGGACGCGGTCCAAGAAGGTCTGCGAAACCGCCGGCGTCAATCCGGCCAGTAAAATCAAGGACCTGACCGAGGCCGAGGTCGAGCGGCTCCGCCATGAGGTGGCCAAGTTCACCATCGAAGGCGATCTGCGCCGCGAGGTCGGCATGAGCATCAAGCGCCTGATCGACCTCGGTTGCTATCGTGGCCTGCGCCATCGGCGCGGCCTGCCGGTGCGCGGCCAGCGTACCCGCACCAATGCGCGCACCCGCAAGGGCCCGCGTCGCCAAATCAAGAAGTAATCGTCGCGGATCCCGAACATGAGCAAGCCGGCAGCAGCCAAGCCCAAGAAGAAAGCCAAGCGCGTCGTCACGGACGGCATCGTCCACGTGCAGGCCTCGTTCAACAACACCGTCGTGACCATCACAGACCGCCAGGGCAACGCCCTTTCGTGGGCGACCGCGGGTGGCGCGGGGTTCCGCGGTTCGCGCAAGTCCACGCCGTTCGCCGCCCAGGTCGCCGCCGAGAAGGCGGGTCGTGCCGCCGCCGACTACGGCCTGAAGACGCTCGAGGTGCGGATCAAGGGTC
>Ga0116193_1002859_pt1 | contig 12766 bp, 11 predicted proteins | sample AD_UKC115_MetaG_FD_89892 | JGI IMG/M metagenome (GOLD analysis project Ga0116193, IMG submission 89892) | Active sludge microbial communities of municipal wastewater-treating anaerobic digesters from Hong Kong - AD_UKC115_MetaG | ecosystem: Engineered > Bioreactor > Anaerobic > Digestate... | reverse complement strand
TCAAACCGTTAAATAGAATAAGCATTAATCCCATAAGTAGAAACATCTCCTGAATCGAAACTTTACAAAATGTCTTTTCTGTTTTCATATATCGTTACTTATTTCGTTTTTTACACTTGGTGCTAACGGTGGCAATATGCAAAGTTGGGGATAACGGAGCGATTCACTATCAAGCTACCCTGCACTTGATGCGAGCCACAACCCTTGAATAACCTATGAAACCCCAATTTTGTATATTGTATGTTGTGTGCAGTACATTTTATTCGTATTTTTTCAATTCAAGTGTCTCCGAATCCACTCTTTCTTCATCAAAACAGATTACATTTCCATTATCATCATAAACAACGCCATCCTTCTGAACATTACATAATCCTTCATTTATTAATAATTCTACAGAGTCAAAATATTCCGAATTTGTACAATTAAGTTGTTTTACAATTTCCCTATGAACACCAGGCTTCCAAGGTTGCGGAGGTAATAGTTTATATACTTTCATAGCAAAATCCATTGTTATCTCATTAGGTTTTGCTGTCAAATCATTTTTTTTTGGTATATCATTAAAAAGAATCCCTTTCTCAATTCTCTGTATATTCTTAATCTGCCATTTTGAAGTTGCTTCTTTACAAAGGCAAATTAGATAACTTTTTCGGGCCTTTGCTTTAATATTATTTTCAGAAGGTAAAGACTTCATTAATTGCCATGACAAATTTAATTCATCATCAGTGTATTTGGCTAAATCGAATTCGATTAATTGGTTTGTATTAAAATTATAGCTGCCGAATAATCTTGAAATTGTAATAAAACTTAAGAATTGTCGATTTGTTTTTAGAAAACGTTCGTTGTTTTTTGAGCCATAAACTCTAACGGTTTCTAAAAACGAATCGGTTCTTTTTAAAATATAACCTATCTGAGGCCAAACATTTAAGTCTACATCCGATGTAAATACACTCTCATATGAATTTTCTGAGCGCATAAATCTTGATTTCAAGTTTGTAGCTCTATGAGGTGATTTCAGAATTAAACTAACAAAACCAGCTGCGATATATAAAGGCGTAAGAATTTTATCTCTAGAAATATCTTGATTTTTGTAAAAATTAGTCCTACGCTCGTAAAATAAACCACTTCTTTTAAGTACATCTTCAATATCCCTTTGAATTCTATCAGTTGCATGCAAAGATGCTAACTCAACATTAGTCTGGTTGTTTGTTGCTCTTATTATCGAATCTCTAACTTCATCATTCTTTGAAACTATAATTTTAACAAGAATAGAGCGATTCCTTTCATCTAAACCACCACTATCGAAATGCCTGAAAATCGACTCTGAAGACTGGAGACCATTAACGATTTGAATATCTTCAATCTGAATTGAACTTCCAATAATATGGGCATGCGTTGCTAAAATTGTAACACCATTGTTTAACCACCAAAAATCAGGTGAATCTGTATTAAGTAATGTTGATTTTATATCTTCATTCACTCTATTCAATCCCATAAAATCTCTAACATTTGAATCAAACAAATAACGTCTTAGTTTTCCATCTTCATTTTTCAAAAAATTATAATAATCAATAAGGTTAACTAAGAGAACATAGCGTTCTCCCATTGATAACTCTTTAACAAAGGGTAATTCTAAAGAAAAATTGGGCGATTTTCGATTCTGTTCAATTAATTCAGTTGAGCCCCAGAATTCAAAACGTGAAGTACAATTCCCAAATGAATCTTTAGCAATTTGTTTAATTTGATTAGCTCGTGATTCAATAGAACTTCCAATATCATCAGAATTTCCTCTTGATGCATAACAAAAATTAATCGAAAAATTGGTTAATCTTGGTGATACTTTACGATATGCAAATTTCAAATTCTCCCTTTGAATCAGTATCTGGTCTGCATATTCACCTTTTAGATTTAAATTGTCAATTGAGAAATCAAGTAGCTCAGTTAAACTTGCAGCTAAATTATCTAATGGTGCTTGACGAAATGTTTCGTGATGTTTACATGTTATAATCCATACATCTAAAACAGAACCAGTTTTTGGCCAATTAAAAGACTGAGGGTCTGATAAGAAATGACCATTCACAAAAATAAAAAATCCATCAATACCTCCATCATTTCTACCGTCTACACTTCCAGCTTTTAATTCGTCATTAGATAAATCATAATCTTTAAGAATCTGTTCAAATGAAAAATATTCAAATGCTTCATCACGTTTGTCAGATGGTAATTTTATATCGATTCTATCATCAATAATCCCATCGATTAATATCTTGTCATTTTTTGCCATATAGATATTTCATTTTATTTAGTGAGTGTGTGTTGTCTTGTATTGCGCACAACGGTTTCGGTATATGAAAAGTTGGGCACTTCGGAGCACGGCACTGTCAAACCGATACAAAGTTTGAAGCGAGCCACAACCCTTGATTTCAGTAGTATCTGCCCAATTTTTTATATACCGTGTTACAAGCTGGCCTTCTTTCTTGTCAAGCGACATACCATTATAATAGTCAATCAGTTCTGTCATTCTGTTTTTGTCTGGCGGGTTGTGTGTCGGCAAAGTTTTATTTTTCTTTAAGGGGGCAGATTTTTTGTTTTTTTAAGGGTTGGAAAAAGCATACTCTTTTGCAAGCTTTGGTTTGTGTCAGGGCTTGTGCGGCTTGCAAATGTGTATGCTTTGCGATGGCTATTCCTTAACTGAATCCAAAAAACCATTATCAAAAGTTTTTATCGTTTCAAATTGAGGCAAAGCAGTATTACTAAAAAAGTCGTCTTTCAACCTATCAATGTACTTTTCAGTTATTATGTCCTCTTCCAAAAATTGCTCAATTGAAGGTAGTTTTTCTTTAATGATCTCAAAAGACTTTTCTAAAAAAATATCCTTTGTAGGAAATTTTTCTAATATTGTTTCATTTGAAACCTTAAGTTTTGAACGAATAATTTTAAAGAATTTGATTTCATTGTATTTAACCTCAAAATCTGAATAGATGGTTTTCAAGCAAAAATCAATCAATTTCAATTCTTCTTCTTCTGTGAGAACAGTTATTCGTAGTTCTTTAAGAAATAGACGAAGGAAGTCATTCCCTTGACTATTTATTTCACCAATAAACTGATTTAATAAATCATCAATGTTCGTTGTTGCTTGAAATGAGGAAGAACGAAAGAGAGTCTTAATTAAGTCTATTTCATTGTTGTCAATTTCTCCATCACAAACCATGCATGAAAATGCTGATTTTATTAGCAATTTTTCAAAAACTTGTGTTTCCATATTTTTATTTATTATTTGTTTTAAAACCAACAGGATTCCTTTTTGTACTTGTATCTGGGACATTGTCAGAATCCATTTTTAATTTTAACTTATTGTATTTCTCAATCTCAGATAAAGAAACTGTCGGTTTTGAGCAGTTAATTACTTTTTCTAAAATTTTCATTGTAATTTTTGTCTCCTCTTTTAACGCTATTAAAGCAGAGTCATTAACAATAAGTTCTATGTCACCAGATACAAAGTTTTCGGTAAGTTTAGCAAGTAATTCATAGTTAATCCCAAAATCAATTGGTCTGTTTTTTAAGTACATTTCAAACATTGCTTTTCTTGCCTCAAAATCAGGTGTGCCAATAAAAAACTTTTTTTCTAAGCGACCAGCTCCTAAAATTGCAGGATCTATTTTTTCAGGCCGATTTGATGCTCCAATAATGAAAATCCCCTTTTCTCCAGTTCTGTCCATTTGTGCGAGCATTTCATTAACTGCATTTGCATGCATTTGATGCAAATCTCCCTCTCTGTTGGGAACTAGAGCATCTAACTCGTCAATAAAAATTATAGTAGGTGCATTTTTTTCAGCTTCCTCAAACATTTTCGCTATATTTTCTTGAGTAGCATTTACATATTTGCTTTGCAAATTGGATGGTTTAATATAGATATAATTAAACCCGACTTCCTCTGCAAACTTTTTGGCAAAAAAAGTCTTGCCACATCTTGGTGGTCCGTACAATAATATACCATTTGGAAGTGGCACTCCATATTTCTTGTACTTTTCAGGATTTTTTATAGCATCAATCACAGAAAGCTGCAACTGTTCTTTTAACTCTTTCATGCCAGCAATTGATTCAAACCCTTTTCCTTTGGCAATAGATGAAAAAGATTTTTTTACAGATTCTTCTTTTACAGATTTTTGCAATGTTATTTCATCTGTATTCTCAACAACAGAATTACTGTTAATTGCTTCTAACATATCTGCTGCACTTTTAAATCTGATGTCAGTGTCAAAATGAAGTGCTTTTTTGATTGTATTAATTAATTGGTCATCAAAATCAACTTCGTTTATTTCGGGAAATGGTAATGTTTTTTTTCTAGCCTCAATAATTGTATCTTCAATATTGACTTTATCTTTCCTATAGTTTGATATTTCTGAAAACCATGGCGGTAAGCCATAAAGTAAGTGAAACATCGTAACTCCTAAAGAAAAAATATCAGACTGAGGTGAAAAAAAATTATTGAAACATTCATTTGCTAAATAATGGGGGTTCAGTCCTTCTTTATTGTAAGTTTTGGATGACTGATTAAAAAATCTGGCATAACCAAAGTCAATTATTTTAGGAATTGGAACATTTCCCGAAAGATCAAGCATTATATTTTGTAATGTTATTTCATTATGAATTACTGGGTCTGCAAGTGTATGAAGATATTTTAATCCATTCAGAATACTTTTTGAAAACTCCTTAACCTCATAAGAATTAATATGTTTTTCACGTGTTAAATAATCTGATAAAGTTTCTCCTGTAATAAACTCCAAAACTAAGAATGCAAATTTTTGTTGTTCAATTATTATTTCACCACTATCAAAGTATTTAACAATGTTTGGATGTTTCGACAATTTAAGAAAACGTATTTCTAAGAGGTTTCCTTCATTGTCAAATGAAGTGCGATGTAATTTTGATATATTGAATAATTTTAAAAAATATAGTTTGCCATTATTATCTCTTACTCGATAAGATTGAGCATAAGCACCTTGTTTAATAAAAAACAATACTTCGTATTTGTCTTTTATAAGAAACTTTTTGGGAAGAATATTACTTTGCATATGGCACTTTAATTTTGGTCAAACTCTTGTTTAGAAATTTGAGTACCACCAGTTACTTGGGGAACTGCCGATTCTTTAATAGTAAATGTCAATGTCATTACGCTATAACCATCTGAGCCATTATAAACTTCAAAAGGCTGTCCTTTCTGATAAACTGGTTCTTTGCCATTTAAAATTGCTTTGGTTTTAGTATAATATTTTCCACTTTCTGAAAAATAGATAGTTGAACTACTATAAGAATTAATTGTAACCGTTTTGTGTAAAGTACCCTTACTGGTTCCTTTCATAACTTTTACTGTCATTTGCCTCATCGAGTTATTTTCTATTGTCAAGCGAGCCTGACAAAAAGCATTTGAGGCAATAAAGAAAAAAATTATTGATATTATATATTTAATACTTTTCATTTTATTGAGTTTTAAATTAAGTTGTTACACAAGAACAAGTTTTACCAATAATACCACCACAATTAGGGCAAGTCCTATCAGGTAAATTATTCTCACATTCAATTACTATTGGCAATAATTTTTCTTCACTTGGATTCTGCGAAACTATTTGCAACCCTTGATTTAATAACTGTCTAACCCTTTGTGGATTTTTCCAATTAACTTGATTAAAACGCTCGTCCCATGCTCTAATACGACCAACTAATTGATAAATAAGTGTAACGCCAACGAACATTGTTTCAATTTCTTCCAAAATATCACGTCCTAAATCTTCATCTTTAGTCCTTATAACTTGGTCTACGCGACTTCTGAGTTTTTCAAGTTCTTCTGTTGTACGCTCATTTCCTAAGTCGTCATTAGCTTTTTCAAGTCGGTTGAATTCTTCACGAATCTCTTTTTCTAATCTGTCCCATCCTGTACCTTTATCTACATCATCAACCTTTATCAATATTTCTCGCATTTTATCAAAAACTTCTTTTCTTCTATCTTCATCGCTTTTACCTTTTTCAAAATACTCTTGCAACTCTTTGAGTTGACCTTCATACTCCAAAAGTTTTGAATTGTCTGATAATACACCAGATTTATTAATCTCTCTGATTATTCTATAACCATCTCTAAACTCTGATTCGATTTTTTGTATTGATGGTATTGATTGCCTTCGGTCTTTGTCAATAGTTAATTCATGTAAATAATCTAATTTATGAAAATTTGCTTTAACCGTAATTCCTTCGCTTCTATCAACTAAAACAGTTAAATCAAACGTGCTTCCTTCGGGCAATAATGCAGGCAAGTCCTCTCCAGAAATTTCAATATCATAGACATGCTCATTGTAAATGGCCCTTGAACCTTTTGCGTTATTATTTCCTTGATATAATGGTATTCGAAGGAAATCTTGTTTCATACCAGGTCTAATTTGGCTTGAGGTTTTAAGGTTGTTTTTTACTCCCGTTGCAGGTGTTTTTCTGTCTTTTTCTAAACCAGTTAATGGCTCAAAAACCATTCTTTCAGTTTTTGTGTTTTTTATCTCAATTCCATAATGATAAGGTAAAATAACATTCCCGCTATCACCATCAACAACGCCTTGCAAAATTGTAAATTCATCAGGTGAGCATGAAATAAAATCGCCTTTTGAATTATAAGTCTTTATTTTAAAATTGTTTGGTGAAGATTCTAAAAGAAGCACTTCAAACATTTTTGCTCTTGATCCCAATTCAATTCTACTACTGCTCCAACCACCATCATTACGATGTATTTCTGCAAATATTGGGTCTGTGGTGTGCTTTTCTGGGTTTTTAAGTTTTAAAACAACGGTTTCTTTTTCCTGAATTGATGACGTCGGGGGGTCAAAATCAATAAATTCAATTGCGTCAACTGATGGTTTTTCAATTTCATTTCGTTTTAATGTCGAAGCAAATAATGCAGCACCTTTTGCTACAACAGTCATTGGGTCAACAGAAAAATCAATTTTTTCAGTAATTTGTTCTTTTAGCATATCTCTTAACAAGGGCGTAAGAGTTGGTCCACCAACTAAAATTAAAGCATCAATCTGATTCCCTTTAATATTATTTCTTTTAAGCAATTCTTTAGTTATATCAATGGCTCTTTGAAAAAATGATTCTTGAACCTTGTTTAAATCCTCTCTTGTTACTGTCAAATCAAACTCAAATGGTGTTCCTTCATCATCATTGCCAAAGTTTTCTCCTAATTGAGAAATTAAATCCTCTGATTGTTTGGAAGACAAAGAAATTTTGAGTTGTTCAGCTTTATCTTTAAATTGATTACGGAATCGTACCAATTTTTCATCGTTGCCGTGAATACCTTCAATTTTAAAATTTTCTTGAAAATAAGGAATCAGAATTTCGTCAATTATTGCATAATCAATATTTTTACCACCAAGGTAATTATCTCCTTCGGTGCTTACAACATTAAATATACCGTCTTCAATTTTTAATAAGGCAGCATCAAATGTTCCACCTCCGAAATCGAAAACAATCCAGAAACCATCTTTAATTTTGGTTTTAATACTGTAGGCGTAAGCTGCGGCAACAGGTTCAGAAACTAACTCACATTGAGTAAAACCAGCAAGTTCAGCTGCTTTCTTTGTTGCTTCCTTTTGATTTGCACCAAATTTTGCAGGTACGGTAATTACTACCGAATTAACTTGCTCGTCTGTAATTGGTTGTTTTAATTTTTTAAGTACTTCGGCTGATAGCTCGTCAGACGTAAAATCTTTATTCAAGTGCGAAGAATGGTATATTTTATCAGTTCCCATCGTTCTTTTAAACTCAATGAAAACATTTGACTGATAGTCTGGATTCTGAAATTGTAGTCGTCTATCAACACCCAATTGAGTCAATGCTCTATCGCCTACCTCTGTTGTACCTTTTTTTGATATTGAAATACAAGAAGGTAAAGTGTCTTTTTGAAACTCGAGTGATTTCTTTATTACTGGCTCACCTGTTTCCATGCGAGCAATTGCTGAATTGGTTGTACCGAGATCAATTCCGTAATCAATTTTTATTCGTGCCATATTTTTGTATTTAAAGTTGTTTATTTATTCTCCAAATGAAACTATTACTTGAGCATTTTGAATCTTTTTCCCGTTGTAATGAATTTCGGGCTTAATTACTCGTTTAATTACGAATTCACCTTTACTTAATGTTGTGTCTGGCTCCATAGTAGCTTCTATGTTCATCCCTTCGCTATATGATTTATTCAAATGCTCAATAATTTCATATCCGTTTGCACGCAAATTATCATACACGTTTGTAACAGCAATTGTTAACTGTCGGTGCCCTCTTATTTTAGTGTCCATGTGAGCAAGATTCATTTGCATCTTTACCATTTCTTCTGCAACTTTTTTGGCTAAAGAATGATCAGGTTCAACTCCTTTGGGTGTATTCTCCCTTTCCTGTTTTATTAAAGTCAATTGGTCTTGGTGTATTTCTGTAATTTTAGAATACACTTTAATTTGTTCTTCTTCTAATATTGTTTTTGTTTTTAATATTTGATCAATTACTTCGGTCTTATCAGTTCTTTGACGTTTACTCAAAAAGAAATATACTATGACAGATATTAAAATAGCAAATAACAAAGCAATGATACCGTATAAGGTGCTTTTGCTTAAGCTATTTCCTAATTCATCGTATTTTTGATTAGATAATGATTCTGTTGTTGAAATTTTAATTCCTAAACTATCAGCCGTTAGCTGAATGTTCAAAGTATTTGATTGAACAATTTTTGAAATACTATCGATATTCTGATTTAGCAAAGAAATTTGCTGAAATAATTCTTTATTGCTGTTAAGCAATACCTTATTATTCGATTTCAAAACATTAATATCCTTCCAAAGAATATCAATACTATCTTGTTGTGCATTAGTATTGAAAAATACTAACAAAAGCACGAATGTAAAAAGGATTCGGTTCTTCATTATTTTAAGAGTTTAATTATTCCGTTTAAAATGATTCTCATTGCTTTGTTAAGAGTTTTTTTGTCTTTCAATTTTTCAACCCAATTAGGCGAATGCTTATAATAGAAAGTGATGAATTTTCGACCAGCTGTGTATTTGTTTAAAACATTATCTCTAAAGTCCCTTAAAACAATTACCTGAGGATGCTCATAACTACCATAAACCATTGTTGCTATATAACAGCCTCCACTACTGCTACCACCGCCACTTGGACGTGATGCTCCAATTTGTGAAAGTTGACTTCTTAAATTGGATAGAGATGATTTGTTGGTATTATACCTGCTTCTGAATTCAGGTACTAAATCCATATTTCCAATCATTGTTGTTACTTCCCATGCTTCATTTACTTTTTCTTTTAATAGCAGTAATGCTGAGAGTTTACGAACATTATCGTATGTATTGCTGATTACACTTTGAATACTGTTTACTTCAGCAACTACCATATTTTGCGCATCGGAGGCAATCCTTGAACTAAGCCCTAAATACAATTCATCGTTTGACCCCAAAACGCTTTTAATATTTGCTAAAGATGTTCTTGCGGAATTAATAAGTTGTTTAGCATTTGCAATTGTATCACTTTTCCTATCGTACTCATCAATTATATTTTTTACCCTTTCAAAATCGGTTAAAATTTTCTTCTGTTTTTCTCTTTCAGGTTTATCATTAATCCATTCTTGAAGTCCTTCAATATTCTCATTACACCTTTGAACAACAGTTGCTCCGACTGCAATACTCTTAGCAAGTTTAAGGCAATTCATACTTTCACTGCCTGGGTCTGTGGTATCACTATCTCTGAACTTTTTGTAATAATCAATACCACATTGTAAAATTTCATCAGCTAATTTATCTGCAATACTGCCATATTTCAGATCTTGCTTTCCTAGAACTGTTTTAAGAGCGGATAATTCTTTCTGGGTATTTTGAAATAATTGTTTTCCAGTAACATTAGCAGTACTCGGATTACTCTTCCTCTTAGTTTTTGTCTGCTCGATATGACTTTCTATTTTATTAATGGGTTCTTGAATGAACAATTTCAAGGCAGAGAGCTTTGAAGAAAACGGAATTGTATTTAATATTTCTATTATATCAGAAATTGCGATTTTTCCTTTTTGCACAAAGTTCTGATTAACAGTTTCAATAAAAAGAAGTTGTAGTTCTTCTTTCGTTTTTTTGTATGTTGAATCAGCCACACTATTGCTGAATGTTTTTACAAATTCACTTTCAAGAAATTTTAATTTTAAATTCAGAGCATCTGCAAACAAATTCTTGTTAATACTGCCATTTTCTAATGATTTAAAAAAGTATAAGGTTGATAAATTAAGATACGCTGAAAAATTTCTTTCTGTTATTTCAGTTGATGAAACTTTTTTCCAATTTTCAGTCGCTTCAATAAAATCCCCGTCTTTCAAACAATCAAAGGCAGGTAAATCATTTGAGCCACCTTTATAAAACCAAAATAATGCATGTTTAATTTTGTCATTTGATAAATCTATTGATGCCTTTGCTTCATTTATAGATTCTTCACTTCTCTTTAAACTTCCAAGTATTGGGAAATCAAAATCAAAAACTAGCTCGTCTAATGTTTCTGCAATTGTATATGCTTTAATCTTGTTAAGATTGGATTGCAAGGCACTTGCTTTAAAATTTGCCTCTACTCCAAGAATCCGGTATGGATTATTCATTATTGATTCCATCTTATGATATTTTAATTGTATTTGTGTGATAGAAAATTGCACTCTTTGGCAAGTTTTGGTTTGTGGGTTGAATTGTGCGACTTGCCAATGTGTGCAATGTGTGATGGCAAAAAACAAAAAATGTGGGAGGGGCAAAAATTAAATCTTCCTGGGTCGGTTTGTGTGTCGTACTTTCTCGTTCTATGTCTGTCAGTATTGTCATAATATTTCCATTTTCTAATATCTGTTTATCAGGGTTGCAGTGTCTTTTTACCATTGCTTACAACGGTTGAGTGTAGCAGCAGTAAGGGATTGTGGGCTGCTTACCTGTCCACATACACCGAAGTTTGAGCGGGGCAGAACGCTTGAATTACCACTGAAACCCTTATTGCTGCTACACTTTGTTAGCGGTTCGGCTTTTATTATTCTTTGTTTTTTTCTTTCCATTCTTTTTCAGCTTCAATAAGTGGTTTGTGCCATTCCCAAAGTTCTTCTAATGTCTTAAAGTCGCTTGGAACAGGATTGTTTTCACTAAATGCTTCTGAAGGTGACATTGGCATATAATGTTGAAAATAGCTTTCACTTGTCCTGCGAGGATTATGAGCTAGAGAACTTTTAAAATAGTCTGTTGAATAATCGTAATGATGTGAATGGATAAAATTATCCCAGTTTTGTCTAACTGTTTCTTCTTCTCTAATGTCAATAATTTCAAATTGCTCCATATTTCTCTCATCCCTTGTTCCCCAAGCTTCGTTTAACAAACCAACCGCTTCAAGGTCGGATTTTGGAGCACCGTAGCCAAATATTGTTACACGTTTAGTAGAGTCAGAGTTAAGCCAATATTTTAGCCTATCCCATTCTTTACTAATAAATTCGTCCTGATTATAATTTTTTTGGTCAACTGGATATAAAAGTCTCGTTGGCTCAAAATAATTTTTAGTCGCTTTAGAATACCACCCTGCTGGTCCACTTCTTTTGTCTTCTATTGAATATCCTAAAGCTACTGTCCCATGCAAAAAACATAAGTAAGGCATATCAGCTATGTTACCATTTCTAACGAATGCTTGATATAAAAACGGGTCCCAGTTAAATGTTGCAATTAAATCTTTTGGTCGTAGTGATAAAACTAAATGGTCGTAAATAGTTGGTTCGTCAGGTAGTTGCATATCTTTGAAATAATCGTATACTCTTCTTTCAATTTCAATAATTTCGTCAGATTGCGGATTATCTTTATGTAGTTTACTATATAATTCTTCAAAATTTTGTGCTACTAAATGTTTGGGAAGAGTTTGAACAATATCTGTCAAACCAACTAAGTCTATGAAGTTATCCATTGAAGGTAATTTCTTACCATTCAATTCGCTGTTTCTATGTGTTGAAGCAATACTCGCACCAGCACCAAGTATTACTACGTGACCACCACCACCCATTACGGTATTAATTCTATCTTCCTTAGTTTTGGGCATCTTCTTTAATTCGTATAAATGAATACATAGTTTTTCAAATCTTCATCGTATGTCAAATTAATTTTCATTAATCCACCGCCTTCAAGATAGGCTTTCCATGAAGTTTCGGAAACTATTACATATTTTTTGTTGTAGATTTCAACTTGTGTATTTAAGGCTGTCATATCATCTGGAATTTGTAAGCACAAATTTGATAATCCAGTTTCACTGTCAAAATAATAAAAGAACGTACCTAATGGCATATCAGTGTATGCGTATTTTGTTCCGTCATTTGTGTAATCGACTTTAAACACCTTATCTGGATGCATAGCTTTAATATCAGTTAAAGTTGAACCCAAATGTGCTTGTGCTTTTCCAAGTAATGGAAGCATCAGAATTAGTGCGAAAATTAACTTCTTCATGTTGTTTATATTTTAGTTTATAATGTTTAACCTTTTTATGTCGTTTCTTAAGCTGACCGCTAACGTCTTATTTACGCAACTAATATACAACATTCGTATATGCAAAATTTAAAACATGCGTAAACCACTTTTGGGTTTATGCTTGATATTGAAAGATAAAATACATGGTATCATTATGTTAAGTTAATATCTATTTAAGAAAAATTAGTTGCGTTTACGAATGTTTTGATTAAGGTGGG
>Ga0116193_1002855_pt1 | contig 12775 bp, 10 predicted proteins | sample AD_UKC115_MetaG_FD_89892 | JGI IMG/M metagenome (GOLD analysis project Ga0116193, IMG submission 89892) | Active sludge microbial communities of municipal wastewater-treating anaerobic digesters from Hong Kong - AD_UKC115_MetaG | ecosystem: Engineered > Bioreactor > Anaerobic > Digestate... | reverse complement strand
TTTTCTACTTTGTCTACCGTATAAGAAGCGTTTTTAAGGCCCTGCACAAACTCTTCGGCCTGTTCTTTATTCTGTATTGTAAGCTTTTCTATTTTTTTGCCGGCTTTTGATATAAGACCTGCTTTAAATACTATATTGTCTTTTTCAAGTTCAGCCGTTATTGACCAGTATTCAACGGGAACAAATTTATTTATTTCCTCTTCGCGGTCGCAGATCATCATAACGGCTACAGACTGGACTCTTCCGGCCGAAAGACCTCTTTTTATTTTTTTCCATAATAAAGGCGAAAGTTTATATCCGACAAGCCTGTCAAGAATTCGTCTTGCCTGCTGGCTGTCGACAAGAGCCATATCGAGCTTTCTCGGGTTTTGTACTGCCGATTTGATTGCTTCTTCCGTTATTTCATGGAAAGTTATTCTGCTTGCATTTTCATCTTTTAATTTTAAAAGTTCTTTTAAATGCCATGCAATCGCTTCTCCCTCACGGTCAAAGTCGGTTGCAAGATATACGTGGTCCACAGATTCAACTGCTTTTTTTAAATTTGTTATTACCTGTTTTGCTTTGGGAACGGCTACATACGTAGGCTTAAAATTATCATCTACATCTATACCTATTTTGCTTTTGGGAAGATCGCGTATATGCCCGAACGAGCTTTTTACCGTATAATTGCTGCCCAAAATTTTAGATATCGTTTTTTCTTTAGCGGGAGACTCGACTATAACAAGATATTTCATGTTCTGCTCCAAAACAAATTTGCCGTTTTAAACATTCCTTATATATATCTGCCCCGGCATCTGCCTGACAAAACCGTCAAGTTCCAGATTCATAAGAATCATCGCAAGTTCGGGAATATCTATACCCGTTTCTGCGCTTAATTTGTCAACAGACACTCCTTCAACCGCCTGTCCTATTATTGTAAGAACGTTTAAATTGCGAGTGTTAGTAATATCATTTATATTTTTGCTTGTCAATTTTCTGTTTTTGTTTTTTCTTTTAACCAATGAGGCAAAAACATGCATTGAATCGACGACATCTTCAGGCTTTAAAGCCGTCATTGCCCCGTCTTTTATCAAACTGTTGGGTCCTTTTGAATAATTTGAAAAAACCGGGCCCGGCACGGCAAACACATCCCTTCCGTAATCAACCGCAAGTTTTGCCGTAATCATCGCGCCGCTTTCAAGAGCCGCTTCGGTTATTACAACGGCCTTTGACAATCCTGCTATTATTCTGTTTCTTCTCGGGAAAGAACTTTTGTCCGGTTTCTGTCTAAGCGGAAATTCGCTTACAATAACGCCGCTTTTTCCTATTTTATCCTGAAGTTTTCTGTTTTCGGCAGGATAACACTGCAAAAGCCCGTTTCCGAGAACTGCGATGGTTCTTCCTTCATTTTTTAAAACTGTCTCATGCGCTTCCGTATCTATTCCTCTTGCAAGTCCTGAAACAACGCATATTCCGTTTTGCGCAAAATATCTGCAAAAATCGGCGGTAACGGCTCTTCCGTAATTAGTCGGAGTTCTTGAACCGACAACGCCGACTGCAATTTCGTCATATTTTTCAAAAGAGCCTTTAACGTAAATAACCGGCGGGAAATCACTTATGTCTTTTAGATCGGCCGGATATTTTTGATCGTTGTAAGTTATTATTTCTATTTCGTTTTCGGCTGCAAGTTTTATTTCTGATTCGCCCGCAGCGGACTGCGCCGCTTTTTTAATCGCGGCTGCGGCTTTTTGCGTTATCTGCCCGGCAGCCGTCAGATCTTTTTCGGACGCATTGAGCACGTTTTGCGCGCAGCCGAATATATTTATTAGAGACATTATTTTTCTGGGGCCTGTTTCGGCGACTGTATTTAATGTTATGACAGCCGAACGTTCGCCGTTCATATTTTTTCTAAACTTGACAAATCCTGCGAGCCCGCTCCGGCGTTAAGCAATATGGTTTTTATGAGCTTTGCCGCTTTTTTATTTTCATTTTTATCCGCAAAATCAAGAGCTGTTCTTCCGTCGTTTGTTTTTGCCTTTACGTCGGCTCCGGATTCGACCAAAACGGTCGTCAGTTTTATATTCGGATTATTTTCGCAGGCATACATTAACGCCGTTTTTCCGGAATTTGAAGCTGCGTTTATATCGGCGTGTTTTCTTAAAAGAAGTTTTACTATTTCAATATTTTTATTATTTTCACAGGCATACATCAGAGCGGTTTTTCCTTTTTCGTCTTTTGCGTTGACATCGGCTCCTTCATCTATCAAAAAACCGATAACGTCTTCATTTTTATTAAATTTGCATGCCGTCATAAGGGGAGTTTTCAAATCTTTGGTAAGAGTATTTATGTCGGCTCCCTGCTTAAGCGCCTTTATTACGTCATTTACGGACCCGTCTCTGCAGATGCTGTGAAAAGTCTCGGCCCTAACGCATACTGCAAACGCTAGAAACAAAACGGCAAAAAAAACGGATTTAACAAAAAATTTCATAATGCCTCCCGTCTATTTATTTTTTTCGGCAAAATATTCAACAGTTTTTCTGAGACCTTCTTCTATTTTAATTTCAGGTTTCCATCCGAGCGTTTTTGCGGCTTTGCCGACGCTTAAATAATTTCTGAAAAGCTCGCCGGAACGTTTCGGCATGTATGTAGGCTTCAGTTTATATCCCGTTATTTTCGAAAGCTCTTTGACAAGCCCGTTTACGGAAAATACTGTTTGCGTTCCTATATTGATTATTTCGTTTGCGCCTTTTGTAAGGGCAAGCAGATTTGCCTTAACGACATCGCTGACAAAAACGTAATCCCTCATCTGTTTGCCGTCTCCGAAAATAAGAACAGGCTCGTTTTTAAGCATTCTGCCTATAAATATCGCCACTACTCCGGCCTCTCCGTGAGGATCCTGACGCGGCCCGTAGACGTTGGCGTATCTTAATACGGTATATTTCAACCCGTAAATTTCGCTGTAGCTTTTTATGTAATTTTCAACCGAGTTTTTTGCCACGCCGTAAGGGGAAAGGGGATTGGCCGGTTTTGTTTCGTCCGGAGCTTTGCCGGGGCATTCTCCGTACATTGTGCCGCCGGAAGAAGCAAATATTATTTTTTTTACTTTTGTATCTTTGCAGGCTTCAAGAATGTTAAGAGAGCCTTTAATATTAACTTCTGCGTCAAACAGAGGATCAATAACCGATTTTCTTACGTCAAGCTGCGCCGCATGGTGAATTACAACATCGAATTTTTCTTTTTCAAAAAGCGTTTTTATTTTTTTACCGTCCGTTACGGACAGTCTGTAAAAAACGGCTTTTTTATTTATGTTTTCTTTTCTGCCGGTAGATAGATCATCGGCTATTACCACGTTATGTTTCTTTGCAACAAGAGCGTCAACTATATTTGACCCTATAAATCCGGCTCCGCCTGTTACAAGAATCTTCATTTAAATTCTCCGTAATTTTATTGTGTTTTTTAATTGTACAAAATTATTATTTCATAACAAAAATTAAAATTGTTTTCTTTTTCCTTGTAAAAGACGGTCAAAACTGGTAAAATCCTTAAAAATCTTTAACGAAAATAATCCTAAATATGCTACTTAATAATTTAAATCCATCACAAAAAGAAGCCGTTTTGCACACTCAGGGGCCCCTTATAATTTTCGCGGGAGCCGGAACTGGCAAAACAAGGGTGATAACGCACCGAATTTCCCATTTGCTGTCGGAAGGCGTAAAACCTTATAACATTTTGGCCGTAACATTTACAAATAAGGCCGCAGGCGAAATGAAAAAAAGAGTTGAAGAGCTTGTGCCCTCCGGCGGAAGCGAAGTGAAAATTTCAACATTTCATTCATTCTGCACATATCTTTTATCGGCTGAAGCGTCATCTTTTGCAATAAGCCCCGATTTTTTAATTTATGATATGGGCGAACAGGCAAACGTCGTAAAAGAATGTCTCAAAGAATTAAATCTTGACGACAAAAAATATAAACCAAACGCAATTGTCAACAGAATAAGCCGCGCAAAAGACGATTTGGAAGTGCCTGCCGACGTTGAAGCCAGAGCGCTTGCCGACGGCAGTCTTTACGGGCAGATAACGGCAAAAATTTACCGTTTATATCAGGAAAAACTTGAACGCTACGGAGCTTTTGATTTCGGAGATCTTATCATGCAGACAGTATTTAAACTGCAACAATATCCGGAAATACTTTCAAAATACCAGGACAAATTCAAATACATAATGGTTGACGAATACCAGGACACAAACCATGCCCAGTATATGCTGACAAAAATGCTTTCTGAAAAACATAAAAACCTGTGCGTTGTGGGCGACGATGACCAAAGCATTTATTCATGGCGCGGAGCCGATATAAACAATATTCTCGATTTTGAAAAAGATTATCCCGACTGCAAAACGGTAAAACTTGAAGAAAATTACCGCTCAACGCCGAAAATACTTTCAAAAGCGTGGTCCGTCATAAAAAACAATAACGACAGAGTTGATAAAAGAATATGGACTTCAAATGAAGAAAAAGGCGAAATCAACGTATTTCAGAATATGAATGAAAACGACGAAGCCTCAAGAACCGTCGATATGATTTTAATAAATAAGCAGAACCTTAACCACAAGCTGTCTGATTTTGCCGTTTTTTACAGAACAAACGCCCAGTCGCGCGCCCTTGAAGACGCTTTAAGAAGAAACGGCGTTCCTTATACGATAGTCGGTTCTTTAAAGTTTTACGAAAGAGCCGAAATCAAAGATATTATGGCCTATTTGAAACTTATCCATAATCCCAACGATAACGTAAGCTTTAAAAGAATCGTCAATATGCCAAAAAGAGGAGTAGGAAAAACTTCAATGGATAAACTTGAAGAATTTGCGTCATCAAAAAAAATATCTCTTTTTGAAGCCGTAAAATTCATTGATTCTTCACTTATTACAAAAAGTTCGTTAGCCGGCCTGAATAATTTCAGAAACTTAATACAGAAATTTATAAACGTCAAAAACGCTTATGAGATAAGACAGCTTGTTGAAATCGTAATAACAGAATCGGGATATTTGAAAGACCTTGAATTGTCCGATAATCCCGAATCAAAAAATAAAATAGAAAACATTCAGGAACTCGTATCGGCAATCGAAGATTTCCAGAGAAGATCGCCCGACAGATCTCTTGCGGGCTACTTATCGCAGATAGCGCTTGTAAGCGACATCGATTCATGGGAAAATGCCGAAGACAAGGTGACTCTTATGACTCTCCACCTTGCAAAAGGACTCGAATTTAAAAATGTGTTTATAGTGGGACTTGAGGAAGGCCTTTTCCCGATAGGAGAATCGGCATACGACCAGGTTGAGCTTCAGGAAGAAAGAAGGCTTATGTACGTCGGAATGACAAGAGCAAAAGAAAATTTATACATGAGCTGGGCAAGCGAAAGAACGGTATTCGGCAAAACGAAGTGGAATGTGCCGTCCCGTTTTCTGCTTGAAGCCGGATTTACGGAACACCTTTCGCAAAGATCAGCCGAAACTATCACAAGAAATTTTGATTTCAACAGCAATTTTTCTTCAAGCAATAATTTCAAACAGTCGGCCCAAACTTACAGGGAACCCGAACCTGTTATAGCCGATTCATCTCCATACTCAATAGGAACAAGCGTTATCCATCCTGTTTTCGGAAACGGAAAAATTATCGAAAAATCGGGAGCCGGAGACAACTTAAAATTAGTCGTTTTGTTCGGAAACGGACAGTGGAAAAAGCTTCTTGCAAAATACGCAAATCTGACAATCGTATAAAAATTTTATATAATTTCTCCAGTATCTTTAAAATACCGGAGATTTTTAATGAAAAAAGCCCTGATTACGGGAGTGAACGGTCAAGACGGTTCTTATCTTACAGAACTGCTGTTAGAGAAAAATTACGAAGTTCACGGCATTATACGCAGAACAAGCTGCTCTCATTATTACAGAATACAGCACATAATCGATAATCCAAAATTTAAAGACAGATTCTTTCTTCATTTCGGCGATTTGCTCGATTCTTTGAGCCTTTTAAAAACAATTAAAACGGTTCAGCCGGACGAAATATATAATCTGGCGGCTCAAAGTCAGGTTTATGTAAGTTTTGACATACCTTATTATACAAGCGAAGCTTCCGCTTTGGGAATCATAAGACTTCTTGAAGCTATACATATATCAAACATCAAAACAAAATTTTTTCAGGCGTCTTCCAGCGAAATTTTCGGAAAACCGGCCGAAATTCCGCAGAATGAAAAAACAGCTTTTAATCCTATTAACCCTTACGGCGTATCTAAACTTTACGCTTACCTTATGACTTCGGTATACCGTTCGACATACGATATGTTCAACTGTTCGGGAATTTTGTACAGCCACGAAAGTCCAAGAAGATCGGAAAGTTTCGTAACAAGAAAAATAACAAAAGGCATCGCGAAAATTTTGACAAAAAAACAGGACTGCCTTTATCTCGGCAATATTGACGCAAAAAGAGACTGGGGCTTTGCAAAAGATTATGTCGAAGCCATGTGGCTGATGCTCCAGCAGGATGCCCCGGATGATTATATCATAGCTTCAGGAGAAGCACATTCGGTAAAAGATTTTCTTATCGAGGCGTTTTCTCTTGTAAATCTTGACTGGGAAAAATACGTTAAATTTGATCCGTCTCTTTTCAGAACAAAAGGCGATTCTCCCGTTTTCATAGGAGACGCTTCAAAAGCAAGAAAAACCTTAAAATGGGAACCTAAAACATCATTTAAAGAAATCGTAAGACTCATGCTTCAATCCGATTTAAAAAGTGAAGGCGTATCGCTATAAATGAATATTTTACTTATAAATCCTCCGGAAGAAAATCTTATACGCTCTTATGCTTATCCTGACGGAAAACAAAACCTTGATTCTCCGGATTTCGGCATATTCCCGCCACTTGGAATTTTGTATATAGCTTCTTATCTTGAAAAATATGCCCCCCATCATAAAATTTTTGTGATCGACTGCGTATCCGAAAAAATATCATATCCGCAGCTTCGCGAAAAAATATCGCAGATAAAACCCGATATCGCCGGCATTTCGAGTTTCTCGATAGCTCTTATAGATATAGTAAAAACAGCGGCTCTTATCAAAGAACAAAGCCCGAAAACGCATATATGCATGGGCGGTCATCATCCGATGGCTTTCCCGAAAGAAGCGCTCGGCCTTGAAAATATAGATTCAATAATAATCGGAGACGGCGAAGAGGCTTTTTATAAACTCGCCGATGCTGTTTTAAAAAAACTCCCTGTTGAAAATATTGCCGGCGTTTACACAAAAAAATCGTTAGCCGCCCTGCAGGAAATAAAAAATGATGACCCTCGTTTTTTATACAGGCTTCCGCTTACTGCGGCATACACCGAAAACATCGACGATCTTCCTTTTCCGGCGCGCAAATATCTTGCTCATGTCGGATTTTTCAGCATAGTCAGCATATCAAAAAAATTTACAACAATAGTAAGCAGCAGAGGCTGCCCGTACGGATGCATCATGTGCGACGTCCCTTATAAAAAATACAGAGCGCGAAGCATCAAAAATATAGTTGACGAAATTGAAGACTGTTTAAAACAGGGATTTGAAGAATTTCATTTTTACGACGATATGTTTAATATTACGGCTGAAAGAATAACCGAATTTGCAAACGAAGTTTTGGCAAGAAATTTAAAATTTACGTGGGATTTCAGAGGCCGCGTAAATACCATAACAAAAGAATCTCTTCTGGCCGCAAAAAAATCGGGGCTGAGAATGATTTCGTTCGGCGTAGAAACCGGAACGGACGAAGGTTTAAAATATATAAAAAAAGATACCACCGTCGAAATGATACAAAACGCTTTCAAAATATGCCGCGAGCTTAAAATAAAAACGATCGCAGATTTTATGATAGGATTTCCGTTTGAAAAAACTTATGAAGATATAAAAAACAACATCAAATTCTGCTATTCTATAAAACCCGACTATGTAATGTTCAGCGTTTTGATTCTTTATCCGAATACTCCCGTTTATGAATACGCTGTTGAGAAAAAACTCATAAATCCCGAACGCTGGCGGGAATTCTGCAAAAATCCGTCTGAAGATTTTTATCTTGATTACTGGGAAGAATTTTTTACCAGAAAAGAATTACTTGATATGCAGCAGGAAGCTTTTGAAAATTTTTATCTGAGACCCGCCTATATATGGCAGTCAATAAAAAATCTCTCCAGTTTTTGGGAACTGACAATCAAAATACGCGGTTTCTTTACTTTACTGCGGAGTATGTTTTCCAAAATATAAAATAAGACTGCATATTTTTTTTATCTGTTTTTCGGTAAGATTTGAAGACGAAGGAAGATACAATCCGCCTTTTGTGAGCATATCCGTATTTTTATAATTGCCTTTTACGGCGCATCCGTATTTTTTAAGACATTTTTGTTTATGCATTCCGGTAAACAAAAATCTCGTGTCGATTCCGTTTTGTTTTAAAAACCCGACAAGCTCGTCTTTTGTTCTGCCGTATTTTTTTGAGTCGACAAGTATCGCGTTCATCCAATGAACATTGACCGCGTTTTTTTCGTCCTGCTGAAAAATAATGCCGTCAGCCTGCGATAAAAATTTTTTATACAGTCCGTTGTTTTTTATTCTCATTGCTTTGTATTTGTCGGCAAGCTCAGTCTGGGCAAGACCTACGGCCGCCTGTAAATTTGTCATTCTGTAATTAAATCCTATTTCATCATGTTCGTAAGTTCTCGGTTTTGTAAGAGAGTAACTCATATTGCGAAGATATCTGCATTTATCGTAGTATTTTTTACTGTTTGTAACGACCATTCCGCCTTCGCCCGTTGTAAGATTTTTATTGGCAAAAAAACTAAATGCCGAAACCGATGAAAAACTGCCGGCTTTTTGCCCGTTATATTCGGCTCCGTGCGCCTCGGCGCAGTCTTCAACAATATGCAATTTATGTTTTTTTGCTATCTTTGCGATTTCTTTCATATTGCAGGGATTTCCGAAAATATGAACAGGCATTATCGCTTTTGTTTTTTTTGTTATTTTTTGTTCAATTTTTGAAACATCTATATTCCAGGTTTTTTCGTCTACATCTATAAAAACCGGCTTTGCTCCCGTATAACATACGGCAAAAGCGCATGCTATCATCGTGAAGGAAGGAATTATTACTTCATCGCCCTTTTTAATGCCTATCGCGGCAAGCGCCAGATGCAGGGCCGCCGTTCCGCTTGTAACCGAAACAGCGTATTTGCAGCCCGAGTATTTTGCAAAAGCTTTTTCAAATTCGGAAACGTATTTTCCTGCCGAAGATATCCAGCCCGTATCGATGCAGTCGTTAATATATTTTTTTTCGTTGCCGGCCATATAAGCGGCGCATACGGGAATAAATTCATTTTTCATAAAATGCTCCGAAATTATCTCAGCCTGACTTCAGATTCGGAAATTCCGCTGAATCTGACTTTATCGTCTTTTTCAAGATACGGACCCTGTTTAATTTCTACAAGCTGCGTATCTTCAAGATATTTAAAACCGTGTCCGCCTTCTGTAAAAAGAATTATGTCGCCTTTGGCAAGTTCAACGCTTTTAACGTATGTTTGATCGTCATTGTAAAAATCTGCGCGGATTTTACCGCTTTTTATTATAAGCGTTTCATGCGTATAAAAAACTTCTCTTTTTACCTTATTGTGTATATGAGCGGCGATAACCGTCCCTTTTTTATGGCCTGCGCAGCCTATCTGCTGCGTTGAATCGGAAGATGTGAAAAATTCTATGCCGTCTTTCTTTGTGTAATTTTCTCTGACTATAACGGCAAGCAGTTTATTCTCGCCGTTTCTTACATACTCTATCATGTTATACTCCGCGATTTTACTTTTTAAAGTTCGTTAAGACGCGCGCGCAAAACAGCGGCGGTTTTTCATCCGAATGCGTTATATTTCAACTTTTTTAAAAAGCCTTTCAAGAAAATAAAAAACAGGCTCTTTTTTAATAAATCTTAAAAGCCTGAAAAATATTTTAGGCCTGAAATAAAAAGCCCTTAAAGCTTTTCTCTGCATTTCTATTATATCTTTGCTTGTTATATTATCGTATATGGCTCTTGGCTGGGAATATGAATTTTCTATATCGTTTCTGTCAAACTTATAATTTAAATCCGTCCACATCTGGGAACCCGGCAAAATATCCAGAATGTTAAAAGTAACAAGCGTAAGTTCCGATTTTACGGCAAAATCTATGCTTTGCCTCATAGTTTCTTTCGTTTCGCCGGGAAGCCCGAAAATAAAAAAACCGCCGCAGACTATCCCGTATTTATGGGCAAGGTTTATCGCTTTTGTAAACTGTTCCGGCGTTTCCTGTTTCTTCACGTTGAGAAGTATCTGTCTGTTTGCGCTTTCTATGCCTATATTAAAATTATAACAGCCTGTTTTTTTCATTAAAGAAACTATTTCTTCGTCAAGATTTGCCGCTCTGAGACCCGAAGTGCATGCCCACGTTATTTTTAAATTGTTGCTTATTATCGCGTTGCAGAGACTCATTATATGCTCTTTTTTAAAAGCAAGGTTGTCATCAAGAAATTTTATTTCTTTAACGCCGTATTTTTCAACAAGCAATTTCATTTCGGCAATTACGTTTTCTATGCTTCTGAATCTAACCCTTTTGTTTGATAAAAAAGGATTGGCGCAAAAAGTGCACGGGCAGACGCAGCCGCGGCTTGTCATTATATATCCTATCGGCATTTTGCTGTATATCAGGCCTGCCGGTCTTTTTCTGTATGATTCTGGTCTTATTTTTTCCCATGACGGAAACGGAAAGCTGTCAAGATTTTCTTCCTGCGGACATAACTGTATGTCTTTGGAGTCTTCGGTCAAATCGGATAATGAATAAACGCCTTTGATTTTATTATTCTCGAAATTATTTAAAACAAGTTTTGTAAAAGCTATTTCGCCTTCTCCGCAAATCACAAAATCCGCTTTTGAATCAACAAGCGTCTGATACGGAAAAATCGTCGTGTGGACTCCGCCAAGCACGACTTTTGTCTTCAGTCCTTTTGATTTTATACGATTGGACAAATCCATTACAGTATTATATTCGGCCGTTAAACATCCTATGCCTACAACGTCGGGATTTTCTTTTGTTATGATTTCAAGAATATTGTCGTTTGTAAGGCCGTCTCTCAGACCGTCGATTATTTTATTTTCTATACCGTGCTTATCAAGATATGAGGAAATATATCCGAGTCCCAGAGGAGGAATAAGCTGTAATGTGTGAATGTGCACCCTTACAAGTATTACTTTCATTTCCCGCTATTATACAAAATTTAGAAAAATCTTAATAAATTTCAAAAAATATTATATATTAGATGTAAGGCAGAATAATATAAAGAGGTGTCTAATGTCAAAATTAACAAGATTCGGCGTTTCAATCGACGGAGAGCTTTTAAAAAAATTCGATTCTCTCATTCGCAGACAGAAATATCAGACACGCTCAAAAGCAATAGAAGATCTGATTATCGAAGCCGTTGACAATTCTCCGGTATCAACGGACAATACCCCGTCGGTAGGATATATCGATATGATATATGACCACCATAAAAGACAGCTTTTAAATAAAATTACGGATATCCAGCATGATTTTCACGATATTATTCTTTCATCCCAGCACGTTCATATCGACCACAACACATGCCTTGAAATAATAGCGGTTAAAGGCGAAAAATCAAAAATAGAACGGCTCGGTTATCTTCTAAAAACGACAAAAGGCGTAAAACACGGCAAAACAAGACTGTTCCCCTCAAAATAATCCGCGGCATTTGACATTCTTAATCTGATTTTATATAGTAACACAAATTTATAAAAATGTATTACACGTTAAGGAGAAGCATCATGAGAAAGTTGTTTATTTTGGCAGTTGCGATTTTAAACGTTGCATCGGCATACTGCGCGGACGTAACTTTAAGCATTGAAAAAGTGACACATAAAAAAGATTCGCTTGTGACAAAAGAAAAAGTGACAGCCGAAAAAATAGAAAACACAAGTTCTCCCCAGGCCCTTGAACTGATTTCACGGATGCCCGGCGTGCTGGTTCAAAAAACGGGCAATGCCGGCAGAACCGATCCCGTAATAAGAGGAATCGGCGACAGCTGCAGAAAGATAGCCGTTTTAATTGACGGCAAACCGGAAAGAATGTCACTGTTCGGATGCGGAGTTTCTCATTCGATGCTTGCGGCAAATATTGAAAGAATTGAAGTGGTAAAAGGACCTGATTCCGTTTTGTACGGATCGGGCGCGTTAGGCGGAGCTATTAATATAATAACAAAACAGCCGTCAAAACCTTTTGAGGGCAGCATTGATGTTTCCGCAGGGTCTTTTAATACACAGAATTCAGGTTTGTATATCGCCGGCACCGGAAACAATATTACTTACGCCGTTTCTGCAAATAAATATATTTCCGACGGCCATCTTGCAAATGCCCAGTACAACGCAAGCGACTATTATGAAAAACTCGGATACTCTTTTAAAGACGGTTCAATATTATCGGTTGAGGCAAAACAATATTTCGGTTTAAAACACGAGCCTGCTCCTTACGCGGCAGGTTATTGGGAAGATTACCAAAGAGGAAGCGTTCAGTTAAATTACGATAAAAGTTTATCGGCTTCGGATATTTCAGTCAAAGTATACAATAATTACGGCGATCATCAATTTTCGGACGGATGGCATTCAAAGGACTCTCTGTCCGGCATAACGGCAAATTACAATATGGATATATCCGAAAAAAATTATCTGCAGACTGGCGCGGAATTTAA
>Ga0116193_1002854_pt1 | contig 12775 bp, 5 predicted proteins | sample AD_UKC115_MetaG_FD_89892 | JGI IMG/M metagenome (GOLD analysis project Ga0116193, IMG submission 89892) | Active sludge microbial communities of municipal wastewater-treating anaerobic digesters from Hong Kong - AD_UKC115_MetaG | ecosystem: Engineered > Bioreactor > Anaerobic > Digestate | place... | reverse complement strand
ATTATCTCCTGTAGGGTTGCTTATATTTGTAACTACATGAAGTAATTCTCGTGTATCAGATCCTCTTTCATCTTTCACATCTTCCCCTTCATTGTAAACTTTCTTTACAAGTTCTAGGTATGCACTAGTAATGTCCTCTTTATTTACATGTGTTATATCAAATTGATTAGTCATACTCCTTGTTGCTCCATAAACTTTTCTATATAATTAATATTGTATTTTACAATTAATATTTTTATTGATATGATAAATTTTATTAAATAATATCATTTAATTCTTTAATATAAGAATCTTTAAATCTTTTGGAAACTAACAGGTAAACATTATTATTACCTATTTTAAAACCTTCATAAAGTCTATTTAAATTTTTTATTTTATTTTCTAAATTCTTTTCATCACTAAATTTATCATTATTGAGGAAAGAATATCCTCTAAAGTTTGTTAAGAATAATATAACATTATCTGCTTTAAAATTTTTAGCCCTATCAATAGTAGAATATTTAAAGTTTATTGAAGGATTTTTTCTATAATTAATTTTCAAGAAATTATTATCCCAATTATCAGATTCAGTATTTATTTCATCTCCTTTTAAACGATTGATAGTATTATCTTTTATACTCAAAAGAAGAATATCTGTAGAATTTGGAGGTAATTCACTTATAATTTTATCTATTTCATTAATAACATCTTCTTTTTTAGTAGGTTTTTCTCCAGCATTATAAGTTTTTAATTCTATATTTGTATTCAAATTTTTAATTTGATTTTTAAGGATTTTTGTTGAATTATTTTCGATATTTATATTTTCACTTATTATGGGTGTTTTTTTAATTTCTTTATTATAGTTAATTGTTTCTTTTATAATTTTTTCATTAATTTTAGAAGAATCTAACATTTTTAAATTATATAATTCTTTATTAAAAGATTTTTCAAATGTATTAGGAATTAATAAGTAGACATTATTATTTGATAATGAAAATCCATCATATAATCTATTTAAATTTTTAATTTTTCTTTTAATATTTTGAGCATAAGATAATTTGTTACTATTTACTAAATTTAAATTAAAATCATAATGCAAGAATATAATAACGTCATCTGATCTAAATTTACCTTTGGCTCGTTTAATAGTAGAATATTTTATATTTAAATCAGGATTATTATAATATTTTATTTTAAAATAATCATATAATTTAATATTGCCTTCTCTAATGAATAAATCATTATTAACTAATTTGGTACTTGAATAATCTTTAATTCCTAATATAAGAATGTCATCAGAATTTTTAGGTAATTTTTTCATTATTTTATCTAAATCATTAACTCTTTCTATTTTAGCACCTTTACCTCCTAATTTATAAGGAACCATAAAAATATTACAATCTAATTCTTTAATCTTATTTTTAATAGTTTTTAATTCTATATTTAAATTATTAATCATCTCATCAGTTTCTTCAGTTTTAATTATACTATGTGTTTCTGTACATTTAGGATATTTAGAACATCCCATGAATAATCCTTTTTTTCCATTTCTAGGATACATTATTCCATCACAATTTGTACAATATTCAATAGATTCTAATTTAGAATTATCTTGATTAAATATACCACCATTCCAATCACAATTTTCTTCAGAACATCTAAAAACTTTCTCATTATTATTAGTCTCAAGTGTCACGGTTCCTTTTCCACATTTTGGGCAAGTTAATTTGGTTGGAATCTTTTCTATTTTGGTATTATTTTTAGGTTTAGGATTTTCTTCAATTTTTTTATAGTTTGAATTTTCTGTTTTTTTGTATTTTGTGGTTGTACTAAAGATTTCATTTGCCTTTTCAAGTTCATTTTCATTTAAATTTTTATGGTTTTTACATTCTGGATAATTACTACAACTCTTAAATGGTCCATATTTACCATTTCTAATTGTTAATACTCCTCCACATTTTGGACATATTTCAATATCATCTAAAAATTTTATATCAGAATAATAACGTCCTCCATCCCAATCACATCTTTCTTGAGAACAATCAAAGAATTTGAATTCTCCTCCAAATTTACTTTGTATGACTTTTAAAGTTACTATTCCAGTTTTACATTTTGGACAATTTAAGTTAGTTGGCATACTATAAAATTTCTTATTTTTCATAAATTCGGATAAATCTTCATTTGTTTCAATATTAATATTTGAAGTAATCTTTTTATCTAAGATTTCAATGTTTTCATCTTCTTTTTCTAATTCTTTTATGAAAACTGATTTATCGGGGTTGGGAACAAGTAAATAGGTAATATTTTTAGTTCTAGTTAATGCTACATAAAATAATCTACGTTCTTCTGCAAAATCATATTGATCACTAGTGTTAACAACGAAATTTAGGACTTCATCATCAACTTTTTGATTAGGGAAACCTGAAATCTTATTTTCTAAATTTATTAATATAACATTATCTTCTTCTAATCCTTTAGAACCATGAACGGTCCTATAATTTATATTTAAATCTGGATTTTCTGAATATATTAATTTAATATTTTTGTCTTTTCCTGTTTTGGTAAATGGACTATCATGCTTTTCATCCTTTATAAAATATTCAATATCAAAGTTGTTTCTACCTAAAACTAATATATTAGGTGATGTTTTAGATGCTTCGTTTACTAAAAATTCGAATACTTTAATTCTTTCAGACTTATTTCTTTTGTTGTAATATGCTATTTTTATTGGGTTTTCTAAATGATTTTGGGATTGTAAAGATTTTTGTGTTTGCATAGGATTTTTCTTTACAAAATTTGCTGAAATATCAATTAATTCTTGACTATTCCTGTAAGTATTTTCAATATACCTAATTTCTGGATGTTCGAAATAGTTTTCAAATTCACTGAATAATGTAACATCACATCCACTGAATCTGTAAATTGATTGCCAATCATCTCCCACAACACAAACTTTGGAAGATATTTCATTTTGGATAGATTTAAGAAGCTGATATCGAGTATGAGATGTATCTTGATATTCATCTACTATTATATATTTATAATTGCCCTCAAATTTAGATTGTTTTACTAAATCTGTGGCATGATTAATCATATCATTAAAGTCGATTTTATTTTTATTTTGAAGATACTTTTCATATTCTAAAAATGCATTTTCAACAATATCTAAAAATAGAGCATTTCTTTCCTTTTTAAATTTCTCATTTTCTGATTCATATTTCGTATCATTTTCATTTTTAAATTCATCAAATTTTTCAATCTTATAATTATTACCTTTAAATAATTCTATAAAATTAGTAATTAATTTCATGAAGTCTTTAAATTTATTTACTTCGTCACGTTCAGCAATTTCAGACATTATTTTTGAATAATTAATTTCACCAAATTCAACATTTTCATTAATTAATTTCTCTTTTAATCGATCTAATAATCTATTTTCTTGCATATAATAAGAGTAAGTTTCAAGTAATTTAGTGCCTTTTTCATGATGGAATTCTCTTTTCCATACAATACCCTCTTTATATTTTTGACTACCTTCTTTATCTAACCATAATGCATCACAGTTTCTATTAACTCCAAAATGTTCTAAATAGATATCATAATCAATTAAATAGAAATCAGGTTTATAATCATAATCTTCTTTTTCTTTAATTGGGATACGATCCATTATTCTTATGGTAGTTTGTTCTTTTATCTGCTCTGGAATTTCAATATTATTAAATATTAAATTTTTAAGGAATTCTTTTTGTTTCTCGTAATTTTTATTTTTTAGCATATACTCTTTTTCATATTCATAATTGATTCCATTAATGAAAAAGAAATTAGCAATTACTAATTCTTCTAAACTTTTAACCTTCTTATTATCTAAAGTTATTTTATCATTATCTCCACCATAAATACTTCTAAGAGTAGTGAAATCCCTACCTTTCTCCATATCATATAATTCTCCTAATGAAGAAGCTTCATCTTCTCCAATTGGGTTATAAAAGTAATATGCATAAAAGTTTAAGATTTTCTCAGATAATTTCTGATTGTGGATAACTTTTTCCTTAAAATATTGTTTAATAAAATTTTCTAAAGCAGCATCATCGGGATTTGAAACTTCACCATTATCTTTTAAAATAGTTTTACCTAATTTATGAAAAGTAAAAGCATCAATACCTTCAGGTAATCTCTTTATTAAATCATTAACAGAAGCTCTTGAATAAGATAAACAAAGAATTTCATTTGGTTTAATTCCTTTTTTTTCAATTAAATATCTAACTTTAGCAGTTACAGTTAAAGTTTTTCCACTACCAGCACCTGCAATAATTTGATTATTAAATTCATCAACAACAACTGCAAGCCTTTGTTGAGTATCTAAACTTTTACCATCTATATCATCAAAAAATTCCTGGTTATCCATTAATTCTTTGTTAACATAAGAGCTATTAAAATCTTCAATTTTTGTATCAAGGTTATCCAAATTGTATAAATGAATCTCAGTATCTAATTTGAAATTATATTTTGATTCAAGATTAGAAATTTCATTACTTAAGTTAATATAATCCTCTTTTAGTTGATCTTTCTTTTTAAAATCAATAAAAAATTCTAATTTATCTAATTTATCTAAATAATCATTAAATAAATTAATATCTTTTCTAACTTTGATACTTTCATATTCTTTATTTAATTCAAAAATAATTGAATCAAGGTTGCTATATTCTTTAATAAATAATTCTATTTTTGTTTTATCTTCAGAATTTAATTTTAAATCAGAGGATAAAGGTTTTATTTTATCATATATGTCTTGATATTTGTTTTTAATGTTATCTTTTTCACTATCTCTTATAATTGAGGTTAATTCTCTTTTTTCATTTAATATTTTATTAAATGAATCTATTTTTTCAAGGAAATATTTTATATTCTTTTCAATTTCCATTATTTTGATTTGTTTATTAATTTCTATAACAGTTTCATCTAAATTATCATATTCTTTTAAAAAGGTATTAATTTGATTTAAAGTTTCATTACTAAAATTAATTCTACTATCATACTCTTTTAAGTTGTTAAAATGTTTTAAGTATTTGATTTTTAAATCATGAATATTGGAGGAGTTAATAATAATATTAGAATTTTTAAATTTATTTAATTCAGTGTTAAATAATTCTATATCGTTAATATAAGAATATAATTCATTTTCAAGATTTTTTAATTTAATATTCTCATTAACTTTTTCTATTATCCCATCTAAATTTTTATAATCAGTTAAAAATGTTTTAATTAAATCGTCTGATTCTGAATCAACATTTAAATTAGTTTTATGAATATTAAGAGTATTATAAATTTCATTATAATTTTCTTTAATTAGTATTTCATCAGGGTTAACAATCACTGAATTTGAATTTTTCAATTGATTTAAATCATTATTAAATGAGTTGATTTTTTCAAGATATGAATCTATATTCTGATTTATCTCATTAATTTTAATTTCTTTATTAATCTCTTCAGTAATCTTATTTAAATTTTCATAATCCTCTAAAAACTGATTAATATTAGTATTAGTCTTTTCATCCAAGTTTAAATCTAATAAATGTATTTTAAGATTATTATAACATTCATCATATTGTGATTTAATTTTACTTTGCTCATCAGCACTAATTAAGGAATTTGAATTTTTTAGTTGATTGAATTGATTATTAAATAAATTTATTTGATCCAAATAATCGTTTAATTTTTGTTTTATATCATTTAATTCTATTTCACGATTTATTTCATCTACAGTAGAATCTAGATTTTTATATTCTTTTATAAATACATTTACCTTAGTTTTGTCTTCATAATTTAAATTTAAATTAGATGACTTAGGACTATTTAAATAATCATATAATTCTTTGTAAGGATAAATTATCTTATTCTTTTGAACTACGGTAATATGATATTTGGAGTTTCCTAAATTATCTAAGTCATTATTAAATGAGTTGATTTGATTTAAATATTTGTTTTTCTCTATTTTCTCATTTATTTTACTAATAGTTTGATCGAAATTTTCATAATCTTTTAAAAATTTATTAATTTCTGATTTAAATTCAATTTTATTTTTTATTGTATCAATTTCAGGTTTTGTTAAAAAAACAAATAAATCTTTAAATTCATCTTTAATATTATAATTATCATTCACACTTATAGATTTCTTCAATTCTTTTAACTTTTCAAGTTTTTGATAAAATTTATTAATTTTTTCTTTTTTAGAAAGCACTTCATTATAAAAATCATTAAAATCTTTAATTTCAGAATCAATATTTCTAAAATTATTTTTAATCTTATTTAATTCTTTAATATTATCATTTAAATCATTGTCTTCTTTAATAGTATCTAAATATTTAAATGCATTGAATTCATTTAAATATTCTTGATATTTTTCTTTAAACTTTTTAGCAGACTTTTCATTAATAAATTCAGATTTTAATTCTTTTAAATCTTCATCATATTTGCTAAATTTTTGGAATAATATAATAAATTCTTCAATTTCATCATTAATTTTATTTTCTTTAGTTTTAATCCCAATTGAAGACTTTAATTTACTTAAACCACTATCTTTTAATTTTTTAGATTCTATATACTGATTTAAATCTAATACATTTTTACATTCTATACAATAAACGGAATCGGCTTCATTTTTTGTTTGACATTTGGGACAAATAATTTCATTCATACTTAGTTTTCCCCATTAAAATGATTATTTGATTACATCATGTGATTCTCTGCATTTTGGGAAGTTAGAACATGTCATGAATGGTCCTCTTTTACCATTTCTTTGATACATTATTCCATCGCAACTTGGACAATATTCAAGGTTATCTACTTTATTGTTTTCTCCTTTGTAAAATCCTCCGTTCCAGTCACATTCATCTTCTGAGCATCTGAAGAATTTACTTTCTTTTCCAGGTTTATGACTGATTATTAAGGTTACTTTTCCTTTCTCACATTTTGGACAAGTTAATTCTGTAGGGATTCTTTCAAAGACTTTTTCATGATTATGATTTGTATTATTCTTTTCTATTATATCATGGGATTCTCTGCATTTTGGGAATTTACTGCAACTCATGAATGGTCCATTTTTACTGTTTCTTTGATACATTATTCCATCGCAACTTGGACAATATTCAAGGTTATCTATTTTGAGTTCATCTTGTTTACAGTATCCTCCATCCCAATCACAATTGTGTTCTGAGCATTGGAAAGTTTTTGTGTGATCTTTTTTGTTTATTTTAACTGTTACGGTTCCTTCTTTACATTTAGGACATTTAAGTTCAGTGAGTATTAAGTCATACTCATCATTTGATTTTGTTCCTGCAATGTCATGTGATTCTCTGCATTCGGGGAATTTACTGCAACTCATGAATGGCCCTTTTTTACCATTTTTAACATACATTATTCCATCACAACTAGGACAATTTTCAATTTGATCTATTTTATCAATGTCTTGATTATAGAATCCCCCATTCCAGTCACAGTCATCTTCTGAGCATCTGAAGAATTTATACTCTTTACCATTTTTATGACTTATAATAAGTATTACATTTCCTTCTCCACATTGTGGGCAAGTTAATTTAGTTTCTATAATTTCAATACTTTTATTTTCGGTTTTGTCTCCATCATTGTTGTTCATTTTGAATCCTCTATTGTTTAAGTTAATTAGATATTGGTAATCTTTAAAAATATTTTGAACATCAGTTAATTGGTTAATCTCGTTTTTTAATTCAGGTGCATAAATTTTTATTAAATTCACATGTTTTAATTGATTAATTTGGTTTATAAGATTTTGATATTGATTTTTAAATTTTTCTGATTCATTTTTACTAATATATGCTGTTTTTAATTGGCTCCAATCTTTTAAAAACTTTTTAATGGGTTGGTTTAAGTTTAAGATTTCATTTTTCTCTTTATTAATTTGATTAAGATCTTGTGAAAATTTATTAAATTTCTCATTTACATTTTTAATCTTACGGATACTGTTTTTAAGTTCAGGGTTTCTTGATTCAATTATATTTAAACATTTTAATTCTGAAAATTCTTTATTTAAAGTTTGGTATTTATTTTGAAAGTTCACTGCATCTTTTAAAGTAAAACTAGTTTTATGTAATGATTTCCATACTCGATTCATTTCTTCTACTTTTAAATTTAATAATTCTATCTGCCCTATTTCCTTTGTAATCTGATTTTCATTATTTAATCTGATTTCTTTAATGTAATTTTCTGAAATTCTTTGGATTTCTAGTAAATCTTTCACAGGATTTTCTAATTCTATGTGATTATTCTGTATTTCTTTTAAATGTTTGAATTTTTTTATTGTTTTGAATAATTTTTGATGATCATTTTTGAATTGTGTATCCTTAGGGGATTGGATGTATGTGGATTTAAGGGTTTCCCAATCTTTTTTAAATTTAAGTATATCTATTTTCATTTCCCTAATTTTAAGAATTTCTTCTTCTATTTCCTCATCTTCTGATTTTTCTTTAAATGGGGATTTAAACCTTGAAGTGAATGATGAGGGTTTATTTTCTAGATTTACTTTAGAGGGTATGTTTTCTTTTTTGTTTATATTATTTTTTAATGAGTTTTCATTACTATTAATTTTTTCATGTTGGGGAGTGGGTTTTGTTTTTAATTTCTCTTCTTTTTCTGTTAGGTATGTGTTAAAATTTTTTAAGTTTATTCCACAATTTTCACAGTAGATATCATTTTTTTTGTATCTTTTTTCACATTTGGGACAGATTTTAGTATAATTTTCTTCATAATTATAATCTTTGAAGAGATTTATTAGTTTCACACCACATTCTTCGCAATAGTTTTCATCATCAGCATATTCCATTTCACATTTGGGACAGATTTTTGTCATTGTTAATGGTTCCCCCTTTTTTTTTTTATTCGATTTCTTTTAATTTAACTCCACAGTTTAAACAGAAGCTTTGATCTCCATTATATAATTTATTACAAACTGGACAAATCATTGTTTTTAAATCTTTTCGGGATAAATAATCAGTTAATTTAACTAGTTCGCCACAACCTTCAGTGCAGAAATTATCATCTTCAGGGTAAATATCGTCACATGATGGGCATATTTTAAGATTTTTATTATTGTCATTTTCAAGGAAGACTTCTAAATCAATTATTTTATCTTTATTTAATTTTTTAAGTTGTTCATCATATATTGAGTATAATTTAATAGTTTCTTCACCTTTAAATATTTTAAAAATATTTTTAGGATTATTATTTAGTAAATCGTTTAGGTAATCTAGGTTAATTAAATCAGTAATTATTAATTTTAGATTAAAATTAGTTATTTCCTCTTTAGAATTTAGGGTGCTTGTTTTTAAGGATTTATATCCACTTTCATATTCTACATATTCTATTTCACTTATATTTAAATCATTAAATTCAAATTCATTAAATCCTCTAAGCACATTTAACTGGTCTTCTAGGTTTTTAAATAATTTTAAGTATTCTTTTTGTTCTTTTTTGAGTTTTAAATTTAATATTGCTTGAGGATTTTCACATAATCCTCTAACATTTTCAAGCGTTGTATTAAAATTTTCAGTGTAATATTTATAATGTTTTAATGTAGAATCTTCAGGATGATTTGGGGTTATATTATATTGTAATGTTTTATCAACTTTATTTTTCATATTATGGAATGTTATAATATTTCCTTTTTGTTTGTCATTATGGATTTTACCTACTTTGGATATGAGTTTTAATATTTCTTCATTGTTTAAATCACAATCAATGTAGATGGTGTTTAAGTTTCCATTGTCTAAATGGTTAATATTAGAATGTTCTTTTATATATTTTGATTCTTTTAGAAATGATTCATCAGTTATTAGTAAATCAATTTCATTTTCCTCAAATCTTTTAAGAATATCACTTTCATAGGAGTCTATTATTTTATTTAATGTGGAATAACCTTTGGTATTAAAATTAGTATTATAATTTAAATTATAATCGTGAATGTAATCTTCAAAGTAATCTCTAAAATGTTTATTATTAACTAACTCATCATTATCATTATAATGTAATATTGTAGCTATTTTCAAACCTTTTTTAGCTAAAATATTATAATAGTATGGGATTAACTTATTAGTTTTTAAAATTAATAATCCATTAAACTTTTTGTTTAAGGTTTTACTTTTATGATTTTTTATTATATAATCTGAGATCTGTTTTAATCTTTTTAAAGAATTATAAGAATGGTTGGTTAATGTTTCATTATCTAAATATTCAATTTTTACTTTTAAAATGTTTTTATCAATTAATGCATCTGTTAAAAGGTAAGTGTCTATTCTTTTGTTAAAAATATTTCTAGTGGTTAAACCATGATTTAAGTTATCGTTAAAGTAGGGTGCTCCAGTAAAACCATAAAAAAGACTATTCTTAAAGAAATTTATAATTAATTTAGGATTATTCTCATAATTAGTCCAATTAGCATCATCATAAATAAAGCAATATTTTTTATTTTGATAATCTTTTAAAACTTCTTCTTTTGTAGCATAAAATAAGATTCTAGGTTTAGTTATGATTAATTCTCTTTTATTATTGGTTAATTTTTCTATTAAATTTTTTTTAGATTTAGAAGTAAGTTCATTTGGGAATTGATTTAAACTTTTGCTTGTTAAAAAGATGATTTTGTCTAGATTTTCCTTTTTTAGTAATATTTTTGATAATGTGTATGCTGTTAAGCTTTTACCTGTTCCATATGCTTGTTGAATATAACCATTTTCCCCTATTTGAACATTTTCAAGTATTTTATTTATTATATTAATTTGATAAGGTCTTAAAATTATAAGTTTTTCTTTATTTTCATCAAAGATTAAGTATTTAGTGATTATATTTACTAGATTTTCTTGAATTAAAAAAGAGTCAGTGAAGTTCTGGATTGAAGGAAGAATATTATTATTCTTATCTTTCCATAGGATGGTGTTTTCATAATTAAAATCATTAATTTCATTATTTAATATTCCATTTGTGAAATATCTTGTAAATAATCCATTACTAATTACAAAAATTTGAATATAATCAAAAAGATTTTTATAAGAATGTAATTTATATCTTTCTATTTGTTGAAATGCAAGGTATAGAGATTCTCCTCTGTGTTTAAGTTCTATTTGAACAATTGGCAAACCATTAATTAGTATAGTAACATCATATCTGTTTTGATATTTATCTTTCATTTGGATTTGATTGGTTACTTGAAAAATATTTTCTTCCCATTTGGGATTTAAAAAAGTTATAGTTTTATTAGTTTCACTAAGTATATAGGGTTTTCTTAATTTTTGGAATTTATCAAAAACAGTTCCTTGATTTAAATAACTAAGAACCTCATTGAATTCATCACTTGTTAAGTTAATCTTATTAAATGCTTCAAGCTGTTTTTTAAGATTATTGTTTAACTGATTTTCATCAACTATTTTAACCTTTTGGTATTGATTAGATACTAACTGCTTGATTAAATTCTCTTCTAAAACATCTTCTCTCTCAGGAATCATCTTTAAAAAACCCAAAAACCTTATTAAAAAAAAAATTAAAAAAAAAATTATATTATTATGGGTTACATACTGAACATGGAACTTTACCACTATCAAGAGCAGCCTGACGTGAAGGATAAGTTATCTTATTACTATCACTAATCTTTTGCGCCCATTCACATGAAACAACATGGAACTTATTAGATTTAGAACTAGAAACATAAACATTACCAGTATCAGCACTACTGTTATTAGTATCATTTGCAACTGTACCATTATCTTGTGTAGTATTAGTTACAGTAGTACTAGCCGTAGTATTAGTAGTGTTATTTACAACAGCAGCTCCAGAATTATCACCACTATTAAATCCTCCCATAGCAAAAATAACTCCAACTACTGCTACAATACAAATTATAGCAACAATACCAATAATGATCTTATTAGAAGAGTTAATTCCTTCAGATTTAACAACACTATTCATAGGATGATTACATTTAGTACAATATTTGGCACTATCTTTAACCGTAGCACCACAATTCGGACATTTAGCCAATTAAAACACCTTTAAAATTTCATACAATTATTATATAAATTAATAATCAGTTAAAAGGGAGAAATTATTATAAAATTATCTATTAATAAATAATATTTAATGTAGAATATTTTAAGCCTAAAATAACAATTAGCACCCCATTAATAATATTAATTAGCTTAAATACATATTTATATCTTTTGATTTAATTCTCACAATCTTTAAAATATCTTTAAAATTTTTATTAAAATGTAAAAAAATAGAAATAAAAAGTTGAATAAAAATTAGATAATTTTGAAAATATTATTTAGTATATTTGTTCACATCTTCAAAACATAAATAAAACTGATGAACCTGTGAATGACAACGTGGACACATTCCTAAAGGAAATTGAGAAGGCACGGTCCCTGGTGCAAGTCCATAAACAGGATCCCCAATCTCACTATGATAAGTGTATTGGCAAAATCTACATGTACATGTTAAACCCATATTTAATCAATCCTCATAAGTTTTTATATTCATAATTATAATAAATATCACTATGGTCTCCATCTCCAGCAACACGACCATTTGGATTAGTTACTGCAGCAGATTCATCGGAATGATCCTCAATTGGCTCTCCATTTTCTATAGCTCTTTGACATTCAGCACATCTGATTCTTCCATAAGCTCCAGGAACTACTTTACCACAGCTAATACAAACACCAAAAGTTTTAGGTTTCTGTGATACACTATTATCTGATGAACTTTTCTGGTTACT
>Ga0116193_1002853_pt1 | contig 12777 bp, 5 predicted proteins | sample AD_UKC115_MetaG_FD_89892 | JGI IMG/M metagenome (GOLD analysis project Ga0116193, IMG submission 89892) | Active sludge microbial communities of municipal wastewater-treating anaerobic digesters from Hong Kong - AD_UKC115_MetaG | ecosystem: Engineered > Bioreactor > Anaerobic > Digestate | place... | reverse complement strand
TTTTGGAAAAATGTCTACCGCTGTGCGCCAGGCTAACGAAAAACCAGAGCCCGACGGACTCTGGTTTGACTTTAGTAGCGGGGACACGATTCGAACGTATGACCTCCGGGTTATGAGCCCGACGAGCTGCCACTGCTCTACCCCGCATCAACTTCCCTAATCATATACCCGAATGACGAAAAAGTCAATCTCTCGGCATATTTCTTTATGACATTGTGCCGAGCGAACTGAGACGCCAGTTTCATCATCAAGAGATTACTCAGAAGAGTGAATATTGCTCCGGATCGGAAGATTGGCCACCGATCGAATTCGCATCCTCCCGGTCCGTATTTGAAGGAGCCGGAGGAACCACAGCATCCTCAAGATCATTATCTTTATGCTTCTTCACTTTGGTAGACGTTTCTGGCTCTTCGACAGGTTCTGTTCCTTTCTCTGCCTTTTCAAGTAACACTAATGAGAGTCCCATCACATTCTGATTGACCATCTTGATGGTTGATTCGAGTTGTCTGGCACGCTTGATCTGTTTTACCGTTGTCAGGCGGATCGGACGAGTCTTTCCCTTTCCATAATGGAGCAAAAGCAATGTTTTTCCGGATTCCAGTTTAACCGCTCCAGCGATGGAATCATCATCCGCCATCCGTATCGCAATGACTCCCTGTCCGTAACGTCCTTGTTTCGGAAATTCATTGACCGCAATTTTCCCCAATCCCCAGCTGCTGGATACAAAACAGCAATAATCCGTTTCAGTGACCAGGAGTGCTGCAGCAAGTCGATCATCTTCCTTCAGTTTCATCCCGTTGACTCCGGTGGCGATCAGTCCCATCGGGCGCAGGTCCGTCTGATCAAAACGAATCGCCATACCTTTCCGGCTGACCAGCATTATATTACTGGAATTTTCTTCACTGACAAGAACCGTCAGCAGACGATCTCCCGGATTAACCTTGCATAGTGTAAAAGATTGCGTCGAAGCAAACGGCAGCTCCGCAGTAGATGTTTTCTTCAGGATTGCATTTTCTGTTATGGTGATAACAGCTGATTCATCCCCGTTTTTTTCATTTGCCGAAAGCGTGAAGATGGCGCTGATTTTTTCTTCGCTGCTCCAGCCTGAGATCGATCCGAAATCGATGCCGTCTGCAAAAGCATCCACCTTAGGCAGCGTCTCAACGTAAATACCAAAAGCTTTGCCTGTATCGGAGACAATATACACCGTTTTTTGTGTATCGCTGCGAACTATCCAGGGCGGAATGGCAAAATCTTTCTCAGCAGCTTTTGCAGCCTCGCAGCGTCCAATCTTTCCATCTGGCGTCAATCCCACAAAAACTTCATCTGCTTCCACCAGCGTGTTAGCAGTCAGTAGCTCTTTTGAAGATATGCCTTCACCCAACACTGCGATTTGTGTACGACGTGGATCCGAGAATTTTTTCCTGACATCCAGAAGCTCTTTTTCTAACATCTCTCGCATACGCTCCGGAGAAGCCAGTAAATCCTTCATTTCGGTAATCGCCTTTTCCAGTTCAGTATATTCTTCTTGCAGTTTTGAATTCTCTAAATGTGTCAGACGTTTCAACGGCATATCCAAAATCGCCTGTGCCTGTTCTTCATCCAGTTGAAATTTCTGCATGATTTCCGATCGTGCCTGTTTTTCGTCATCGGCATTGCGAATAATGCTAATAATTTCATCCAAATGCTGAATGGCAATCAACAGTCCTGCCAAAATATGTGCACGCCGCTCCGCTTTTTCAAGCTCGAAAGTTACTTTTCGACGGATTACTTCTAATTGATGATCAATAAAAACTTTTAATGCTTGCTTCAGATTTAAAACACGCGGACTGTTATCCACCAGCGCCAGCAAAATAATTCCAAATGTCGTCTGAAGCGGAGTATGTTTGTATAATTTGCGCAGAATTTTCTCCGGGTCTCCGGTTTTCGCAATCTCAATGACAATTCGCATACCCTGACGGTCGGATTCATCCCGCAGATCCGATATTCCCTCAATGACATTATCCCGTACCAGTTGAGCTATGCGCTCAATCAGTCCGCTTTTATTGACCTGATACGGTATTTCCGTAATGATAAGACGGGAGCGTCCTTTGCCCATATCTTCCAGATGTACCCGCCCACGAACCATCAGCCTTCCACGTCCGGTGGCATAAGCAGAAACGAGCTCATTGCGCGCGTCCTCTAAAACAATAATGCCACCTGTTGGAAAATCCGGCCCTTTGACAAATTTCATCAAATCATCCACGCCAATTTCGCTGTATTCATCCCATTGATGGAGAATGTAGATGATTGCGTCAATCACTTCGCCAAGATTATGCGGGGGAATATTGGTCGCCATACCCACAGCTATACCGCTGGCGCCATTAACCAGCAGATTGGGGATAATTGACGGCAGCACAACCGGTTCACTCAGTGTGTCATCAAAGTTGCGGGAAAAATCAACTGTATTCTGATCGATATGCTCCAGCATCTCCATCGAAAATTTATCAAGTTTCGCTTCGGTATAACGCATCGCAGCAGGAGAATCACCATCAACACTGCCGAAATTTCCCTGACCATCCACCAGCGGATAACGAATGGTAAAATCCTGTGCCAGTCTCGCCATGGCATCATAGACAGCCGTATCGCCGTGTGGATGATATTTTCCCAAAACCTCACCAACAATTCTGGCTGATTTCTTATAATCAGAATCTGGACGGATTCCCATATCGTACATGGCGTAGAGAATTCTGCGCTGTACCGGTTTTAATCCATCGCGTGCGTCCGGTATTGCGCGAGAAATGATCACACTCATAGCATAATCCAAATAGGATTGCTGCATTTCGTGTTCGATGTCGATTGGTTTTGTCTCTTGTTTATTCATTTAGATTTCCTCCGATTTTTATGTCCGTTGGAATCAGTCCGTCTTTCCATAATTCCGAAATGAGGATTATAGCATTATTTTTTCGCCAGCAATATTCATCCAATGTCATCTCAGTAATTTCAAACAGGAAAATGATTTTTGTTTTTGTATAGTTTTTGTGTGCAGTGTAATAAATCAAAACAACAAGTTTTTCTCGTTAGATTCGAAAAGTAAGTCAATATTTCGATTTATTTCACCCGTTGTGATCAAACTGCAAAAAAAAGAATCGATGATTATAATCATAATCAACTTTTCTGCTGCTTTGCAGAACACAGCGACAGCGATTCGAAATATGGAGAAGATCATTTGTTGATGTGTTGGTATTGGGCAAATCGCAAAACCAACACGTCACCTGCTTTCTCGATTGATTTATATGGTTTGTTATTATTACGAATTATCAGAATTTCGAAGTGTAGAGCAACCTTTCAAATAGAGAGAGGAAGATTTATCAAAGAAGGGAAAAATTCTGTGATCACAAATCGCGTTATTTGGATTGTATTGGACAGTGTCGGTATGGGACCCATGCCAGATTCACATGCGTTTGGCGACGAAGAACCGAACACGCTCGGACACATTGCGCAGGCTATCCCCGGATTTTCATTACCGGTTATGGAATCGATCGGTTTAGGAAACATTGATGGAATGGTCGGTTATCAACCGGTTGCAAATCCAAGCGGAGCTTTTGCCAGAATGGCGGAGTTTTCCGCTGGAAAGGATACTACAATCGGACATTGGGAAATGGCCGGAATTCAGACGACAAAACCGCTGCCGACATATCCCAATGGATTTGGTCCAGAGATTATACAGGAATTTGAAGCCCGCATCGGACGTGGGACGCTCGGAAACAAACCTGCATCCGGAACAGCGATCATTGCAGAATTGGGAGATGAGCATGTCGCTACCGGGAAACCAATCATTTACACATCCGCAGATAGTGTCTTTCAAATTGCTGCGCATGAAACAGTCATCCCGCTAATGGAACTCTATCACATGTGCCAGATTGCCAGAGATATGCTGACAGGTGAAAATGGCGTCGCCCGCGTTATTGCACGTCCCTTTGTCGGAACTTCCGGTACGTATGTACGGACTGCTAACCGACGTGATTTTTCACTAAAGCCGGATACAACAGTACTGGATTTGCTGAAAGCTGCCGGTCATTCTGTCGCAGCTGTTGGAAAAATTGAGGATATCTTTGCCGGACAGGGCATTACATTTGCCGTGCATACCCAATCCAATTTGGACGGGATGCAGCAGACAGAAGCATGTATGGAAAAATTTGAAAATGGCTTGATTTTCGTCAATCTGGTAGATTTTGATATGAAATATGGTCACCGGCGAGATGCAGCAGCCTATGCAGCGGGATTGTCTGAGTTTGATCACTGGCTGGGTACGTTTCTCCCCAAACTGAAACCGTCTGATTTGCTGCTCATCACGGCTGATCATGGTTGTGATCCGACACATAAAGGAACCGATCATACCCGAGAGTATGTTCCGTTGCTCATGTATGGAAAAGATGTTACACCAGGCACAAATTACGGGACGCGCTCGACTTTTGCGGACGTTGGTCAGACGGTTGCGAAAGTTTTCAATGTCGGACCGCTGAAAGCCGGAATTGCCTTATTGCCAAAGTAAGGGCGAGGAGGGTGCCAGCCTGACGAGGCAATCTCGTTTTATATGGCTATCTTCTCTTAATGGGGCAGGGAGATTGCCATTCCCCTATGGGACAATAACAATGCCAAACGTCATTCATATGGGGCTTTAATGGCGATCTGTCGTTGTGAGAAGAGCAGCTGAATTTCTACCTTTTCTCATAAATAGGTATAGCAGTGAGTCGAAATATAAGTTTTTTTTTGATAATGTCTTAAATAAAAAAAATCGCACATTTCATTGTGCGATTTTTTGTCTCCAGAATTTTTTTATTTATTCGGACGGCAGATTCGAAATAATCGTACTCTGATCAATTTCGTCTTCAAAAGCAAAACGTCCTGGGATAAAACCCGTTCCAGCCGGAATCAATTTGCCGATAATGACGTTTTCTTTGAGCCCAAACAGCGGGTCTTTCGTTCCTGCAATGGCAGCGCTTGCCAGCACTTTGATAGTATGCTGGAAAGATGAAGCGGAAAGCCAGGAATCGGTGCTCAATGAAGCTTTAGTAACACCCAGTAAAACCTCAACAGCTTTGGCCGGAGTCTTACCTTCTGCTTCCAACTTTTGATTCATCTCACGGAAACGCAGCCGGTCTACGATATCCATCGGCAGATACGGGGAATCGCCGGATCGTGTTACCTGAACTTTGCCGAGAAGTTTTCGAATGATGACTTCAAAATGCTTGTCGTTGATATTCTGTCCTTGAGCTCGATAAACCCTTTGAATCTCGGTCAGAATGTACATCTGGCATGCATCACGTCCGTTCAGTTTCAGCACAGTATGCGGATTGAGAGATCCTTCGGTTAATGGCTGACCAACGGTCACATGTTGGTTATCTTTAATGATCAGGCGTGCTGTCGTCGGGATATCATATTCTTCGCTTTCCTGTTTTTCATAGGTAACGATTATTTTGTTTTCTTCAATTCTGATCTGTCCTGTATGAGCAGCCGTAATGGTAGTCTCGCCATTTTCTGCAAGCACATCGCCCAGATTTACCGACTGTTCGTCGGTAACTTTCCTGGTCCAGCCTTCAGGAATTTCATAAACATCCGAAACCAATTCGCTGTGGTCAACACGGATTGTCCGCAAATCGGAATACTTATCGGACTGGATGATTTTCGCTGTTCCTTCAAGCTGTGTGATGACTGCTTCACCCTTGGGTGTGCGGCGGGCTTCAAAGAGCTCTTCAACCCGGGGCAGACCAGTGGTAATGTCGCCACCTTGTGCAACACCACCAGAATGGAAGGTACGCAATGTCAGCTGCGTTCCCGGTTCACCGATGGATTGTGCCGCAACAGTGCCGACTGCCTGTCCGAGTTCAACCATCTTGCCACGGCCTAAATCCAGACCATAGCATTTGGCACAGATTCCATGTTTCAATTCACAGGTCATTGGAGAGCGAACTTTTAATTCCTGAACATTGGAAGCATTGATTTTCTTGGCAAGGGCATGATCAACAATAGCACCCTTCTCAGCAATAATCTCGCCCGTGACAGGGTCGACAACACGTTCTGCTGTCAAACGTCCGAATACACGTTCAGAATACGCCTGTTTGGCTACGTCATCCGCACGGCGAATCCAAATACCGTCTTCGGTGCCGCAATCTTCATCGTTGATAATCAAATCTTGTGCCACATCAACCAGACGACGGGTCAGATAACCGGCATCAGCTGTTCGCAGCGCCGTATCAGCCAGACCTTTACGGGCTCCATGTGTCGAAATGAAGTATTCCAACGCATCGAGACCTTCACGGAAGTTCGATTTAATCGGCAGCCGGATAATACGGCCAGATGGGTCTGCCATCAAACCGCGCATACCGGCAAGCTGTGCAATCGAGCCGAAACCACCTTTGGTCGCGCCGGAATTTGCCATCACTGCCATATTTCCCTGTGGATCCATATTGTTGCGAACTTCTTTTGCAATTTTTGCCGTAGTATCCTGCCAGACATCGATTGTACGGTCATTACGTTCCTGTTCGGTTAATAGACCACGCCGCCACTGTCGGTTAATTTGATCTACTTCGTTATCAGCATCCGCCAGCATGGTGTTCTTTGTTTCCGGAATCGTGATATCCGAAACGGCAATTGTTGCACCGGATCGCATGGAAAATTCAAATCCGATATCCTTGATGGAATCGGCAACTTCAGTTGTGACTTCCTGGTCACAGACTTGATAGACTTCAGATATTAAGTCTTTGATCGCTCCCTTATCCAGGATGACATTCTTAAAGCGCATCTCTGGAGGAAGAATATTATTGAAGATTACGCGGCCTACGGTAGTGTCTACCAATCGCATTTCAGGCTGCGGCAATCGTTTTCCGTCAGTATCATAATATGTTTCAACCTGGAATTTTATCTTTGCATGCAGATCAACCAACCCCATATCATAGGAATACTGAACCTCGTCGATGGAATAAAATGCTCTTCCGTCGCCCTTATGGTCGCCATCCATATCCATAGTCAGGTAGAACACACCCAACACCATATCTTTGGAAGGACTGATAATCGGTTCACCATCTGCCGGTTTGAGAAGATTCTTGGATGCGAGCATTAAAGTTCTTGCTTCTTCCACTGCTTTTTCAGATAGCGGAACATGTACAGCCATCTGGTCGCCGTCAAAATCCGCGTTGAAAGCTGTACAAACCAATGGATGAAGTTGAATTGCATTTCCTTCAATCAGTACCGGTTCAAAAGCCTGAATTCCAAGACGGTGCAAGGTTGGAGCACGGTTCAATAAAACCGGACGTTCGCCAATCACATCTGCAAGCACTTCCCACACTTCCGGACGATTGCGTTCAATAATCCGATTGGCTCCTTTGACGTTGGTAGCATAGCCTTTTTCTACCAGTCGTGAAACGAGGAACGGATGGAAAAGCTCCAGCGCCATTGTTTTCGGCAGACCACATTGATATAACTTTAATTTTGCGCCAACAACGATCACCGAACGACCAGAGTAGTCAACACGTTTACCCAGAAGATTTCTGCGGAAACGACCTTTCTTGCCTTTCAGCATATCGCTTAATGATTTCAATTCGCGGCGTCCGCGGCGTGAAAGCGCTTTACCACGCTGAGAATTGTCGATCAGTGAATCAACCGCTTCCTGCAGCATACGTTTTTCATTACGAACAATCACATCCGGGGCACCCAATTCTAAAAGCCTCTTCAGACGGTTGTTACGGTTGATCACACGCCGGTACAGGTCATTCAGATCGGATGTGGCAAAACGTCCCCCATCCAATTGCACCATAGGCCGCAAATCCGGAGGAATAACGGGCAGCACTGTCAGGATCATCCATTCCGGATGATTCTTGGAAGCACGGAAAGATTCCACCACTTTCAAACGGGAAGTCGCTTTTTTCCGTTTCTGTTTGCTCTTGGTCGTTTTAACTTCATTCCATAAATCGGAAGATAATTGATCCAGATCGAGTCGTTTTAAGATATCATAAAAAGCTTCCGCACCCATATCGGCGCGAAATACCTGTCCCCAGCGTGACTTCAATTCACGGTAGGAGGATTCACTCAGAAAGGTGAAAGGCTGGAGATCCTGCAGTTCATCTCGAAGTTTCGAATTCTGGCTCTGTGACTCAGTGGATTGATCAGCAAGCTGGTTGCGAAGCGCTTCCATCTGCTCTTCCGCTTCAGCTCTCACCTGCTGTTTATCCATATCCAGCCGTTCAATATCACGTTGGAGTTGGCCTTTAAAATCACTTTCGATCGTGTCGAGTTTCTCTTTGACTGCTTTCTGGATTTTAGAAATATGCTGATTTCCGACAGACTCTCCTGCAGCGGCAATCTTAATATTCGCCGAATTGAAATAGACATCTGCCTTCAGAGTCTGACCAATTTTCTCTTGCAGATCTGCTTCCAGCCGTTGTCCTTCTTTCATGACAGGATCTAACTTCTGTGTGATCTGCTCCTCGGCATTTTCCATCAGCGCATTCCGCTGCTCCTGAATTTGAGCAATCTTTTTGTCTCTGCCGGCTTTAACGGCTAAAATTTTCTGGTTGATTTCTTGCGCAAATTCTTTTTCGGTTCCAGAAATTTCATCTTCAAGGCGGCTTAATGCCTTCTGACGGGCATCCTCATCGACATATGTCACAATATACTGCGCAAAGTAAAGAACGCGATCCAGATTTCTTCTGGAAATATCCAGAAGAAGTCCAAGGTAAGATGGAATCCGGCGGGTATACCAAATGTGCGCAATCGGGGTGGCCAATTCAATATGACCTAATCTTTCACGGCGTACTGCCGAGCGAGTTACTTCAACGCCGCATTTATCACAAATAATTCCCTTATAACGGGGATTTTTATATTTTCCACAATAGCATTGCCAGTCGCGTGTCGGACCGAAAATTGCTTCACAAAACAATCCGTCTTTTTCAGGTCGTAAACGGCGATAGTTTATCGTTTCGGGTTTTAATACCTCACCATGAGACCAACTTCTGATTGTCTCCGGTGAAGCCAAACTGATACCTAATGCAACTAAACCTTTGGTTTCCACGAAAATTCCTCCCGATTCTTTATGCTGTTACACTCAATCGATGCATTCAAGCGCATAAAGGATTTGATCCCATGCGCAAAACATAAGTTTCATACTTTTTTGACCCAAAAAGCAATCGAGCCAAACAATCATTATAACATAGAACTATGGTCGATTTTTCATCATAGAAAAAAAATTACAGATATTAACAGAATAAGGAATCTCTTACCGTATGGGAAGAAACGAACAGTCTAATCATATCAAATTTCTTCAGTAAAATGCAAAATATCAGTATTCCGATTTAGAAATCATCGATTCGCATCGGCCTGTTCAAAAACACAAATCCGGTTTTTGCCTGTTTTCTTCGCCCGATACAGTGCAGAATCTGCTTCACGAAGTAATTTTTCAAGCGAAATCGCCTCCTGGTTGTTACTACTGACTAATCCGAAACTTGCTGTTACCCGAACATCATCCGGTAATCCCGCATAGGTTAAGTTTTCGAGAATACTCCGAAGACGTTCTGCAAGCTGCTTCCCTTTCTCCAGATCTGTCTCAGGCATTAATATTACAAATTCTTCTCCGCCGAACCGACCGACTGAATCGATTTTTCGGAGTCCTTCGAGACAGGTTGATGCAACCTTTTTCAGGACAATATCCCCTGCCAGGTGACCGTATACATCGTTTACTTCCTTAAACGAATCCAGATCAAAGATCATCAATGAGAAGTTTCCGCCATAACGCTCATAGCGGGCTATCTCCTGCTCCACAAGCCAGAAAAAATGATGGCGATTGAAAACGCCAGTCAGGTTATCATGGGAGGCTAAGATTTGCAGCTTGTCTAATAGCTTTTTCTCTTCTGTATAATGATAAAAAGTAATAATTTCTCCGACTGAATGATGATTTTGATCATTCAGATTGGTTTTTTTAACTCGATAAAATTCAGAATTTTCGCACTCAAGGACTGTGATCTCATTCTGATTCTTTGCTGAATTTTTTATTATCTCCTGCATCATTGTCTGTTGAGAAAACTCATCCAAAGCCATTTTTCCAATCGATTGATTATTCAGATTAGGAAAAATTTTTCTAAGTTGACGGTTAAAATCGATGATCATTCCCAGTTTGTTCAGGACGAGTACACCATCCCGCATTCCGTCAAAAATCACATCACGTGCTAATGGAACCAGCGTCAGCATGTTCTTTTTGAACAATCCGATAGAAACAATCAGTGCAGTGGCCATGCATCCAAAAGGGGTTAAATCCAGATGCATCGGGGATAATTTGAAGACATACATCAAGCCGCTGATCCATGGGATAAAGGAACTTGCCCAAATCAGCATAGACTGCCGGCGTAGTTCTGCTGATGTATTTACAATCAACTTTGTAAATAATAAAGAACTGAAGAGCAAGAGCAAACTGAGATAAGCAACCGAAAGAATCATGAATATTGTTAAGTCATAGGAAAATATGGGGAATGGACCTATCCAGGAAAACCTCGGATTCTTATGCAGAAGATTCAAGCTGCCCAAGGTTTGTGCCGCAATAATTGACAGAACTGGAATGATATATAAAAGAGCAATTCTTCTTTTTGTGATCCATTTTCCATTTCCAGTTTGATGAAGAGAGAAAAGAAACCAGAATGGAGCTGCCAATTGAATTCCGATGTGCTCGAATCGAACCCAAAACATCATCTGAGGTAATGAATTGCTGGATAATTCCAATGCATATCCAAGGCTGTAAATAGTCAACGCCAACAGGCAACCTGATAGAAAATTTGCAGAATTTCCGCTGACTTTTCTGCGAGAATGCGTAATCGCCGCAAAAAAAGCCAGAATTATTGACGATATGATAAGAATAAATATCACAAAGAGCCGCATTATAAAAAAATGCCTTTCTGAACCAATTCTACAATAATTTGAAATATCGGTCGATTTTTTTTATAATCCATCTTTTTTACGCCTAACCTGAAACTTGATGGCTTATAAATAATCATTCCGCATTTAAAAGGTTAATCCAAATTTCGAATTGCTGCTATGCCATTCATTTCTTGAAAAATTCGGGTACAATTGCGTCCAGCTTCTTTTGCTTGATATAATGCCAGATCTGCCGATCGTAATATGTCTTCCAAATTTTCCGAAATCTGGTTTTCATTACTGACAACTCCAAAACTTGCCGTAACATGTAATCCTGTTTGAATTTCGCAAAAATCAATATTTTCGATTGCCTTTCGTATTCTCTCAGCCATAAAATATCCGTTTTTAAGATTGGTTTCTGGCAGCAGGAAAATAAATTCTTCACCGCCGAATCGGCCAAAAAAGTCGTTTTTCCGTAAAGTTTTCTGACATTCGTTTACGACTCTTCTTAAAACGATATCTCCGTTAACATGTCCAAACTGGTCGTTTATCTTTTTAAAATGATCCAGATCGAAAATAATCAGCGAAAAATTACCGCCGTATCGTTTTATTCGTAATATTTCCTTTTCGGCATTTTGTAAAAAAGAACTGCGGTTGCAGATTCCGGTTAATTCATCGGTGTCAGCAAGTTCTTCTAATGCTTTATGCAAATTTTTTACTTCAGTATAGATTGTGAATTTAATAATTACGCCAACTGACTCATCTTTCGAGTTTTTTAAGATGCTTTTTCTGACTTGATAATACTCAGTTTCCTTTTCTCGAACAACAGAAATTTCTGTATTGTCCTGATTTATATTTCCAAGGATTAATTTCATTTGGGGATTATCTTCAAACGTACTGATTGCAGATTTTCCGATAATCGTCTTCTTTTTCAGTGTTGGAAATATCTCAATTATCTGAGAATTCAAATCAATAATCGTTCCATCCCCATTTAATACAAGTACGCCATCTCGCATCCCCTCAAAAATTAAGTTGCGCGCCATTGGCACAATCGTCAAAATATTCAATTTCAGAAAGCCATAGGACATCAGCAAAGAACTGATTGAAAAAGAAAAAGGTGTCAAATCCAGATTATATGGAGAATTGCCCGAATTATAAACGAGCCCTGATATGAATGGAATTAATATTGCAATCATAAAAACGATCGATTGTCGTCGTAAAACCGGTGTTGATCCAAACATCATCCGGATGATCAGGAATGCGCTGCCAATCAATAACAAATACAGATAGACTAATGCCAATTTCATCCAGATCGTTTGATGATAATGAAAAATTGGGAATTGTCCAACCCAGACGAAATAGGGATTCGCATGTAAAATATTCTGTTTTCCCAAAGTCATTGCAAAAATGATATTCATGACTGGGATTATAAAAATCAGAAACCGTTTCTTAGGGATCAATTTTTCATTATAAGTATGGTGTAATGTAAATAAGAACAGGAACGGAGCTATCATCTGGATTCCGATATGTTCAAAACGCACCCAAAACATGATTCCTTCCAACGTATTACTGGATAATTCCATCGCATAACCCAGTGTGTAAATTGAAACCGATGACATACATAAAGAAAGATATATAGCAGAATTACCTGAAATTTTCCATTTGTTAAATGAAATAATCGATAGCCAGACCATGGTTAAAGAAAATATCCATAGACAAATTATCACTATAAATCGCGTTGTATGCATAATTCACTCTTAGCCGGATACAACTTTTCTATCTGTCTTTTTTGGTTATGCAATGCCAATTTTTTGAATTACGGGGAGGACTATTTGTAGAAATTTCGTTTTTTTACTTTATACAAAAACGAAATTTCTAAAATCTTTCTCTCTTCTTTAT
>Ga0116193_1002852_pt1 | contig 12782 bp, 13 predicted proteins | sample AD_UKC115_MetaG_FD_89892 | JGI IMG/M metagenome (GOLD analysis project Ga0116193, IMG submission 89892) | Active sludge microbial communities of municipal wastewater-treating anaerobic digesters from Hong Kong - AD_UKC115_MetaG | ecosystem: Engineered > Bioreactor > Anaerobic > Digestate... | reverse complement strand
TCCAGAATCTCCGCCTTCATGGAACAAATCTCCTCCGAAATATTTGAAAGAGTTGCCATAAAGAAGTTTTAGTTCTTTATAATACATAGCGGCTACTTTTTCGAATAATTTACTCGACGGATTTAATATATCAGGGCGGGTGAATCCTCCGGCCCATTTGCCCTGTGCAAGCAGGTCTTTTTGATAAGGTTCTTTATGCTGACTTGATGGAAACATTCCATAAAAACCTTGCATTACGGGTTCTATTCCCAAATCTTTCATGCGTGCAAGTATTTTTTTCTGAAGTTCGGCTTGCCCGTCGATGAATTCTTGTGATACAGGACCTCCCCATCCTTCAAGATTTCCCATGAGCCACCATGCGGTGAAGGCCGGACCTGGGATGAAATCGGTTATTTCCTGCTTACTGCAGCCAAATTTTCGCAAAGTATTTTGCCAGACTTTTTCAACTCCGATAGGGGCTAACATCAAGTTAACTCCCTGCAAAGCCATCCAGTCGAGTTCGTGTTCCCACTCTTCCCATTTGTAGAAAGACATGGTATAATTTACCGTGCAGTAATTCAATGCATATCTGATAGGGGAGGATATTGTTTGTTTGTCGGGAACGGGAATATTGGGCAATTTATCTAAAGGGGATAAATTATCGTCCATATGTGATAAAGATCGATGACAATACTTTTCAAGGTAAAGATTCAGTGCCAAGCTAGCTGCGCTTGTACTTGAAGCTTTAATCTGGATTTTTTCTGCGGTGGACGACAAAATGAAGATGTCGTGTCCGTTTTCTTTGTCTGTACTGTTAATTGTGATATGCCCCGACAGCCAAGGAATGCGTCTGTTAATCAGGGATAATACTCCTTCAAAGGATTCTTGAGCTTGTAGAGGCACTGCTTGTAAAGCAAATGTTACTAGTAGGAGTAGAGTCATTAATTTTTTCATTGCATTGTCATTTAAAGTTGAATGGGTTAATGTATTTATGAATTTTATGACAAAGATATTGTTTAAATTATAGATAACAAACGGAAGTAAGATAGAAAAAGATATATATAGAAGAATTAATAAAAATATACAGATAAGTGTTTTGTAGATTTTACTGTTTAGATGGGTAGGATTAGCTCTTATAAAATTGATTAATCGAGCAGAATGTTATTCGGTATATAAAAAAGCCATTTCCGAATGGAAACATTCGAAAATGGCTTTATATAAAGATGTTGTTTTTTTAAATGGATAATTCCCTCAATACATTGACAAGCTCTTTCTTGATTGGCTTGTCGTTTTTAATGGCCTTGTTGAAAGGAACATAGACTATTTCGTCGTGATCGATTCCTATCATGACATTTCTCTGTCCTTCAAGTAAGGCATCTATGCTGGCAGCTCCCATGCGGCTTGCAATGATTCGGTCGTGTGCCGTAGGGCTTCCACCTCTCTGAAGATGACCTAAGATAGTGACACGAACATCATACTGCGGATATTCATTCTTTACACGCTCGGCATAGTGCATGGCTCCGCCGGTTATTTCGCTTTCGGCAACCAGTACGATACTACTATTCTTTGATTTGCGGAAACCGTTCTTGATGAATTCTTCAAGCTGGTCCACTTCGGTGGCGTATTCCGGTATGATGGCAGCTTCCGCCCCTGAGGCAATCGCTCCGTTCAAGGCAAGAAAACCAGCATCTCGGCCCATAACTTCCACAAAGAACAGGCGCTCGTGGGAAGTCGCTGTGTCACGGATTTTATCGACTGCATCCAAAATGGTATTGAGTGCTGTGTCATATCCTATAGTGGTATCTGTTCCGTATAGGTCATTGTCTATTGTGCCGGGCAAACCGATGCAAGGTACATCATATTCATCGGCAAAGATACGTGCACCTGTCAAGGAACCGTCACCACCGATGATAATTAAAGCATCTATACCTGCATTTTTCATGTTTTCGTATGCCTTTGCGCGACCTTCAGGTGTGGTAAATTCTTTGCAGCGGGCTGTTTTTAAAATAGTTCCGCCCAATTGTATGATATTGCTGACGTTCTCAGTTTTGAATTCTTTAATTTCATTATCCACCAAGCCTTTGTAGCCCCTGTAGATACCTCTCACCTGTAGCCCGTTATATATAGCGGCACGTGTTACTGAACGGATGGCTGCATTCATTCCTGGAGCATCACCACCCGATGTTAAAATTCCTACGCATTTAATTGTAGCCATTGTAAATTCCCTTTCATTTTTAAGTCATGCAAAGGTAGCAAAAACTTGTTATTCTACCCTTTTTGAATGGTAAAAATGAATATTTTCTTTGTAATTATAGTTAACGGGTTGTCCCTTTTTCCTTTTTGTTTGTCTCAATAGCTTTTTTGCATTCTTCCATGAGCCATTTAGGAGTGGAAGTGGCTCCGCAAATTCCTACGGAATGGATACCTTCCAATAACTCATAATCAATTTCATCTGCCGAACCGATCATGTAGGAACGATTATTCACCTTCTTGCATTCGTTGTATAGAATCTTTCCGTTGGAGCTTTTACTTCCGCATACAAAGAAAATTAAATCGTGGGAGGCAGCAAATTTTCTGATATTAGGCATTCGGTTGGCAACTTGCCGGCAGATAGTATCATAATATTCAAATGTAACATCTTCTTGAATGTGTTTTTGAATATATTCAACGATTTTCCAAAATTCTTCGAGTGATTTGGTAGTTTGTGAATAAAGATAGATACTTTTGCTGAAATCCAGTCTTTGAACTTCTTCCAAAGATTCTATCACAATAGCTTTTCCCTGAGTCTGCCCTACGAGGCCATTTACTTCTGCATGTCCGTTTTTACCATATATGACAATTTGTTTGGATGTGTCGGATTCTATGTTATCCGATTCAATCTTTATTCTCTTCTGCAGACGCAGGACGACGGGGCATGTAGCGTCGATGATTTCTATGTTATTCTCCTTTGCTATTCTGTATGTTTCCGGAGGTTCTCCATGAGCTCTCAAAAGAACTTTCACATTATGCAAATTCTTTAAATCCTCATGGTCAATAGTAATCAATCCTAAATTGCGCAATCTCTCGCACTCTTTGCCATTATGGACAATATCACCTAGACAGTAAAGTTCTTTCTCTTGCAGGAGTTCTTCTTCCGCTTTTTTTATGGCAGTAGTAACGCCGAAACAAAACCCCGAATCCTTATCGATTTCAATATTAATCATGAGTTGATCACTTTGTTGTATTGTTCCAGGAGCCATTGTTTCTGCTCTTCAACAGTCAGATGGCTGTTGTCCAATAAAATAGCATCCTCTGCACGTCTTAGTGGACTGATGAGACGGTGTTGATCTATGTAGTCACGTTCTTTTACATTCTTGAGAATTTCTTCCTTGTTCGCTTCCATCCCTTTTGCCTTTAACTCTTCGTATCTTCTTTCTGCTCTGATTTCTGGAGTAGCTGTTACAAAAATCTTCAGTTCAGCATCCGGGAATACCGTGGTCCCGATGTCTCTTCCATCCATTACGATTCCTTTTTTTCTGCCCATTTCCTGTTGCTGGATAACCATCGCTGCACGTACGAAATCCAATGTAGCTATAGGACTGACAAAAGAGGAAACCTTCATGTCCCGTATCAGGTTCTCTACATTTTGTTTGTTAAGTATGGTTTCAGGCTGTTGGGTATCGGGGTTTAAGGAGAAAGATATATGAATATCATTCATTCTTCTTTTCAACTCTTCTGTTTTAATTTCTTGATTGTCAATTAATCCGTTTTCTATACTATATAAGGTAACAGCTCGGTACATGGCTCCGCTGTCAATATATATATATCCTATTTCTTTGGCCAGGTCCTTTGCCATGGTACTCTTTCCGCAGGAAGAAAATCCGTCAATTGCTATTGTTATCTTTTTCATATAAAGGTAAAAGTCTATTTATGAATATTTTTTTTGTAATTCCTTAAAATTTTGTTCAAATATACTTCATTTTTAAAATATCTGCATTATATTTGTCGCGAAATTTTAAATCGTTTACTAACCAATTAGAGAACACTTCTTTGGATTGGAGTAGAAACTTTTAAAAAAAACAAAAATATTGGCGATTAACACAAAAAAGCAGATTGTGAAGAGCTTTATATAAAAAAATGTGTTACATTTGCCGAGTTAATAGTGGGAAACACGTAATAAAAATAAATAATTTAATTATGGAAGTAAAGAAATCGCCCAAGGCGGATTTGGAAGGAAAAAAAGGCACAAGTCTGCTTATCGGTTATGTGTTGGTCTTGGCAATCCTGTTTGTAGCTTTCGAGTGGTCGGAAGTCGACAAGAAGATTGACCTCAACACGGGTATTAAAGATGCCGTATTCGAGGAGGAAATCGTTCCTGTTACGGAGCAGCAGCAAAAAACGCCTCCACCACCACCAGCAGCACCTTCAGTTGCTGAAGTGTTGAATATAGTAAATAACAATGCAAATGTGCAGGAAACTTCAGTTGCATCTTCCGAGGAAACCGGAAAGGCTGTCGAAGTTAAATATACCGCACCGGTTGTACAACAGCAGGTTGAGGAAGATCCTGAGGAACAAGTTATTTTCCAGGTTGTAGAAAACATGCCTGAATATCCTGGTGGTATGACGGAATGCTTGAAGTTCTTGGCAAGTAATTTGAAATATCCTACAATCTCTCAGGAAAATGGTGTTCAAGGAAGAGTTATTGTACAGTTTGTCGTAAACAAAGATGGTTCTATCGTTGACCCGGTTGTTGTTCGTAGTGTTGACCCGTATCTAGATAAGGAAGCTATCCGCGTTGTTAAGTCAATGCCTAAATGGACTCCTGGAAAACAGCGTGGTAAAGCAGTGCGTGTAAAATATACATTGCCTGTAACATTCAAGTTGCAATAAAATATACCATAAATATAGTAGAAAGAGGCTGCCCTATAAGCAGCCTCTTTTCATAAAATGGCTTATCTTACTTATTCTCTTAATATTTTAGTTATGAAAAGCTCAATTCAGTTATTAGACATTATCAACGACTATATTCGTCATCTTGCATATTCCCGCCCACCCAAGGGACTATATGATCCCATTGAATATGTTCTTTCTTTAGGTGGAAAAAGGATTCGTCCGCTTTTAATGCTAATGGCATATAATTTATATAAGGAGAACGTAGAGGATATTTTGTCTTCGGCTTCTGCTATTGAAATATATCATAATTATACCTTGTTGCATGATGATCTGATGGATTGTGCCGATATGAGACGGAATAAACCGACTGTACATAAATTATGGAATGACAATGCGGCAATTCTTTCCGGAGATACGATGCTGGTCCTGGCATATAAGATGATGTCGAAGTGCGAATCGATACATCTGAAAAGTGTGCTCGATGTCTTTTCTGAAACAGCTTTGGAAATAGGAGAGGGACAGCAATACGATATGGAATTTGAAAATAGAAACGATGTATCCGAAGAGGAATATATCGAGATGATTCGGCTCAAAACTTCAGTATTGTTGGCAGCTAGTTTGCAGATAGGTGCAATATTGGCAGATGCGCCTCAAACAGATACAAAGAAACTTTATGATTTTGGTATTCAGATAGGATTGGCGTTTCAACTTCAGGATGATTTACTGGATGTTTATGGGAATACTGACGACTTCGGAAAAAAGATTGGTGGTGATATATTATGCAATAAAAAAACATATATGCTTATCAATGCCTTTCAATTAGCTGATAAACAACAAAGATCCCAATTGGATTATTGGATAAGTCAGACTCAATTTGACTCATCGGAAAAAATCAAACAGGTAACGTCCATCTATAATGATTTAGGTATAAAAGATTTGTGCAGGAAGAAGATAAATGAATATTTTCAAACAGCCTCAGTACTTTTATCTGAGGTCGGCTTGCCTGATTCAAGAAAATCAATACTCAAGGGATTTGCCGATTCATTAATGAATAGAAAAGTTTGATTCTTATGATAACAGATACTCATTCCCATCTCTTTACTGAAGAATTTTCCGATGATTTGCCTCAAGTTATACAACGGGCAAAAGAAAACGGCATTACTAGGATTCTTATGCCTAATATTGATTTGTCTACTGTAGAGCAAATGCTGTTTGTGTGTAATCAATATAAAGGATATCTTTATCCGATGCTAGGTTTTCATCCAACGTCTATTTTGGACAAAAATTCATTTAGAAAAGAACTTTTGGAAATGAGGCATATGTTGGAAAAGGAGAATCCTTTTATTGCAATAGGAGAAGTTGGTCTGGATTTGTATTGGGACAAAACTTTTCAATTTGAACAGGAGGAAGCTTTTGTCCGACAAATCGAATGGGCGCTTGAATTTAATTTACCTCTTGCTATCCACTCAAGATCTGCACATCAGTTGTTGGTAGAAATCATGTCACATTATAAAAAAGAATCCAGACTTTGTGGCGTGTTTCATAGCTTTTCCGGAAATGAGGACGAGGCTGGCGAATTGCTGGAGTTTGAAAATTTTTGTTTAGGTATCAATGGAATCCTTACTTTTAAAAAATCCCAATTGCCTGAGATTTTGAAAAACGTGCCTTTAAATAGAATTGTTCTTGAGACGGATTCCCCTTATTTGGCCCCAACTCCTTATCGGGGAAAGAGAAATGAGAGCTCGTTTCTAGTGTCTGTACTTAAGGTCTTGGAACAGGTGTATGAGATGCCTGAGACCGAGCTGGAAAAGGTTATAGAAGAAAATGTTTGCCGATTATTTAAAAAAGTGGGCCGAAACTCTTGTAGTGATATAAAAGTTTATTAATTTTGCTACATATTTCATAATAATAGGGGAAATACGGCTAAAGATGAAAAAAAAAGAATACTTTTGTGACGAAAATCGCTTGTGATTCGCATTTTTTTTGTACTTTGCAGCCGATTTTGAAATGGTGCATTAGCATCACCGTTGGAGAGATGCTCGAGTGGTTGAAGAGGCACGCCTGGAAAGCGTGTATACGCCTAAAGCGTATCGCGGGTTCGAATCCCACTCTCTCCGCAAAATGAAATAGAAAAATAAATATAGAGTAATAATAATTAATTAATTAATCTTAAAAATTAGACACACAATGAAAAAGTTATTTGCAATTCTTGCAGTAATGGGAGTCATGACATTTGGAATGACTCTATCAGTAATGGCTCAAGCTGCCGATTCTACAGCTGCTGCAGCTCCCGATTCAACGGCTAAAACTGAACAAGTTGCTCCCGCTGCAGACAATGGTACTGCTGTTGAAGCTGCCGAAGGCCAAAGTTTCCACAAGGAACTGAAAACAAAGTTTATTGAAGGTAGTGCCGGATTTATGTCATCTATTGCTTTGGCAATGGTAATCGGTCTTGCTTTCTGTATTGAGAGAATCATTTATTTGAGTTTGGCTGAAGTTAACACTAAGAAGTTGATGTCTTCTATCGAAGGTGCTCTTGAATCTGGTGATATCGAAGGAGCAAAGACTATTTGCCGTAACACTCGTGGTCCGGTTGCTTCTATCTGCTATCAGGGCTTGATGAGAGTTGACGAAGGTCTTGACACTGTTGAACGTGCCGTTGTTTCTTATGGTGGTGTTCAGTCAGGTTACCTTGAAAAAGGATGTACTTGGATTACATTGTTCATTGCGATGTCTCCGTCATTAGGATTCTTGGGAACTGTCATCGGTATGGTCATGGCATTCGATAAGATTCAGCAGGCAGGTGATATTTCTCCGACATTGGTTGCAGGTGGTATGAAAGTTGCCTTGATCACAACAATCTTTGGTTTGATCGTTGCAATGATTCTTCAGGCATTTTATAACTACATCCTTACCAAAATCGAGGAAATCACAAGTGATATGGAAGACTCTTCTATCACATTGCTTGATATGATTTTGAAGTATAACTTGAAATACAAAAAATAATATTTGAATTAAAATGACTAAACCTAATTATAGAATATCGTACTACGTATTATACGGACTATTCATATTGATTGCAATAGTAATGGTTCTGTTCTATGGCGTAGGATATAGCACTAATACAGATAGCGCCGGTAATATAGCTCCGGTGAATACTGATTTACTAATGTTTCTGATGTATGCTATGTTGGTGGTTTGCTTTATAGCAGCTGTCGGTGGTGGTATTATGCAGTTCATTAGTAGTTTTAAAGATAATTCAAAGAAGGCCATGCAGTCTTTGGGCGGCTTCCTCTTGTTGATTGCAGTTCTTGTAATTGCTTATGCATTGAGTTCTGGCGAACCTTTAAAGACAGGTGAAGGTCTGTGTACAGATACTTTCAGTTTGAAATTATCTGATACTTGTTTATATTCAGTATATTGCTTGTTAAGTGTAGCTTGTTTAGGACTTATCCTTAACATTACAGGTATTTTCAAGAAATATAGTTGATTAAAATCTTTAAAAAAGAAGTAAAATGGCAAGAAAGAAAAGAAAAGTTCCACAGACAAATTCCAGCTCAACAGCGGATATGGCATTTATATTGCTCATTTTCTTCTTGATAACTACATCTATGGACACTGATAGAGGTTTGGCGCGTTTGTTGCCACCACCTCCACAGAATGAACAAAAGCAAGATGACATTATCATTAAGGAAAGAAATGTCCTACAGGTTCGTTTGAATTCTCAGAACCAATTGCTTTGCGGTAGTGATTACATTTCCGTGACACAATTAAGAGAGAAAGCAAAAGAATTCATATCTAATCCGACTGATGCAACAGATATGCCTGAGAAGCATTTGAAGAATATTCCGCTATTAGGAAACTGTATGATTACATCTAACCATGTAATATCTGTACAGACTGACCGCGGTACTAGTTATGATTCTTATTTCTACGTTCAGAACGAATTGGTTGGAGCTTATAATGAATTAAGAAATGAGCTTGCAAAATCTAAATTTGGTAAACCTTATGACTCTTGTTCAAAAGAACAACAAACAGCCGTACGTGCTTATTACCCGATGAAGATTTCTGAAGCTGAACCTAAAAACTATGGAGGAAAGAAGTAATGGGAAAATTTAATCAAAGTGGTGGGCGTGAAATGCCTGAATTGAACACTTCATCATTACCTGACCTTATCTTTACGTTATTGTTCTTTTTCATGATCGTTGTGCAATTACGTGATGTTACGTTGAAGGTTCAATTTAAGGTACCACAAGGTACTGAGCTTGAAAAGCTGGAGAAAAAATCATTGGTTTCTTTTATCTATGTAGGTAAGCCAACTAATGAATTTATCTCTAAGATGGGTTCTGATAGCCGTATTCAGTTGAATGATAAATTTGCTGATGTTTCTGAAGTTCAAGACTATATCGCTCAAGAGCGTATGGGTATGAAAGAGGAAGATCAGCCGTATATGCAGGTTTCTTTGAAAATGGATAAGGATACCAAGATGGGTATCATTACCGATATCAAACAAGCTTTGAGACAAGCATATGCATTGAAGATTAATTATTCAGCTTTGAAACGTCAATAAGAAAATTTATATATAAAAAAGGCGACTCATTTATGGGCCGCCTTTTTTTGTCTATGAAGTCCTTCTTTATTTTTCCTTATTCATCAGTATAAAACCTGATAATTCGTTCCAAAGCTCTTTGGCATACAGGACAGAATCCGGGAGCTTCATTGATTTTCATTCGGCATTCCATCGCTGGTCTGTAGACGCCCTTTGATGAGTAGCCGCCTCCCTCAAATACACCTACTTGAGTATAGATTTTAGAAGGATCCTTTACCGGTGGAGTCGGTATTTGTGTTCCTGTTGGGAGCATATCTTTCCATTTTGTTTCGAAGTGAGTAAGCGTGGTCAAGTTAGGTTCCCAAGGTTCTACACCTGCCGGATACATTGGCGTATATTGATCATCGTAATAATATTCATCACCTAATCCGCCAAAACTGTGCCCAAATTCATGTACAACAACTGGTTTGAAAAGAACATGATGAGAAGTAGTCAAGGTATATGAATTGTAAATCCCGCCGCCGCCGTATACATCTGTATTTGCAAGTATTATAAGATGTTCGAAAGGAATTCCTGCAAGCTGGTCATATAGTTTGCGGATATGCGTTGTTGTTAAGTATCTGTCGGAATAGAATGTGCTGAAGTTGGACTCTGCTGCGGTTTCCTTCCAGATATTTTGTAAAGGAACGCTAACACCACTATCTTTTGACGGGCAAGCTACAGCTATTATATTGAATCTGTTCTTTAGTTTCTTAAAGGGTTCGTGGCTAAAAAGAGATTCCGTTGCAATTTCTGCATCTCTGTAAAACAATTCTTTTTCATTTGCCGTGTAACCTTCTGCAACTATGGCTACGTCAATGCATTTTTCAATTTCTCCACCTTTCCAAATATATTTGAAAGGAGGATTGGCAGATTGCAATTTTCTTATTAAAATATCTTTTGGATCTATATGATGCGTCAGCTTGCACTGAATCTTTGCATACACATCGGTGAGTTGGATTGAAACATCTACAGGGTTGAGAGGCATGGGTAATTGGAAAGTGTTCTCGAAAGCTTTCGTTGTTTTTGTAGCCTCTTGCGTAGTTAGCCATTCTTGAAAAAGACTGGAGAAGGACATCTTATAGATAGTTTTATGTGTCTTGGAATCCTTCATTTCTATTTGTCCATTGCCTGCCAATGGGACTTCTGCCAGATGGTTGCGCTTTCCAGCCCATACGGGCGATTGTGATAATTCACTTAGGGAGATGAATTGTTTGGCAGAATCTCCGCTGAAGATATAATCAACACGCAGAGTCTGATTATTGAAATGAGAACCGAATTCTTGTCCTGAAAGAGGTGTGAAGACAAGACACAGTGCCAAAAAAGGTAATAATTTTTTCATTATATAATTAATTTGGTTAGTTAATGCAAAAATAGAGGATTCTTTTCTCAAAATGCTTTATTCTATACTTTTTTTAATTATAAAATGTAACTAAAGAAAAGGTTATTTATTGTTAATACTTACGGTCTTGTTCAATTTTTTAAAAAATACTTATAGATTATTTAATAATAAAGAAAAAGTTTTCTATTTTTGTAGAAATAAAACTTATTAGATAACTTATAATTTTATAGTAAATGGGACATCATCAATTAGATTCTTTAGATGAACAGATTTTACAATTGATAGCAGAAAATGCTCGTATTCCTTTTTTGGAGGTTGCAAGGGCTTGTAATGTATCGGGTGCAGCAATTCACCAACGCATTCAGAGATTAACTAATATGGGTATTCTGAAAGGTTCGGAATATATTATAGACCCGGAAAAAATTGGTTATGAAACATGCGCCTATATAGGTTTATATCTTCAAAATCCAAGTCAGTTTGATTCTGTTACTAGTGCTTTGAGGAAGATTCCGGAAGTAGTGGAATGTCATTACACTACAGGAGGATATGATATGTTTATAAAGATTTATGCAAAGAATAACCATCACCTGTTGAGTATTATTCACGATAAGCTTCAGCCTTTAGGTTTGGCTCGTTCAGAAACAATCATTTCTTTCCATGAAGAAATAAAAAGGCAGATGCCAATCATTGATATCGCAGAAAAAAATGCGTCTGTCGATGATGAGGATGAAGAGGAAGATGAAGAATAAGTTTTGCTTATTCTTTAATATAATCGATAAATGAATAGGAAAAGGGATGCTTATCATCTGATGGATGAGTTTCCCTTTTTTCTTCTTTCCATGTTTCGGGATTTATTTCCGGGAAAAATGTGTCGGCATGTTCAGGCGTATTTTCTATTTGTGTTACATATAGTCTGTCGGCGTATGGCAATGCCTCTTTATACACACTTGCGCCACCGATAATGAAGACTTCAGATTCTTCGGAACAATGTTCCAATGCGTCTTTCAGAGAGCCAAAACTCTCTGCTCCTTCAAATTTCAATGATGGATTGCGGGTTAGTATAATGTTGCGTCGGTTGGGTAAGGCGCCATGAGGGAATGTTCCAAAAGTCTTTCTCCCCATAATGATTGTGTGACCGGTTGTCAATGCCTTGAAACGTTTCAAGTCGTTTGGTAACCAGTAAAGTAATTTGTCTTGATAGCCAATTGCATAGTTCTTTGCAATAGCAACGATAATATTGATTGTACGATCTCCCATAAATTTAAACGGATACGTTGGCTTTTATATGAGGATAGGGGTTGTAATCTTTTAGCTCGAAGTCTTCAAAATGAAAGTCGAATATATCCTTAACATCCGGATTGATTTCCATTGTCGGTAAAGGTCTTGGCATGCGGGTTAATTGTAATTTTGCTTGTTCCAGATGGTTCAGATACAAGTGTGCATCACCAAGAGTATGAACAAAATCCCCGGCATGGAGACCTGTTACTTGGGCCATCATTTTCAGTAGTAAGGCGTAAGATGCTATGTTGAATGGAACGCCTAGGAATGTATCAGCACTTCTCTGGTAGAGTTGAAGGCTCAGACGGCCATCGGCAACATAGAACTGGAAAAGCAAATGGCAAGGAGGCAGGTTCATTTTATCAAGGTCGGCAACATTCCAGGCACTGACAATCATACGCCGCGAGTCTGGATTCTTCTTTATCGTTTCCGTTACTTCTTTTATCTGGTCAATAAAACCGCCGTTATAATCAGGCCAAGAACGCCACTGGTATCCGTAAATATGACCTAGATCACCTTTCTCATCAGCCCATTCATTCCAGATACTTACTCCGTTGTCCTGCAGATACTTTACGTTAGTATCCCCATTCAGGAACCAAAGCAATTCATAAATGATGGATTTCAGATGAAGTTTCTTTGTCGTCAGACAAGGAAAACCCTCGTCAAGATTGAAACGCATCTGATGTCCGAAAACACTTTTTGTTCCTGTTCCTGTACGGTCAT
>Ga0116193_1002851_pt1 | contig 12783 bp, 8 predicted proteins | sample AD_UKC115_MetaG_FD_89892 | JGI IMG/M metagenome (GOLD analysis project Ga0116193, IMG submission 89892) | Active sludge microbial communities of municipal wastewater-treating anaerobic digesters from Hong Kong - AD_UKC115_MetaG | ecosystem: Engineered > Bioreactor > Anaerobic > Digestate | place... | reverse complement strand
TGGTGGCATCTATTTCGGTAAACTGGGCGTCCTTCCCAAAGGGGGACAAGGGGTTTTTTTTGGCCTCTTCCAGCACCAGGCGGGCAGCGGCGGTCTTGCCTACCCCAGGAGGACCGTAAATAATGATATGCTGTGGATTGGCTCCGCAGAGGGCCGATTTAAGCAGGTCTATCCCTTCCTCCTGCCCGACTACGTCATCCAATCCCGAGGGACGCGTCACACTGGAAAGGGGTTCAGTCAACTTGACCGACCGCATTTGTTTTAACTTTGACGTCTCCTTCTCGGCTTCGCGTACCACCACGGTTTTTCGCGACTGCTGGCCTTTAAGCAGATTCCAAAAATACAAACCTATAACAATGGCAAAAAAAAGCTGTACCAGATATAAAATTCCCCCGTACTGTATGAAAAAATTGTTCATACTGATTTCCTTCCTCAACTGCTTTTTTTTATTATTCCCGCACTGGCAGTGAGAATCAGGATAATTGCAAAGTAAAAAAAGGTAGCTCACGCTACCTTTTCCTATTAAGTCTGGTTCGGCTGTTTTCAGTTATACCAGGGCAATCCCCTAATTCACCTTGCGGCGGGCATCCACAGTAACCAGAAGAGGCTTCTCTTTTTTCTCAATTACGTCTTTGGTGATAACCACTTTGGTAACATCCAGACGCGAGGGAACATCGTACATAACTTCCAGCATGACATCTTCAATGATGGCCCGTAATCCCCGGGCTCCAGTATTGCGGCGCAGAGCTTCCTCGGCAATAGCATGCAAGGCATCTTCCATGAATTCCAAATCCACTCCATCCAATTCAAACAGTTTCTTGTACTGTTTTACCAGAGCATTCTTGGGTTCAGTAAGGATCAACATCAGGGCATCAATATCCAGTGCGTCCAGGGTTACAATGATAGGAACCCGGCCCACGAATTCCGGGATCATTCCATAGCGCAACAGATCCTGGGGAAGAATCATGTTAAGAATCTCCCCGATGGCTTTTTCCTGCTGACGCTTGATATCAGCACCAAACCCCATAACTTTTTGCCCAACACGATTCTGAATAATCTTGTCGATTCCTTCAAACGCACCACCGCAGATGAAGAGAATATTGCTGGTGTCAATTTGGATGAACTCCTGGTGGGGATGTTTTCTCCCCCCTTGGGGTGGTACACTGGCTACCGTACCCTCCAGGATTTTCAAGAGGGCCTGCTGCACCCCTTCGCCGGAAACATCCCTGGTAATGCTGGGGTTATCGGTTTTGCGAGCAATTTTATCAATTTCGTCAATGTACACAATGCCTTTTTCTGCTTTTTCAATATCGTAATCGGCGGCTTGGATGAGTTTTAACAGAATGTTTTCAACATCCTCACCCACATAACCAGCTTCAGTTAGAGAGGTTGCATCGGCTATAGCAAAAGGCACATTGAGGATCTTGGCCAGGGTTTGAGCCAGGAGAGTCTTACCGCTCCCGGTCGGTCCCAACATCATAATATTACTCTTCTGCAGTTCGACGTCGTCCAGTTTCATGCCCAGGTTGATACGCTTGTAGTGGTTATAAACCGCTACTGCCAGTGATTTTTTGGCCCGATCCTGTCCAATAACATAATCATCCAGAATCTCCCTGATTTCCTGCGGCTTGGGTATATCCCCCAGCTCAAACCCGAGGTCATCAGCCAGTTCTTCTTCGATGATTTCGTTGCACAGCTCGATGCATTCATCACAGATATATACCCCGGGGCCAGCTACCAGCTTTTTAACCTGGTCTTGGGTTTTACCACAGAAGGAACACTTCAGTTGTCCTTTCTCATCCCCGTATTTATGCATCTTTCCACCTCTCTTCTGCAACCCGACTACTTCTTGCCCGTCTTCTTCGGATGACTAATCACCTCGTCAATAAGCCCGTATTCCATCGCTTCTTTGGCTGACATGAAATAGTCCCTTTCGGTATCGGCAGCTACCTTATCCAGTTTCTGCCCGGTTCTCTCTGCCAGTATACGGTTCAGGTTTTCCTTCATGGCCACGATACGGCGAGCGTGAATTTCAATGTCGGTAGCCTGCCCCTGAGTTCCTCCCATAGGCTGATGAATCATTATTTCTGCATTAGGCAGGGCAAACCTTTTTCCCTTTTGTCCTGCTGCCAGTAAAAAGGCTCCCATGCTAGCAGCCATACCCACACATATGGTAGAAACGTCAGGACGAATGTATTGCATGGTGTCATAGATAGCCATGCCTGCACTAATGGAGCCACCTGGACTATTGATATACAAAGAGATATCCTTGTCAGGATCCTCGGCCTCCAGGAAGAGTAACTGGGCAATGATCAGGTTCGAGACCATATCATCTACAGCACTTCCCAGAAAAACTATTCTGTCCTTGAGCAAACGAGAATAAATATCATAGGATCTTTCACCACGATTGGTCTGTTCCACCACGATTGGAACCAGGTATGACATATCATCACCCCTTCTTCTAAACTATTCCCTTAAATCCATTCTATTCGTTTGGTGCCACTACTTCTACTTCGGAGTTGTCTTCTTCCACTGCGGCATCTTCCTCAACAACTTTGGCGTGGTCGACCAAATACTGCATGGCTTTATCCATTTTAATACTGAGCTCGATGTTATCCCTGATACCCATTAAGCCCTCCCGGACCTTTTCCGGGTCGACTCCCATGCTCCGGGCGGCATCATCAATCTGTTGGTTCAATTCTTCATCGCTTACTGCAATACCTTTTTCCTCGATGACTTTTTCCAGCAGCAGATTGCTTTTCACAACCCTTTCCGCTTCAGGTCTGACCTCGGTGTGAAAATCATCTTCGCTGCTATTGGTAAGCTGAAAATACTGTTCCAGGGAAAGCCCCTGCGTAGCCAGACGCTGTGAGAACTGTTCCAGCATACGTTCCAGCTGCACATCAACCGCCGCTGCAGGAACCAGTATCTCTTGTTGCTCCAGGGCCTTTTCCAGTACCTCCTGCTTAATCATTTCGGTTCGACGTGAACTAGCCATCTTTTCCAGGGTAGCCCTTACATCCTGGGTCAGTTCATCAACCGTATCAAAGCGACTCATTTCCTGGACCAATTCGTCGTCCAGTGGGCGCAGTTTTCTTCCCTGTACTTTTTTGACCACTACCTTAAACAAGGCGTCTTTACCGGCCAGGTCCGGGCTATGATAGTTCTCGGGGAAGACGACATTTACTTCTCTCTCCTCACCAGGCCTGGTTCCTACCAATTGCTCCTCAAACCCAGGAATAAAGGTTCCAGAACCCAGTTCCAGGGAGTAATCCTCCCCCTTGCCCCCGGCAAAAGCTTCCCCATCGATGAACCCTTCAAAGTCGATCTCGACAGTGTCACCATTCTCGGCAGGTTCGTCTTTTTCCACGATCTGCGCATAGCTCTGGCGCATATCTTCCAAATTATTAGCGACATCTTCGTCGGTTACTTCAAATCGAGGGATTTTAATCTCGATTGCATCAACGTCACCCAGTTCAAATTCTGGCCGGACGGCTACCCGGGCTGTAAATTTACATCCCTTGTCGGCGTCAATCTCCTCGATATCAAACTCGGGTGGAGCCATGGCCTGGATGTCAAGTTCAGATAACGCCTTTTCGTACGCATCAGGTACTACATACTCAACCGCATCCTGGTAAAGAATCTCTTTGCCGAAATGCGCCTCAAGTATCTGCCGCGGAACTCTTCCTCTACGAAAACCAGGCAGGGAAACCTCTTTTACTACTTTGCGATAGGCGTTTTGCAGGCCCTCCTCAAGCTTGTCGGCATCCACCTGCACTTCTATGTACGCCTCGCTGTTCTCTATCTTAGCTAACTTGGCCTCCACTTATGCTCCTCCTAACTTCCAGTTAATTTACTACGGACCAGTATACTCTACCGGCGCAAGGTTAAGGAATTAATTCTCTTAAGAATTTACCCTAATTGAGATTAAAATACAACACCCCGGCTTTAGCCGAGGTTTATAATCCTGGAGCGGAAGACGAGATTCGAACTCGCGACCCTCGCCTTGGCAAGGCGATGCTCTACCACTGAGCCACTTCCGCGTTCAACTGTCCAAGTATTAGAATACTCAATTGTCCCTTCTCCGTCAAGTCCCCCGGGGGTTTATTGCCCCCTGGACTTCAGGCTCTGCAAAGTCTTCCCGTCCAGCACACCTGTCACTGGTAATCCCCGATCCCGCTGATAGTTTTCCAGGGCGGTGAGAAACTGGTCTTCGGTTACCGAATTATTGTCCAGATACTCCATTTCCGCAAGACAGGCAATGGCCATATCCATCTCCTCCCGGGTGACCAGTTGAATGGACTCCGGCTGCCAGTTGTCAGAATCCGTCTCCAGGTAGGATTTTACGGTGGGAGTAGAATTATCCGACGCACCCAAGCGAGGCGCAGAGGGCTGCCCATACTTCCAATGTTTAATTTCCAACTGACCCTCATCCTGATCAGTAAGGGTGGACTTATCTTTGGCAATATCCTTTACAACTTCGATATCTCGGGGCATTTCCTCCAGCTTCTTACCGGTAGACGGCCTGGAATCACAACCAGGAAGGAAAACACACATCAACAAGAGAACCACCAGAAAAAAAACCCCGCCTTTTTCCCGGCGAACATCCTTGCCCATACCATCGTTCCTTTCCCGATTTGGTTTTTCACCTGTACTTACTTATATCATTTCTTCATTCCAGGGATCAAGCTTTACGCTGGATACTATGCTTTGCATGGAATTAAGTTTGGCAACCAGGGCTTCACCATCTATTATCTCCCCTTGCCTTCCCGGGAAACCCATGCGCATGGAAAGCTTATGATTTTGCGAAAGGCACCCGGCCAGATCTTCCAGCATTATTCTCTCCAGTGCCCGGAACGAAGCATGGTTGCCTGGTACCGGGTCAGCCTTAAAAATAACCCCCTCCGCAATAAAAATATTGGAGACAGCCTGGAAAAACATCTGCTGGTCTCCCCATAGAGGTACCAGAAAAAGACCATCTTCTTTAGCCATTAGATAACCAAGAGGGGTATTTTCTCCGGTTGGATCGAACAGAAGAAAACTATTATTATCGTGGTTGCAGGCCATAAAATATTGGACATTGTCAACCAGCACCTGCCTTATGATCCTTACATCGGTTTTTGTCACAAACCAGTTTAAGCGCAGCGGACGGTACAGCAGAGAGTTCACCTGCCGGGCCTGTTCTTCCCGTACCATAAGGAAGGCTCGAACCAGCCGCAATCCCCTTTCTTTGAGAAATATAAAATCACTGTCGTCCTTGCCCGCCATATCTTCCATTAACTGTGCCAGAAACATGTGTAAGAGAGGTTCCTGGTTCCCTTCCAGGGAAAGAACCGGTCCGGTGACCCACACCCGGTTACCTGCCGGTAAAAGCCGGGTAAGCAGAATATCACCGGCGAGCAGGTGAAGCTCGCCGCTTGGGTAGAGCAACAATTGCTGGCCCGTGAAAATGTCTGCCAGTATCATCTGGCCGTTTTTCCCGCGGGCCACCCGGTAGGCACCTATAAAACTCATCATTATATTAAAACAGGCCGTCCGCAAATATGAAGGATAGCGAATTGCCTGTTCCTCCCAAAACAGGTTGATGAGACTACCCGGGTTGGCGCCGCAATGATCCAAACAATAATATTCCTCAAAACACCTGCCCAGGGTTTCCTGCACCTTGCTTTCCAATGTATCCGCCACACCCGACGCCGGGTAAACGAACTGGCTGTACGCATTATTTTTGTCATCGTTCCAGAAGGGATGAGGCAGCAGGGAAAACCTTTTTATCTCCTTCATCACCTGTCGGTAGGACTTAACCTGTTCTTCGGCGCCCATCTGCTGCCATACCGGGTAGACCTTGATTCTCTTTTCCAGATCCAGGGGGTAACGGGCTAAATGCCGCCGTAGCCGGTGACTGTTCCTCTTCTGCACCAGCAGGGATCCCCCGTAAGTCCTCCACTGCTTCAGGGGGGACGCCTGGCTCCCTACCAGCTCCATAAAAACGGCTTCCAGAGCAGCCAGCCAGGCATTGCAGTCCACTACCCGGGGCCGGTAAATAAAGGAATACTCATTCCAAAGAAAGAGTATCCAGGCCAATTTGTATTTTTCCATGGGATTGTGATGGTACCGGTCGAAGGCCCTGAGTGCTAGGCGTTGGCTATCCTGGTCCATCCAAACATAATCACGGGGATAGGGACTGAGTTCCTGGGAGGTTCTGTACTGGCAAACCAGAGACTCAACTGCCTGTTGATTGCGCCTGAATGTCCTCTTGTTCAAACCCAGCCTCTGCTTGAGATAATCCACCTGCTGATAGCCTGCCGGCAAGATGGTAGAATAACGACCGGCCGTACTTTCTTTTTCCAAAAGATAATTAAGCAGATTCCGGCCTTTGCGGCTGCGAGACGCCTGTAAAGGTGTCATACCCTCCAGGTCCTCCCGCGGACAGGTCAACCACTCCTCCAGTACCCGCTCCTTTTCTATTTCCCGCACCAATTGTTCTCCGCCCGGAAATGGACAGCCTTCCAACCACCGTAATCGTAAACCCTGGAGTTCGCTTTTACATCCCTGGTCCAGGACATGACATATTTCATATAAATCTATCAGCCGGCTGGCCGCTACCACGCAATGTCCTTTCCCCAGGGCAACCCGGTAAAATCCCCGGCCATCGTATCTTCTAAATTTAAGCCATTCACCTTCATTTTCTTCCCGTGAAAAGCCCGCGCGCGCCAGAAGTTCGGGAACGATCTCCCTTCGTTCCATTCTCAGGGTAGAAAAGCAGCGCGTTTTGATTCTGGTATCAGGCCCCCCCTGAGTCATATCTGATACCAACCCGCAGAGTAAATCCGCATGTTCCCGCAGGAACGAAGCCAGCGATGTCAACCCGTAGTTGGCCCGTAGAAATTGCAGATCTTCTTTGAGGTAGCCCCGGGATGAAGCGGAAAACAGCACCCATGGCCCCACCAGGAGCGGCACATGAGCCAGGTTGGCAACACGAGCCAGCAACAGTGAGCCTGGTTCCAGATCACCTGCATAGCTATCCTGTTCCCGGGCCATAATGTATTCTTTCTGGGAAAATACATCGCGCAGGGCGAAAGTCTCATCATGTATCCAGAGAACCTGATATACAGAAAGAAAAGACTCCTTCAAGGCTGAAAAGACCGGCAGGTAATCGGCCAGGAGTTTATCTTCATGCTCCGCCAAATAAAAATCCAATAACGGTGAAACATCATCATGAAAACGGTAATTGACTACAAACCAATGCTGGAAAATGCCTTCCCAGATGTAATCCCGAACGGGATGACGAAATGTGGAAAAGAACTTCTGCCTGGCAGCAGGTTCCCAACCATAAAAATAACGTTTTGCGTAAGCGGAAAGCTCGCCAAGAGCTAAATTTAACTGGTCGCGTAACTCCGTTCTGCGTCGGCTGTTAAAATAGACAACGCTGGCCGGAGTATCGGGACCGCAACAATCTTCGTAGGGAAGTCCGCTCCCACACTTGCACAGGTTTTTATGCTCCTGCACCTTGGTCATGTAGAGATTCCCCCCATTTATTCCCCACCAGATCTGTGTATGCAGGACTATTATTCCCTTAACAAAAAATCGCTGGGACAAATTGTCAAATTTGATTAAATATTGACGTGAGCGCTTACCTTAAATGATAACAAAAAAAAACCCTTTAGCACCATACTAAAGCGGTGATTTGTTTGATAAAGTATTCACGAACTACTTTCTTTTTTTGGTTCCTCTTTAATAGCCCACCAACAGACAAGTAAAGCTCCCGTTTTTGCGAACGGGAGCCTTAACCAAGGTCGGAAGTCAGAGGCCGGAAGGCGCAGGTTGGAGGACGGAATCGCACCTGGTGGCACTCATGCCAAGCTTCCAACAACCTTATACTCTTAGGATTCCATCACCTGCCGGTAGATCGGTGAGGAAAGATAGCCACTGGTGGGCTCAAGCTTCTTCAGTTCAACAAAAGCCTCGTGAGCCGCTTCCTCCTTGCCCTGCTGGTGATAAATGCACCCCAGGTAATAATATACATCATCACAGTAATGGGTATCAGGAAACTGTTTAAGATACTTTTGATAATACCTTTCTGCGGCTGCGTAGTCCTTATCCAGCATATAAGTACGGGCCAGGTAATAGAGGGCTTCCCGGTTGCGAAAATCATTACTGTTTATGGATACCACTACACCCAGGTTACTGATGGCGCTCTTTCGATCTCCTTTAAGGTAGGCCTGGTATCCCTTCGAATAATACTCCTCCTCTTTCTCGTCATCATAAATGGATCCCGCCATCTCATCCTCTTCTCCCCGGGCATTATCGGAAAAGCCCAGGTTGGAAGTGGGGATTACCTTATCCCTGCCCTGATCCTTATACTCAAGCTGCCTGGTTAACTCCACAATACGTTGTTGCATGGAATCGATGGTCATCTTACTGGCACGACTGTCCGCCCATACGGTAGCCATTTGTACCAACAGGGCGAAGGCGACAACTCCCGCAATGGCCCAGCCGGCACGAAACCGCCGGGGCAAACGCTCCTTCTTAACCGGTAAGGGCGGTGGTTCAATAACCGGTTCCGCTTGCACCTGGGCACTAAGATAACTCAGCAAAGGGGCATTTCCCTGATCCAATTCCAAACCCTTCTGCCAGATTTTCACGGCCTGCTCCCGATCACCCTGGGCCAGATAACAAAGACCAAGTAACTGATACAAATTAACAAAGCCATCATTTTCCGCCATTAAGCCCTGGAGGGTTTCGATAGCTGCACCATAGTTGCGATTTTCTACCCCGCTCAGCACCTCACGGTAACGCTTTATCCAGAACTTAAGGTTGGGCTCCTGTAGACTGGAAAGCCTGTCCCGGGCTTCCCGGTTCACCTCATCAATCTCCAAAGCCCTTTCCCAGCAGGCCCGGGCCCGGTCAAACTCCCCCAGTGAATAATAGCAGGAAGCCACCAGATTGATAATCCGGACATCCTCAGCATCATAGTCCGCGGCAATCAGAAGTTGTTCCAGGGCGGCACTGATGTTCCGCGTGCGAATCCTTTCCAGAGCCAGCTCCACCGCAGCTCTGGCCTGAGTTTCGTCAACACCCTGCATGAACTTTCACCACACCCTTTGATTAAAATCTATGAACCTAATTCTACAGGGGTGGCAAAAAGTCCTTCCAATTAATGTAATTTTTTCTTAATTTTACTTTATCGGTTTTGCCGGGTAATCATTTGTTCTATACCGGCAATAATATCCTGCGAAGATTGATCCATCTGTCCCAAACAGGCCAGTGCCCCCACCTTGTCCCCCTGGTTATTTAGGCGTACTGCTTCCCGGGCCATACTATGAATCCTCTCATGCGGAGCGGCCAGTTTACTATGAAAGAACTCCAGGATTTCCTGGTCAGTAACCGAACTAATCCATTTTCCCAGTCGGCATTGATTGTGGTCAAAAACCTCAGCCGGATCCGAATACAAATCCTTCTCTACAATAAACCGATATTTGCGGACAAAACCACGGTGGTCATCTATAACCTGTTGTAACACTACCTCCGGAGGCAACTGGTAATGAGCAATAATGTCCCGGAACCGATTGGAAATCTCATTGGTTTCTCCGGCTATTCTGGCCAATTCCCCGAAATTGGACAGCTCGGCATTAATTTGACCAATAACCTCTTCCAGTGCCTCAATCAGGGAAACCGTCGTCCCGCTCACCATATTTACTACAGCTGTAATTTCCTGCGAGGAGGCACTCTGTTCTTCCATAGCCGCCGCGATATCAGCTACAGCATCCTGCACACCTACAATCTGTTCCAGGATTTCATCAATACTGGTCATTATCTTTTCGGTACTCTGGTTTCCTTCCTCAATAGCCGTACCCATTGATTCAATTTCCACGACAAAACTATTGATATTGCTTTTTACCCCATCGATCAGCGCGCTGATTTGTTTGGTATACCCGGCTGTCTCTTCGGCCAGTTTGCGAATTTCTTCTGCCACAACCGCAAATCCCCTTCCGTGCTCACCAGCCCGGGCTGATTCTATGGCAGCGTTCAAAGCCAGCAGGTTGGTCTGTTCGGAAACAGCCATTATCGTCTCAGTAATTTCACCAATATCTTCGGATATCTTCCCCAGCTCCCTGGCGCGGATAACCGTTGCCTGGCCTTTTTCCATGAGGGTGTGGTTGGTACACCCCACCGCATCTATGTCCGCTTTTCCTTGCTGGGCCGCCTCAGCCAGCCGCATGTATGAAAGCTGCAGTCCCTGGGCCCCTTCTGCTACCATCTGAGAAGCAGCCGCAATCTCACCAACTCCGGCGTCAGCTTCCTCCAGGTTTTGCCCGGCTTCCTTAAGTTGTCCCCCCACCTGTTTAAGCCCGGTAATGGTCTGGTCCATTTTCATCAGCGCGGAATTGGTCACATCGCTCATAAAATATGCGTTGGTGGTTAACTGGGAACTACTGCGAAACAGTGCGTTCATGACCTCGCGGAAACGTTCCAACAGTTGCGCAAATCCCTGACTAAAGCGGCCGATTTCGTCCTCCCCGGTCACCTCCACTATGCGCGTCAAATCCCCCCGGCTCACCCCTTCCACTGCCTCCTGCAAGGGGCTTAGGTGCCGGAGAGAGCGATGAAGAACCAGATAAGCCACCCCACAAACCAGCAATACGGATAACACGATTACCAATAGAGAACGATTCCGGGCGTTTTTCTCCAACTGCATAAAATACTGACGATCGGTTACCCCTTGAATAAAGGCTACTGTATTACCCTGGCTGTCTTTAATCGGGACAAAGGAGAGGATATGGGCCCCGTCTCTACTCCGTTTATGAAAAGAAATACCCTGGGCAAGTTGGTCAAGGTCGCAGGTTTCAACCTGATTCTGTAACTGACTGCTGGACCAAAGCAACTCGGCTTTTCCTTCCTGAAAAGAAAAAATAGCATAGCTCCCCTGGCCGATTTCCTGCAGAGCCTCCCCTACCTCGGCCTGTAGAGAAAGCCCCACTTCACATGCCCCCACCAACTCTGAACCGTTCATTACCGGGGTAATACAACGGATACCCAAACCAGCTACCCCCTCTTCCACAGCCACAACCCGAGTACGGTTGTCAATAGCCTGCTTGAGAGCGGGCCGAAAACTAAGGTCATCCCCGTATTCGTTTGGTCGATGGGCACGGAAAAAGGAATGTAGGTCAGAGGTTATAAATTGGAGTTGAGCTACACTATGCTTAGTGTTCCAGTTTGAGTAGACAGGTACTACCAAACGGTTTAGAGCATCAAGATCACGTTCTATAAATGCATCGGTTACCTGATCATTAGCCAGCAACGAATCCACCAACAGTTCCGCTTCCTTTTCTGCAGACGCCAGGCAAGATTCTACTGCCATGTTGACCTGATCGGAATGTTGCTTCTCAAAATCACGAATCAAAAGCCGCTGCAGTGCCACATTGTTCCAGTAAAAGAATGCGAAGACACCAAGGTTTACCAGCACCAAATAGACAATTAATCTCTTTTTCAAGCTCGCTTTCATAACCCTATCAACCCCTATACAAAGCATTTTACAAGTCTCGAGCTTAGCGCTATTTTAGCATACTACCCGGTACTGGTATAGATATGAAACAGAGGTAATCTTCTCTTATCTCTTCTGTATTCAACCTGTACACTTCACAACCATATATATAAATTAATACTGTATAAAGGAGTGCGGCCGATGGTATATGCCAGCCGTTTTCTGCGCACCGCCCATCCTGCTATGCAGGGACCCGATGTGTCGGAAGTGCAAAGCCAGCTAAAAGAGCTGGGATATTATTCCGGAGTAATTGATGGAGTGTACAGATCAACTGTTGCCGAGGCAGTCCAGTCCTTCCAAGCCTCCCGCAGACTGCCTGCCGATGGAATAGTTGGACCGGATACCTGGTGTGAATTACAGCGAAGCTGGGGTGAAGTCAGCAAAGCTTCCGCCCAGCAGGGCATTACTATTCTGGTGGATGTAGACCAGCGTCAGCTCACCTACACCGCCCCCGGTTCCGAGATGAAGACCTACCCTATTGCCGTCGGCAAAAAACGCACTCCTACGCCGCTGGGGAACTGGCATATTGTGCAGAAAACCCTGAATCCGGGCGGACCCTTCGGCACCCGCTGGATGCGCCTCAGCGTCCCCTGGGGCGGCTATGGTATCCACGGGTGCGTTTATAATAGGAAACTGCAAGAAAGCCCCAGTATAAGGGCAACAAAATAAAATATGAGCTATCACATTACGCAGAATGCCGCCCATGAGGACAAAGGGGCGGTATTTCTGTGTGGATAGCCATTACTTCGGGCCAGGTTGGCTCGAAGTGGAAAGGAGGGATTGAGAGATCCCCACCGGGTCTGATTGAAACATCAGGCCCTTTTTTTTATGCCATTCCAGATGAAGGAGGTAAACCGCATGGCAAAAAATGAGCCGAACCAGCCGGACGATGAAAAAACAACGCCCAATGAAACTCCGGCAGAGGCTGGCGGCAACACCCCATCCTCCGAACTGACCGCCGAAGAAGCGGCGTCACGGGAAAGGGGCGAAGAACAGTTTGCGCCCGCACCGTTTGATTTCAGCGGCAAGCATATCCCCGACCCCGGCGACGTGGTTGTGCCGTTCGATAAAATCAATGAGCTTTTATCGGAAAAGCAGAAAGCGGCGCGTGAGTCCGAACAGGCCCCCGCCACGAAAAAACAGGAAACAGAAAAGGCGGGCAAAGCCCAAAAGAAACCGGCAGCGCGGCAGGAGCGTCCCCCCAAGGCTGACAAAGCCAAAAAGTCGTCCGCCCCTTCCCA
>Ga0116193_1002849_pt1 | contig 12788 bp, 8 predicted proteins | sample AD_UKC115_MetaG_FD_89892 | JGI IMG/M metagenome (GOLD analysis project Ga0116193, IMG submission 89892) | Active sludge microbial communities of municipal wastewater-treating anaerobic digesters from Hong Kong - AD_UKC115_MetaG | ecosystem: Engineered > Bioreactor > Anaerobic > Digestate | place... | reverse complement strand
TTTACTCTTCGACATGGCCATGGTGTTCTCCATTCCGCTCGTTTGGGTTTCGCACACTGCAACGAAATCGGAATTAGAACCCATGGCCTACTCGAATTTACAGAACTTCTGATACACTACCGAGTTTCCCGCATGGTGTTTTCGTTTTCTTCTTCTCCATGCAGATAATATACCAGATGCACAGCCGTGCGGCAGCCGCCCTGATTCTTGTCGTTCCTACATTTTTTTTCATTTTCAGCCCATCATTTCGAGCCTATTTTATTTTGTCATTTTGAGCCCAAATTTTGTCATTTCGAGCCATTTTTTTGTCATTGCGAGACCATTTTTTGTCATTGCGAGCCCATTAATTTTGTCATTTCGAGCCCATTAATTTTCATTTCGAGCCGCGAAGCGGCGAGAAATCTTACGCCACATTGAAGGATTTCTCAGTCGCTTCGCTCCCTCGAAATGACAATAGTAGTAATTTGGAGTGCACGCATTCCGCAAAGGCAACCTGTGCCATTCCCTCGAAATGACAAAAGTAGTAATTTGGAGTGCACTCATTCCGCAAAGGCAACCTGTGCCATTCCCTCGAATAATGACAATAGCGGCAATTTGGACTGCACGCATTCCGGTTCACTTTTCGCCAGATTCCAACCCCGAATGCCCCAGCGCACTACCCGCCCGTAATAGGCCATACGTAGAGATACGAATGCGGTTCATCTGCGCTCATTTGCGTTCATCTGCGGTTCCATTCAGTTGCTTTTCGTCGATTTGCCCTTGTGGATAACGACGCGACAGGCTTGCAGGCTGGCAGCTTGCACCAAAACATGCCCAATGTTCATTGTGAAAGATGGCCGCCTTCATCGAAGGCTGGCCTACTGGAAATGCATTGGAAGGCCACAATGATGAAGGCCGCCTATCCGGATGGACAGGCGGCCTTTGGCGTGATGTAGCAACAATCCAAAAACTTAGTTCTTGCTGAAACGCTTGGTTAATGCCGGGACGATTTCGAAGATATCGCCGACGATGCCAAAGGTGGCGAAGTCGAAGATCGGCGCGTTGGGATCCTTGTTGATGGCGAGGATCACATCGCTGCCCTGCATGCCGACGCGGTGTTGAATCTGGCCCGAAATGCCGCAGGCGATGTAGAGCTTCGGCGAGACGGTCTTGCCCGTCTGCCCGACCTGGTGGGCGTAGGAAATCCAGCCGCTATCCACAGCCGCGCGCGAGGCGCCGACTGCGCCGCCCAAGGCCTTGGCCAGCGATTCAATCATCGTGAAGTTCTTCGGATCCTGCAAGCCGCGCCCGCCGCTGACGATGATGTCGGCCTCGGCGATGTTGATCGTCTCGCCGACTTCCTCGATGCTCTTGAGGAACTTGGTGCGGCAGACGGTCGCGCCATTGCTTGGCAGTGACAGTTTAATGACCTGACCGCTCTTTTGCGCGCGACGCTCGGCCATTTTGAAGACCTTCGGACGCACGGTGGCCAACTGCGGGCGGTGATTGAAGCAGCGGATGGTGGCCATGATATTGCCGCCAAAGGCCGGACGCGTCTGCATGAGATGCGTGCCCGTATCATCAATGGCGAGGCCGGTGCAATCGGCGGTCAAGCCGGTCTGCAACGTGACAGCCACCTGAGGGATGAACGAACGGCCGATATGCGTGGCGCCGGTCAGCAGCACCGCCGGCTTGTATTCCTGGCACAGGTGCGTGATGGCGCTGACCATCGGATCGTCCTGGAAGTTCTCAAACAGTGGATCGTCCACATAATAAACCTTGTCCACACCGTAATGCAGCAGGTCCTCGGCAGCTTCATCCATGCCGGAGCCGAGCAGCACAGCGCATAGCTCCTCGCCCAGCGTGTCGGCCAGTTTGCGCCCCTCGTTGATTAACTCATAGGCGACCTTCTGGACGACGCCCTTGCGCTGTTCGGCAAAGGCCCAGACGCCATGATAATCGGCGATATTGACGCGGCCGGACTGGCCGACCTTGGCCGTGATCTCGATGGCGCTAACCGGGCAGATGTCCACGCATGAGCCGCAGACGGTGCACATGTCATTGATGAAGGCTGTGTTTTTGTCCTCGTCAATGATCGCGGCGCCAAACGGGCAGTGATCCACGCACAGTGCGCACATGGTGCACAGTTCGGAATTTACGATTACGACTGACTTCTGATCCGCCATGTTTCTTCGCTTCTCCTGTTGGCGTACATAGGGGCTGCGCGCTTCCGCGCCGCTCCACCGCGGAGGGCCAACCCTTTACCCTTTCAACTACCTGTTCGTAGGATGGGGTTTGCCCCATGCCGGCATGTTGTTGGTCTTGGTGTTCGTCTGTTGTCCAGTCATGTTGGGTCGTGATGTTCGCGTCGTTGTTCAGCCCCGTTGTGGTTCGTGATGATCTTGCTGACGTTCGTCGTTGTCTCGGTTGAGCAGCCCAGATGAGCGCATGGAGCAAACCGCATCCTACCAACTGTCACATTCTGCAAGGCAAAGTCCTGCGTGCTCTCCCTGTTAACCTAAAAAACTGCCCAATTTCTCGGCCACCATCTCGGCATATTGATCGGCGGTTTCGGCCTGAAGCATTTGTCCCTTGCCCCGCGATTTGGGGGTGAAAATCTTTGCCACCTGTGTGGGCGATCCGCTCAAGCCAATGCGCTTCTCGTCCGCGGCAATATCAGCGGCCTTCCATACGGTCGGTTGAAACTTATTCGCGCGCATCTTGCCACGCACGGATGGCAACCGAGGCTCGCCAATTTCTTTAACCACCGAAATAACCGCCGGCAGGGAAACTTCGAGAATGTCGTGTCCATCTTCCATCAAGCGCGCCACCGTAAGCGTCTTCTCCGTGGCATCCTCGATCTTGCCGATGAAGGCGATGAAGGGGGCATCCAGATTGACCGCCACGCCGGGACCGACCTGGGCCGTGTCGCCGTCGATGGCCTGTTTGCCAGTGATGACCAGATCCACGCCGCCGATTTTCTCAATGGCCTTTGCAATGGTATAGCTAGTGGCCAGCGTGTCGCTGCCGGCAAAGGCTCGGTCGCTGATCAGAATGGCGTTATCGGCGCCCATGGCAATGGTGTCCTTCAACGCCTCGGCCGCCTGGGGCGGACCCATAGTGACTACAATGACCTCGCCACCGAAGCGCTCCTTGAGTTGCAGGGCGGTTTCAACGGCATAGAGATCAAATGGATTAATGATGGAGGGAACGCCTTCGCGAATCATTGTCCCGGTTTCGGGATCGATGCGAACTTCCTTAGTGTCGGGCACTTGTTTGATGCAAGCAACGATTTTCATGAAAATCCTCGGAGAATTCAAAATTCAAACTTCAAAATTTGAAATTCAAAATGAGTGTACGAATTACATTTTGAATTTCTGCATTTTGAATTTTGAATGAGTATTATTTCTTCTTCGCCTTTTGCGCTTGTTCCTTGATCAGGTCCAGCGCGATGACGTTGCGCTGAATCTGGTTGGTGCCTTCATAGATCTGTGTGATCTTGGCGTCGCGCATGTACTTCTCCATCGGGTAATCGCGCATGTAGCCCGTTCCGCCGCAGACCTGCAAGGCATCGACGGTGGTCTTCATTGCGACATCCGAGGCAAACACCTTGGCCATGGCGGCCAGTTTCGGCGCATCAGCGGCCTTCGCATCGGCGGCCTTCGCGGCGCGATGCACGAGCAGACGCGCGGCCTCAATGGAGGTCGCCATGTCGGCCAGCATGTGCTGCACGGCCTGGAAGGACGACACCGGCTGGCCGAACTGCACGCGCTGTGTTGCGAATTCCATCGCCTGGTCAAAGGCGCCCGCGGCGATGCCGACGGCTTGCGCGCCAATGCCCGGGCGGGACTTGTTCAGCGTATCCATCGTTACGCGGAAGCCCATACCCTCTTTAAGAATCAAGTTTTCCTTCGGAATTTTTACATCTTCAAAATGCAGTTCGCAGGTGGCCGAGGCGCGAATGCCCAGCTTCTTTTCCTTGGCGCCAATGGTGAAGCCCGGAGTGTCGGCATCCACCACAAAGGCGCTGATACCGCGCGCGCCGCGCTCCGGCTTGGCATTCGCGATAACTGTATATACGCCCGCCACGCCGGCATTGGTGATCCACTGCTTCGTGCCGTTAACGATATACGAGCCATTGCCATCAGAGATGGCCGTGGTCTCCACGCCGCCGGCATCGCTGCCCGCGTTCGGTTCAGTCAAGCCAAAGGCCGCAAACATTTCGCCGCTGGCCAGCTTCGGCAGGTATTTCTGCTTGATCTCTTCCGAGCCATGCAGCAGGAAGGGATAGGATCCCAGCGCATTGGCGGCATAGCACACGGCAACCGCTCCGCAGACTTTGCTGATTTCCTCGACAGCCAGGCACAGCTCAAAGCATCCGCCGCCTAAGCCGCCATATTCCTCGGGGATATAGACGCCCATGAGATCGGCCTGTGCCAGCGCCTTCATGATTTCGTAGGGATACTCTTCCTTTTCGTCCAGTTCGGCGCGCATGGGCAGCACCTTCTCTTGCGCCACGCGGCGCGCCAGCGACTGAATTTCCTGCTGCAGTTCGTTTAACTCGTAATCCATCTAGCTGATTCCTCCTGAATGGCCCTCAAGCCGCAATTCTCCCCTACAGCAATTACTCACCTGGCAGCGGAAGATCGGCTCACGATGATCAAGATAGTGCAGATAGTACAGAACAGGATGCACAACTGTCAGAATTCCGTTCGTGCGTCAACTTGGAAATGGCGAGGCAGGAGGAAAAGTTACGCCGAACGGATGCAAGTAAAGCCACAACGAAACGCAAAATGCAAGAACAAGTTGGCAGGCCGTTTTCATTCATCAATGCAGCCAGGCAGACTCGCCACTGGCAATGGCGTGCGCGCTCTACTTTTCAATTGTCCCTTGCGCCGCTGGCGTTCTACAGTCCTGTTTTATCTTTCATTAAGAATTGAATCTCATCATGTCGAATATATTGATCATCGGAACGGGGCCGTTGCCCGGTCCGGAAGTGGAGAAATCAGGAGCTGCGGCGCTGCGCACGTGGCAAATTGCGCGGCCGCTTTTGGAATCGCCTCATAAAATCAGACTGATTGCCCTGCCCGACGAGGATGCCGCAAAGAACGCAACAGCGCCGCAGGAAACAACGCTGGAGCATGAAGCCTTTCCTTACGTCATGCCCAATGTAGCCGGCCTTGCCGAAGCTGCGGATTATCTGGCCAAAACCGTCGAGGAGTTTGCCCCGGATTGCATCGTGGCGGTGAATTTATATCCCGCCTATGCCGCCTCATTGATTGCCGGAAACTGCCCGCTGTGGGTGGATCTGCCCGATCCGGCGATGGCCAGCGCACAGGTTTCGGGCGAGCGCATGCAATCGGATGATCTTACGGAGGCCACGTGGAAGCGAGTGGCGGCGGTGTTGTCGCGCGCGGACAAACTGTCGGTCATCTCCATGCCGCAATTGTATCTGCTGCTCGGGGAACTCGGCATGCTGGGGCGCGTGAATCACCAGACGGCGCATTATCATTTTGCGCATCACATCCCTGCCGCCGTGCATCCGTATTTTGCGCGCCCCACTCCCCCGGCGGCGCGTTCGGAACTGCGCCGCGGGATTGTGCCGCAGGATGCATTTGTCGTGCTGTGGAGCGGCGGATTCGATGCCACCGTCGATATCGAGACGTTGGTGGAGTCGCTGAACAAAGCCATGTCGCTCAATGCGCAGTTGCACTTCGTCGCCACCGGGGCCGAAATTCATACCGATGAGTCCGCGTATCAGCATCTGCGCGCGACGATCAAGTCTTCGCCGTATCAGGAACGTTTTCACCTGCTGGGCTGGGTGCCCACCAGCACGCTTCCATTGCTTTATCGCGAGGCCGACCTGGGCATTTCAATTGATGCCATGACCTATGAGACGTTGTTCAGTTCGCGTTTTCGGTTGATCAACATGATGGCCGCGGGATTGCCAGTCCTCTCCACCATCGGCTCGGAACTAAGCCATATTTTGAAAGAGGAACAGATCGGGTTGACAGCCGCCGTTGCCGATCCGGATGCCATCGCGGAATTGATCGTTCGCGCCTCGCGCCATGTTCACGACACGCGCGCCATGGGCCAGAAAGCCCGCGGCTATGTCACGCGCCACTTTTCCTCCACCACGCTGGCGCGGCCGTTGCGCGAATGGGTGGACAACGCCGACTTGGCGCCGGATAATACGAGCAAAGCCGCGCAGGCCAATGGTCATCATCGCTTGCAAGACGTTGCATTAAATGCCATTCAGCAGCGGTTTGTAGTGCCCGCCGAAGTTGAGGAAAAGCCAACCCGGGGCGGGGCGGCATCGGGCTCGTTCAGCAAGAATTGGATTTCCAGGATGATTCGGCGCGAGCGTTGATGCTGATGGCCAACTGGCGCTATTACGCAATGGAATCGCTGCTGCGCCTGCAAGGCCGTCCGGTGTTTGCGCGCTATCGGCAGATGACGCGCCTGGCCTTTGAACAGCCCCATGCCTTAAATGCGCTGAATGAGCGCAAATTAAAGTCGCTGCTTCAATTTGCGCGCGAGACGGTTCCGTATTATCGCCACATTCTCTCCGGCTTTTCGTCTGAACAGCCGCTCAATTGGAATTGGTTTCAATCGCTTCCGCTCCTGGACAAGAACATCCTGCGCACGCGCCATGATGATCTGATCTCCATTGCCATTCCACGCGCACAAACCTACACCCAGACCTCTGGTGGATCCACTGGCGAGCCGGTGCAACTGCTGCATGATCGCGATGCGTGGGACTGGGGAGTGGCGGCTACGCTGTTCTTCTTCGACATGGCCGGCAAGAAGCCTGGCGAGCGCGAAGTGAAACTATGGGGATCGGAACGCGACATCCTGGAAGGCGGCATTGGAGTGAAGGCTCGCGCGGAAAACTTCCTTTACAATCGCTTGTTACTCAACAGCTTCATGATGAGCGAGCCGACGATGCGCGACTACGCCAGGCGCATCAATCGCTTTCGTCCGGCGGCGATCTGGACCTATGTCGATTCGATTTACGAACTGGCCAGCTTCATCGAACGCGAGCAAATCGCCATCTTTTCACCGCGCGCAATCATCACCACCGCCGGCACGCTATATCCCCACATCCGCGAAATCATCGAGCGCGTTTTTCGCGCGCCCGTGCTGAATCAATATGGGTCACGCGAAGTGGGCGCCATTGCGGCAGAATGCCCGCATCGGCGAGGATTGCATGTTTTCAATTTCAATTGTCATATCGAAGTCTTGCGCGAAGATGGCTCGCCTGCTGAGGCCGGAGAGATGGGCGAAGTGGTGGTGACGTCTCTCGTGCATCGCGCGATGCCGCTCATTCGTTATCGCATTGGCGACACCGCGACGTTCTCAAATGAGAAGTGTCCCTGCGGGCGCCATCTTCCGCTGCTGGCGTCGGTTAATGGGCGCGTGACGGATCATTTTCGCCGCGCCAATGGCGGCATTGTTCATGGGGAATTTTTTACGCATTTGATGTATGATCTATCAGGCGTGCAGCGGTTTAAATTTGTGCAGGAAGCATTCGATCTTGTGCGCGTGTTCATTGTGCCAGCGCAGCCGTTTAATCAAGCGCAATGGGCGCGCAACAGCCGCGCGATGGAAGAAAAGATTCAAGTGGCGATGGGCAAAGATTGCCGCGTGTGTTTTGAAGTGGTTGAGGAAATTCCCCCATCCCCATCGGGAAAGTATCGCTACACCGAAAGCCTTCTGCCATGAATGAAGTTTTGCCCCGACTTCTTTCTATAGTAAAGACAACGGCCCTCTCCTACCCTGACGCGCCATATAATCCGCCGCGCCAATGGGAGGAGTTTTGCTCACAGCCGCCGATGCAGACGGATGCGGCAAATGGCGTTTATGAAGCCGTGCGGCAATGCCTGATGGAAATGAATTTGGATGCTCCACATATCGGCACGGCGCAATGGTCGCCGTTCCGCCATTTTGTCAGGCCCGCCCAGCACGTTATTCTCAAGCCAAACTTCGTCAAGGGCGAGCATCCGCTGGGCAGACCTGGCGTGCTAAGCATGATCACGCATGCCTCGATCTTGCGACCGTTGATCGATTATGTCTTGCTTGCGACATGCGGCGATGTCCGCATTACGATTTGCGATGCCCCCCTGCAAAGCTCCGTGTGGGATGACATTATCGAGCAATCCGGGACAGCCGCATTATTGCAGTATTACGCCTCACGCGGCATCGACATTCAGTTGGTCGATCTTCGGCGCGAAGTTTCTTTTTTGAATGAGGAGAAAGTGATCTGCGCGCGCGAAGTGCGCGAACGCGATCCGCTGGGGTATGTGGCGGTCGATTTGAAGGAACGCAGCGCGCTGGCGCCTGTGCTTAACACGGGCCCGCTGGAAATCACCGATTATCCGTTGCGCAGCGTGTCCGAGCATCACAACGCGCAGAAGAATGAATACCTGATCTCGCGCACCATTCTCTCGGCTGATTTTTTCCTGTGCGTTCCAAAACTGAAGACGCACAAGAAGACCGGAATCAGCGTGGCGATGAAGAACCTCATCGGCATTATTGGCGACAAGAGTTGGATTGCGCATCATCGGCGGGGCGCGCCCGGCAATGGCGGCGATGAGTTCCCGCACGCTCGCGTTGTGCCTTTGATGCAATACCGGCTGTGGAGTCAGTTGAAGGCGAATCCAGCGCTCGCGCCTGCCGCCACCATGGTCAAGCGCCTGTATCAGCAAGTGGCCTTGCGCGGAAAGAAATTGGATGAAGTGCGCATGGACATCGCGCCCGACAGCCAGGTCTTTGAAGGCAGTTGGTATGGCAATGACACGCTTTGGCGCTGCGTGCTGGACCTGAACACAATCCTCTTCTTTGCGGATAAGGACGGCAACTTGCATGATGCGCCGCAACGCAACTATCTGGCGCTGGTCGATGGCATTATTGCCGGCGAAGGCGAAGGGCCAATGCAGCAAACGCCGCGTCCTGCGGGCATGGTTTTGGCCTCGACGCATCCGCTGGCCTGCGATTATGCCGCCGCGCGATTGATGGGCTATGATCCGATGAAAATCCGCACCATCAGCGGCAGTTTTGAGCATCGCGCTTTTCCATGGATCAACTTTGATCGTGATGAATTGGAGCGGTTGCTGGCCAATGCACCGGATTTCGCCCCGCCATTTCGCGCGCCCGCACATTGGCGCGATCACCTCTAGGCCATCATGCCGACTCCCCCACTTCGCATACTTCACGTGATTGACAGCCTTGGCCTGGGCGGCGCGCAACAGGTGCTGCTGCAACTGCTGAAGAATTGCGATCGGGAGCGGTTCGCGCCCGAAGTTGCTGTGCTGCATGGACACGGCATGTTTGAGCGCGACATTCGCGAGCTGGACGTTCCGGTTCATGTGCTGTCGCCCTGGCGCGCCGTGCCGCTCTATATTCCCAATTTGTTTCGACTATTGGTTTCGCGCCGCTATGCGCTTGTGCATCTGAATTTGGCCGGATCGGTCATCATTGGAGCACCGCTGGCGCGCATGGCCGGCATTCCCGTGCGCATGAGCTTTGAGCATAGCCCGCGCCCATTCATTAGCGAAACAGGTCTTAGCCCATGGCTGTATCAGCGCGCCGCGCGAAGCTTGACGCATGCCACAGCCGCCGTCTCGCAATCGGCCGCGGCGGAATTATCGCTAGGCCTCTTGCGAACCGTGCCTGTTACGCGCACCGTCAATGGCATTGACGTGAAAGTCTTTCGCCCTCAGCCGGAAAAGAAGATCGAATTGCGGCGGCAATATGGCATTTCCGAAGATGCTCGCGTGGTGCTCGTCATGGGGCGGCTCAGCACCGAAAAGAACCTGCCGTTGGCCATCCAAATCGCCGATGAATTGCGGCGAAGCATTCCGAATCTTCTCTTCCTTTTTGTCGGCGAAGGACCTGAGCGCCAGCAGATCGAAGAATTGACGCGCCAATTGGATCTAAATTCCGTGATTCGCTTTGCAGGCGTCGTATCCTGCCCTGAAGATTTTTATGCCCTGGCCGATGCCTTCCTGCTCACATCGACCTATGAGGGTACGCCGCTGACGGTGCTGGAGGCAATGGGTTGTGGCCTGCCGGTGGTCGCCTCGGATGTGGGTTGCGTGAGCGAAATCATCAATCATGGCCAAGAAGGATTTGTCGTGACATCGCCCGATCCAATGCAATATGCACGTTATTTACAGCGCGTTTTGCAAGATATAACATTTTCCAAGAACATAACAACCGCTGCACTGGCCAAGGTTCATGCGAACTATTCTGCTTCCGCGATGACCCGATCCGTCGAGGCAGTATACGCCCATGTCCTGCATTAACAGATAAGTACAAAAGCTCTCTTAAGTACAAAAGCTTTCTTTGTCATTTTGAAGGAGCGCAGCGACTGAGAAATCTCTTCCCTTTTCATTACCATTCTCGCCCCTTCACCCCTGGAGCAGACCTTTTGCTTGCCGCCTGAAGGATTTGCCTTTAATAAACACCTTCCAGAATTGAGCCATCTTCAAAGGAATTTCCTCCATGCGAATGTCCCAACTGACAGGCCGGCGCTACAAGGAGCGTCCCGCCGAAGCCACCCTCGATAGCCATGCCTTTCTCCTGCGCGGCGGATACGCGCGCCAGGTTGCCGCCGGCATTTATTCGCTGCTGCATCCGGGGCTGCGGGTCATTCGCAAGATCGAGCGCATCATTCGCGAGGAAATGGATCGCATTGGCGGACAGGAAGTGTTGATGCCAGTCGCGCAACCGCGTGAATTGTGGGAGGAGTCGGGCCGCTATCAATCCATAGGGCCGGAGATGGCGCGCTTCAAGGATCGCGCTGAGCACGACATGGTGCTGGCGATGACGCATGAGGAAGGCGTGGTGCACCTGGTGCGCGGCGAGATCAACAGCTACAAGCAAATGCCGGCCATGCTCTACCAGATCCAGACGAAGTTTCGCGACGAGCCACGCTCGCGCGGCGGATTGATCCGTGTGCGCGAATTCACGATGAAGGATGCGTATTCCTTCCACACCTCTCAGGAAGATCTCGAGCGCTATTACCAAATCTGCTACATTGCTTATCAGCGGATTTTTGCGCGCGTGGGTCTGCCCGAGGTGGTTGCCGTCCAGTCCGATACCGGCATGATGGGCGGCAAGGTCGCGCATGAATTTGAACTGCTATGCGACGCGGGAGAAGATACGATTGTCGCCTGCACCCAATGCTCGTATATCGCCAATCAGGAAGTGGCGGTTGGTAAAATCCAAGGCTTTCCCGAAGAACCAAGGCCATTGGAAAAGGTGCACACGCCGCATATGAAAACCATTGAAGACGTGGCACGTTTTCTGAAGGTCGAGCCTCGCCAGACCGCGAAAGTGGTCTTTTACGACAGCGATGATCAGGGCAAAGTGGTAATGGCCATTGTCCGCGGCGATATTGAAATCAACGAAACCAAACTGGCCAAGATCATCCGCCAGCAGCCCAAAATGGCGGACGATGCGCGGATCGCCACGACCGGTGCTGTTCCGGGCTTTGCCTCACCATTGGGAATTGACCGCGCCAAGTGCCGCGTGCTGGTTGATCCGAGCATTGGCGATTCGAACAACCTGGTCTGCGGCGCCAATGAGCCCGACTACCATTATCGCAATTTCAATCTGGAGCGTGACTGCCCGGGCGCTGAAATCGTGGACTTGGCACAGGTGCGCGAAGGTGATGCCTGCCCGGAATGCGGCGCACCGCTTACGCTGCGCAACGGCATTGAAGTGGGCAACATTTTTCAGCTCGGCACGAAATACACTGAGTCGATGGGGATGCGCTACCTGGATGAAAATGGCGCCGAACTCATCCCGATCATGGGATGCTACGGCATTGGGGTAGGACGATTGTTCAGTTCGACGATGGAAGTGCGCCATGACAAGTTCGGCCCGATCTGGCCGATCAGCATTGCGCCATGGCAGGTGCACCTGAATGCGCTCAAGATTGAGGATGCCGAGGTGCGCCGCGTGGCTGAAGAACTCGAGCACGAACTCGGCGAACTCGGGATCGAGGTGCTGTTTGATGATCGCGGCGAGCGACCGGGCGTGCAATTTGCCGATGCCGATCTGCTGGGCATCCCTTTCCGCCTGATTGTTTCCGAACGCAATGTGCCGCAGGGGCTGATTGAATGGAAACGGCGCGATACGGGTGAGTCGGGGTTGATTCCCGTGGTGGAAGCCGCGGAATTGGTCAAGGGCTGGATTGCATCCGAACTGGCGAAGATTGAAAAAACGGCTGCAGAGTTGGGGTGAAGGAAGAGATGCAAGCCTGGCATTCCCTTCGTATGCGAGGCGAAGCCTGCACCAGAATACCTTCAGTCTATTAGCGGGCAAATCCCCGAACGATATAGAAAAACAGCGCCGCCGCAATGCCGGAGAATGGGATCGTGAAAACCCATGCCCAAACAATGCGCGTGGCGATGCCCCATTTGATGCTGGAGAACTTGTCGGTCGAACCCACGCCCACAATAGCGCCAGTGATGGTGTGCGTGGTGGAGACCGGAATGCCTGAGTGTGTGGCGATAAACAGCGTCATTGCGCCGGCGGTTTCGGCGGCGAACCCGCCCACCGGCTTAAGTTTCGTGATCTTCATTCCCATGGTCTTGACAATGCGCCATCCGCCAAAGGCCGTGCCAATGCCCATGGCCAGTTGACAGGAGATGATGATCCAAAGCGTCTCCATATTAAACAATGACAGATGAGTTGACGGCTTCATTTTTCCGGCGGCCACCAGCAGCGCCACGATGATCCCCATGGTTTTCTGCGCGTCATTGCCGCCATGCCCCAGCGAGTAAAGCGCCGCGGAAAGC
>Ga0116193_1002848_pt1 | contig 12794 bp, 13 predicted proteins | sample AD_UKC115_MetaG_FD_89892 | JGI IMG/M metagenome (GOLD analysis project Ga0116193, IMG submission 89892) | Active sludge microbial communities of municipal wastewater-treating anaerobic digesters from Hong Kong - AD_UKC115_MetaG | ecosystem: Engineered > Bioreactor > Anaerobic > Digestate... | reverse complement strand
TCGGGCGATCCGACGATTTCGCAGCGTTTCAGCAAAAGCCATACGTCCACCAGTGTGTTTGAGGATTGGGCCAATGCCGCCTTGCAGAAAGGCATTCACAAGGTCAGCGGCAATTTGATCGCCGACTTGTCTGCCTTCGATCCCTCGACATTGCTGGGCGAAGGCTGGTCGTGGGAATATGAGTCTGATTATTATGCCGCTCCGGTCGGGGCATTCTCGTTCAATGAGAACGTCGTCTTTGTCGGCGTTTCGCCCACCAGCGCCGGCGAGCCATGCAAGGTCTGGCTTGATCCGCATTGCGAAGGCTTTGTCATTCAGAACCAGTCGCACACACGCTCGAGCGGCGATAACACAATCTCGGTCGTTCGCCAAAACGCAACGAACATCATCACCATTAAAGGCTCGCTTCCCGACGGGCACAGCAGCGAATACAATCCTGTCACCGTGGATGATCCCGGCCGTTACAGCAGCGAAGTGCTGATGGCTGTGTTGAAGCGCAAAGGCATTGAGGTTCAGGGACAGGTGGTGCAAACACACACCGCGCCGCCGGCTGTGCCCGAAGGCAATGTGATTGCGGACTATGTCTCGCCGCCTCTGAGCGATATTCTCAAAGTCGTCAACCAGTCCAGCAATAACAATATGGCGGAGATGGTCTACCTGGCCGCCGGGCATGTCGCCACCGGTTCCCCCGCCAGTTACAGCAATTCCCGCGTGGCCGAAAAGAAGTTCTGGGATAAAATGGGCATTCCCGATTCCGGGCGCATGTATGCCGCCGATGGCAGCGGCTTGTCGCGCCGCAACCTGTTCACCCCGCGCGCCTTCTGCGAATTGCTGCGCAAAATGCAGCAGCACAAGGAAGGCGAGACTTACGTGAAATCATTGGCTGTGGCCGGCAAAAATGGCACGCTCGAAGGCCGAATGAACAGCATTACCGGCCATGTCATTGGCAAGACAGGCACGATCAACAATGTTTCCTGCCTTTCGGGCTACTTGATTAATGACGAAAACAAAACCATGGTGTTCTCGATGCTCGTGAACAATTTCACCTGTGCCACCTCATCCATTAAGAGCACCCAGGATCGGCTTTGCCAACTGCTGGTGAGCGAGCCGATTGCCACCGCAGCCGCGCCCTCGCCCCCGGCTGAAACGGAAAATGGCGGTTGAGGTTTGGCCTGTATGATGCAAAAAGAAGATTCGCCGCTGCGTGTCATTCCCCTTGGTATTGGCGATTTTTTCTCGCGCTACAATTATACGACGACGCTGCTGGTGCGCGGAGGCACCACGCGCCTGCTGATCGATTGTCCCGAACCGGTGCGCAAGGTGCTCTTTGAATCCACTTCCGCCGCCGGTGAAGTGGTGGACGCCTTCGATATCGATGCGGTTCTGTTGACGCATTTGCATGGCGATCACAGCAATGGGCTGGAGGGATTTGGGTTTTATCGCAAGCAGATGAAGGGCAGCCCCGGACGCCCGGCGCTGTATGCCTTGCCCGAAAATCTCGACGGTCTGTGGGAACGCAAACTGAAGGCAAGCATGGGGCGGTCGTATTTGCCGGAAAAGGGAATTGATTCGACCAGTACGTTGGATAATTATTTCGATCCGCATCCGATTGAGCCCGGCCAGCCCTTCGCCATCGGTGATCTGGTCGTGGAAGTCATGCGCACGCGCCATCCCGTGTCGTGTGTGGGATGCAAGATTCGCTATGGCGGGCGCACGTTTGGTTACAGCAGCGATACGGATTTTGACCCGAAGTTGATTGCGTTTTTGGAAGAAGCGGACCTTATTTTTCACGAGTGCAACGAAGGCGTGCACACCACCGTGGACGAGCTGTCGATGTTGCCCGAGCCATTGCGTCGAAAGATGCGCCTGGTTCACTTGAGCGATGACTTCAATCGGCAGCAGTCCAACATCGAACCCGCCGAGGCGGGCCGGATGTATATTGTATAAACACAACTCTTTTGCTGGATTGAGCTGGTTCCATGGCCATTCACCCCACCGCAATTATTGACCCGCAGGCTGAAGTCGATTCCACAGCCGAGATCGGCCCGTTTGCCATCATCAATGGCCCGTGCCGCATTGGCGCGCGGACCAAAGTCATGGCCCATGCCATCATCGGCCCATGGTGCGAGATTGGCGAAGACAATGTCATTCATTATGGCGCCGTCGTGGGACATGAGCCGCAGCATCTGGCCTACAAGGGCGAGGAGCGCTGGACAAAAATCGGTCATCGCAACATCATCCGCGAGTACGCCACCATCCACCGCGCGTATGTTGAAGGAACCGCCACAACCATCGGCGATGATTGCCTGCTCATGGCCTATGCGCATGTGGCGCATGATTGCCAGATTGGCAATCGCGTCGTGCTGGTGAGCAATGTGCTGGTCGGCGGTCATGCCGAGATCGAGGATGGCGCCTTCCTGGGCGGCGGCTCGGCCGTGCATCAATTCACGCGTATTGGCAAGCTGGTGATGGTTGCGGGACTAGCGCGCGTGTCACAGGATGTGCCGCCGTTTATGATGGTGGCGGGTGAATCGAAGATTCGCGCGCTGAATATTGTTGGCTTGCGCCGCGCCAATGTCAGCGCCGAGGCGCGCACTGCAATCAAGCGGGCGTACCGAATTCTATATCATCAAGGTATGCCGCTGCCACTGGCGGTCGAGGAGATCCGCCAGTCGGACATGACCCCTGAAGTCCGCCACATGGTTGATTTTATTACCAAGAGCAAGCGCGGCGTCAGCAGCCATTATCGCGGCGCGTTGGCCGACATGCTGGATGACTGAGCGATCGGCTCCATCGTCGGTTGACACTCCCGCGGCTATGCGTCAAGATGGAGGGACTACGAAACGCAGAGGTTTTTGTTCATGTCCCCGACATCCGCATCGCACCCCAATGACCTGAGTTTGACCTATCTTGAGGAACTCTACGCCGAGCACGTCAAGAATCCCGAATCCACTCCCCAGCAATGGCGCGATTATTTTGAACAGATGGACCAGTTAAGCGACGGCTTTGCCGCCAAGCCGCAACTGGGGCCATCGTTTGATCGCCGCAGCATCTTCGAGGCAACCTCGGATCGCTGCTCCAAGTGCGATTCGTGGCTGCGCCAGGCCGAGATGGCGCCGTTGCAGGCGCGCGTGGACTTGCTCATCCGCAACTATCGCGTGCGCGGGCATATCATCGCGCACATTGATCCGCTGGGTCAGCCCCGGCCCGAGGTTCCCGAACTGAATCCATCCTTCTATGGATTCACGGAAGAGGATTTAGATCGCCCATTCTCCACCGAGATGCTGCGCTTTTCCGGGGCCAAGGTGCTGCCGCTGCGGCACATCATCGAAATTCTGCAGCGCACCTATTGCCGCTCCATCGCCGTGCAGTTCATGCACATCGACGACCTGAATGCGCGCGAGTGGTTGCAGCAGCGCATGGAGTCTTCCCAAAACCAAATAAGCCTCAGCCGCGAAACGCAATTGCGCATTCTGACGCGCCTGACCGATGCAGTGATTTTTGAGGAATTCATTCAGAAGAAGTATGTAGGCGCGAAGAGTTTCTCGCTCGAAGGCGCGGAAAGCCTCATCCCGTTGCTCGATCTGGCCATTGAGAAGGCCGGCACGCGCGGCATGGAGGAGATCGTGCTGGCCATGGCGCACCGCGGACGGCTCAACGTTCTTGCCAATATCATGGGCAAGAGTCCGCGCCGCATTTTCCAGGAGTTTGAAGACCGCCTTTACAATGCCGATGCCGGGCACGGCGATGTGAAGTATCACCTGGGCGCGCATCATGATTTCCAGACCACGAGCGGCGCGGTGGTGCACTTGTCGCTGTGCTTCAATCCCAGCCACCTGGAGTTTGTCAACACCGTGGCGCTGGGGCGTGTGCGCGCCAAGCAGGATCGCAATCAGGACCGCGAATCGCGCCGCAGCATGGGAATCCTCATTCATGGCGATGCGGCGTTCGCCGGCGAAGGCATTATTCAGGAGATGCTGAACCTGAGCGAGTTGAAGGGTTATCGCGGCGGCGGTGCGCTGCATGTCGTGGTTAACAATCAATTAGGCTTTACGACCTCTCCCGAAGAAGGCCGCTCCAGCGTCTATGCCACCGATGTGGCGCGCATGCTGCAAATCCCGATCTTCCATGTGAATGGCGAGGCCCCCGAGGCTGTGGCGCAGGTGGTGAATCTGGCGATGGACTTTCGCCATGTCTTCCAGCGCGATGTCGTCATCGATATGTATTGCTACCGGCGGCGCGGACACAATGAAGGCGATGAGCCGACCTTCACGCAACCGCTGCTTTATCGCACGATCCGCGAACGTAAGACGGTGCGCGATGGCTACCTGGAGCACCTGCTGAAACTTGAAGGCGTCACACAGGAGGAGGCCGATGAAATTGCGCGCCGGCGCACCGAGGCGCTGGAACAGGAACTGAGCCTGGCGCGCAGCGCCGATGTGCCGCTCGTGTCCACGCGCGCCACGGGATTGGGGCGCATCTGGGGGCAATTCCATGGCGGGCGCATTACGCCCGAGGATGATGTGGATACACGCGTGGCACCCGAACGGCTGAAGTCGCTGCTTGAATCGCTGGCGAATCTTCCGCCTAATTTTCATCCTCATCCAAAGATCCAGCGCCCGCTGGATTTGCGCCGCGAAATGGCGCGCGGAGAGCGTCCGCTGGATTGGGCCGCGGGCGAAGCGCTGGCCTTAGCCACCGTAGCCACGGAAGGCATTCGCGTGCGGCTTTCAGGACAGGACAGCCAGCGCGGCACCTTCAGCCACCGCCATGCCATGCTGCACGACATCCAGAATGGCAACCGCTACATGCCGTTGCAGCACCTCGCGCCGGATCAGGCGCCCATTGAAATCTACAACAGCCCGTTATCCGAAACCGGCGTCTTGGGATTTGAATATGGCTACGCCATGGGCTATCCCGATGCTCTGGTGATGTGGGAGGCGCAATTCGGCGACTTCTCCAACGTGGCGCAGGTGATGATCGACCAGTTCCTCGTCAGCGGCGAAGACAAATGGGGCGTGCTCAATGGGCTGGTTCTCCTGCTGCCCCATGCTTTTGAAGGGCAGGGGGCGGAGCATTCCAGCGCGCGCTTGGAGCGCTATCTGGCAATGGGTTCGCAGGATAATATGCGCGTGGTCTATCCGACCACGCCCGCGCAAATGTTTCATCTCCTGCGCCGGCAGGCTCTGAGCCGATTGCGCAAGCCGCTCATCGTAATGACGCCCAAAAGCTTGCTGCGTCATCCGGCCTGCATCTCAGCATTGCAGGAACTGGCGCAGGGGCATTTCCAGATGGTGATTGGAGATGCGCAAGTTAAACCGGAGGAGGTGCGCCGGCTGCTGCTATGCAGCGGCAAGGTGTATTATGATTTGTTGAAGGAACGCGAGGACCGCGCGCGCCAGGATGTGGCCATTGTGCGCGTGGAGGAATTGTATCCATTCCCGGAGGAAGCGTTGCGCCGCGAATTGCAGCGCTATCCGCAGGTCAAGGACGTGCAGTGGGTGCAGGAAGAGCCTGAGAACATGGGCGCATGGCGGTATTTGCGCGCGCGCTATTGCGTGCAACTGCTCGGTCAATGGCGCTTGCATGGCATTTATCGCCCTGATTCACCCAGCCCCGCCACCGGTTCGCATCATGGCCATGACGAGGAGCAGCAGCAAATACTGCGCGAGGCGATGAGTGAAATAGATTAGTAGATGAATACTCGAGTAGATGAATACTCGGCCAGCTCTTTCATGGGCATTGCGCTCTGGGCATTGCGCTCGCGGAATAGAAACAAAGAAGTGCAACAAGCCAAAGTTTTGCCTGATTTCGGCTTGAAATGCTCCAGAACTGGCGCTGCGTCGAAATCCGTGAATGACCTTGCTTCACAGCAGAAAATTCTGCAATTTTTACAACCGTTGCCACTTGCTTGCCAGTCGCGCAATGCCCATGCTTCGCGCCCGTAGCTCAGTTGGATAGAGCATCGGACTTCTAATCCGACGGTCGCAGGTTCGAATCCTGCCGGGCGCGCCAGTCTGGAAGCAGTAAGCACAGGAAAATCAGTGATTTAGATTTAGTGAGGTTCGGGCGTGGGTCAGGCTGGAATGTGCGGTTTCCTGCTCAAAACACGCCCGAATTTTACCCCAGTACTGCAACGGTACTGCAACGACCGTCCTGAATTGCAATACTGCAAAATCCTATCAGGCAACAAAGAGAATATCAGCACTTTCACCTGAAAATCCTTTTACATTGCCTCCTTTCGTTTATCGTCTTATCGGTAGTATGGGCTCCATTCCATAATTCCGCGTGTAACCGCAATGTCATGAACCCTGTCACAATCGACTTCTCCAGCCTCCGCACTATCTCCAACGAGGCCTACTACCCCTACTTCTGGAACCAGCACCGCTATTTGGTGCTGTGCGGCGGCGCCGGGTCGGGCAAGTCGATGTTTGCCGGCGACAAGGTTCTCTTTCGCACGATCTCTGAAGGGCCGGGGCAGAAGATTCTGGTCGTTCGCAAGATCGCCCGTACCCACGATCTTTCGACTTTCCCGCTCCTTCGCGGCCGACTCTCCGAATGGAATGCGATGCACCTGGGGGACATCAACTACTCCAAACGCATCATGACCTTCAAACCGAACCGCAACGAGATCCTGCTCGCCGGCTTGGACGACCCGGAGAAGATCAAGTCGATCTACGGCATCACCTCAATCTGGGTCGAAGAAGCCACCGAACTTACCGCTGAGGACTTCCGCCAGTTGAACCTGCGCCTGCGCGGCCTTACGCCCCACTACAAGCAGATCATCCTGTCGTTCAACCCGATCGACGTGATGCACTGGCTCAACAGTCAGTTCTTCAAGGCTCAGCGCGACTCGACCACAATCCTGGTCACCACCTATGAGCACAATCAGTTTATCGACCCCGAATACAAGAACGAACTCGAACAGCTCAAGCACGAGGACTATCAACTCTGGCGCATCTACGCCCGCGGCCTCTGGGGCGTCCTCAAGGGCCTGATCTATAATGCCCCCGACCTTTCACCGTGGCCCGACGAAATCCTCGACGCCACGCCCTTCTACGGCCTCGACTACGGCTACAACAACCCGTCCGCCCTGGTCCAATGCCGCATGGTCCAGCAGCACCTCTACGTCCGCCAGTTGCTCTATGAGGCCAACCTGACCAATCAGCAGTTGATCGCCCGCATGAAGTCGATCCTGAAGGACGAACCCACCGGCCCGATCTACGCCGACGCCGCCGAACCCGACCGCATCGAGGAAGCCCGCCGCGCCGGCCTGCTCGTCCGCGCCGCAAGGAAGGGGAAGAACTCGGTCAAAGACGGCATCGACGCGGTCAAGACCTACCGCATCCACTCCTTGGACACGAACACCGATTTCAACAACGAAATCTCCACCTATAAGTGGCGCGAGATGAAGAACGGCCAAGTTCTCGACGAGCCTGCCAAATTCAACGACCATGGCATGGACGCCATGCGCATGGCCGTCTTCTCCCATCCCCGCCGGCAAAACCTAAAGCCCTTTGACCGCAACGCCCTTGGACTATGATCTGTTCCCCTTTAAACTGCTGGTCAGAATAATTCATATCTGAGGTCTTGAAGGTCTTGATCAAATTCCGTCACGCGCCGGCCACCACAAGATCATTGACAAAGATAAGGCGCTGTCGTATTGAACAGGTTTGACGATCGAATCTTCGTTGTTTTTGTTCAAATCTTTTTGGTCCTAGCTTGAAGAGTCAATAGAGCCATGGATATCCAGGACAAGAAGCGACGCTTAGTTTCGTTGACGGTAACAGACAACTGCAATCTTGATTGCCTATATTGTTATGAACGCGACAAAAAGAACACCTGCATGCCCATCGACGTGGCCAAAGATGCCATAGCCCACGAGTTTGCCACCTGTACTGGTTACGACGAGATCGAAATAGACCTATTCGGGGGAGAGCCGACGCTTTATCCTGAGTTTATACAGGAATTAGTGGACTGGACAGCATCCCAGCATTTTGGAAAGGCTTATGTTTTTTTTCTGCAAACTAATGGCACGCTTGTTCACGGAAAGTTTCAAGAGTGGCTGCGCCAACGCAAGGCCCTCGTCAACGTCGGCCTAAGCCTTGACGGCACCCCGGAAACTCACAATTTGAACAGGTGTGCATCATACGACGACATCGACATTCCTTTTTTCGTAAATAATTATCCGAAGCAGGGCGTGCGAATGACCGTCAATGATGGTACTTTTCAGAACTTAGCCTCAGACGTGATCCATCTTCATAACCTTGGTTTCCTACGTGTTGACGCCGTCTTCGCCTATGGAAGGAATTGGAATACGGAAGCAGTGGAACTGGGCTTGAGCAGAGAACTTCGAGAGTTGTGCGATTTTTATCTACGGAACCCTAATTTACGGGAATGCTCGATCTTTGATCTTGATCTAAACATATTGATTCACAACCAAGAAAATCTTGAAAAGTGGTGTGGTAGCGGGGAAACTATGGTGTCCATAGGGGTTGATGGAAAAAGATACCCATGCCAGACATTCCAGCCAAACACTAATCCAAATCCCATGTTACTTGGTGATATTGATTTCTCTGCAATACGCGATTTTTCTGATTCCGCCTGCGGGCAATGTCTCATGAAGGCAATTTGCCCAACATGCTATGGGATCAACCACCTGACAAGCGGGAACATCCTTGTAAGGAATCAGAACTGGTGCATGGTTACAAAATTAAGGACTCTTGCCAAGTCATATTTATGCGCACGACAAATCGAAGCCCGCTACAGAGAAATGTCTCCTTCGATGGTGTACCAAACAATCAGAGCAATACAACTCGTGCAATCGAGTCTTGCCAATTCTTTGCCAAGGGAGAATGCATTATGAAAAACCTTAATCTGTCTCTGAGTATCATGAACAGACTTGAGGAAATCGCGGCTGAACTACTGCAAATATCAAGTCAGGATGAATTGCTAACACCTGCTTCTGGAATATACGCCATGGGGAAAAGATGTTCCGGCTGCAGCGGAACATGCGAAGGCAGTTGCAGCGGAAACTGCGATGGCATGTGTATTGTCCAGATCTAAGGTCTGGCGGTACCAAACTTTTATTTTTATCACAAGTGTGGTTAATAGAGAGGGACTGAAGTTCTGCTGAGATTCATTTACATAGTATGCGGTAGTGCCGCCAGATTGGCCAACTGCCAATCTGCAGACCTAAGTACACAAACCGCTGCTTCCACCAATCGACGCTATCCTCTTTCATCAAGTGCAGCATGGCCCGATTGCTGAAGGACCAGCCATACTTGCCCGTCTGAAACAGATAATCGTGCACAACCGCCGCCCGCGCGTATTCATCCCACGGCGGCAGGATTGGCCACACCAGAATCGGCGTGCTTGCCAAGTCCGTCACGAAACCTACCGGCACAGTCAGCCAATCCCCATTCTGTAATTGCACCGTTAGCGGCTCATTCAACCGCACCCGTGGCCGCCGCCCTGCCCGCAGAATATCAACATCATGTAAAAGGATCTTCATTTCCATCGTTGCAGTCCTCTAGATCCTTCCTTAGGCCACCGCTTCCGCCCATCCGGTTAGCCGAGCCATTGGCCACGCGGAGGGCGTCACTCCCAAGGCTAGGTGTCGATTGGCGATCAGTCCTCGCAAGAGCATCGCGGCGCCGATCTGCTCAGACTTCCAACTCGGATTGAAATGTCCATCGCTATCCCAACCGCCCAGCGGACAAAGGCTCGATCCACTCCACAGGAATTGGCTACGCATTGCGCGTCGCAGATAACCGCCCCCATTGTGTTCTTCAAGCCACCGCAGCACTCCGCCCGCGGTGAAATAGCTCTGCGCTTCAGGCAACAGTGGCTCCCATTCTGGATTGAGATAAATCGCCACGCAGGAAGCCTCAAACGAATCGAATGGCCCGACGACAGGCTTCCAGCGCGAACTGCGTCGCCAATTCCAGCCATTGGCGATCTGTCCGTTCATGTCACAGTCGCATTCCATCTCATGTATGATTGCCGTCAGCCACCATGGAGCCAGCCGTCCTTTCACTCGCATCATTCGCTCGATGCGCGAATAGACAGGAAACCCTCGATGCATTCGCGCCAGCGCCGCCTGGGCGCGCGCATCCCATTCCACTAAGCCACGCGCTGAGTAGAAGAAGTCCTGCGTGTATTCTTCAATGCTTCCCGTCCTGGACATCACCTCATCCCCCATTCCTTGCGGTGTCGTCCTTCCGCAAGTCCCTCACGTCCATCCGTAGGTTCTCCAACGTGCTTAGGATCATCGCGAACTTTTCATCAATGGCCTTCACCTGGGCCTCTTGCCGTTCTCTGGTCTTTTCCAAGTCTGTCAAGCGCCTCTCTACTGAAGCGAACGCACTCCAGCCCAAGCTTGCAATTCCTCCAAAAGCCGTGCAGGCCAGTCCTACGATGACCAACACCGTGTTCAACTGGTGCCGGTGCTTGTCGTTGCACTCGGCCGCAGTGACCACCGCCTCATCAGCGTTAATGAGATCTCGCTGATTCGTGCTCATCGAGAAGTCTCCTTCAGGCCATTGTTGATTGCGTTTCTCATCTGACGAAGCCTTACGATCTCTGCCCGCAATTCACTTTTCTTCTCAGTTACTTTTTCGCGGATATCCGCTAATGCCTCAGGGGAGCGGCCGGGCTCGCGCAAAATGTCGATCACCACAGGCAGGAACATTGGTAATTCGTCGGGCTGCGATACCGAAGTCAGTGCATCATCAGCCTTCACTTCAGGATGTTCTCGCACACGCGCCAGCATCTCAATGGCGCGTAATCCATTCAGAAACGCCCCCGTATCCTCAGCGCCGCGCTTGATCTTTATGATAGCCTGGCGAACCTCTGCCGCGCTTAACGTTTGTCTGTTGCGATATGCTTCCGCGAAAACCTTGCCTTCAGGACTTGTTGCCGCCGCCACTGCAAGCCCGTATTCATTTGCATCATCGACTGATTTCAGAAAGTCCGGACATAATCGTCGCACCAGCACCAGGTCCCATGAGCCAGGCAGAAGCCGCGCAGACAATGCCCGCCACGCGCGCGAATCTCCCACCGCCGGATCCAATCGCTGGAACAAGAACACAATGGCATCATCTCTGGATTGTCCACGCCGCACTAACTCCGCCGTGCCGATGCTGAAACCCACAGCCATCCCGCGTTCGGAATCCAATTCTCGCGCTTGATAGCGTGCCAGCAATGTTGCGAACTGCTTTTCGTAAGCGGTGAGATAACTTTCCAAATCAGGCATTGCCGCCAATTGCTTCATGTTGGCATATATCACCTGATATGGATCATTCCCGTTGAACTCGACAATGGCTTCATCCGCCCACAGCAGCGCAGTGAATGCCATTGCAAGCAGCACCAGCAGCCGTTGAATATCCATAGTCCGCATCAGAATCACCTTTCGCCTAAGAATTATCGCCAGTTACCTGAATGTATCCGCCTTGAAATTCCAGATAGTCCAAAGAGCCGCCTTGAACGCTGATCCACAGCCACATGCAGGCAGGATTTGTATTGCTCGTAATGCAGATTTCGTAAGGACAGGAGTAAAGAAAGCTCGTGCCTTCTTCCAACGGCCAGCGCGCCAGGCTGTTTGTGACGGGAAAGTACTGCTTCATTACAATGTGGCGAGTGTCAACCGCACCATGTGATCCAATGACGTGCAATTTGACCGCGCTTAATCCCGCCACCGGAATTGGCAGAGGATAGACTGCCACTTGCCCATTGCTGACTTTGAGGCATCCATTGGGCTCTAGCACTCCGCCGCGAAAATCCACGCCGCTAAAGGGGATGATTGGTTCTGTCCCGCCCATCTTCCGATGCACAAATCCTTCGGCGCCAATGCGCCCTTGCACGCTCAAATTGAAGGCGTCGGAATAACTGCCCACCCCGCTGTATAAATACCATGGTCCATGTCCGACAGCGCCTTTGCCGCCGAAGTTTCCGCCAACAAGCCAGGGATCATTTGTGCCGGCACGCAATTCCACGCCTGCATCGCCGATGACTCTTGCGCGTCCGCCCAATGTGTCGATCCACGCCTTTTCAACCCCACCAGCCAACTCATGAAATCCAATCGACTTCACATTCGTTAATTTGTGGTTGCTGGCATTGTGATCTACAGCCCAGGGCGTATCCACGCCGGCCGGTCCGGCAGGCCCCACAGGCCCCGCTGGTCCAGTTGCTCCTGGCGATCCAGCAGGCCCCGCAGGTCCCGTTGCCCCTGGTGATCCTGCAGGTCCGGTTGGACCGGCAGGCCCCATTGCTCCTGGAGATCCCGCCGGCCCCGCAGGTCCCGTTGGTCCAGGAGGACCATTGGGTCCCATCGGTCCTGTTGCGCCGATCTGCCCCGCTACGCCTGGAGGCCCTGCAGGTCCGGCTGGTCCTGGAGGTCCTGGAGGACCGCCTTCCGGTCCCGCTGGTCCCATTGGCCCCACAGGCCCTGCTGGTCCTGGAGGTCCCATTGCTCCGGCAGGCCCCGCAGGTCCCGCCGCGCCGCGCAGATCATTCAGGAACTTATATCCAGCGATCTGATCCCAAAAGCGCAGCTGATCCCCAACACGCCCAAGTCCGACTTTGCCATCATAGGCGCCAGCAGCATTCGGATAGTTGGTTTGAGTAAGGTCTGCTCCCCAGGCGCTACTCGCCCAGAGCACGCTCACGAAGAGCAGAAGTTTCCAGCCGCGCATTCGTCACACCCCCCGAACTAATCACCCGCGCCAGGCGCAAATACGTCCGCACCAGATCCAGCGAAAAATCCAGCGCCGGCACGGCTCCATGCCATTCAT
>Ga0116193_1002847_pt1 | contig 12796 bp, 6 predicted proteins | sample AD_UKC115_MetaG_FD_89892 | JGI IMG/M metagenome (GOLD analysis project Ga0116193, IMG submission 89892) | Active sludge microbial communities of municipal wastewater-treating anaerobic digesters from Hong Kong - AD_UKC115_MetaG | ecosystem: Engineered > Bioreactor > Anaerobic > Digestate | place... | reverse complement strand
GTGCGGGCTGAGCGCAAAGCCCTTGGGGTTGGCCAGCCAGTCCGGGGTGTACTGAAAGCTCCACAGGCCCGCCACCTCCTGCAAGCGGCCAACTTCTTGCTGGTTGATCGATGCGCGCAAAGATCGGCCAGTCATGCCCCACCCTTGTGATTGGCCGGGTCGTTCAGATAAGCCGCCACACTCTCGGGCACGTCCACCATGACACGGATGCCCAAGCCCGCCAGCACCTGAAAGAGCTTGCCCCACTGCACCGTCTCGCCGCCGCGCTCGATCTTGCCCAGGAAGTTCTCGCTCACGCCGATGCTGCCGGCGGCATCGTCTTGGCGAATCTTCTGCGCCTTGCGGCTGGCGCGCACCACCCGGCCGATCGCGGCGGCGTTGGGGATGGGTATATGCATGATTAATCCTTTCAATTGTGAGGATTTTCAATCAGGCGAGAGAGTTTGGCAATAAATCCGCTTGAATATGCGGATTTTTGTGGACGCGATACCATGCGACCAAATATCCTCGCGAACTCAAGGATTTGTGGGTCCAGCCAGCCCGGATGACACCCGGGCAGCGCCGCCGCTTTATGGGCACGCAGTGAAATCATCTCACTCGCGTGCGACACTCAACCGTGGTCATCAGCAAGGCTTGCTTGGTCGCCAGCGGTCCGCCGGCAGCGCTTCGACCGCACTCCTCCTTGGCGCCCGCAGCCGCGTCGGCACTTCCTTTGTGGCTCATGTCCGCTCTGGCAGCCAGCCTGAACCAGACTCGTCACGGCCGCTGAGATACCCGCAGGCATCGACAGCCCAGACATGCTGCCGGTGAAACTCGAGGTAGGCCTGATGCTCGGCGCGCAGGCCCGAAACCTTCAGCGGCAGCATCAAACCCAGAGCCGCGCGCCGCTCGATGGTCAACCCTGCCGAGAGTTGCACCACACCTGCCGTGTCGACGGTTATCCACCCGGCATCAAACAGCGCATCCAGGTGTGGCGCCAGCAGCAGGCCGTTGAACACGTCCAGCCGCTGCTCGTCGGTGTCGCACTGGGCCCAGGGGCGGATATGAGATGCCCGCAGCAGCGCCGGCACGTCCAGACCCGTGACGCAGCACTTCCCTTGCCAGTAGTCCAAGAGAGCGCCGCGGAACAGGCCTTGCCCAACGCGTTGGACGCCCAGGCGCTCTGCCTCGGTCGTCTTGGGCATTGCGGCCGTCTTTATCTTGAACTCGTCGGCCACCCGATTCGGCTTGGTTCGTGCGTGAGCCGCCGTTGTGCGCAGCACGGCGTAGAGCTCGCCGTATCCCTCGACCTGCATCGCCTGGCCACCCGCTTTCAGATCAAGGAGCGCGGGGTCCGATGCGCTGACCTCGAAGGCATTCTCGCCAGCCACCTGCACCAGCACTGTCTCCGGAAACCGGGCAGACCGAAGCTCCAGTCCATTCGCATGCGAAATCGCGGTCATCTCGAAGCCGCAATCGGATGCTGCTTTTTCCAGGCGCAGACGGTCGAGCGGGGTCATTACGCCCCTCCAGACAACTTCACGTAGCCTTGTCGAATGACATCGGCAATTAGTGGCCGCCGGGCGACCAAGAAATCGTCATAGCTCAGTTTCCACCAGTTCGGCGGCAAGGCATGCCAGCCCATCATGGCTGCCAACGTCTCGGTGTCGAACCTCTCGGCGTACTTGGCCCAGTACTCGGTGGGCGGCGCATCTGAGATGGCGATGTTGTCGTCCCACTCGACCAGCGCGTAGTTCGCAACCTGGTTGATGTCACGCACGCTCTCGACGCCCTGCTTCTTCAGGTACTGCCTGGGGAATAGGTGATGCCGCTCCAGCGCCTTCTTCTGTCCCAGCGCTGGAGGGTCCAACAGGTCCGCCACCGGGCTCTGCGAGAACAGCGCCCGCGCGCCAAGAAGCGTCTGCGCCGCATAAAAACCGAACAGCGCCGGACTGCGCCCAGCCGACGTTGCCAGGTTCAGCGGCAGGGTCTTGGTCCAGTAGTCGTTCGTCAGCGTCGCAGCTTCCACGGTCGCCAGCCGGTCGAGGAACTGACCAGCGGTCTTCAGCTCACGCAGCTCTGCCAGGTCCTGCTCCATGCGCGATTCGGGCGACGAGGTAAAGCGCCCGGTCAGCAGCGACATGAACAGCCAACGCGCGATGGCGTTGCGCAGCTTGAAGCCCTCCACGTCGTACTCGGTGCGGCCGAGCAGGTACAGCTGGTAGGCGAACACCAACGCATTGACCGAACTGATGGTCTTCTCGCTTCGGTAGCCGGCAGCTCGGACGACATTGAGGAAGTCCGCCCAGTAGGTCAAGTTCAGCACTCGCCCCTGGGCATCGCGCAGCTTGTCGAACTGGCTCTTGCGCTGCTCGGGGCTGACTTCGCCGCTGGCCAGATCCTTGCCGCGCAGCAAGGAATAGACGTGCTCGAGACGGGCCCGCCGGAAGGCTACGCCGACGTCGACGCGCAGCAAGTGGTCGGGGTCGGGCTGGAAAATCTGGTTGAACGGGCTGGCCTGGCCGGCGGGCGCTGGTTGGCGTGCGGCACGGCAGAACTTCTCCAGTTCGGTACGGCCATCGTCCCAAAACACCGACATCAGCGTCAGGATGAAGTCCGACTGGTTGAGCTTCTTGCCCTCGCTGTTGATGCGCACGAAGACGTCTGCCACCTGCTCTTCGGTGCACTGCTGCGACAGCTCCAGCGCGATGAACGGAAAGTTTGTCAGGCCGGCCAGCCGGCCGATGGCGTCGGCCACCTTTTCCTCTTCGGCCTCCGACACTTCGCGCGCAGCGGTCAAGCGCTTCAGGTACTCGCCGATGGTCTTGTGCGTTGGCCGGCTGAACACCTCGGAGATATCGAGAATGTACTCGGGGTCACGCTCGGTCGTCGCGTCCGGCACGGCAAAGGTGCCGGTCTGCGGTCGGAAGGCGATGCGGATGTGCTCGCGCTCGAAGTTTTCGCGCAGCACCGCCTCACGTCGCATCACGGCATACAGCGACGTCAGGCGCTGCTGCCCGTCCACGATGAGCAACGACGGCGCCTTCTGCTTGTTCGCTTCGCCGATGACCTTGGTGTCCACCCCCTCGGCGCCGGTCTGCCAGAACAGGAAGTAGCCGACCGGGTAGCCCCGGTACATCGAGTCGAACAGGTCGCGCACCTTGGCGTTGGCCCAGACGAAGGGGCGCTGGATGTCGGGCAGGCCGATGCGGCCGAGGCCGATGTCGTTGATGAGGCCACCCAGCGAGTAGTGGACCTCCTTGAACAGCGTGTCAGTCATATTTCCTCAAAGGAGTCCAGCAAGACGGAAGAAGCCCGTCAGCGTCAGAAACGCAGCACGGACGATGCGGCGGTCCATCTCCGAATGCGCGGATTTCTCGCCATGGAACAGATTGCAGCGAACCCGATAGATGGCGGCGATGACGTGCGGCCAATCGCAGGGAATCGGCTCGCCGTGCTCGCGGTGCCATTCAGCGCATTTCGGCTCGTACTCATTGATACCGAGAGCGAGATAGTGTTGGACCAGTTCAGCACGGGGCTTATCGTCTTGGCCGCGCACACCAGCGTGCCGCAGGCGCTGGGCCTTGAAGATGGGCAGTAAGCTGACGAACTCCCCCGCATCTTGGCGAACGTCGGGGTGTTCGTTGAGGACTCGCTGAAAGCGTTGGCGCAGCCCCTCATCGGCCTTGAGTCGGCGCATGTACTCGCGGTCCTGGTCCTGTCCTGTGACGCACGCGGCCCAGGCGTTGACCGACATCCACGCAAAGATGAAGGCCTCGAACGTCGCATCCTCATTGCCTCGCTGCTGCCAGGCACGTTCGAACCAGGAGGCAATGAGTCGTCGGCCGTCTTCATGCAGCCTACGGTGCCGCTCCAATGGCAAGGGTTCCGGAGTGCGTGCGTCTGGCGGCGTTCGATAAGGGCACCCGTCCAGGTTCCGTCGGCGGGGCATCGCGGTGCTTGTCACTGCTAACCCTCAAGCGGCCTGTTGTTGCTCGCAAGTCGGTCCCACGCCTCCAGCACCAGCCTTTGCGTGCGGTACTCGCCCAACTCGCGCAGCTCGTTGTTCTTGAGCACGCGGAAGGTTTCACTGGGGTAGTCCGCGCCCAGCACGTCCGCCGGGTCGAGGATGTAGCGCAGCTCGTCGCGCGTCAGGCCGTAGAGGCGGGCGTAGCAGGCGTCGAGTTCGGCGCGCAGTTGGGCGCGGCGCTCGGGGTTCCAGGGGAAGGGGGGCAGCGGGGTGCCGTGCTGCTCGGGCGGGCGCGGGTCCGCGCTGGGCAGGGCGGCCAGCAGGTCGTCGGCCCAGGATTGCATGTCGTGGGCGGTGTGGGTGAGTTCCAGCACGCGCGGGACGATGTAGGCCAGGTCGGCGGGGGTGTAGCGGTCGGGGGGAATGACCGGCAACTGCTTCATCAAGTAGAAATTGAAATTTAGACCGCCTAGTTTTTGCCTACAGATGTAGTCGAAAGGGAGGCAGACCAAGTTTGCAATCAGCGCAGCAGGCAACACACCCTCTCCAGTACCAGGCGTCATTAGAAACACGCTGTCGCCTGCAGCAACCCGAGGCAATATCGTCATCAAACATGTGCGCTCATTTGTGGCATTGGTTATGCGTCGATATCCCATCAACCACCTCGGGCTGCGGCGGTCCATCCAGGCGTCCAGCCAGTCCAGCGCCATGCGGGTGGTGCCGGGCGTTTGCAGGGTTTGCAGGTGGGCCAGTTCGTCGCTGCTCAGGCCCAGGCCTTGGCGGGGGTCGTCTTGCAGCGCCCATTTCTGGAACAGGGGCAGGGCTTTTTTGCCGGTGGTGCCGTCGGCCTTGAGGGCTTCGGCCAGCACGGGGTGGTGGCTGGCCAGCAGGCGCTCGGTGGCTTCGGTGGCGCGCAATACCGTGGTGTTGCTCCAGCGTGCAGCATCGGTTTCCACTCCTTTATTGATAGCTGCTTGCGCTTGCTGGGCGGGCGTTAGAGGCTGATTTGGCTCATATTCTGCAAACAGGCTGCCAGTATCAGGGGCTGGGCTGGGCGCCGGATGGCTGGCGTGCAGGCGCTCGGCCTCGGTGCGGAACAGGGCGCCGGCCACCCAGCTGGCCAGGGCCAGGGTGAGGGCGGTGTGGCGTTCTTGCAGCGCGGTGGCTTCGGCGCTGACGCTGCCGTTGTGCTGGGCGGCATCGGCGGCTTGTTGCCAATCCCGCCAGGCGTTGGCCACGCGGCTGGGGACGCGCGCAATGCGGGCCAGCACTTCGCGTTCATCCACCCAATATCGGGTTGCTACTTGGTACGAGGGGTCAGTTTTCTCGCTGGGCGTGACATCCCGCGCTGACCAATCGTCGTTGCTTATTGCTGGGTCGGGAGTGAATGTGGCCCAACGGTGGTCGAATTGGTGAATCAGCTTGGCTTCGTACAGTGGCAGCCGACGATGTTCGCTGCCTTGCGCCGGCCCGTTCATGAACAGGTCGCTGGCACTGGTCATGTTGAACAAACCTTGGGAGAAGCTGATGCCCCAGGGGTTGATTTCGGGAGCTACTTCCCGCGCGTCTTTGCCTTCACCATCCATCTCAGCTTCACGAATCAGCACGGGGGCGGCGCGGTAGAGCTTTTTGGTCAGCTCCGCATCGCGCTGGCTGCGGAACACCGGGCAGGTGCGGGTGTTAGGGTTAATCAGGCGGAATTCGTCAGGCGTTAGGGTGAAGCGGCGGCGCGGGTCGGTGGCTTGTGCCACCTGCGTGGCAAAGCAGACAAATTCAGCGGCTTTGGCAGCGCCCAGCGTCATCAGGCTGAATTTGTAGCTGCGGTGAACGGCGGGGAAAACGGCTTCACTGTTTTCAAAGTCCAGTAGGCTGGCCAACCGGGCATTTTGGGAAACATGGGCGAAATAGTCTTTGGCCGTGTCATCGGTGGCGATGCCTGTAGGCACGATGAAACCTGCCCGTCCCTTCTGCGAGGCGAGTTGCGCGATTGCTTCTGCAAACAAGCGGTAGGTATTGAGCTTTCCAACGGCTGAGAGCGGGTAACGGCCCGACTCCCGATAAAACAAATTGGAGGCCTCGTAGCCTCGTTTCGCTGTTTGGTACTCGTTCCACAACCAAGGCAGCTCTGTTGCCAATGCTGTGATGGCTTTTTTGCGTTTGTCGCCAGACAGTTTGGCAATTGACGGCGCACGGGCTGCGAAGAATTCTTCTTCCCCCAGTTGCGACACCTCCCATGGCGGGTTGCCCAGCATCACCGCAAAACCGCCTTTGGCGGCTACCTGCGGAAAGGCAAGCCACCAATGGAACACGCTGTGGGCGCGGCACAGGTCGTGCGCGGCCTGCGCCAGTTCGGGCTTGGGCGGCTGGTGGGGGTTGGGGTGCAGCAGGCCCCACAGGTAGCCCGAGAGCGGGATTTGCTTTTCCCCTTGCGGCACTTTGGGCGCCAAGAAGGCGGCTACATAGGTATCGGCCAGCTTGGCCAGGGTGCTTTGCCCGGCCTGCTGGCTGGCCTGCGCCCAGGCGCTGCGCTTGGCGGCAATGCCGTCCAGGGTGTCGTCGGCCAGGCGTTCTACGGCGCTGGCGTCTTGCACCAGGGTGGTGGCGGCAAACAGGTCGTTGGCCACCACCTGCTTCCAGCTTTTGAGCTCGGCCTTGTTCTGCTTTTTCAGGGCGGCCGCAGTGGCTTTGTCGTCGCCACTGAGCACGGCGTAGGCTTCGTCCGGGATGCCGTTTTCCAGAATCTTGGGGTCGAGCACACCCAAGAGCGCATCGCCCACCTGCAGGTGGTGGTCGATGAAGGTCAGGGGGCGGTCGGGGGTGTAGGCCTCCAGCCACAGCGCGGTTTTGGCCAGGGCAATGGCCATGGGGTTTTTGTCAACGCCATAGATGCAGTGGCTCACCACATCGCGCAGGGCGTGGCGGTAGTCGGCAGGCGTGGGGGCGCCACCCACGGCGGCAGCGCGCAGCTTGGCCACCTCGTCGGCCAGGCGGCGGGCGGCGGCCAGCAGAAAGTGCCCGCTGCCACAGGCTGGGTCGCACACGGTTAGTTCCAGCAGTGCCTGCACCGGGTTGGCGGGGTGGGCCTGTACGGTGTGCGCAATCACGGGGTCGAGCGCGCTTTGGATGAGTTCTTGCACCAGGCTGTCGGGCGTGTAGTAGCTGCCGGTGAGCTTGCGGGCGTTGCCTTTGCTTGATGCCTCGTCGTCATCGCCCACAAAGGCCAGGCGGGCGGCGTGGGGCTGGCTCAGGTGCTGGTAGTCGGGCACCAGCTCCAGCAGGCTTTCATACACGCTGCCCAGTTCTTCCGCACCCATGTCGCGGTAGTTCACGCGGGTGAGGCCGGTGGACTGGCGGAAGTAGCCCAGCTGGAACACGGCGGCCAGCAAGTGGCGGTTGTCTATCTGGCACTGGTTCAGCAGCGGGCATTGTTCTTGGGCAAACAGGCCACCCAGCGCGGGCAGGCCCAGCGCGGCTTGGCCGGTGGCCAGGCCGCTGAAGGTGATGCTCAAGGCTTGCCACAGGTCGCTGTGGGTGTCGTGGCTGCTGCGGCGCACGGCGCGTTCGCGCAGCCAGGTCAGGCTGTAGCCCTGCCAGTAGCGCTCTTGCTCTTCGGGCGTGGCCTCGGGCGTGAAGATGAGCGAGCGGCCGGTGCTGGGGTCGGTGCGGTCTTCGACCGTGGCCAGGAAGATGAAGCGATAGACCAGGCTGAGCAGTTCTTCAAAAAACGCCTGTTTGGTGGCGCTGCTTTGCTCTGAATTTTGTAGCTGCTCCCGCAGGTGGTTATTGGCCTGGTGGCTTAAAAAGCCTGTGCCCAGGCTGCGCAGGGCGTGCTCCACCTGAAAGCGCAGGTTCATGCGCACCGTCTCGCCGCTTTTCTGGCCTGCGCTGCGCCAACGCTCCCAGGGGCAGTCGGTGGGCTCGGTGTGGGTGCCGTCTGGCTGAGTTTTGCCAAAGCGCGAGGCATGGGCCAACAGCCAGAAGGCGGTGAAGTCGGCGTACAGCTCTTCGGTGAAGATGGCTTCGAGGTCCACCTCGACGTAGGCGGGCCGGGTGAGGCTGGGGTTGTCTCGCAGGATGCGCAGCTTCAGGCCGTTGCTGGTGATGGCCCACAGGGAGTCGTCCGACGCATTCAGCGCCTCTTGCGCCAGCATGTAGGGGCTGCGGCGGCGGGTGCGGCCGGTGTCGGGGTTGGTGTCGCCAAAGCGCTCGGCGGCCAGGTCCAGGGGCTGGTCAAAGCCGGCCAACACCACGGGCAGGCGGCCACCCAGGGCGGCGTGGCCGATGTTGTAGCTGTGGTGGCTGTTGCCGCTGGCGGGCAGGCTGCTGCGCGCCGCCAGGTCGGTGTAGCCCAGCACCTGGCGCAGCAGGGGCAGCAGCAGGGTTTGCAGCGTGACGCTGTGCGGGTTGGCGTCTTGCCGCTGGCGTTGCAGGGCAAAGTCTTGCCACAGGTTTTGCGCAATCTTGAAGTAGCGCGCAATTTCGTCGCGCAGCTTGAGGCCCCGGGGGATGGCGTAGTGGGCATCGGTCTGCTCGGTGGCCTCGGGGGCGGCCAGGGTGGTCAGGCGGGTGAGTTCTTCGGCGGGTATCAGGCCGCCTTCGATGCGCAGGGCGGTGTAGGCGAGTTGTTGGGTGGTTTTGCGGGCCATGGTCACACCTCCACCGCAGCGGGGACCAGTACATAGACCCCCATCACATCCACCGGCAGGCTGGCGGTGACCTGGTAGCTGCCACGGGCTTCGGCGGCTTCGCGCACGCGGCGGTGGTCGGCCAGCAGGCTGTGGGCGCGGGCTTGGGCAATGGCTTGCAGCGCGGGCTGCCAGGTGGGCAATTGGTCCAGGGCTTGCTGGAGGTGGCGGTCTCGAATCACGGGGGGCATGTTGCGGCTGGCCGGTGCGCCCAGGAGTTCGCGGGCTTGTGGCAAGGGGATTTCGGTCAAAGGCTCGGCACCAGCGGTGCTGACGGCCACGGTTTCTTCGCAGAGCATCAGGCGGGTGTGGCTGTCGCGGGTGATGCTGAGCTGGTGGCGCAGGCGCAGCAGCAGCACGGTGGTTTTGAGGGTGACATGGCCCACAAAGGCAGCGCCAGCGCGGGCCACGCCGTCAGCGTCTTCATGCTGGCTGTCCAGGGCTTGTTCGAGCAGGGTGTCGGCCAGGGCCACTACCAAGGGGTGGGTGCGCTGGATGAAGACGGCGCCTTGGGCGGCGGGTTGCTGAAAGTCAATGCGCAAGGTGCCAGCCAGGCCCTCGGCGGCCAGGCGCTCTTTCAAGGTCTGGGGCAAGGCGTCCAGCGGGGCTTTGAAGTGGTTTTTGTAGGGTTCCAGACCCGCGCCCAGCTTGGCCATGGCCCGGCTGACAAAGCGCTGCACGTCGTCTTCGTTGCCCAGGGCGGCGGCGGATTTGCGCCATTCGGGCAGCACGTCGTCGGGCTTCAAGCGGCGCTGGGCAAAGATGGAGCGGTTTTTGGCGGCCTTGTCGCGGGCGCTTTGCCAGGCGGTGTCAATCTGCCGGGCGGGTTCGCCAAAGTCGAAGCCCATTTGGGCCTTTTGCCCCATGGCATTGTGTTTGCGCAGCAGCACGGCGTTGAGCAGGGCCTGGGTGAGCTTGCCTTCATCGTCGGGCATGGGCACCAGCACGCCGAGCTCTTTGCGGATGCTTTCGGCCTTGCGCAAAATCACCTGCAGCACGGCACCGTCCACGGGGTTGTCCTCGCCGTAGAGCATGGTGCTGCGCACTTCTTTGGCTTGCTGGCCAAAGCGGTCCACGCGGCCTTCGCGCTGCTCGTGGCGGGTGGGGTTCCAGCTCAGGTCGTAATGGACCACGGCGGTGAACAGGTTTTGCAGGTTGATGCCTTCGGACAGGCAGTCGGTGGCGACGAGGATGCGTTGCTCGGTGTCCGCCAGCTCGGCCACGGCGGCTTCGCGCTCGCCAGGGGTGAGTTCGCCGGTCACGGCTTTGATGGTGGCTTTCTTGAACTTGCCGCGCAGGGATTCGGCCAGGTAGTGGGCGGTGGCGATGTAGCGGCAGAACACCACGGGTTGAAAGCCTTCTGCCACCAGGGCTTGCAGGTGGCTGGTCAGCTTGGCCAGCTTGGGGTCGTTGGCGGCGCCGGCGAGGTTTTCAGCGGCAGCGATGAGCTGTTGCAGGTGCGCGGTGTCTTCGGTCTGGGCTGCGGGCTCGATGTCGTCGGTGGACAGGGCATCGTCGAGGCCATCCATGACGCGCTCGCTGGCCTGGGCTTCGAGCTCTTCGAGCGAGAGTTCCGCGCCTTCTTCCTCCTCACCCTGTCCGCCTTTGAGGCGGGTGCGCAAGGCGTTCACGGCAGCGGCGGGCGACGAGGAAATGCAGCGCAGCAAGGCCAGCGCGGCCCACCAATTCATGCGCTGCTCGCGCTGGCCCTTGCCTTCGGAGCGCTCGACCAGCTCGCGGGCGTAGTCCAGCACGTCGTTGAACAGCTGGCCCCAGGCGCCGGTCAGCTTGTAGGTGATTTCCGCCGTCTTGCGGTCGGGGAACATGCTGGTGTCTTGCCACTCGGCAATGTCGGGGCGGCGACGCTGGACAAAGTGGCGCGACAGGTCTTCACGCAGGTCGGTACGGGCGCCGGCGGGCAGGTCTTTGAGCTGGGTGAAGTCTTTGCGCAGCAGGCCCAGCAGGTTGAAGAAGGCGTCTTCATCGCCGCTGTGGGGCGTGGCGGTGAGCAGCACCATGTGGCGCTGGGCGTTGTCTGCCAGGCCCTTCAGGAGCTGGAAGCGTTGCTGGCGGCCCTGGCCGCCCTGGGTGCAGGTGTGGGCTTCGTCCACGATGACGAATTCGGGGCAAAAGCGCTGGAAGGCTTCGCGCCGGCGCTCAGACTTGATGTAGTCCAGACTGACGACGGTGAAGGGGTGGGCGTCAAACACCGAGGTGCCGGGCGGCAGGTCGCGTTCCAGGCGCGTGGCGCTGGCGCTGCGTACCACCACGGCCTGGATGTGAAAGCGCTCTTGCAGTTCACGCTGCCACTGCTCGCACAGGTGCGGCGGGCAGAGCACGGCCATGCGGTGGATTTCGCCCCGGTCGAGCAGCTCGCGGGCAATCAATGCGCCTTCGATGGTTTTGCCGATACCTACGTCATCGGCAATCAGCAGCCGAACGGTGGGCTGCTTCATGGCCATGAGCAGCGGCACCAGCTGGTAGGCACGGGGCTCGACGGCAATGTTGCCAAAGCTGCGGAATGGGCCGGCGCCGCTGCGCAGCTTGAGCTGCAAGGCGTCCATTAGCAGTTGGCTGGCAGAGTGGTTGCGCGCCTGTGCCACCACGGGCCAGGGGAAGGTGGCTGGGCCGACGGGCTGAAGCTCCAGCGGCAGGTAGATGAGCGATTCGTCTTTTTCGCTGCCGCCCAGGGGGCGCAGCCGCAGCGTTTGCCGGCTTGATTCGGGCAGGACGATCCACTCGCGGCCGCGGGCCGAAACAATGCTTCCCGGAAGGAACTCCGGCATAGGTGCGTTCATGGTGCTTAGGCTTTGCCGGGACCGAACAGGTCGGCGTTGTTCTTGAAGATGGCGCTCCAGCCCCCGGTGTTCTTCGGGAAGCGAACCACGAGGTAGCCGAGTTCGTCGAGCCTGCGGTCGATGGCTGCATCCTGCGCCTGCTGGGTGTCGGTCTCGTGGTGCGGGCCATCGACGAAGACGACCAGGTTCAGGTCATCGTAGAAAAAGTCCGCGCAGGCACTTGCACCCGGGATGGTGTGCTGTCCACGGTCGGGCTTGCGCAAGCCGTGCTCGCAGACGTGGTCGAGCCAGGCCTGCTCCAGGGTGCTGCCCGCGGTGCGCGCCAACTGGGCGTCGTGCTCCTCCGGCCCGCGCCCCTGCGTGCCCTGGTTGGTTCGGGCCTCGGTCAGCCGGCACAGCATGTCCAGCAACAAGCCACCGGCGGCCTTGTCCTTGCGGTCAACGAGTGTGTGGTCGGGCTGGTTGTAGTACGAGAGCAGGCAGCGATAGCAACCGGCCTCGCAGAACGGCTCGCCCTTGTGGTCCAGTTCCTCGGCCAGGTTGTCGCGCTTCCAGGTCTGGCCGGCCGGCGGGGCCTTGAAGTGCATGACTTCGAGGGCCTTGGCGGCAACGGCGGCGAGTGCCTCGGGCTCGGTGGCCAGGCGCGTCAACACTCCGGCGCCGCCCTCAGCGGCTTCGAACAGCAGGATGGATTGGCGGCTGTCGCGCGTGGGCAGCGGCTCGGCCATCAGCTCGCTCTCTTCGAGCTGATACACCGCTTCGATACCGCGTTTGAGCGCGTATTGCAACGTCGTCAGCGTCCCTGCTTCAAGCACGCCGAGCCGGTGGTGCGGCCGTACGATGAGAATGTTTCGGCGGTCCTCGACATAGGGGACGATGCGCTGCGGCGGTGTCTTGTCGGGCGGGGCTTCTTCAGCTTCAGACTCCCCACTGCCATCGTCCACGCCGCCGACCCAGTGGCCGGTGACCGGGTTCATCATGAAACCCTGGATGGCCTTCTCTTTGCGGCGGCGCCAACCGAAGTTCATGCGCCAGACGGTGGCCGCAGGGCCGTATTGCATCTCCAGCAGAGGGCCTTCGGCGTCTTCGACGACGGTGGTCACCATTTGCAGCTTTCCCTCGGCCTCGGAAAACTGCAGGGTGGTCTGCACTTCGTAGCCTTGGCGAACCCGCTCCTCTTCGTTCGCGGTGATGCGTTCGGCGCGCTTGGTGGAGACGTTTTCGATGCGGTAGAGATTCTTGATCTCCCGGGCTTCGGCCAGCGACGCACCGCAGGAGACGCAGCGGTCGGCATCCCTCTGGGAGCGGAAATGCCCGTATCCGCACGATGGGCAGAGCCTGGCCACTTCAGTGGACAGGCGAGC
>Ga0116193_1002846_pt1 | contig 12797 bp, 12 predicted proteins | sample AD_UKC115_MetaG_FD_89892 | JGI IMG/M metagenome (GOLD analysis project Ga0116193, IMG submission 89892) | Active sludge microbial communities of municipal wastewater-treating anaerobic digesters from Hong Kong - AD_UKC115_MetaG | ecosystem: Engineered > Bioreactor > Anaerobic > Digestate... | reverse complement strand
TAATTCACGGCTCCGATTCCCCTCAGTCGGCCCAGCGGGAATTGGGACTCTTCTTCTCCCCGGGCGAACTGCTGGACTACGACCGGGCCATGGATCGGTGGATTTTTTAAGCTTCAGAAACAGAGGAATTGTCTTTCTTCAGGAACCGGGCTTTAGGCTCGGTTTCAGCTTTGTTAGAGAACTTGATCAGAGCGAAAGAGATAGGAAGAAGGCAACCGGGAAGCCCGTGATTGGGGCGTACACGAGGTACGTCAATGGAACGGGCTTTGCGAGTTAACGCAGCTATTAGCCTTTTTTGACGCTCTGGAACCGGGCTGGGGCCCGGTTTTTTTGTTGCCTTCGGTGCTAATTCAGAATATTTTCACGATCCTTTGGAGGATTTTTGTCGGCACCGTTTAATATAATAGTAATACAAGGGCTTTTCTTTAGCTTCCTTGTCCGTTTTATCTTGCCGACTTTATTATATGCAGGGGTGAACCATTTTGAAGAGGGTTGAGCTTTTAATAAATGATACCCTGTATCGCGAGTACATGCAGCGTAACGTGGAAGAGGAACAGGGTGCCCGGTTTTGCCACCATGATTTTCGCCATCATCTGGATGTGGCACGAATAACATACATACTGGTATTGGAGCACAGTGACCTGAACTTCTTTATCAAGGAATGCGGGTTAGCCGGCAAGCTGGCTGCCAAGGAGGTCATCTATGCTGCCGGTCTCCTGCACGATATTGGCAAGTGGAAGGAGTACACGGCCGGTGTTGACCATGCCTCCTTCGGATCCCGTCTGGCCAGAGAGATCCTGCCGCGGGCCTTTTTTAACCAGTCAGAAAGCGATATTATCTGTAAGGCCATTTACGAACACCGCAACATCAGCCGGGACATGAGTTTCCTGGGCGAAAGGCTGCACCGGGCCGATAACCTGTCCCGCTTTTGTCAGGAATGTGAATGTCGGGATACCTGTCCCAAAATCGCCCACCAAGAATCAAATGTCAGCAGCTTTGAATATTGAGGGGGTTATTCATTGCCGGGGCATCATGCCGTTGTTATAAATAATCAGCACCAAGCGCGGATGGCCCTGGAACGGATTGGGGTGGACCCGGAAGGTTATCCCTACTTGCTGCCCAAGGCGTTGTTTCGGACGATTCTCTTAAAAAACCTGCCCTGCCGCGCCGCTAATATCATTAAACAAGAAATGCTATCCAAAGGCGGCGAAGCAGCCGTCTCACGAGAGGCCCTTTCTTTAGAGGGCCAGACCGACGTCCTGCTTATGGGGACGTTAAAGCAGTACCGGCTTCTGATAAGAAAGCTGCGTGTGCAGCCCTTCAAACTGAAAGAAACCGCCGCCGAAATCGAGGCGATCCTGCAGGGATTGGAGCAATCCGGGGAGGCGCTGTTCCTGGCTAACGGCCGGGAGTTGCCACTGGGCCAGCGTACCCTGGTGATGGGTATTTTAAATGTGACCCCTGATTCATTCAGCGATGGGGGGCAGTACCTGCAGACTGATCTGGCAGTAAAGCGAGCCCTGGAAATGGCCGCCCAGGGTGCTGATATTATTGATGTGGGAGGGGCCTCCTCCCGTCCGGGTGGAGCCATAGCCGGCCCGGAGGAGGAACTAAAGAGGATACTGCCGGTGATAGAGCAGCTCAGCCAGGCCGGCCTGATTATTTCTGTAGACACCTTTCGGGGTTATGTGGCGCGGGCCTGCCTGGAGGCAGGCGCCCATCTTATCAATGACATTGGCCGTCTTAAGCTTGACAAAGAGTTGCTGCCGGTGCTGGTAGAGCACCAGGCTCCGGTGGTATTAATGCATAACCGCCTGCAGATGAGGCGGGGAGAGCCTTATCAGGACCTGGTATCAGATATCATAACTGAACTGCAGGAATCCATAGAAGAAGCAGTGAATGCGGGGCTGCCCGAGGAGAGAATCATTATTGATCCGGGGATTGGCTTCGGCAAGACGGTGGAGGAAAACCTCTGCCTCATCAAAAGGCTCAAGGAGTTCAGAAGCCTGGGCAAACCAGTGCTGTTGGGGGCTTCCCGTAAAACCTTTATTGGCAAGGCCCTGGACCTGGAGGTGGGGGAACGCCTGGAAGGGAGCCTGGCAGTGGTGGCTATGGGAGTAATGAACGGGACCGATATGGTGCGCGTTCACGATGTGAAGGAAAGCAAGCGCGTTACCACCCTCTGTGACGCGGTGGTGCGCTCCGATGGATAAAATCCTGGCCCGGGGCATGGTGCTGCGGGGCTGCCATGGCGTACTTCCCCGGGAAAAGGAACAGGCGCAGAAGTTTATAATTGATGTAGAGATGCTTTTGGACCTGCAGCCGGCCGGAACCGCCGACGATCTGCGCCTCACGGTGGACTATTCCCGGGTCTACCAGGTAGTACGGGCTATTGTTGAAGAACAAAGCTTCAGCCTGATTGAGGCCCTGGCCGAGAACATTGCTGTAAACCTTCTGGCCGAGTTTGCGCTGGAAGAAGTGGCGGTAACCGTGGCCAAACCGGAGGCCCCGGTAGAAGGTGACTTTACAGATTTTGCCGTGCAAATTAGGCGTCGGGCCGTATCCGACCCGGATTAGCCGGGATGAAATATTTTCTTGCTCTTGAAATACCTATATGCTAATTTAGAGGGTGAACCCGTTTATGCAGCTCACTGTCTACCTGGGGATCGGCAGTAACATAGAGCCCAGGTTGGAATATATAAAAGAATCCCTGCGGGAAATAGCGGCGATTCCCGGCGTTGCCATCGCCAGGACATCATCAATTTACGCTACTGACCCCTGGGGAAACACACAGCAAGACGAATTTCTCAATCTGGTGGTAGAGCTCACCTGCGAGCTCTTCGCACCTGAATTGCTGCACCATTTGCAAACCATTGAAATTAAAATGGGCCGCCAGCGCGACGAGACGTGGGGCCCCCGGAATATAGATCTGGACATCCTTTTGTATGGAGATGAGGTGATTTGCACAGAAGACTTAAAAATTCCCCATCCATATTTGCGCGACCGCTTGTTTGTTCTGGTTCCCCTGGCGGAAATAAATGAACGGATCATTCTGCCCGGTGATGGAGCCAGCATTGGGGAGGTGTTGGTTAGCGCTTTAGACCGAGAAGAGAACGCGACGATTAGAGTTCGAAGGGTTCTCCCGCCGATACTCCAAGGTGAAGGTTAGCCCGCTTGTATCCAGAAAGTGGAACGAGACGGTTGGCTTCCGGTATGCATGGTACCGGGGCCCAGAGGGGGGTTAAGAAGTGACTAAGAAGATCGGCATTATCGGGGCGGGAGTCGTAGGAACGGCAACTGGGGTGGTTTTAAGCAGCCGGGGCTATGAGGTTACGAGTGCATATGATATTCGCTTCGAATCTACACAGCAGCTGGTGCAGCGAACCGGATGCAGAGCATTTCATTCACCCCAGGAAGTATCTCGCTCGGCAGATATTATCTTTATAACCACGTCGGATTCGGCCATTGAAAGCGTAGCCAATAATTTGGCTGATTGCGGGGCCTTTTGTGAGGGACAGACGATTGTCCACATGAGCGGAGCCCAATCCTCGGAAATATTGGACCGGGCCAAGGAGTTTGGCAGCCGGGTCCTGTCCGTTCATCCTCTCCAGTCTTTTGCCAGTCTGGAACGGGCCATATCCAACCTGCCCGGATCCATTTTTAGCATTGAAGGGGACAAGGATGCTTACGATACAGGCATCGCCATCGTTGAGCAACTGGGGGGAGAGTATTTCTTTATTGACCGCAGGTGCAAGCCGCTCTACCATGCGGGTGCCTGTGTAGTGTCCAATTATCTGGTAACCCTGATCGATTTCGGGGTGAAACTGTTGGAATCGACCGGAATTCCCCGGCAACTGGCCACCCGGGCCCTTTTGCCGTTGATCAACGGAACGGTCAAAAACGTTGAAAATATAGGGATACCCAAATCCCTGACCGGGCCTATTGCCCGCGGTGACCTGAGTACCATTTTGAACCATCTTGACTGCCTGGAGGAAATGGCCCCTGAATTGATGAAGCTGTACAGCTGGCTGGGGTTCTACACGGCCAAGATAGCGGAAGAGAAAGGTACCATTGACCAGAAGAAGATGGAGGAGTTCCAGAAGGTCTTTGTCAGGGAACTGGCTCGGGCGGCGTCGGCCAGCTAATCTGCAGGCGGGCTCGGACCAGTCTGGAAGGAGGGTATAACTATGGCAAGAGTATCAACGTCACTTTTACGGGATAAAAAAGCCCGGCAGCAAAAAATCACCATGCTAACCTCCTATGATTTCGCCACCGCGTCACTGGTGGATGAGGTCGGTCTGGATGTTATCCTGGTCGGAGATTCTCTGGGCAATGTGGTCCTGGGCTATGAAAACACCCTGGCGGTTACCATGGATGACATGATTCATCATACCCGGATTGTCGCCCGGGCGGCAAAAAACGCGCTGGTAGTAGGGGATATGCCTTTCCTTTCCTACCACGTGTCCATTCCTGAAGCGGTACGCAACGCAGGCCGCTTTATCAAGGAAGCCGGAGCCCAGGCGATTAAACTCGAGGGTGGCCGGGAGCGGGTAGACACCGTCAAGGCCATTATCGATGCGCAAATTCCGGTCATGGGGCACATTGGTCTTACTCCCCAGTCGGTGCATCAATTCGGAGGTTTCAAAGTACAGGGCAAGGATCTGGAAGGGGCGCGGCGGCTGATCGAGGACGCCCGCGCCATGGAAGCAGCCGGGGTATTTTCCCTGGTGTTGGAATGTGTTCCCAGCGAACTGGCGCGGCGGATTACGGAGGAATTGAGCATTCCCACCATTGGCATCGGGGCTGGTCCCTACTGCGACGGTCAGGTCCTGGTTATCAATGATATGTTGGGCATGTTCGGGGGACACGTCCCCAAGTTTGTAAAAAAATATGTTGACCTGGCACCGCTGATCCGCGAGGCCTTGAACAGCTACAAACAGGAAGTCGAAGAGGGAAGTTTTCCTGGTCCCGAACACGGTTTTACCATTGCTGACGAAGTACTGGAGAAGCTCTACGGATAATAACGGCTCACGGCCCGGGGCTGGTCAAAACCGCCCCGGGCCAGGGGTATAAACGGGGTAAGGGTATGCAGATTTTTGATACAATAACGGCAATGCAGGAATGGTCACTCCAGCAAAAGGCGGCCGGCAGGAAACTGGGCCTGGTACCCACCATGGGCTACCTGCACCAGGGCCATCTGGCTCTGGTCCGGGCAGCACGGCGTGGGTGTGATGTGGTAGTTGTCAGCATTTTTGTCAATCCGTTGCAATTTGGGGCTGGCGAGGATCTGGATCAATATCCCCGTAATATCGAAGGGGACTGCCGGTTGCTGGAAGAGGAAAAAGTGGATGCGGTCTTTGCGCCGTCGGCAGGGGAGATGTATCCTCGCGGTTACGGAACCTTCGTGGAAGTGCAGGGCACCATTGTCGAAAAGCTTTGCGGCAGATCCCGGCCTGGACATTTCCGGGGCGTAACCACCGTAGTTTCCAAGCTGTTCCATGCCTGCTGTCCGGATATAGCCTATTTCGGGCAAAAAGATGCCCAGCAGGCCATGATTATTGAAAAAATGGTTAAAGAGTTGAATTTTCCGCTACGCATTGAGCGGGTTCCCACCGTGCGGGAAGCGGACGGTCTGGCCATGAGTTCGCGCAATGTCTATCTGACGGCTGAACAGCGCCAACGGGCCGTAATATTAAACCAGTCCTTGGGTGAGGCCAAAGAACGAATCAAAGCCGGAGAACGGGATGTTTTGGTCATCCGTTCCGGTATTGTAAAAAGGATTGAGGAATGCCCGGGAGCAGAAATAGATTATGTTGAAGTTGTCAACGGGTACGATCTTTCCGATCTGGAAATAATAAGTGAGAGGGTATTGATCGCCTTGGCGGTGCGGTTTGGTAACACCAGGCTGATCGATAATGTGTTGGTGGAGGTGTAGAAGTTGCTGCGCTACATGTTGAAGTCCAAGATTCACCGGGCCGTGGTGACTGATGCTGACCTGGAGTATATGGGCAGTATCACCATTGATGGGGACTTGATGGATGCGGCAGATATCGTAGAGAATGAAAAGGTCACGGTTGTAAACAACAACAATGGTGAGCGTTTCGAGACCTACGTAATCGAGGGTGAAAGGGGCTCCAAAGTCGTTTGCCTGAATGGAGCGGCGGCTCGCAAGGTACATCGGGGGGATGTGATTATTATCCTCACCTATACCATGCTGAGTGATGAAGAATGCCCCGGGCACAAACCCAGACTGGTCTTCGTTGATGGCCAAAACAAAATTCAGAAAGTCTGTCTGGGGAGTTATGCAGAAAAATAGGGAGTTTTCCCCTGAAGCCGTCCTCCTATCTGCGGATCATAATATGGCTTAAGGCAGCCGAATTGGTATCTCAGTAATATAGGCGGAAGCTGCTGCTTTCGCATGAATAGGAGGAACCCCTTCATGACTGCTGATGTACGGGAATATATCCTGCACAGAAAAAAAGAATTGGGCGCCTTGATAATGGCCCATTTTTACCAGCCGCCTGAGATCCAGGAGGTGGCTGATTTGGTGGGCGATTCCTTGCAGCTGGCCCGGGAAGCGGCAGCTACCGATGCCCGGGTAGTAGTCACCTGCGGCGTGTCTTTTATGGCCGAAAGCGCCAAAATACTCAGCCCGGAAAAGGTGGTTTTATTGCCGGAACCGGAAGCGGGCTGCCCCATGGCCGATATGGTTACCGCCGCAGCCCTGCGGGAGAAAAAGCAACAACACCCCGGGGCGGCCGTCGTCTGTTATGTGAATTCCTCCGCAGAAGTAAAGGCGGAAAGTGATATTTGCTGTACTTCCGCCAATGCGCTGGAAGTGGTAAAAAGCATCCCCCGGGAGCAGGAGATTATTTTTGTCCCTGACCGCAACCTGGGTGCCTATATCGCCAGACAAACCGGCCGGGACTTGATTTTATGGGAGGGCTGTTGCCCTATTCATGACGTGTTGACCATTGAAGAGGTGCAAAAGGAAAAGGAACTGCACCCCCAGGCCCTGCTGGTAGTCCATCCGGAATGCCCGCCGCCAGTCACGGAAATAGCCGATGCAGTTCGCTCTACCGGTGGCATTCTCAAATATGTCGGCACCCGTCCGGAAAAAGAATTTATTATCGGTACCGAGGAAGGGTTTTTATACACCCTGCAGAAAAAGTATCCAGATAAAAAGTTTTACCTGGCCCGCAGCGAGTTCCAGTGCCGGGATATGAAAACCATCACCCTGGACAAACTGGCTGCTTCTCTGCGCCAGCTGGAATACCAGGTAGAGGTTCCCGGGGACATCCTGCGCGGCGCACGGGCTGCCCTGGAAAGGATGCTGGCGATTGGTTAAAACTGCCCGGTGACCGGCCGGGGTCCGGTCAAATAATAACTTGGACTGAAGGCTATGATGATTACACGCTACATCGGGGTCATGGACGCACAGACCCCGATTATTAGTACCGACTTTCTCATTGTGGGGGGAGGAATTGCCGGCCTGTTTACCGCTTTAAAAGCGGCGGAATTCGGGAAGGTAGTTGTTCTGATCAAAAAGAGTATTGAAGAATCAAATACCGGTCTGGCCCAGGGGGGAATTGCCGCTGCCGTTCACGAAGAGGATTCCCCCTTTTTGCATCTGGAAGATACCCTGGAAGCCGGGGCCGGACTATGCAATATCGAAGCCGTAGATGTGCTGGTGCGGGAAGGACCGGATCGGGTGCGTGAATTGATTGCCGCCGGCGCCAGTTTTGATATGAAAGATGGCAGCATTTCCCTGGCCCGGGAAGGAGCACACAGCCGGGCGCGCATCCTGCACGCTGCCGATGCTACCGGTGAGGCCATTCGCAAAGCCCTGGCCCGCAAGTGTGAGGAACATCCCGACATCGACATCCGGGAAGACCAGTTCCTGATTGACCTGCTGGGCAACGACCAGCACCGGGAATGCCATGGTGCCCTGGTTTATGATGTCCGTACCGATACCAGCCTGGCTTATCTGGCCCGGGCTACGGTTATTGCCACCGGAGGCGCCGGCCAGCTCTACCAGTATACCACCAATCCCGATGTAGCCACCGCTGACGGTATGGCCGCCTGCTTCCGGGCCGGCTGTCAGCTCATGGACATGGAATTCATCCAGTTTCACCCGACCGTACTCTTTGGCCGCCAGACCCAACGTTTTCTTATTTCCGAGGCGGTTCGCGGAGAGGGAGGGCTGCTCTACAACCATCGGGGAGAACGTTTTATGAGCAAATATCATCCTCTGGAGGAACTGGCCCCCCGGGACATTGTTTCCCGGGCTATCGTAAACGAAATGGCACTTAATAAAAGCGATTATGTCTATCTGGATATGACGGTTATTCCCGGGGCGGAAAAGCGTTTCCCCAACATCTACCGTACCTGTCTGCAAACCGGAATAGACCTTACCCGCGACTACGTTCCCGTTTCCCCGGCCGCCCACTATACCATGGGGGGAATTGCCACCAACACCCAAGGTGAAACTGACCTTTACGGACTGTATGCCTGCGGGGAGGCCGCCTGCACCGGTGTACACGGTGCCAATCGGCTGGCCAGCAATTCCCTGCTGGAGGGAATTGTTTTCGGGCAGCGCATCATTGACAATGTGGAAGAAATCCTCTACCGACGCCGGCCGGAAGTGAAAGAGATCCTGGAAAGTTTTGACCGGGATTGGCTTTTTATCCCGCCGCCACTGGGAATAGAGCCCCAAGAGGCCCGAAAAATCCTGCAGCACATCATGTGGGAGTATGCAGGCATCAAACGCCACGAGGAGGGCCTCAAGCAGGCCAATCAGGAAATCGAGCGACTGTACAGCCAGCTTGCCTGTGGAGAGGACCGACGGGCCTTTTATGAAGTGATCAATATGCTGACCGTAGCCCGGGTAATTGTTCAAGCCGCCCTGCGGCGCAAGGAAAGCCGCGGCGGCCACTTTCGCTGTGATTATCCCGCCCGGGATGATCTGCGCTGGCTGCAGCATACCAGCTTTGTGAACTGCTGACGGGGGACGCGCGGATGACACGGATGGGGATTTTTGACGCAGACTTACGCAGACTGACGCTGAAAGACGCTGAAAAGGATCCGGGGGGACGGGGGACGCGGATAACACGGATTATTGGATTGACACGGATGGGGATTTTTGACGCAGACTTACGCAGACTTACGCAGACTGATGCTGAAAGACGCTGAAAAGGATCCGGGGGGACGGGGGACGCGGGACGCGGATAACACGGATTATTGGATTGACACGGATGGGGATTTTTTGACGCTGACTTACGCAGACTGACGCTGAAAGACGCTGGTATTAATTGGATAATACAGATAAGATCCCTTCCGGCAAGGGCAGGTCGTAAGGTGGAGGAAAGGGGTAAAGGCGAGCTTGACTGATATGGCTCTGGATTTAACCGCGATGTCACAGGAAGCCTTGGAACCGCCTCGGTACAAGCTGAGACCGGCCTTTCCGGAACATTACGGCCTGGCCTCGGCCGGTAACGCGGGGATGTGGGGGACGGATAGACGCCGACAGTTTTTTTTGATGCTGACTTATGCAACCTGACGCAGATAAAGGTGGGGGACGTTGGGGAACGATAGACAAGGGAATTGAGCTGGGGGAGGTGTGCCTTCCTCGATATATGGAAGGAATGTAGAGTGAGAAAACCGGCCATACTGTTTCTGCTAACTTGTATATTGCTGGTCCCCCTGGTCGGACTAAAACCAGTTGCCCGCCAGAGCAACCAGGGGGTTGATTCCGTACCCGGTTATTCGGCCCCGGCAGCACTTTCAGCCACCGCAGCTGAGGATGCGCCGGAGATTAAGTCCTACGCCCGGGTCAGGGTGGATGGAAAACCGATGCTATTTGACAACCCGCCCCTTCTTGGCAAAGGAGGAGTGCTGATTTCCCTGCCCGAGCTGGTGAGAATCACCGGTGCCACGGTCAAGTGCGACCAGGAAAATGCAACCATATCCATCACCTATCGCCAGGAGACTTTGCAGTTAAACTACCGGGACCACACCGCTTTGCGCCGGGGGCAGACCTTTACTTTGCCCACCGCTGTTCAGTCCCGCGGTGACACCCTGCTGGTTCCCCTGGCCTATGTCTGCCGTTCCCTGGGCCTGGAAGTCAGTTGGGATGAGAGCCGCCGCTGTGTGGACATCCGTACCGGCGCCCCACTGCCAGCACCGGCCAACCAGCCCGGCCGCCCGACTATACCCATACTTATGTACCACGAAATCGGGGATGGGCCCAACAACCTCTACGTAGGGGTGGAGAATTTCCGCCAGCAGATGCGCTGGCTTTATGAAAACCAATACCGGGTAGTCACCCTGGCCGAGGCCGGAGAAATGCTCAGCCGGGGGGAAAACATCGCCCGCACCGTAGCGCTTACTTTTGACGATGGTTATGCCTCTTTTTATACCCAGGCCTGGCCAATATTGAAGGAATACCATTTTCCCGCCACGGTGTTTGTTATCACCGCTGCCGTGGACGGCCCCTGTTTTCTAAGCTGGGAGCAGTTGCGCCACCTGGATGCCAACTGGGTGGAAATAGGCTGCCACACCCGTTATCATCCGTCCCTGCCCTCCCTGGGAGGGGAGCGCCTCTGGGAAGAGACCTGGTGGTCGCGCCAGGACATCGCTGAACACCTGGCCATTCCGGTTTCTTCATACTGCTACCCGGCAGGGCAATACAATCCCGCCGTAGTGGCAATGACGAAAAAAGCCGGGTTTACCTGGGCGGTAACTACCCGACACGGGAAGGCTTCTGCTGCCCACGACCCCCTGCTGCTGCCGCGGGTGAGGATTTCCCGCAACACCAGCCTGGACAGCTTCGCCCGGATGCTCCAGTGACACAAGGGGACGGTTCTCTTGTGTCAAGGAACAATGACACAAGAGAACCGTCCCCTTGTGTCAAACCATATTTGAGGAGGCCGATAGATGATCTTTTTTGGACTGCAAGAACTAATCGAACAGGCCCTGGCTGAAGACATCGGCCCTGGAGATATCACCACCCTGAACCTGGTGTCCCCGGGGGTGACCGCTCGGGGCGAATTCCGCTCCAAGGCAGCAGGAGTGGTGGCCGGCCTGGACATCTGCCGGGCGGTATTCCAGCGCCTGGACCCGCAGGCCGTTTTCACCCCGGGCAAACAAGATGGAGATTCCATCGTTCCGGGAGACTTGCTGGCCGAGGTACAGGGGGAAACGCAGGCGCTTTTAACCGGCGAACGGGTTGCCCTGAACTTCCTGCAGCGCCTCTCCGGCATTGCCACCAAAACCCGTCACATGAGTGAACTAATTGCCGATCAAAAGGCCCAGTTGGTGGACACCCGCAAAACCACCCCGGGGCTGCGCAACCTGGAAAAATACGCAGTAAAAGCAGGCGGCGGCCGTAACCACCGCATCGGACTATTTGACGGCGTCATGATCAAAGACAACCACATCCAGGCTGCCGGGGGCATAAAGCAAGCAGTGGTCACCGTGCGGGAAAAAGTACCCCATACCCTGAAAATAGAGGTGGAAGTCGAGAACCTGGCACAACTGGAAGAGGCCCTGCAGGCGGGAGCCGACATCATCATGCTCGACAACATGGACCTGGCCACCATGAAAGAAGCCGTGCGGATAGTCAACGGCCGCGCCCTCCTCGAAGCCTCCGGGGGCATCAACGAAGCAACCATTGTGGACGTAGCCGGCACCGGGGTTGACTTCATCTCCTGCGGCGCCCTCACCCACTCCGCCGCCAGCCTGGACATCAGCTTCTACCTGAGGTGAGCAGATGGCCTTTTCGCCCACCGCATAAAACAAAAGGCCAATAAGGTGTATGTGAAAGGTCGGCAGCCAAATGGATTTATTGAGCAGCTAAACATCGAAAAGATAATAAACATCAGAAGCAAAGAGTTAAAACCGCTTTATACGTCATTAAAGATAAAAGGGGATAAAAGCCAACTATAACCGTGGCGCCTTCCACTTCCTGCATAAAGGCCGCTTGTGTGCCGGCAATCAATCACCTATAATCAGGGACAGACCAAGAAAATCTTCACCCAGAAGGAGTCCCGGCTGTGCTGTTCCATACCTATGAGTACATCTTCCTGCTGCTGCCGATAGCGGTGGCGGGCTATTTTCTGCTTAATCGTACCCGGCGTTTTACTCTGGGGAAAATCTGGCTGGTTCTGGTATCCCTGTTCTTCTACTCCTGGTGGAACTGGCGCTTCCTGCCCTGGCTGCTCCTATCGGTGCTGGTTAACTACCTGACCGGACGGCGGCTGCTGTCCCGACAGCCGGGCAGCCGGGAGGCCCGACTCACCCTCACCCTGGGAATTCTTTTCAACGTGGGCCTGCTGGGTTATTTCAAATACACCGACTTTTTTCTCAGCAACCTGAACTGGTTTCTGCCGGCAGAGGTGCCTCTGCTGGGCCTGGTTCTCCCGCTGGGCATCAGCTTTTTTACCTTTCAACAGATTGCCTATCTGGCCGATACCGCCCGGGGGCAGACCGAGCAGGAGAGTTTTTTGAACTACCTCCTTTTCGTCAGCTTCTTTCCGCAGATTGTATCCGGCCCCATTGTTCGCTACGGGGAACTGATGAAGCAGTACGACGACCCCCAGCGCAAAAGCGTTGATTACCGCAACCTGAGTGCCGGCCTGTTTCTCTTCTTCATCGGACTGTTCAAAAAGGTGATTATTGCAGATAGTTTTGCCGTCTGGGCCAACTTTGGCTTCAGCCATGCCGCTTCCCTGACCCTCTTGGAAGGGTGGATAACCTCCCTTTCCTACACCTTCCAGTTATACTTCGATTTTAGTGGC